>Ga0068853_100004313_pt1 | contig 10999 bp, 11 predicted proteins | sample KBSCornC32_FD_65655 | JGI IMG/M metagenome (GOLD analysis project Ga0068853, IMG submission 65655) | Corn rhizosphere microbial communities from Kellogg Biological Station, Michigan, USA - KBS Corn C3-2 | ecosystem: Host-associated > Plants > Roots > Rhizosphere > Soil ... | reverse complement strand
GCGGTGAAGCCGAGCATGAGCGAGGACGGGAACGGCCACGGCTGCGAGGAGTGGTATTCGCATGCGCCGACGCGCACGCCCGCCTCCTCGTACACCTCGCGCCGCACCGCGTCCTCGAGCGATTCGCCCGGTTCGATGAAGCCGGCGAGCGTCGACCAGCGATGCTCCGGCCACGCCGGCTGGCGCCCGAGCAGGCAGCGATCCTGCCAGCCCACGATCACGATCATCGCCGGATCGACGCGCGGGAAGTGCTCGATCCCGCACGCGCCGTTGGTGCACTTGCCGCGATGGCCGAGCGCGACGAGTTCGAGCGGGGAGCCGCAGGCGCTGCACCAGCGCGTGCGCGCCTGCCAGTGCGCGAGTGCGCGCGCGTAGGCGAACAGGCCGCTCTGGAACGCGGGCAGGCGCGTGCCCGCGCTGCGCAGGTCGATCCATGCGCCGCCGAACGCGTCGGCGACGCGCGCATCGGCGCCGGCGTCGACCGCGATGCCGAACAGCGGCCCGCGCTCGTCGTGGCCGAGGTAGGTCGTCGCCGTCGCCGCGAGGGTGTCGTGGCGCTCGCCCGCATCGAGCAGGCGCAGCGCGCCCTGCGGCGGCGCGAACAGCGCAGGCCGTCCACCCGGCGCATCCGCGCCGAGCACGAGGTAGCGCGCGTACGGATCGAGCTGCTGCGCCGCGGCCCACGCCGCATCGTCGCGGCGTTCCGCATTACGGTCGAGGCCGAGGCCTGCGAAGATGTTGGTGCGTTCGCTCATGCGGCGCGTCCGCCGGCGGCGCGCACGCGGCTCAGACCGTGAACGACGAGCCGCATCCGCAGGTCGTCTTCGCGTTCGGATTGCGAATCACGAACTGCGCGCCGGTCAGCGATTCGGAATAGTCGATCTCGGCACCGGCGAGGTACTGCAGGCTGAGCGGGTCGACGAGCAGGGTCACGCCGTCCTTGTCGACCGCGAGGTCGTCCTCGGCGCGCGCTTCGTCGAACGTGAAGCCGTACTGGAAGCCCGAACAGCCGCCGCCGCTGATGTAGACGCGCAGCTTGAGCCCGGGATTGCCTTCCTCGGCGATGAGTTCACGCACCTTGCCCGCCGCGGCCGCGGTGAACAGCAGCGGTGCGGGACCGGCATCGAGGTAGCTCGGGGTGATGGTTTCGTTCATGACGGCTGCGGCAGCGCTTCCTTCTTGCAGATCGGAGCGCGGACGGGCGATTTCAAGCGTGCGCCGGCTCGGCGCCCGGATCGACGTCGTCGGCGAGCCCCGGCGAGGGCAGGCGCCGCTGCGGCTCGGCCTGGTACAGCATCTTGCCGTTGATCTGCGCGCCGGCCGCCATCTCCAGCACCTTGTAGTGCACGTTGCCGGTGATGCGCGCGTTGCCGGCGAGCTCGAGCCGTTCGGCGGCGAAGATGTCGCCGTTGACGCTGCCGTTGACGACCGCGTTCGACACGCGCACCTCGCCGTTGACGCGGCCCTTGTCGCTGAGCGTGAGCACGGCGTCTTCGCCCTCGGCCGAGATCGAGCCTTCGACCACGCCTTCCAGGTGCAGGCCGCCGCTGAAATGGACGTCGCCGCGGATCGTCGTGCCCGCCGCGATCAGCGTGCTGATCGCCGCCATCGCACGGTCGTTGCGCTTGTCACTGCGGAACATTGTCGCTCTCCTCGCCCTTGATGGCGTCCTTCCAGGAAAACTCCTGCTCGACGCGGCCACCGTCACCGTCGGCACGAACGACGACGCGATTGGCGGCGAATCCAGCGGGGAGCATGATGGTACCGCCGACCTGTTGAAAATACTTGAAGCGGTACTCGATTCCGGACGAATCCTGCCCCTGGCTCAGCGCGCTCCAGTCGAGCGTGCGCAGTTTGCCGTCGGCGACGCCCTCGAGCGTGAGCGTGAGCCGCCCCTTGATGTCCTCGCCGCGCTTGAAGTTCTGGGTCAGCGTCGCGGTGAAGTTCCATGCCTGCGAACCGGCGACCGGGACCACGTGCAGCGCGTGCACGGCGAGGCCTTCACGCTTGCCGCCGCCGACGAGGCGGCCGTAGAAGGCGAGATCCGCGCGCAGGCCGTCGACCTCTTCCTCGCGGTCGCGCAAGGTCTGCTGCACGTCGCCGAGGGCGGCCTTGGCGACCTGCTCCGAACGCACGAGCATCGCCACGCGCGACTTCAGCGCCTCGTTCTCCTTCTGCGCCTCGGCGAGCTCGGCGGAATGGTTCGTGCCCGGCGCGCGCGCGACCAGCGTCGCCACCAGCGCCGCCACGATCAGCAGCGAACCGAGCCACACCGCGGCGACCAGCAGGCGCGTGCGCCGCTGCCGGGCCGGGTCGTGCCGGCGGATGACGAGGGACGGGATCGGGGACATGACGCGGGTTCGGCCGCGCACGCGCGCGAGGTGCACGCTTATAGACGTGCCCGGGGCCCGGGTCAAGGAAGCCCGTCGCGGGCCTCGCCGGAGGCCGTCCGCGCCCGCCACCGCGCATGCCGCGCCGTACCGCGCACCGTACAATCAGGCCTTTGGCACGGGATCGCGGGCATGCTCTGGCTGAAGGCGTTCCACATCATCTTCGTCGTGACCTGGTTCGCCGGCCTGTTCTACCTGCCGCGCCTGTTCGTCTACCACGCCGAGGCGGCCGAAGCGGTCGTGCGCGAGCGCCTGAAAGTGATGGAGCGGCGCCTGCTCGGCATCACTCATGTCGGCGGCGCGCTCGCGCTCGTGTTCGGCGCGCTCACGCTCGCCGCGTTCGCGCAGGCGAGCCCGGCCTACCTGCAGCAGGGCTGGCTGCACGCGAAGCTCGCGCTGGTCGCGCTGCTGATCGGATACCACGCGGTGCTCGTGCGCATGGTCGGCGCGTTCGCGCGCGACGAAAACCGGCGTTCGAGCCGCTGGCTGCGCCTCTTCAACGAAGTCCCGGCACTGGTGCTGATCGCGATCGTGCTGCTCGTGGTGGTCAAGCCCGGCTGAGCCGCGCGCGTGGCGCTGGTATGATCGCCCTGCACCGAACGGGGGACGGCCATGACGGCGAACGACCCTGCATCGCAGTTTCCGCGCCGCCTGTGGGCGCAGCAGCTGTCGCCGCGCATCGAGCGGCTGCGCCGGCGCGGCGAACAACTGCGCACGACGTGGGACCTCAATGTGCTGCGCCTGCTCGCCGACGACGCCGCGCGCGTCGCCTCCGCCTGCCGTGAACTCGGCCTGGCGCCGCTCGGCGACGTGCTCGACGACGTGCACGCCACCTGCGCGGGCCTGCTCGATCCGCCACGCGCGCCCGACCGCGCGAGCCGCAGCCGCCTCGACGGCCTGATCGGCCGGCTCGACGCGCCCTCGCTGCCGCGCGGTGAAGCGCGCGACTCGCCCGTCGTCGCCGGCGCGACGCGCGAGAACGGCTTCCCGCTGCTGGTCGCGCCACCATCCGGATACTGGACGCGGTTCGCCGCGACGCCGGCGCACGCAGCCACCTCGGCGCCGGCGGCACCCGCTACGGACACGGCGGCGGGCGCGAGCACGGCACCGGCGACGTTCGCGCCGCGCGGCGGCACCGCCTGCTCGCGCGACCAGCTGCTGCGCGAAGTGTCCGAATGCCTCGCCCGCGACGATGCGTCGATCCGCGGCGGCGGCCTGCTCGTGCTGATCGCTTCGGACACGAGCGATCCGGCCACGGCCGCGACGCGCACCGCCGAGGCGCTGCGCGCGATCTGCACGCACGTGCGGGCGGGCGATCGCGTTGCCAGCGACGGCGCCGAGCGCTACCTCGTGTTCGACCGCGAGCTCCCCGCCGACGCGCTCGAAGCCGAAGCCGCGCGCCTGCGCGAGAGCCTCGCGCGCAGCGGCGGGTTCGACATCGGCGTCTGCCCGTTCCTGCGCGACGCGCGCAACGCGCGCGCGATGTACGAGGCCGCGCGCGACCTCGTCGGCGGCATGCACGCGCAGGCGCGACACGGCGTGTTCGTCGTACGCGACCTCGACGCGGGACGCGGCGGCGACCTCGCCACGCAGGTGCGCCGCGCGCTCGACGGCGCCGGCTTCGAATTGCTGTTCCAGCCGATCGTCTCGCTGCGCGGGGAGGACGGTGCGCTGTTCCAGGCGCTGCTGCGCCTGCGCGGCGCGGACGGCCGGTTGCACCCGGCCTCGGAGATCGTGCCTGCCGCGGAAGGCGCCGGCCTGATCGGTGCGGTCGACCGCTGGGTGCTCGCGCACTGCGTCGAACGCATCGCTGCGCGTGGCGCCGGGTCGACGCAACTGTTCGTGAGCCAGTCGCTCGCGAGCCTGCGCGATCCGCAGGCGGTCCCTGCACTCGCGGCGATGCTCGCGCGGCACGGCGTCGGCGCCGGTTCGATCGTCGTCGAGCTGCGCGTCGCCGACGCGATCGAAGCGCCCGCCGAGACGCAACGCTGCGCCGACGCGCTGCGCGCGCTCGGCGCGCGCCTGTCGCTCGCGGGATTCGACGCGGAGCTCGCCGACGTCCATCCGCTGCCGGTGCTCGTCGCCGATTTCGTCAAGCTCGCGAAACCGCCCGCGCTCGACGCCGAGGAGGATCGCGACGCGTTCGCCGCGCTGCTCGAACGCCTGCACGCGCGCGACACGCGGGTGATCGCGCCGCGCGTCGAGGACGTGCACGGCATCGGCGCGCTCGTGCGCGCGGGCGTCGACCTCATCCAGGGCAATTTCGTGCAGGCCGCGGACAGCGACCTCGCGTTCGACTTCGAAGGCGCGCGCATGTAGCGCGCCGCGGCGCGCGTCAGCTGCCGATCTTCGTCTGCAGGTACGGATTCTCGCCGAGCTTGGCGATCAGGCCGAGCTGCGTCTCGAGCCAGTCGATGTGCTCTTCCTCGGATTCGAGGATGTCCTCGAACAGTTCACGGCTCACGTAGTCGCCGAGCACTTCGCAGTCGACGATCGCGGCCTTGAGGTCGGGCACCGCCTGCATCTCGAGCTGCAGATCGCACGAGAGCACTTCCTTCGGCGATTCGCCGATCAGCAGCTTGCCGAGCGCCTGCAGGTTCGGCAAGCCTTCGAGGAACAGGATGCGCTCGATCAGGCGATCGGCGTGCTTCATCTCGTCGATCGATTCCTTGTACTCGTGCTCGGCGAGTTCCTTGTAGCCCCAGTTGCGGTACATGCGCGCGTGCAGGAAATACTGGTTGATCGCGGTCAGCTCGTTGAACAGCGCCTTGTTGAGGTGGCCGATGATCTTCGCGTTCCCTTTCATTGCACGATCTCCGTCAAGGGCGATGCCGCGCGGGCGCGCGGCGAAACGGCGCGACTATAACGCGCGCGTCCGGCAAGCGAGGAAACGAAAATCGCACGCATTCGCGCGCGGTCGAGTCACGCGCAGGGCGCGCGACTCAGGCTGCGGCGGCGATCAGCGGCAGGTCGAGCGTGCGCGTGCGCGCGACCGCGTCGTGGAAGATCTGGCTCGCGAGATCTTCGCAGTTGCCGCAGCAATCCGAACAGCCGGTACGACGGCGCACTTCGGCGAACGAACGCACGCCGCTCTCGGCGGCTTCGCGGATCGCGCGGTCGGTGACGGCGTTGCAGATGCAGACGTACATGCGGACATCCGGGGTCGGGACGCCGCCATTTGAATGTAAATGAGAATGATTGTCAACCAGCCCGGGCGACCTGGCCCCCGGCTCGTTCAGGTGGCGATGAGCTCGGCCAGCCAGCGCTGCTCGCGCAGGGTGACCCGGCAGCTGTCCTCGGCGAGCACGACAAGCTGGCGCAGCGCCTGCTCGTAGACGCGCCGCTTGAACGTGACCACATGCGCGGCGGGGTACCAGAACTCGACCCAGCGCCAGTGGTCGAACTCCGGCTTGTCGGTCGCGTCGAGGCGCACGGCGGACTCCTCGCCGACGAGGCGCAGCAGGAACCAGACCTGCTTCTGGCCGATGCAGACGGGCCGGTCGTGCCGGCGCACGAGGCGCGGCGGCAGGCGGTAGCGCAGCCAGCCCGGGGTCGAACCGAGCACCTCGACGTGCTGCGGCAGCAGGCCGGTTTCCTCGGCGAGTTCGCGGTACATCGCCTCGATCGGCGTCTCGTCGCTGCGCATCCCGCCCTGCGGGAACTGCCAGCCGTCGCGGCCGATGCGGCGCGCCCAGAACACATGCCCGTGCGCGTTCAGCAGGATGATGCCGACGTTCGGTCGGTAGCCATCGGGGTCGATCATGGATGATGGCCGATAACGTACATGCGACCGATTCTTCCACACGCCTCGCGCGGGCGGCAAGGCGAACGGGCGTTCCGGCGCTTGACAGGCCGCCACGAGGCACTAGAATCGCACGCCCTTCCGCGCGTGCCGTGCACGCGCCGCCGTTGGCTATGTAGCTCAGCCGGTTAGAGCACAGCACTCATAATGCTGGGGTCGGTGGTTCGAGTCCACCCATAGCCACCACCTTCCGTTTCCCTCCCGTCCGCCCTCGTTCGCCCGGCGCGCTTGCCGGTGTTCGATCGCGTGTCGCAGACTCCGCGCGCTCGGCACGTCGCCGACGCATCCATCGGGGGAGGAGAACCATGGCGCGCTACCAGGACGCCCAAGGGCGTTGGCAGGTCGAGAAGGTGTTGCGCGACGTCGCGATCGTCGTGGTCGTCGGCATGGGGCTGTCCGCATTCTGGCCGTTCCGCCAGGTGCCGACCGGCTCGCGCGGCGTGCTGACCCAGTTCGGCGCGATCCGCGGCATCGAGAACGAAGGCCTCGCGGTCGTGATGCCGTGGCAGCGGCTCGCGCTGTTCAGCATCCGCGCCGAACAGGCGCAGATCGACAACGCCGACGGCAGCACGAGCGACCAGCAGCCGGTCAAGGTGAGCCTGACCGTGCGCTACAGCATCATCACCGACCGCGTCGCCGAGGTGTACGAGAAATACAGCCACGACGGCGACCTGTCCTCGTACGTGCAGACCGCGACGCAGGAAGTATTCAAGGCGGTGACCGCGAAGTACAACGCGCCCGACCTCATCGCCAAGCGCTCGCAGGTGTCGGCCGACATCAACGCCGCGCTCAAGCAGAAGCTCGAGGTGTACGGTGCGCAGGTCATCAACATCGACATGCGCAACTTCGCGTTCTCGCCCGAGTACATGGCCGCGATCAACGAGAAGGTCACGCAGGAGCAGTTGCGCCTCGCCGCGGAAAACAAGGTGAAGACGGTCGAGGCGGAGCAGAAGCAGAAGGTCGCCGTCGCCGAGGCGGAAGCGAACGCGCTGAAGGCGAAGGCCGACGGCGAAGCGTACGCGACGATCAAGGCGGCGAATGCGCAGGCCGACGCGTTGCGCGTGCAGAACGACGCGCTCGCCAAGAGCAAGGAAGTACTCGAGCTGCGCCGCATCGAGGTCGAGCGCGTGAAGGCGGAGCGCTGGGACGGCAAGCTGCCCGAGGCGATCTACGCGGGCACGCCGATCCCGTTCTTCACGCCCGCGCAGAAGGCCGAATGAGGCGCCGGGAAACCCGCCATTTTCCCGCGCCGGATGCACGTCGCGGCGCACAAACGGCCTGTTTCAAGGGCTCCTTGCGCGCACCGCCCTAAAAACGGATACGCTAGGCCCAGCGGCGCGTGCAGAGCGCCGCGCTACCCCCACGGAGAAACGAAAACCATGGCTACATCCAAGAAGCCGGCTGCCGGCAAGAAGAGCGCGTCGAAGCCGATCACCGAACCGCTGAGCAAGTCGGGCCTGGTCTCGCACCTGGCCGAGCAGAGCGGCGTCGAGAGCAAGGGTGTCCGCGCCGTCCTCGCCGCGCTCGAGCAGACGGTCGCCAACTCGCTGCACAAGAAGGGCGCCGGCGTGTTCACGCTGCCGGGCCTGCTGAAGATCAGCGCGGTCGCCGTGGCCGCCAAGCCGAAGCGCAAGGGCATCGACCCCTTCACGAAGGAAGAGCGCTGGTTCGCCGCCAAGCCGGCCAGCGTGAAGGTCAAGGTGCGCGCGCTGAAGAAGCTCAAGGACGCCGCGCAGTAAGCCGTCTGCTGCACCGTTGTACCCGCCGCCGGCCTCGTGCCGGCGGCGTCGTCTCAGGGGTCCGTAAGCGCGCCGCGCGTCATTCGGCGCCGGACAGCGGCCCCTGCGCGCCGGCTTCGCCGACGCGGCCGAGGTTGACCTGGTACGGCGTCGACAACGCGATGTCCTCGGCGCGCAGCCGTGCCAGGATGTCGAGCAGCAGGTCGCTGCGCACCTGACCCGACTGGCGCGGGTTGGCGATGAAGCCGACCACGATGAACATGAGGTTGCCGTTCTCGATGCTGTCGAGCAGCACGTTCGGCGGCGGCTGGCGCAGCACGCCCGGATGTGCGGCGAACGCGGCCTTGATGATCTCGACCACGCGTGCCGGATCGCTGTCGAGCGGCAGCGGCACGCGGAAGCGCACGCGCCCTTCGGCGTTGGCGAGCGTCACGTTGCGCACGCTCTTCGTGATGAGTTCGGAATTGGGCACGATCACGGTCGAGCGGTCGCCCATCTGGATCTCGGTCGCGCGCACGTTGATGCGGCGGATGTCGCCCTCGGCGTCACCGAGCACGACCCAGTCGCCGACCTTGACCGGCCGTTCGACCAGCAGGATCAGGCCGGACACGAAGTTCTGCACGATCGCCTGCAGGCCGAAGCCGATGCCGACCGAGAGCGCGCTCGCGACCCAGGCGATGCGATCGAGGCCGAGGCCTAGCGCGGACAGCGCGAACGCGACGACGACGACGATGCCCGCGGTGCCGAGCAGCGTCGTCACCGACGTGCGCATGCCCGGGTCGAGCCGCGTCGTCGGCAGATAGCTGTCGAGCAGCCAGCGCTGCAGCGCGCGGATCGCGGCGATGCCGAGCACGAGCACGACCAGCGCGCCGAACACCGCGACCGGCGTGACTTCGATCTGGCCGATCTTCAGCCCGGCCGCGGTGCGGCCCAGCTGCGAGACGAGGTCGCCCGGCTCGGTGCCGAACGGCGCGAGCGCGGCGAACAGGGCGATCGCGAGCGCGAACACGCGGAACAGGCCCGAACTCAGCACCGCGACCTGGTCGAGCACGCGCTGGTCGAGGCCGAGCGTGCGGCGCGCCCAGTTCGCCTGCGACGACAGCCCGGCGGCGAACAGGTCTTCGACCACGTGCACGACGAGGTAGAACGTCGCCGCGACGATGCCGAGGCCGATCATCTGCCGCGCGACCTGGTGTGCGAGCGCGACGTAACCCGACAGCGCCGCGACGAACGCGAGCACGACGCCGAGCCAGAGCAGCGCGATCGCGACGCCGACCCACGCCGGGCGCGGCGCGCGCTCGTCGTGTTCCGTGGCGTCGGCCGGCGTGCGCGCCGCGCGCAGCAGGCCCCAGGCGAGCAGCGCGGCGTAGACGAGCGCGACGACGAGGCTGCCTGCGATCGTCGCCGACAGGCTGGTACCCGCGATCTCGTTGAAGTGCTTGAGCAGGACGCTCAGCGCGACCGCGCCGCCGAGCAGCAACGGCCAGTGGCGCAAGCGCGCGGCGACGTCGTCGGAGATCGGGGGCAGGCGCCACGACGGCCGCGCCGCGGCGAGCAACGCGCGGCCGAGGCCGGTCACGTAGCTGGCGAACACGACGGCGCTGACGATCGATCGCGCGAACGCGCGCGCGTCGTCGCCGAGCACGCTGTGCCAGTCGATCGCGATCACGATCACCTGCGCGCCGAGGCCGGTCAGCACGGTCGTCGCGACGACCATCGCGAACGCGAGTGCGGAGCGGCGCAGCCGCCCGTGCGGCATGCGGTCGGCGGTCCAGCGCATGAGCGCGCGCTCCACCCACCAGCGCCCGAGCAGGATCAGCAGCACGCCGGCGGCGATGCCGAACAGCGTCGGCACGCGGTTCTCCGGCGCGAACGCGGCCGCGGTTCCGGCGAACACGCCGCCGAGCAACGCGCGCGCGCCGGCGAGGTCGCGATCGACGTTCGCGGTGAGGCCGCGCCAGAACGTCGGCGTCAGCGGCGATGGCGTGCGCTGCGACAGGCGCGCCTGGAAGTTCGCGCGGCGCGCCTCGGCGATCTGCGCCACGACCTGGCCGCTGTCGACGATGAGCAGCTTGGCGCGCTTGATGTCGGCGTCGAGCGCGCCGCGTTCCTTCTCGAGGTCGGCGCGCTGCGCGGCGATGTCGCGCGCCTCGCCACCCTTCGCCGGCGCGGGCCCGAGCTGGTCGACGCGCGCGGCGATCGCGTCGAACTTCGGCGCGAGTTCGCCGAGCAGCGTGTTCGCGTGCGTGTCGACCGCGCCCATCTGGTCGCGCAGCTGCGACAAGGTCGCGTCGTCGACGTCGCCACCATCGAGCTGCTTGCGCGCGTCGGCGATGCGCTGGCGCGACTCGTCGAGCAGCTTGCCGGTTTCCGGCGCCTGGGCGGCGCCGACGAGCGGGGCGAGGACGAATGCGAGCGCGAGGAGGAAGCGGGAAAGGCCGTGCATCGGCGCATGATCGAAGCGCGCGCGGCGGCGAGTCAATGCATGAGCGATTCCGGTTCGGCTGCGCTTCACGGTCCACGCCGACGATGGTCCCGCGGGAACGCCGGAAGGCGACGCGACGGAGCGCATCGCGGCTTCCGCCGCTCCGACGGGACCGCGTTGGCGGCCCGGACGCGTGCTAGACCGTCAGCGGGTTGGGCTTGTCCGGATCGAGCTTGTACTGCTTGATCGCACGAGCGACGTCCTCGGGGTTCATCTGGCCGTCCGCGGCGAGCGCGGCGATCGCCGCGTGCGCGATCCACCAGCGGTCGACCTCGAAGAACGCGCGCAGGTTCGCGCGCGTGTCGCTGCGGCCGAAGCCGTCGGTGCCGAGCACGACGTAGCGCTTGCCTTGCGGCATGAACGCGCGGACCTGGTCGGCGTACTCGCGCACGTAGTCGGTCGCGGCAACCGCCGGACCCGCGCGCGACTCGAGGCACGCGGTCACGTGCGCCGTGCGCGGCTTCTTGTCCATCGGGTGCAGGCGGTTCCAGCGCTCGGCGTCGAAGCCGTCCTTGCGCAGCTCGGAGAAGCTCGGGCACGACCAGATGTCGCTGGCGACGCCGAAGTCCTTCTCGAGCAGTTC
>Ga0068853_100004311_pt1 | contig 11000 bp, 19 predicted proteins | sample KBSCornC32_FD_65655 | JGI IMG/M metagenome (GOLD analysis project Ga0068853, IMG submission 65655) | Corn rhizosphere microbial communities from Kellogg Biological Station, Michigan, USA - KBS Corn C3-2 | ecosystem: Host-associated > Plants > Roots > Rhizosphere > Soil ... | reverse complement strand
CTCACGTGGGGCATGGCCGCGCCGCCCCCGGCCCGGTCCGCCGAAGCGCGCAGCCTCGGATCGCTCGGCGGCGGCTCGTCGCTCGACCACCCAACCATCGTGCTGCCGCTGCCCGGCGCGCCGGAGCCGATCGGCGTCACCCAGGCGATGGGTGGCTGCGGATGTGGGTGCGGCGGTGGCTGCAAGGGCGCGATGTCCGGCATCGTGGACGCCATTCCAGGCGGTTACCTGACGCTGGGCGGCGCCGTTCTGGCTTTCTTCCTGCTGCGGAAGAAGCGACGATAGCAGCCATGCCCAAGTACCCCGAGATCGGAGATCAGGTGTGGTTCTACTTCCTGCACGCCTTCACGGACGTGAAGCTGCAGGGCGTCTTATGGCGTGCCACTGGCAAGTTCGAGATGCGCTGCCGCCCGGCGGTGGTGATCGGTGATGGGTGTCCCATTTTCAAGGGGATATATCCGGTTCTCCGCGTCGAGTTCGCGAACGACGATATGAACTTGTGTCTCCACGGCGGTGGACTGGCAGCCCGATTCCCCAACCCCGTTATCGGGGGGACACATATCGACGCGATCGACGCCACGGGCATGGAGCCCGAAGGCCGCATCATTGGAGGGCGGTGGCCCATGCACTACACCTGGGCCTGGGATCCGATGCCCGGGTTCGAAGGAGGCCGGCGATGACCTCCGAGTACGCCGCGCTCCGTGCCTCGGAATCGATCGCTCTGGCCTACGACTTCGTCATGCCCAAGGTCGGGGACACCGTCTGGTTCTACTTCGAGCACGCCTTCTGGGACGGCGACGTGATCACGACACACCGCCTGGGCCACAGGGCAGGGTCCCCTCATTGGGAGGCCTTCGAGTTCAAGCACTGGCGGTTCGCTGGACGCACGGAGCTGCGCGCGCGGCAGGCTCGCGTCACGCGCATCCCGACCAACGGACGGCTGATCAACGTCATGCCGGAGTACGACCCCACCGATCGGTTGAAGGATGGCATGCGCGTACGCTTGGCGCCGCGCGAGCCGTGCGCGAATATCCACGTCCACCGCCGGCAGGCAGCGGAGAACATCCTCGGCCGGATCGTCGATGGCGTGCTCCCGATCCCGGGTACGTGGGGGTTCGATCCGCTGCCCCCGCTCGGAGGTGGTCGGTAATGCCGAAGATTAAGGGAGTCGGACCGACGCTCTACGGGATGGCGGCGCTGTCCAGCGACTTCGTCATGCCGTTCGTCATGCCCAAGGTCGGTGAGATCGTCTGGTACTACTTCGAGCACGCCTTCTGGGACGTCCCGCTGGAGAACTACGGCGAGATCAAGCGGTGGCGATTCACTGGTCGCACGGAGTTGCGCGCGCGGCAGGCTCGCATTCTTCATGTCGACGGGAACGGGTCGAGCGTCGTCCTAGCCCCGGAGTACGCTCCCGACGATCGTGTCAAGTTCATGGTCTACGGCCTGGTCGCAGTCCTGGCCCACGCAAGGATATCGGCGTACGTCCATATGCATCTCAAGAACGCCGATGCGACCAGGATCTACGGCCGGATCGTTGATGGCATTCTGCCGGAAGCGAACCATTGGGGGTACGATCCGCTGCCAGCAATCGGAGGTGGCAGGTGAGCCCGGCAACCGGATGGGCGCACGCGCAACGCGTCGTGCATCCGAACGGCACACGCTCCGACCCGTTCGTGGTGTCGATGTGCAAGAGCGACCTCGAGCGCTTTGCGCGCCGAATCCTGGACGATCAGTGGCCCGAGTGGAAGGGCTGCCTGAACGCAGATGGTCGCGTCGATGGCGCGAAGATGGATGCCAAGATCGCGGCCGACGACTTCGATTCTGGTTCGGCCCGGATGTCTGGTGCCCACGACGGGAGGTTCTGGGCGTCGGTCAATCGCATCCGCCATCATTGCCGCAACTGGGACTTCCAGATCGGTGATGTAGCTGTCGGTGGCGCCTTCGGGCGCTCGCCAGTTCCCGGCGACTCAGAGGACCGTCGGCTGTCCGACTTTGAACTCGCGATCCTGTTCGGAGTTGACGACGAGAGCGGCTGGCGAGGGCTCGGCGCCCTTGGCATCAAGGACCCCGACAAGGCGCTTGCGCGCACGGTGCTATCGTGGCTCCCTCGTATCGAGGAGTGGGGCGTTCCACCCACCACCTGAACCATGGCACGGTACTCGGTCTACAACTACACGCGGCGCGTGTTCGACTACTACGAGGCCCCGGGCCCGGGTGGGACGCACGCCGGATCGCCGCCGGCGCCGCGGTCCCAGGGTGACCTGGGCGCCGCGCCCGAGCGCGCCACGTGGAAGTTGCCGGCCGGGGCTACCAAGGTGGGCGAGGGCGAGCTTCCGCAGGGGCGGATCGCCAGCCTGGACGGCGCCGACGTGTTCTCGAGCCCGGTGAACGCGCTGGCGCTCGCGGCGATCGCGCTCGTAGCATGGAGGCTCCTGCGATGACGTACATGATTCGAGCTCGGCGTCAGCCGAGACAAGGGCCACGCGTTCGACCAGGCATGTCCGGACAAGGGCCACGCGTTCGACCAGGCATGTCCGGCCTGGTCGACGACATGATCGACCAGTACAGCACCCAGATCCCGGGCGGCGGGATCGATCCGACGGTCGTGCTCGAGGCCCAGTGCGTGAACAAGGCCGTCGCGGCCGGCCAGGCGTTCAAGTCGAAGATCGGCAACCTCGATGCGACCTGGAACCCGACCGGGTTCTTTCCGCCGGACGACGTTCGGGCGGTGATCGGCTCTACGATGGAGCTCGAGGCGCTCGGCCGGGCCGCGATCGACAAGGTCCAGACCGAGGCGCATGTCCGCACCGACCTGCTCAACCGTGCGCGCGATGGCCTGGACCGAGCCGGCGCGCGGGCGATCGACTACCTCGACGCCGCACGCGAGGCCGACAACAAGAGCATCCGCCTGGTGAACGCTCCCGGTCTCAAGCAGTGGGTCATCGACACGATGAACGCGGCGTCCGCTGCGCTGATCGTTGGCCAGGCCGTCGACTGCCTCAAGCCATGGTGGCTCTCGGCGCTCGAGGCCTACCAGGAGGCATTCGACGTCGCGATCACGCACGTGGTGTCGGTCGCGGGCAGCGTGCTCGCGGTCGGCGAGAACGCCGTGAAGGTGGCGTTCTCGTTGCTCGAACACCTCAACCTCCTGATCCTCGCTGGCCTTGGGGTCGGCGGGTACCTGATCTGGAAGAAGCACTTCCAGTGAGCCGGCGCGTGAACAAGGATGACCTCCCGCCGGAGGTCGCCGGCGCGGTCGAGCTCTACCAGACCTTCCACCGCTACGAGCCCCGGAAGATCGGGGCGTTCGCGGCCGGCTTTCAGATCCCGCGCCTTATGTACAAAGCCGGATCCGCGGTCTGGGTCGCGTACCAGTCCGGCAAGGTCGATCCGGCCACGCTGCGCAAGCCGTCCAAGCCGGTCAACTACATCCACGACCACGACGCCGGCGTTGGCTGCTACCTGGCGAGCTCGAGGGACGCCGGCGGCGTGTCCGGGACCGAAGTCCCCGCGCGGTTCCGCAACGTCGAGGCGCTGGCTCGCCTGGGTGGCTGCCTGGGGTTCTCCTTCAAGGACGGCGGCGAAGAGGTCGAGGTCAAGGGCATCAAGCCGTACCCGGATCTCTATGCGACGCCGGATGGCCGGTGCCTGCTGGTGATCGAGAAGCAACGACGGGTGCTGGCGATGATGTGGGGCGGTGGACTCGGGGTTTTCGCACGCGGAATCGATGGCTGATCCTGCGATCCTGGCGAGCCTCCCCGACGTTTCGCCACCGACCTCGCTGATCGCCGCGATGACCATCGCCGTGGTCGTGCTCACCGGCGTGATCGGATACCTCTTCCGGCACTACACCGCGAAGATGGCGGAGATCAACGCTGGCTTCAACGAGCGGCTGTCGCAGATGACTGCGAAGCACGCCGAGGAGCACAAGGCATGGGCGGCAGAGCGCGAGGGGTGGTGTGCGGAACGTGCATCGTGGGCGGCTGAGCGCGCCAAGTTGGAGCAACACCGCACGGAGTACCGTCTCGAATATGAGACGCGTCACAGAGAGATCGTCGCTCATTACGCCGAGCAGGTCTCCGAGCTATACGAGAAGACACTGGAGCACGAGAGCGCTGCTCGTCGTGAGTATGCTGATAATATGGAACATGTCGCCGACAAGGCAGCCGAAGCGACCGCCAAGCTGGGCGTCGTCATCGAGAAGGTCTACGACGCATTCGCCGGCCTCCGGCGGTCCACTCAATAAAGGAACAGAGATGCCGAATCCCATGCCCCGCCTCCGCAACCGCCCCGCCGGTTCAGGCAACTACCCAACCGCCGGCGTGCGCGCCGTGGACGCGTACATCGACCTCGGCAAAAAGGCCGACCGGCTGTGCCGGGCGATCGACGGTGCGATCAAGTGCGATGAAGAGGACGCAAGTGTGCGAACTCTGGTCGATGGGGCTCATGGCAGTGGCAAGATTTCGAGCGATGGGTAGTTGACTAAAGTTTTCGGTTCGTGCCTGTTGGATCTGTGCCCATCCTGTACGTCAACGGTCGCCGTCGAGGAATGCGAGTCCGCGGCCGGGCGCCGCTGAGGAACCCGGCCAAGCGACGGAGCGCGATGGGGGCGTACTGGGCCAGTGGAGTACCGACGCGTGACACGGGGGCGTACTGGGACAAGCAGCCGAAGAAGCGCGTGCGCCGCGATGCCGCCGCGCATCTGGGGCGCGTGCCGAAAGCCCGTCGCCACACGCGGCGCGCGCGCCGCGCTGGCAGCGCGCTGCCGGCGTACTGGTCCAAGCGGAAACGTGACAACCGTAAACGGGCGGCTCCGCTGCTCGCTTACATGAAGGCGCGACGCGCCAAGAAGAATCCATCCAGGAGCAAGAAGAAAATGGCCAAGGGCAGTGCCAAGCGCCGTAAGGCGATGAAAGCGTTCTGGGCCCGCCGTAGGGCGGCCGGAAAGCGCGGTCGTCTGGGCAGCACCGTGCGTGCGCGCCGTCGCAAGAGCGCCGCGCCCAAGAGCAAGCGGGCCCGCGCTCGCAAGAGCGCCACGCCGCGGAAGCGCAAGCGCCGGCAGCCGGCGGGGCTCCGCCGGTTCTGGGAGGGCCGCCGTGCGGCTGGCAAGCGCGGCCGTCCCGGTCACACGAAGCGCAAGGCGCGCTCGCGCAGGCGTACCCGGAAACTGAGCCTGAGCCGCGGCCGTGCCCGGCTGGCGATCCACCCGGGCGCGCTCCAGGCGCTCTCCCCCACCGTCCGGGCCAACCCGTCGCGCCGGCGTCGCCGGCGTCGGAGCCGGCGCTCGTACACGACCAGGCGTCGGCGCAGCCGGCGCACGCACGCGCCGATCCGGCGTCGTCGGCGTCGGAGCCGGCGCTCGTACCGCGCGCGTCGGAGCCGTAGCCGGCGCAGCCTGCGCCGGAGCTTCCGGCGGTCCCGGCGCAACCCGGGGCTCGGCGACATCACCGCGATGCTCAAGCACGCGGCGGTCGGCGCACTGCCCGTCCTGGGCGGGTTCGCCGCGGTGAACCTCGTCAATAGCCGGCTGCTGCCAATGGTGCCGGGTCTGTCCTCGCTGGGCACCCTCCAGGGGCCCGTGAGCTCGGTCCTGTCGCTGATCGCCACGCACCTCGCCGTCGGATTCGGCGCCAAGCACTCCGCCATGGTCGCGCGCAACCGCACGAGCCTGATGGTCGGTGCCGGCGCACAGACGGTGCTGTCGGTCTTCAAGGCGCTCGTGCCGAGCGTCACCTCGATGCTCGGCCTGGGCGACTACATCCAGATGGGTGACTACGTCGCGGTCGGCGCCACGCCGCTCCGCGAGAACTTCACCCTCAGCGACTACGTCGCGGTCGGCTCGGACGGCGTGTCCGAGGAGCTGGGCCTCGAAGAGGAGCTCGGCGTGGAAGAGGAGCTCGGCGCGTTCGCTGCCGATGGCTACCTGGGCGGCATGCCCGGTGGTCCCCGGCTGATGAAGCAGGTCCCCCGGCAGAACTTCCTGCAGCCGGTCCCGGCGCGGTCGTTCACCAAGCAGATCCCGGCGGCCGGAACGGCGTACGACAACGCCAGCGACGTGTACACCGGCATCTTCCGCGGTTCGTTCGGCAGCTGATCGTTCCACTCTGCTCGGCGCAAGCCGAGACGTCGTCACCGGTATACGCGCCAGGCGGTCACCCGCCAGGCGCCCACGAGATCCGAGATATTCAAGGCTGGAGGTACCAGCCTGGCCCCGGGAGGTTCCCGGGCGAGCCGAAGCCAACGTGCAAAACAAAAAGGATCTCGAACAATGCCTCGTCTTCATGGATACCGCGAGCGTCTTCACCAGCCGATCTGGGACACCCTGATCCGCACTGTCGGCACCCCGTCGCCGACGATCATCAACGGCGCCCAGCTGTTCGGCAACAGCGCGATCGGCGACCTCTCCAAGACCAACATGACCACGGCCGGCCAGCTGTCGTCGGATCAGACGTACGTGATCCTGGCGCTCCGCTGCTGGCTGTTCTTCGACGGCACCAACCGCCGCCTGCTGTACCTCGACACGATGAGCCAGCTGTTCTGGACGCTGACCCTCGGCTCCAAGCCGATGTTCCAGGCGCCGTGCTGGTACTTCCCGGCCGGCGGCGGCGTCTGGGGCTTCGACGCGACCAACTCCATCTTCAACAATGGCACGCCCGAGCAGGCTGCCATTCTGAAGCTGGCGCGTCCGATCATCGTCCCGGTCCGCCAGAACTTCGCGGCGCGCGCCGACTTCTTCAACATCGGTGCGGTCTCGGCGCTCAACCTGCTGAATGGCACGGGCGGCGCGGACGACGACGTGAAGAACATCATGTTCATGCTCGACGGTCTGCAGACCCGCGACGTCCAGTAACCGACCGCGGCCGTCCGCCAGTCACACCCGCCGGGCGCCGCCCGGCGGAGGTCCTCGCCTTCATCTGCGGGGATGACCCCGTTTTGTTCCAGGGAGATCGTTATGAGCGCCGACGTGATCGCCAAGTTCAACCAGATGGCGGGTCTGTACCGCCAGATGCAAGACCGCGTGAACCAGCTCGTTGGGATGGTGAACGCGCTGCAGAGCCGGCCCACCACCGTCCAGGAGGAGATCGACGCGATCCCCGGGCGGCGCATCGAGACGCGGCTCGGCGGCGAGGTGGTGTTCACCGCCGCCGACGCCGGCAAGCGCTCGCTGCCGATCAACATCCTGGTGTCCCAGGATGGGCCGTTCATCATGACCCACTACCCGATCGCGACCTGGTACCCGTCGAACACGGGCGCCACGAACTTCGGGCGGTGGCGGCCGGTGCGGAGCTATCCGCTGCCGACCCAGCAGCTGACCACCGACATCATCGACATCAAGTACGAGCTCACCGACGGCGGCAGTCAGCGCCTGCTGCAGAACGTCGCCAGCGCGCCCGTGCTGTCGACGGCGGACAACATCGTCCCGTGCCCGATCCCCACCCAGTGGCAGGCGGCATCGACGATCGTGTTCACGCCGACGTACGTGTCGATCACTTTCAACACGACCGGGACCGCGACCACCGAAGGGACGCTGCACGTCGACCTGATCGGCTACCGCATCGTCAACATGTGATGTCGTTCCTCCGCCCATCCCACCGGCCGGGCCGCGCGCGCGGCCGCGGCGGTGCCATGGGCGACGTGGGGTACGCGACCGTGGCCGACCTCGCCGCGCAGGTCAACCGATTCGGTCCTGGCGCGCCGGCGGCGTACCAGTTCGCCACCACGCCGTTTCCGCCGTCGAGCGTGCTCGACCCGGCGCTCGCGCTCACGGCGATCACCATCTACCTGCGCCGCGCGACCGACGCCTACAACCAGTTCCACGACGCGGCGTCGGCGGCCGCGATCGACAAGGCGAACAAGGGCTTCGCCGACCCGACCACCTTCGTCCAGGCCAACCTGTACGACGTGACATCGACGATCGGGATGTTCGCCGACGCCGCCGGCCTCCCGGCCGCGGCCGGTTCGGGGGTGGACACCGGCATCAGTCCGCTGCTGCTCGGCGGTGTGGGCCTCGGTATCCTCTTCCTGATGAAGGGAAAGAAGCGATGACGACGGCGATCACGAGCACCGAGGTGCAGCGCGCCGCCGCCGAGCTCGCCAAGATGCGGAGCTCGCTGGCGTCGTGGATGAAGTTCCGGTCGATCAACGATCGCGTGCTCGCCGGGACGCACCCCACCAAGAAGCCGCTGGGCTACGCGCAGCGCGTGGTCGCCGGCGCACGCGATCCGGCCCTCGAGCAGGACCTCGCCGACAAGCTCCACGCGCTGCTCAGCGCGGTGATGCAGGGCCAGCAGATCCCCGATGCCGACCTGCACGCGAACCCCAACGCGGCCGTCCAGCTCGCGCAGATCGCGCTGACCGGCAACGCCGTGTCGAGCCCGGTGGCGACCGGCGGCCTGGGGGCGATCGTCAGCTCGCCCTGGTTCTGGCCGGCGATCATCGTCGCCGGAGTCCTGTTCACGATCACCTCCGCCATCCAGACCGCGGCCGACGTCGCGAAGGACAAGGAGGAGAAGGCGTGCATCATGGCCGGGGCGTGCACGGACTACGGGTTCTGGCTCAAGGCCGGCGGCATCGTCGCGCTGACCTGGTTCGCGTGGCGGGAGCTGGGCGTCGGCGACCTCGCCAAGGACTTCATCAGAAAAAGGAGAACGTGATCCCGCTGGGATGAGGTCGCTCGTCGGTGGTCCTCCGACGTGAACGGGTGGCCACCTATTTCTTGGCCGGCCACCCAACAAATCCCGGACAGGACGCGCCGGTCAAAGACAAGCGACGGGCGACCCCATCCCAGCGAGAACACGAACACCCCCATGTACAAGCGGACCAGACGACGTCAACTCAGCGGCCTCGGCGGCGTCCTCGACACGATCGGCATCGCCGCCGACGTCGCGTCGGATCCCTACTTCCCCGAGCTGGTCTGCCGGGTGCAGCAGCTCAAGGCGATCGATCACGGCCAGGCGCCCAACGCGTGCGCGTACACCGTCGATGACGGCTCGGGCAACGGGGTCGGCTTGCGCCGCGGCATGCCGGGGTTGCGGGCGTACGTGTACGCCCAACAAAACCCATGGGTCTACCCGCTGGTGATCGCCGGCGTGATCGGCCTGCCGATGCTGATCGGGTACCATCTCGGAAGAGGAAGCAAGCCATGAAGACCTCCACGATGCTGTTGCTCGTCGCCGGCGGCTACGTCGCGTACACGCTCTGGAAGAAGCAGCAGGCTGCCACGACCGGAGCGTCCACCGCGGCGGTGAGCGGCCCGGCCGGCGCCGCGGCCGGACCGGCGGTGTCTGGTCCCGCGGCGACGAGCGTCGATTACACCAGCTACGACGAGATCGACTTCGTCCCGGTCGGCTGGGGCCCGTCGTGGGTGTCGATCATGCCCGGCGGTGGTCGCCGCGGTGGCGGCGGCCATCGCCATCACGGTGGCGGAGGCCACAGGGGCCGGCACTGACATGGCGTACACCAAGGACAAGGACCGCCAGACCCGCGGGGTCGGCGCCATCGCTTCGCTCGATCACGCGCTGCCCAACCGGCAGGCGCTGCGCCGGCGCGTACTCGAGGACACCAAGCGGCACGACCGGGCCATGGCCGCGGTCACCAAGGGCGCGCTCGGCACGGTCCGGGACCCGATCGTGGCGGCCGCGGCCCGCGGGGTGTTCAACAGGACCGGATCCACCCAGGTTCCGGTCCCGACCGGGGTCCGGCCGCGGCCGGTGCCCACTGCGGCACCCGCGCGCCCCAAGACCGGGGTGACCGTTCACGATTATCGGACCGGCGGGCCGTGGGCCGGCCTGAGCAATCTTAACGCCCAGCTGGCCTCCATCGTTGCGCAACCGGCCGCGCCGGCTGCCCCCGCACCCACGCCGCCGGCAACACCCGCCGCGCCAGCGACCCCGGCACCGACCTCGACGCCGACCACCAGCTCAGGCGGCGGCGGCGGCGGTGGTGGTGGTGGTGGTGGCGGGAGCAGCGGTGGTCGAGGACCGGCGACCTCTGGCCCGGCCGGCCCGGCGGTCGAGCCGCTGCCGTCCATGCCGGACATCCCGGCAGCTGCCGCCGAGGACAACACCACCCGGAACCTGCTGATCGCCGGCGGCGCGGCGCTCGCCGCATACCTGCTGTTCGTCCGGGGGCGACGATGAGCTACATCCACCCCATGGGCGGGTGGGGGGCGCTGAGCAGTCTCGGCACCAAGCTGGCGGCGGCCGTGTCCAAGCCAGCTGCGCCGGCCGCGACGCCACCAGCCGGCTCGTCACCTGCACCGAAGCCACCTACATCGGCTCCATCGGCGGCGAGCAGCGGCAGCTGGATGAGCGGCCCAGTCCTGCTGATCGCCGGCGGTACGGCGCTCGCCGCGTACCTGCTGCTCATCCGGGGGCGACAATGAGCTACATCCGACCCATGGGCGACGGTCCTGTGCTTCATCCCGGCGAAGATGACCCGCCGGTCGTCCCGCCGACCCGGGTGGACTGCAAGTCCCTGCCGAGCGACTCGCCCTGGCGGCGCCCCGGCGAGCTCTGCGCCGACGCGCCGATCTCGACCATCTTCGATCCGGTGATCGACATCATCATGGACGCGGTCGATGGCGGCAAGACTCCGGACGGGGCGCCCGCAGGGCCGGGCGGCGGTGACGGCATCGGTAACCTGGTGCTTCTCGGCGCCCTGGGAGTCGGTGCATACTATCTCCTCAGGAAGAAGAAGCGGAGCTGACCATGTACGTGAAGAAACACCGCCGGCGTGCTCTCTCTGGGTTCTCGGGCCTGGGGTACTCGGACGATGATCAGTGCTCCGTCATCCCGTTGAACGATCCGTACCGCAAGCCGGGCAACTACTGCGCCACGCCCGATGGCGGCTCGACCACGTTCAACTCGGACGGGAGCACGTACCGCGCGCCCGGCGCGGTCGACCCGGATCCCGCGCACCCCGCGGGGTCGAAGTCGGGCGGGAGCTTCTGGGAGCAGCTCATCTCCGTGGTGGCGCCCAAGCCGCCGACCACGGTG
>Ga0068853_100004310_pt1 | contig 11001 bp, 12 predicted proteins | sample KBSCornC32_FD_65655 | JGI IMG/M metagenome (GOLD analysis project Ga0068853, IMG submission 65655) | Corn rhizosphere microbial communities from Kellogg Biological Station, Michigan, USA - KBS Corn C3-2 | ecosystem: Host-associated > Plants > Roots > Rhizosphere > Soil ... | reverse complement strand
CGCGGTGCTGGCCGTCGCTACTGTGCACGGACTGCAGACCATGGCGGTGGCGGCTGAGATCGAGCCGTTCAAGACCGTGATCTCGCTGAGGATGGACCGAGCCTGGCCGTTCGTGGCGTACGGATTGGTGCTTCTCGGCGCCGGCTTGTTCGTCGAACGCGCGTTTTGCCGGTTTCTCTGCCCGCTTGGCGCAGTGATGGCGATTGGCGGCCGGCTGCGGCTGCGCCGGTTCACGACGTTGAAGCGCCGTGCGGAATGCGGAAGCCCCTGCCAGCTGTGCGCAAGGCGCTGCCCGATACAGGCCATCGAGCCGAGCGGGGCAATCAACATGGACGAATGCTTCTATTGCCTCGACTGCCAGGTCATCCACAACGATGCGAACGTGTGTCCGCCGCTGGTGAACGAGGCTAGGCGCAACCGCAAGCCCGACGTCGCAGCGCCGAATCGGGCCCCCGCGGCCGGGTGAGATCGGCCGCCCCGCCGAATCCATACGAAATCGGAGGGCGAACGATCGACGACCACGCATGACCACTGTGCCCTACCGAGGTCACACGCTGGTCGAACACATACTCGAGGATTCGCACCCGGTAAGCAGGATGGCATCAGGGTCGCATTCGGTAGTACCGGACGTCGAGCAGTCGTCCGTCAGCGCGGTCCTACAATCGGGTGCGGATCTGTCCGATACCTGGCGGCGACAGCCTCGCGCTATCGTTCAACGAGCACCCGACCAAGGTGTGCAAGACGTACTGAACGAAGACAACCGAGGAGAACAGCCATGGCACAAGTTGCAAGATCGTTCGACGAGCTCTCCAAGGTACTGAACCAGATACCTGATCATGACGTGAGGACGGCTATTGCGCTGGTCCGCAGACAGCGGGCCGGTGCAGGCGCCGACATACAGCCCCATCACCTGCAGACCGCCATCGCGCAGCTCGAGCCGGATGAATTAGGCTGGCTGGACGCTGTCCTCTGCGTCCGCGCGCAGCAGGCAGGGCGCGAAGCAGCGTGGCGGCGGTTCGCGGAATCGGCCTATCGCGAGATGCTGCCGGGCGGCCCGACACTCGTGACCGGAGAGTCGTCCAAGATGCCCGGGCGTGATGCACGCAGATCGCGGCGTGCGGCGTAAGCATGAGTAAACTCCGCGCCGATCAGGAAGATCTGCGCGGAGTAATACACCCAGACCAGCAGGACCACCAGAGCCCCGGCGGCGCCATAGCTCGAAGCGATCGCGCTCGTGCCGATATACAGCCCGATCAGAAATCTGCCGAGGCCGAACAGCGCAGCCGTAACCAGAGCGCCGATCCAGACATCGCGCCAGCGCACGCGCGCGTGCGGCAGCATCTTGTAGATGATCGCAAAGAGAACGGTAACTACCGCGAGCGAAACGGCGAAGTTCGCGGCATGCAGGAGCAGCTCCATCCCGCCGAACCACTCGCTCCAATACCGTCCCCACGCGGCCAGCGCTGCGTTCACGATCAGGGAAACCAGCAGCAGAAAGCCGACTGCCAGGATCAGTCCGATCGAGAGCACGCGTCCGCGCACAAAGCTCCACACGCCCGACTGCTTCTGCGGCTGGACCTTCCAGATGCGGTTCAGGTCGCTTTCGAGCTCGGCGAACACACTTGTCGCGCCGATCAGCAGAGCGATGATGCCGAGCACGGTCGCGATGGCACCTTCCTTCGGCCGCTGCGCATTGGTCAGCATCACTTCGATCGCCGCCGCACCCTGGTCGCCCAACAGGCCGTGCGCCTGCTCCAATATCCCGATTCGCGCGGCGTCTTGTCCGAAGATAAGCGCCGCTACCGCGATGGCGATGATCAGCAAAGGCGCTACCGAGAACACCGTGTAGTACGCGAGCGCCGCGCCCATGCTCGGCGCGAAGTCATCGATCCAGCTCATGACTGCGGTCTTCACCAAGGCGAATGCCGGTTCGAAACTCATCGTCTCTCCAAGTGAGTCCTTGGCATCGGACAGCCGAATGCCATATTAGATCCCCGCTCCCCTTCCCTCGAAGGCCAGAGTAAGAATTACAACGGAACGCTCCCATCCTGCGCACTCTCTCGCGTCTGCGAGCACGCCCTCGCCCATGAGACTGCACTGCGGCGCCAATGGAATGGCAATTGCTGTGCCTCCGTGTGACGACGAGGACCCGATCGACATAGCGCCGGCAACATGTGCCGGTGACCAACGCGGCTGGACATTCTTCAGTGAGATATTTCGACTCGAAGTCGAAGGGCAATCCTGTTCCGGCCGCGCGAGCCGCTGGCAGACACACGGCCGCACGGATCGCGCTCACGATAGTCACTGCAGTCGTGGTCGCTTTGATCACCGTGGTCGTGGTTCTGCTGGTCGATGCGAACATTCTGCGCCGACCGATCGCGGGCTTCGTGAGCCACAAGCTGGATCGTCCGTTTGCGATCAACGGCGATCTTCACATCGGACTGTTCAAGCATCCGCACGTCGAAGCCGACGGCGTGGTGCTGGGCAACGCTGCATGGTCGAACGATCCGAACATGGTGCAGATCGACCGCGCGAAGGTCAGCATCGAGCTCCTGCCCCTGGTCCGTGGCCGGGTGGTATTGCCGGAAGTCGATCTGACCAAGCCGCTAGTGGTACTGGAACGCGATGTCGATGGCGAGGCGAACTGGACCTTCGGCGCGCAACCGGATCAGAGCGCGACGTCGACCGGTCCCGCTCAGATGCCGGAGATTCGCTCGCTTTGGATCGAACATGGCAAGATCACGTTTCGCGATCCCGAGGCACGGACCGTGATCGTGCTCGCGCTCGACTCGGATCGAAGCCAGAACGGCGGCCAATCGAGCATCCGGTTCAACGGACAGGGCAGCCTGCGGAACGAAGACTTTCGACTCGAAGGCCATGCCGGGTCGCTGCTGGAGTTGACGGAAGCCGGCGAGCCCTACAACGTCGATGTCAAGGCGAGCGCAGGGCATACGAAAGCGTCGTTCTCCGGAAGTGTCGTCCCGCTCAAGCTCGAGACCATCGACGGCGACATCGCATTGAGCGGCAACGACCTGTCGCAGCTGTATCCGCTCATGCCGGTTCCGCTGCCGTGGACGTCGACCTACCGGCTGTCGGGTCATTTGAAGCGCGAAGGGGACACCTATTCCGTGCACGGCCTCAAGGGACAGGTCGGCAACAGCGATCTCGAAGGCGATGCGACGATCGATCTATCCAACGAGCGGCCGCGCTTGACCGCGGATCTCACGTCGAAGCGCCTCGACTACAAGGATTTGCTCGGCTTCCTCGGTGTGCCTCCTCCGGCCAAAGAAACGCCGAGACCCGTCGAGCAGAAGCAGCAAGCGCAACAGCGCGAAGCGACCGGGAAGGTGCTATCGTCGAAGCCCTACAATCTCGACGCGCTGCGGCGCGCCGACGCCAGCGTCAAATTCAAGGGCCAAAGCATTGTCGCGCGCGACATCCCGCTCGACAACATCACGTTCGGGCTCGAGCTCAAGGATGGCAGGCTGGTGCTGGCGCCGCTCGACTTCGGCGTCGCGAAAGGCCATGTGGTCTCGAAGGTCACGCTCGATGCGAGCAAGGATGTGATTCGAACCGATGTCGACGCGACCGTGTCGAACCTCGAGATCGGCGAGCTCATGCCTCAGATCAAAGCCAACGACAAGCACGGCAGTGCAGGGAAGCTCGGCGGTCGTGCCAAGCTGTCGATGAAGGGCAACTCGGTTGCGCACATGGCGGGCTCGGCTAACGGCGAGGTCGCGTTGATCATGGGTCAAGGGCGCGTCAGCACGCTCGCGCTGGTCCTGACCAATCTCGATCTGGCCAATGCGGTCAAATACCTCATGCGCGGCGATCCGAACGCCCCGGTTTACTGTGCGGTCATGAGTGCAGGCATGCGCGATGGCGACGTGGTGCCGCAGATCTTCGTGATCGACTCCTCCGAGGAGAACATCAAGGGCGAAGGCGACATCGACTTCAAGAGCGAGGAATACAAGCTGCGTCTGGTGGCCAAATCCAAGCGCGCGAGTCTTATCGCGCTGCGCGGTCCGATCCGCATCGGCGGTACGTTCAAGAATCCCACGGTGCACCCCGAGGCAGGGCCGCTGGCGGCGCGCGCCGGCGCTGCGGTGGCGCTTGGCGTGCTCGTCACACCGATCGCATCGCTGCTAGCGCTGGTAGATCTCGGCGGCGCCAAGGATAGCAACTGCGCGGCGCTGACCGAGCAAGCCAAACAGAATGTAGCTGCACCTCCGCCGCCGGCGCCACAAAAGCCCAAACCTTAGTTGACGGCCGTGCCGCCAACGAGCGCGCCGCCCTGTTGTTGTGACTGTGGGCCGCGAAGAAGCGATGGTCCGTCTCCGTTGCCCATCAGAGCGAGCTTACTGCTGATCGTCTTCGTTGCGATCGGATGACTCGTCATCCTGATCCTGCCCGTTCTCCATCTGGTCGCGCTGCTGTCCCTCCACACAATCCTGGACGAACACGGCGTATGCGTCGTCGGGCCTCATCTGATCCATCAGAGAGTTTTGATAAATGACGGCCGTGATGTTGCCGGCAAGCTGGCGTTCCACTTGCGCTTCCGCCGGCAGCTTTTCGTTCAGCGCGGTCAAGTAGGCTCCATAGGGAATACCGGATTGCTTCGCAAGCAGCGTCTGGGCGGCGAGCTGGCCGACGTTCTGGCAAGTGAGATGGCCGGTTTCGTAGGCGTTCGCGCCGGCCGACAGGGTCAGCGCGAGCGCCCCGATGGCAATGTGCAGTTTCATGATCGGGCTCTCCATAAGAGGGGTTTGAGAGTCAGCGCAGACGGCGGGGTCGATGCCGCGCCATGTCTTCGAGAACATCGCATACGCGATCGTATTCGTGCGATTTGTCGAAAAAGTAGTCCGCCCCAATTTCCATGCAACGGTCCCGATATTGCGCTGTCGTGAAGTTGGTAAGGACGATGACGATGAGCCGAGATCCGTAGGGCTTGCGGCGCAGCGCCTTCAGCACGTTGAAGCCGTGCCCGCTCCGCAGCTGAAGGTCGAGCACCAGCACGTCGCAAGGCGTATGGCCAACGGCCGTTATGGCATGCGCCTCGGTATGGGCGTGACCCACGACAACCACGTTCGACAGAGCCGAAATGGATTCAGTCAGGCGCTCGCGGATGACTTCCGAATCCTCCACGATGAACACGCGCAGAGGGCGGACGGTCGGTGTGTTGGCCTTCGTTTTGCGAGTAGACAGATCATTGGAGACGTGCATGGGGTCAGTCGATGAGGTTGTTCTTGACGGCGTAGTGCGTGAGATCGGCATTGCTCGTCATTTCCATCTTCTCGAGCACTCTGGTCCGGTAGGTACTGACGGTCTTGACGCTGAGGAACAGCTCCTCCGCGATCTTTGAAACCGTCGCGCCTCCGGCGAGCTTGTAGAAGATCTGGAACTCGCGCCGGGAGAGTGACGCATGGCGCGGCTTCTCGCCATCGCCGGAAAGGTCGCTGACGAGCGCCTGTGCCACGCTCGGGCTGACGTACTTGCCGCCTTTGATGGCCGTCCGAATCGCCGACACCAGCTGGTCGGAGGCACTTTCCTTGTTGACGTAGCCGCTGGCGCCCGCCCGCAGCAGGCTGACCGCGTACTGCCGCTCCGAGTGCCCGCTCAGAATCAGCACCGGCAACTCGGGTCGGCTGCGCTTGAGCTGCCTCAGCGTATCGATGCCGTTTTTGCCCGGCATCGACAGGTCGAGCAGGACCACGTCGCATTCATGGTCATGGACGAACGCCAATGTTTCGGCGCCGTCGGCAGCCTCGCCGGCCACGATCATGTCCGGCTCGTTCGCGATGAACTGCTTGAGGCCGGCGCGGACGATGGCGTGATCGTCAGCGATCAGGATCCTGATCTTGTCCGATAGCCTGCGCTCCGCAGTCTGCTGCGGTCGCGCCGCGTCTTCGGGAGCAGGAGCAGAACTTTCCGTCGGGAGCGTCGCCATTTTGCGTTTTGACCGAAGCTTGGAATGATCCCTATGCGTTCGCCGCAGCTCGGAGTCAGGATGGGCTTGTCGTCTGCGGCAGTCCTTCAGCGTCCGCCGCATACTCCGCAAGGCGGTTGTACAACGTCTTAAGACTGACGCCGAGCACTTCGGCAGTGCGCCGCTTGTTGCCGCTGCAATGGTCGAGCGTCGCAAAGATCGTCTTTTTCTCCATGACGGCGAGCGGCGTACCGATCGTGAAGCGCAGGCAGCTCGCGTCCGAGGCAGGCGATCGCGCCATCAGGCCCAACCCCTGCAGATCGACCTCGTCGTCGCACAGGATGAAGGCGCGCTGCACGCAATTCTTGAGCTCGCGCACGTTGCCCGGCCACGAATGCGAGCGCAGCAGTGCGAGCGACGCTCGCGAAAACACCTTGCTGCTTCCCGCGTCGACGTTCAATGCGGTCAGGAAGTGTCGCGCCAGCAGCTCGACGTCGTCCCCACGCGCACGTAGCGGCGGCAGAGTGATCGGGAACACCGCCAGCCGATACATGAGATCTTCACGCAGGAAATTGTCGGCGACCGCAGTAGCCGGATCCCGGTTGGTCGCAGCCATGATGCGTGCTTCCGCGCGGATTTCCTGATCTCCACCGACGCGGCAGAAGGTTCCGGTCTCGAGCACGCGCAGCAGGCGCACTTGCATCTCCGGCGGCATTTCCGTGATCTCATCCAGGAACAAAGTGCCGCCACTCGCGCGCTCCAGGTAGCCGCGGTGCGTCTTGGCGGCGCCTGTGAAGGCGCCTTTCTCGTAACCGAACAATTCCGCTTCGATCAGCGTGGCTGGTATGGCTCCGCAGTTCACCGCCACGAAGGGCTGCTTGGCGCGGGCGCCCATGCGATGAACTGTGTTCGCTACCAGCTCCTTGCCGGACCCGCTCTCACCGACGATCAGCACTGTTGCGTCAGTCTGCGCAACGCGGGCGATGAGGTCGTACACGGTCTGCATGGCCGGCGAAGAGCCATATAGCAGACCAAAGGACTGCAGCTTCTCGGGCTTGTGCGGCTTCGGCACGATCAGCAGCCGTTCCCGAATGGTTTCCATGAACGGAAGGCTCACGGCCTGTGGATCCGTTATGGCCAAAGATTCATACATGATCGGTCTCCTTGATCTCGGGCGCACGATTCGCCGTTCGATGGAGGCTATGCTGCGCCCGGCTCGGCGCAAAGCCTATAAGCCCGAATCTGATTAGGGTGTCCGTCTTCGTCCTACTCGTGCGCAGGACGAGCGCCGGCGCTGGCGCCGGCGGCCGGTGTAGATTTGTTACGGAATATCAGGCGAGTGCCGCCGAGAACTGGAAAGTTGGTCGGCGGACCGTCGAAAGCTTGGAGTCGCGCGGCCGGTGCTTGCGCAACCGTCAGCTGCGGACGGCGGAACCCTTAGGCGTCTCAGCGCGGCGACGGTGCAGACGCTCTCTCGTCATGCATCATCAGCCGGTGGCTCGTCTCGCGTGCTTCGCCCGCGTGGCCGCCGCCTTGCGTGCTGCGGCAACGCGGCCGACGGGCCCCTTCGTGCGCCCGGCCTTGCGAGCCGCCGCCGATCGATCGGCCCGCGTTCGCTCAGCGGCAGCTCGACGTCCCTGCGTCGCGAGTGCGCGATGCGATGCCGCACTGTGACCTTCGTGCTGGAGCGCCGTCTCGACCGCTTCGGAGCGTTTCCGTGATGTCGGCTTCCGCGGATGCGCGCCAGCTTCATATGCGCGCTCGGCGCTGCGCCGTGTCTTTTCCGACGTCTCGCCTTTCGCCGGCGGCTTCAGCCGAACGCCCGCGCGCCGCGCTTTCGACAGCCCGATGGCGATCGCCTGCTTGGCCGAGCGTGCCCCGTGCTTGCCTTCGCGGATGTGATGCATTTCTTCGCGGACGAATTCGCTCGCCTGCGTCGACGGCGCTTTGCCGCGGCGGCGTGCGCGCTGTGCGCGCGCAAGAGTTTCCTTCTCAGGCATCTTGCTTCTCCTTCGAGGGTTCCGACGTCGCCGGCCGACGCAATGACCGTGCCGTCGTGCCGCGACACGTGCTTCCGAGCGATGGCGCCGCAGGATCTCCAGCATCTCGCTCTTGGTCACACAGGTATGCAGCGTACGACTCAAAGCCAATCGCGGGTCATTCTTTCACGCGAGCCTGCAAGAATTACACAAGGCCTCGAGGCGCTGTCGGAGATGCATCCATGCTAGGGGAACCCGCATCGGATGTGCGGTTCCAATCGTTTGTCCTCTTCCATTCGAGACTCCTGTCATGAAGAACCCCGTGTCCGCAGTTGCGATTCTGCTCGCTGGTGGCGCACTCCAACTCGCCGGTTGTGCTTCGAACAACATTCAAGCGCAATGGAGCGATCCCGAATTCGCGGGCCACTCGCTGCATGGCGAGAAAGTCTTGGTTGTTTGCGATGCTCGGGAGACGGCGATCCAACGCGTCTGCCAGGATCGCATGACGGCCCGTCTCGCGGCGTCGGGCGTGGTCCCGGTCACCTCACCGGACACCGACAAGCTCGCGGCCGACGCCGCGCAAGCCAACGCCGCTGTCATGGCAACGGCGCGTAGCTCAGGTGCGAAGGCGGTGTGGCGCTCGACGGTCGCGCCGGATGCGACGGTCGGCACGCCGGGCCCGACCGTTGGGATCGGCGTAGGCGGCTTCGGCGGGGGCTACGGCGCCGGAGGCGTTGGCGCCGGCGTGGGCGTCGGCGTACCGGTCGGCCCCGATCGCGTCGAGACTGCATATGGCGCGAACCTGGTGCTGACCGATATCGAGACCGGACGGGTCATGTGGACCAGCAAGGTCACGACGGCGGCATCGCGGGACGTGAATGCGCAGATGGATAAGCTCGCCCAGACGGGTGTCGAAGCCGCGCAGAAAGCCGGGATGCTCTGAGGGTACTGCGTCCATATATGTACTTCGAGCCGCGCAACGAGGCGGCCGCCGAGCACGCCTGAGATCTCGGTTAGCGCGTCATGCAGATCGGCGAGCGAAAGGCGGAGTCACTCGAGCAGGCTGCCGATCGCGTCATCGAAGAGAGCCGCATGGTGCTGCCGGGTATCCAGGCGATCTTCGGATTTCAGCTTATCGCCGTTTTCAATGCGCGCTTCGAGAACGATCTGCTGCCCTACGAACGTTACATTCACCTTGCAGCCATCGCGCTGGTTGCCGTCTCGATCGCATTGATCATGGCACCGGCAGCGTTTCATCGGCAGGCCGAACCCGGCATCATCTCGCAGTACTTCGTCGATCTCGCGTCGCGTCTGCTGACGACGGCCATGCTCCCTTTGCTGCTTGCGATCGCGCTCGAAATATTTCTGGTCGCGCGGCTGATCGTGCACGACATCGGCATTAGTATCGGCATCTCGGCCGCCGTGCTGGCGCTGTTCGCCTATCTTTGGATCATCTTCCCACGCCTTTCAGCGAAGCGACGCGCGTCGCGTGACTCACGGCAGTGAGTCTGTAGGTCGTTCACGGACGACCCTGGCGTGTCGGATTCGTCCGTCAGCTTTCGATGTCGCCAAATGAGGGTTCCGTCCGATGTTGCGTGCGGGCCTTGTGGCGTTCAATAGGTTCACGGCCTGCGGGCGGTTTCTTAGTTTCTCAGCCCGCCGGTCGGCACCCCGAAGTTTCGGGGAGCATCAACCATCAGGAGATTCATAAATGAACCGTTCACCTCAACGCACCAGGCATAGCCACATCAAACCCATCGCGCTCGCCATCGCACTCGCGCTGCCAAGCGCCGCGGCGCTGGCTCAACCCTTCAGCGACGTGGTGACAACGCGCGCCGACCAGACCGTCACGGGGCAATACGGCCGCGACAGCGTGTATGCCTTCCCTCAGGACGCCAAGCCCTTGACGCCTGCGCAGACCGGCTCGCACTCCGCTTTCGTTACGCAGGTCAAGCAGTACTCGGCCAACGCGTGGGATAAGACCAAGGAATATTCCGAGAATGCGTGGGACGAGACGAAGGCTTTCCTCGCGCCGAAGCCGGGGGCGGCGAATCCGAATGAGCCGCAGCGTTACGGGCGCGCGGGCGGATACGTGGGCGCGGACGAGATCGCGTTCCTGAATTCGGACCGGGCCCCGACGACGTCCGCGCAAACGGACGCGGTCAGGGATGGCAACGCGCCGATCGATCGCGACGCGTCAGCGACGCGGGACACCATGAGCAGCCGCATGCCGGATGCTACGACTGCCCCCGATGCCACGACCGAGGCGACGCCATCGACTCCGCCGGAAGAGCATAACGGCAGGACGGCCGGCAACCGGTTCGACAATCCGGAAGGAACGCGCGGACAGGATGAGAACGGCGGCTAGTTCTTGTTGACGTGTATCGATTCAACGCGTGCCGATCGTGCCACACACATGAGCGCGACGGCACGCGATCTCAGGCGCTGTCCGCGGAGCGACGTGCCGTGATCGACGCACGCACCGACCCGAACATGCTGCCGATGCCGCCGCATATCACGCTGGAGCAGGCCAAGTCGTTCTTCGAGGATGCGGACAGGCGATTCGGAATCGAAGGAAGTTCCTGCGCACGCCCGCGCAGCAACTGACGACCTGAAAGATCCGGTACGCTATCCTGCGCAGGCCGGGACCACTATCAAGCCGACCGAGGCGAATACCAGCGCCAGCAGGAAGCCTGCGCTGGCGAGCACTCCGCATAGGGCAAGAAACCGGGTCCGTCCTTCGCCCGCATCGATCAGCGTATGCGCACCGGCGCCCGCCTCTTGCTGCGTGCGTTGCCAGGTGCGCCATGCGACCAGGCCGGCTGCGATTCCGATCGCAATGGCGACGACATCGATACCCCACAGCAGCGGACGCAGCGCGGGCCAGATCGGCGCATGCACCGCCTCGCCTTTCGGGAAGCACGCGAAGCTGCTGAGTGCGTAGGAAACCAGCAGATGGAGAACCCATGCTGCAGGCGCGGCCAGCAGGCCGAACGCAGCGCCGACGAGACCGACACGACCTCGATGGGGTGCCGGGTGGGAAGGGGCTAGAGCCTGCGTGCTCATCGTTCAACCCAGCCGCGGTGTTAGATAGAA
>Ga0068853_100004309_pt1 | contig 11002 bp, 8 predicted proteins | sample KBSCornC32_FD_65655 | JGI IMG/M metagenome (GOLD analysis project Ga0068853, IMG submission 65655) | Corn rhizosphere microbial communities from Kellogg Biological Station, Michigan, USA - KBS Corn C3-2 | ecosystem: Host-associated > Plants > Roots > Rhizosphere > Soil ... | reverse complement strand
TGCTGAGCTACGCGAAAAACGCCATGATCTTCGACAGTTTCGGCTCGTCGGAGGCGGTGGGCCTGGGCGTTTCGGCCTCGGCGCCGGGCGCGGAAGTCGCGACCGCGGCCTTCGTGATCGGCCCCAACTGCGCGGTGTTCACCGAGGACGGCAAGCGCGTCGAGCCGGGCTCCGGCGAGCGCGGCCTGGTGGCGGTCACCGGCTTCCTGCCGATGGGCTACTACAAGGACCCCGAGAAGACCGCCAAGACCTTCAAGACCATGGAAGGCGCGCGCTGGAGCGTGCCAGGCGACTGGGCGGAGGTGAACGTCGACGGGACGCTGAAGCTGCTGGGCCGCGGCTCGGTCTGCATCAACACCGGCGGCGAGAAGGTCTTCCCGGAAGAGGTCGAGGAGGCGCTGAAGACCCATATCGACGTCCGCGACGCGGTCGTGGTGGGCCTGCCCGACCCGCGGTTCGGCGAGCGCATCTGTGCGGTCGTGGAGGCGGAGGGCGCGGCCCAGCCGAGCCTCGCCGAACTCTCGGAGCACGTGCGCGCGAGCCTGGCCGGCTACAAGGCGCCCCGCGAGCTGGTGCTGGTCGACTCTATCGGCCGGGCGCCGAACGGCAAGGTCGACTACAAGGGCGTGAAGGAGCGCGCCATGGCGGCCCTGGGCGCGACCGCCTAGCGTCCCAGCTAGACGGTCCTGAGCGTGCGGACGAATTCCACGAGCGTGGCGCGGGTGGCGCCGCGCGGCAGCACCGAATAGGCGCGCAGCAGTTCGAGCGCGCCGGGTTCGGCCAGCAGGGCGGCCACCTCGTCGATCGCGCCGGCGGTGGGGTTCACCTCGCCGAACATCTCGGAGACCGGCGCCTGCAAGGTCGTGGCGATGCGCGAGAGCATCGAGGCGCTGACCCGGTTGGCGCCGCGCTCGTACTTCTGGATCTGCTGGAAGGTAACGCCGGCCGCCTCCGCCAGCGCCTGTTGCGACAGTCCGCGGACCTTGCGCAGCAGGCGAATGCGCGCGCCGACGGCGATGTCGATGGGATCGGCTAGCGCCTCGGGTCTGCGAACCATGTTATCTCCAGAAACGCCTTGATTAGTCTAGCTTGCCCGGCGCGTCGAGCCGTCCGTGGGCGGGAGCCATTCGGCCTGGCCGGTGTCCTGGTCGGTGATCAGGAAGCAGGCCTCGGCGATCGTGATTCCCACGGCGCGGCGAAGCTGCCCGGTGGCCGGCGCCTCACGCTCGAGCGCCATCAATTCCTCCTCATAGGAGGTGAGAATCTCGACGAGATTCTGCGACAGCTCACGTGCGCGCTCCGTGCTTGTCTGGCTCATCTTCCCCCCCCGGGTGAGCGCGGAGCCTTGAGCAACGGCCGGCCAATTGCAAGCCGCCGCAACCTGCAGGCGACGCTTGCCGCGCCGGGTCGGCCGGCGGCGGAAAGCCGTCAGTTCGCGGCGATGGCGCGGCCTGCCGCCTGTGCGGCGAGCGTCGCCCGCCCTTCGCGCTCGGCGATCCGCCGGAACGTGGCCAGGGCCTGCCCGACCACCTGGTCCATGTTGTAGTAGCGGTAGGTGGCCAGCCGCCCGACGAAGTGCACGTTGGGCGTCTCGAGCGCGAGCGCCTCATAGCGCTTGAAGAGCGCCTGGTTCTCGGCCCGCGGGACCGGATAGTAGGGGTCGCCGTCGGCCTGCGGGTATTCGTAGGTGATGGTGGTCTTGCCAATCTCCTGGCCGGTCAGGTGCTTGTACTCGCTGATCCGGGTGTAGGGCGTGGCCTCGTCAGGATAGTTCACGGTGCCGACCGGCTGATACCAGGGCCGATCCAGGGTGACGTGGCGGAATGAGAGGCTGCGGTAGGGCAGCTTGCCGTAGCGGTGATCGAAATATTCGTCGATCGGTCCGGTGAAGATCAACTTGTCGAACACCGCATCGTTGCGGACGTCCTCGAACTCGACGCTGAGCTCCAGGGTGATGCCTGGCTGGTCCAGCATGTTCTGGAACATGGCGGTGTAGCCGTCAGCCGGCATGGCCTGGAAACTGTCGGTGAAATAGCGGTCGTCGTCGTTGGTCCGGGTGGGCACCCGGGAGGTCACCGACTTGTCGAGCTCCGACGGGTCCATCCCCCACTGTTTGCGCGTGTAGCCGCGGAAGAAGGTTTCGTAGAGCTCGCGGCCCACCTTGGAGACCACCACGTCCTCGGACGTCCGGATCTTCTCCACCGGCTCGGCGCGGCCGGCCAGATAGGCTTCGGCTTCAGCGTCGGAGGTCAGGCCGGCGCGGTAGAGAAGGTTCAGCGTCGTGCGGTTGATCGGCATCGGCGCGAGCAGGCCGTTCACCGACGCCAGCACCCGATGCTCATAGGGCCGCCACCTGGTGAACTGCGACAGGTAGCCTGCGACCTCGTCGGAGTTGGTGTGGAAGATGTGCGGCCCGTAGCGGTGCATCAGCACGCCCGCGGCGTCTTTCTCGTCATAGGCATTGCCGCCGATGTGGGGGCGCTTGTCGATCAGCAGTACGCGCTTGCCGAGCTGGCTGGTGAGCCGTTCGGCGAGCACCGAGCCGGCGTAGCCGGCGCCCACGATCAGGTAGTCGAACGGCTTGGCGCGCGACGCCGGCCAGATGGCGGGCGCGGCGACCACGGGGACGCTTTCGTCCGACACCGTGGCTGCGCGCGGCGCGGCTGCGGCGCGGGAAATCTCCAGGTTCATCCGCGCGAAGGTTTCGTCCCAGGAGAGCGCGGACAGCACGGCGTCGACCTGTTTCAGCCACGCCCCCCTGCCCCGCGACAGCGCCAGCGCCTCGTCGCAGGCGGCGATGAACGCCTCCGGCGTGGCGGCGATTTTCACCGCCTCCAGCTCGCCATAGTGGCGCGCGACGTCGACGATCGGGGTCGAGACGACCGGCCGCCCGCCGGCCAGGTACTCCGGCGTCTTGGTGGGGCTGATGAAACGAGTGGACTCGTTGATGGCAAAGGGCATCAGGGCCACGTCCCAGCCCCCGAGGTAGAGCGGCAGCTCGTCGTAGGTCTTGCCGCCGAGGTAGTACAGGTTCGGCCGCTTCGGCAGGTCGGCGGGATCGATCTTCACCACCGGGCCGACGATCACCAGGCTCCAGTCGGGCCGCGCGTCGGCGAGCTCCGCGAGGAGGCTGAGGTCCATCCGCTCGTCGACGACGCCGTAGAACCCGAGCCTGGGGCAGGGGATCGCAGCCTGGTCGGCCGGCGCGTCACGGCTGACCCGCGCCTTGGCGAAGTGCGCGCGGTCGACGCTCGACGGAAAGGGATGGATGTTGGGGTGCCGATCGCGCTTGGCTTCCCACAGGCTGTAGCCACCGGTGAACACCACGTCGGCGACCGACATCAGTTCGCGCTCCAGGATGGTCAGTTCCGGCGGCGCGAACTTGAAGTTCGCGAGTTCGTCCATGCAGTCGTAGACCGTGCAGACCGCCGCCAGATGCCGCGAGAACCCGAGCATCATGGGGGTGTAGTACCAGCGGATCAGGTCGCCGCCGAAGCCGGCCAGAAGGCCATCGAGCAACAGGGCCAGCATGGCCTCGCGCTCCGCCCCCGTGCCGCCGTCGGGCAGCACCGGCTTGACCACCATGACCCCGCTTTCCGGGTCCGTATGGCTGTCCAGGCGCGGACAGGTGTCCGGCGAACCGGATACCGGCTCCTCCCAAAAGATCACCCGCCGCCCCTTTGCGACGCGGGTCATCAGGTGCTGGGGCCGCTGAAATACAAAGTCCCAGCGTAGATGCGAGAAACAGATCACCGTCTGTCGGTCACGCGCCCGCGGCCCGAAAATATGGGTTGGAACCGGCGCAGCACCTTTGCCGCGCAAAGCCCACTGGGTGCTCAAGGGCGCATTCCTTCTTGAAAATAGCCGACACGCGATGCCCGCGGGAACAACACCCGCGAACCGCGAAGGTTCCGCGCGAGAGCTTCGCGCGGTTGTTTGGTTTTAAGTATTCAGGCAAGTGACCGAGTTATCTCGGCCCGTTCTTCAGTTTATGTCGGAAAGCCGACCAATCAAATGTCGGCTTGCGACTTTCGCGGACCTGTTGGGCCACGAACACCAGAACCATAGCACGGATTTCGTTCCCAGCGCAGGGCATCGGCGACAATCTCGTCGAGCGACGAATGCCTCGGCGCCCATCCGAGCAGTTCGCGCGCATGGCGCGCGTCGGCGACCAGACTGGGCGGGTCGCCATCGCGGCGGGGCCCGACGCTGTGAGGGACCGCCCGCCCGGCGGCTTTGCCGACCGCGTCCACGACCTCCATCACCGAACGCCCCTGGCCTGTGCCGACGTTGACGGCTTCGAACGCACCGGCGGGAAGCGCGACCCTTAGCGCGGCGACGTGGGCGGCGGCCAGGTCGCTCACGTGGATATAGTCCCTGAGACAGGTCCCATCCGGCGTACCGAAGTCCTGACCGAAGACGGTGAGCGGCTTTCCGTCGCCGAGCGCCGCGGCGATCGCCAGCGGGATGAGATGGGTTTCCGGCTCGTGCGCCTCGCCGATCCGGCCGGACGGGTCCGCGCCCGCGGCGTTGAAGTAGCGCAGCGCGACGGCCGTGAGGCCATAGGCGCGGCATTGCGCCCCGATCAGCCATTCGGCGGCGAGCTTGGTGTCCCCATAGGGGCTGGCCGGGGCCTTGGCGGCGTCCTCGGGGATGGTTTCCAGCGGCCCGCGGCCACCCTGCCCATAGACCGCAGCGCTGGAGGAGAACACCAGCCGGCCAACCCCGCGCTCGCGCATGACGCTCAGCAGGTCGACCGTGCCCGCGACATTGACCTCCCAAAAGAGATCCGGCCTGGCCGTGGAGCGGCCCACCTCGATCAGGCCGGCGAAGTGAATCACCGCCTGGACATCATGGATATCCATCGCCTCGGCCAGGGCCGCGCGATCGCGGATATCGCCCTCAATCAGCGGGCCCCATTGCACGGCCGCGCGGAAGCCCGAACTCAGGCTGTCGAAGACGACGGGCATGAAACCCTGCTCATGCAGGGCCTTGGCCGTATGTGCGCCGATGTAGCCCGCTCCGCCCGTGACCAGCACGGCGGAGCCCGATCCCCGATCCATGTGCAGATAATCGCCTTTTCGGCCGCAAGTTCCAACTATGGTCAAGCTGGCCGGGAACGATTCCGACGCCGCGCTCCTTAAAGCCTCGGTTGTGACGGGAAAGCCAGGTGTCGATGACTCCGCTTGAACTCTGGGGCGGTCACGAATGCACCGTAAACCGCGTCGGCGACCGGTATTTCGACCAGACTGTTCGCAGCGGGCACCAGCACCGACTGAACGATCTCGACCGGTTCGCGGACCTCGGCCTGACGGCGCTGCGCTATCCGGTGCTTTGGGAACGGGTAGACGCACAGGGAAACGGCGCCTTCGACTGGCGCTGGACCGACCAGCGCCTGACGCGGATCCGCGACCTGGGCCTGCGCCCCATCGCGGGCCTGCTGCATCACGGCAGCGGCCCCGCTCCCACCCACCTGCTGGACGACGGCTTCGCGCCGGCCTTCGCCGCCTATGCCCGCGCCGCGGCCGAGCGTTATCCGTGGATCGAGGACTGGACGCCCGTGAACGAGCCCCTGACCACGGCGCGGTTCTCGGCGCTCTACGGGCACTGGTATCCGCACCGGGCCGACGAGCGGCTGTTCTGGACGGCGCTGGTCAACCAGGTCGATGCGACGAGATTCGCCATGCGGGAGATCCGCGCCGTGCGGCCCGACGCGCGGCTGATCCAGACGGAGGACCTCGGGCGCACCTATTCGACCCTGGCGCTCGCCCACCAGGCCGATTTCGACAACGCCCGGCGTTGGATGACCTGGGACCTCCTGGAAGGGCGGGTAACCCCCGGCCATCCGCTCTGGCGCCGGCTGGAGGGCTTCGGCCTGGGGGAGCGTCTGGCGGCGATCGCCGACGCGCCCTGCCCGCCCGACGTCCTGGGCGTGAACCATTACCTGACCAGCGACCGCTTCCTCGACCATCGCATCGGCGGCTACCCGGCCGAGCGCGTGGGCGGCAACGAGTTCATGACCTTCGCCGACGTGGAGGCGGTGCGCGCCCTGCTGCCGGCGCCGGACGGCCTGGAGGGCGCGCTGCAGGAGGCGTGGACGCGCTACGGCCGACCGCTCGCCGTGACCGAGTGCCACAACGGCTGCACCCGTGAAGAGCAGGTCCGCTGGATCCGCGAGGCATGGGAAGCGGCGGGGCGGCTACGCGGGCGCGGCGTGGACCTGCGCGCCGTGACCGCCTGGGCGCTGCTCGGGACCTATGACTGGAACAGCCTGCTGACGCGAGAGGCCGGCCATTATGAGGTGGGCGCATTCGACGTACGGTCCGATCCGCCGCGGCCGACCGCGCTGGCCGCCGAATTGAGGCGGTTGGCGAAGGGCGGCGCCGTCCCTTCCGCGACCGCTGGGCCGGGCTGGTGGCGGCGGGACATCCGCCTGCAGTTCAAGCCGGTGTTCCGCACCGTGGAGAGCCCGGAGCCGCGCGCCGAATGGCGCGCGTCGGCCACCGGCTCCCAACCGCTCCTGATCGTCGGCGCCACCGGAACCCTCGGCAAGGCCCTCGCCCGCGCCTGCGAGTGGCGTGGGATCGGCTACCGGCTCACCACCCGGCGCGAGCTTTCGCTGGACGACGACGCCTCCGTCGCAAGGATGCTGGACGCTGCCGAGCCCTGGGCCGTCGTCAACGCGGCCGGCTGGGTGCGCGTAGACGAGGCCGAAGCCGAACCTGCGGGATGTTTTGCCGCCAACGCAGAGGGCGCCGTGCGTCTGGCACGCGCCTGCCGTGACCGCGGCCTGCCGACCGCCGCCTTCTCCAGCGACCTGGTGTTCGACGGGCGCCGCGACCGGCCGTATGTCGAGAGCGACGCGCCCGCGCCGCTCAACGTCTATGGAGCCAGCAAGGCGCGCGCCGAACGCGAGATCCTGGAGCTCGGGGGCAAGGCCCTGGTGGTGCGAACGGCGGCGTTCTTCTCCGCCTATGACCCCTACAACTTCGCGGCGCACCTGCTGCGGACGCTTGCCGCCAGCCAGCCGTTTTCCGCCGCCGAGGACCTGACGATCTCGCCCACCTACGTCCCCGACCTGGTGGACGCGGTGCTGGATCTGATGCTGGACGGCGAGACCGGCGTTCGGCACCTGGCCAATGAGGGCGCCCTGTCCTGGGCGGAATTCGCACGGGAGCTGGCGCGAGCCTTCGATCTGGACGCCGATCTGGTGCGCGGCGCGCCGGCGGCGAGCTTCGGCTGGGCCGCGGCGCGGCCCGCCTATGCCGCGCTGGGCACCGAGCGCGGACGGCTCATGCCGCCGCTGGAGAACGCCATCGCGCGCTATGCGGCGGTCGTGCGGGAGGCGCAGTTCGCCGCGGAGGCCGAGGCCCTGATCGACGGGGCGCCGGCCCGGGTTACGGCGAGCTGAGCGCCCGCGCGGCGGCCACCACCCGGAGGGCCTTCTCGGCGGTCTCGGCCACCGACTGACCGGCGCGATAGATTTCGCCACCCAGCCCGAAGGCGCGCGCGCCCGCCGCCCACCATTCCGCCATGCTGTCGGGCCCCACGCCGCCGACCGCCCAGATGGTCACAGCCGACGGCAGCACCGCCCTGAGCTGCTTGAGGTGCGCTGGCCCGGCGGTGATCGCCGGAAAAAGCTTCAGGTGGCGCGCGCCGGCGTCCAGCGCCACAAAGGCTTCGGTCGCGGTGGCGAACCCCGGCGCCGGCTCCAGCCCGAGCTCCACGGCGCGACGGATGACCTCCGCCGAAGTGTTCGGCGCGACGATCAGCCGGCCGCCGGCCTGGGCGACGGCGTCGACCTGATGGGCGCTCAGCACCGTGCCGGCCCCGACCACCATGCGGCCGGTCCAGGCGGCGGCGAGCCGCACGACGCTGTCGATCGGGTCGGGCGAGTTCATCGGCACCTCGATGCCGCGCACCCCGGCGGTGAACAGCACCTGGGCATGGTCCAGGACCTCCTCAGCCCGCACGCCGCGAAGGATCGCGACCACCGGACATTCCGCAAGGGCTGCGTCGAGCATCATGGCGGGGCTCCCAGGGCGAACAGGCCCGCGATCGCCGCGGCTTCGCCATCGAAGGCCTCCGCTGCGATCCCGATCCGCGTGAGTGCGCGGCGGTAGCGTTCGCACAAGCGTGCGTCGCCCAGCAGGGCGACCTCCCCGGGCGCCTCGCCGAGCAGCCGCGGAACGCTCGCGACCTCGGCGCCGATCAACAGGCCCGAGAGGTAGCTGGGCGTGCTCCCAGGCGCGGCCTTGCCGCCGACGACCCGGGCGCGGGCGGTGAACAGGCGCGCGGCCAGCGCATCGCCCTGCCCGGCCGCGGTCAGCCCCTCCTCGAAGGCCGCGTCGTCGTCGACCGGGGCGTCGCTCCTGAGCAGGCTGTGCTCGCGCAGGACGGCGAACAGCTCGCCGGTCATAGCGGTGACGAATCGGACGACCCGGCCGTCCTCGACCAGGACCCATTTGGCGTGGGTGCCGGGATGGCAGACGAACTGGCGACCTGTGCGGCGGTCGGGATGCTGGGCGAGCCAGCCCAGGACCTGGGTCTCCTCGCCGCGCATGACATCCGGGGCGCCCGCCAAGCCCTCGCAGCGGAGGCCGGGGACGATGCGGACGCGCTCGGCGGCGGCGGTCAGGCGCGTCGCAAGGTCGCCCAGCCCGGCCGGGCATTCCGCATAGGGAACCGTGATCCAGCCGAGGTTGGAGCCGACCATGCCGCAGAGGATCGCGGGAAGGCCGGCCGCGTCGAGGCCCGGCCGAACCTCGCTCTCGAACCGGCTCGCGGCTTCGCCCGGCGCCAGCCTGGAGACGCCCAGGGGGAAATCCCGATCTGCGACCACCGCGCCGGCTTGGTCGAGGGTCCAGGCGCGCAGGTTGGTGGTGCCCCAGTCGCAGGCGAGCAGGATGGGCTTGCCCATCTCAGGTGCGCCCGGCGTCCACGACCATGTTCTGGCCGGTCATCATGCGGCTGTCGTCGGAGGCCAGGAACAGGGCGGCGCGGGCGATGTCGTCGGGCATGATCCGGTCCTTGAGCGCGACCAGCTTCGACCAGTCGGCCTCCGCTTGCGGCGTAAGCCACAGCTTCAGTTGGCGCGGCGTGATCACCCAGCCGGGCGACAGCGCGTTGACCCGGATGCGGTCGCCGCCCCAGGCGTGAGCCAGGCTCTTGGACAGCGAATTGATCGCGCCCTTGGCCGCGGAGTAGGTCGGCAGTTCGCCGGGGCCCAGCAGGGCGTTGATCGAGCTGATGTTGACGATCGAGCCGCCGCCGGCCTGCTTCATCATCGGATAGACCGCCGTCGCGGCCACGAAGGCCGGATCGAGGTTCACCGCCAGCCCCTTGCGCCAGGCCTCCGGCGTCACTTCAGCGGCGACCTGGCGGGTGTCGTTGGCGACGTTGTTGATCAGGATGGTGATGGGGCCGAGCTCCGTTGCGGCATCGCCGATGGACGCCTGCAACGCGTCCGCGTCGGTGACGTCGCAGCGCCGGAACCAGGCCGAGGGGCCGAGCTTGGCGGCCAGCGCCTGACCGGCCGCTTCGTCGAGGTCGACGAGCGCGACCTTGGCGCCCTGGTCGTGGAAGGCCTGCACGAAGGTCGCGCCGATGCCTGATGCGCCGCCGGTGATGAACGCCGTGCGGTCCTTCAGGCTGGGATAGGTCGCGAACGCCATCAGTGGGACTCCCGGGTTACGTCTGCGGAGGACTTGCCGACCAGGAAGTCGAGATCGACGCCGGCGTCGGCCTGCAGGACGGTGTCGATGTAGAGCTTGTACCAGCCGCGGGTGTACTTCGACGGCTGGCGGGCGGCCTCCCACGCGCGACGCCGCTCAGCCAGTTCCGCGTCGCCGACCAGCAGGTTCAGGGTGCGGTTCGGCCCGTCGAACGCGATCTCGTCGCCGGTCCTGACCAGGGCCAGCGGCCCGCCGGCCTCGGACTCCGGCGCCACGTGCAGGATGACGGTGCCATAGGCCGTGCCGCTCATCCGGGCGTCGGAGATGCGGACCATGTCGGTCACGCCCTTCTCCAGGATCTTCGGCGGCAGGCCCATGTTGCCGACCTCCGGCATGCCGGGGTAGCCCCTCGGGCCGCAACCCTTGAGCACCAGGATCGAGGTTTCGTCGACCTCCAGGTCCGGATGGTCGATGCGGGCGTGATAGTCCTCGATGTCCTCGAACACGACGGCCTTGCCGCGGTGGGTCAGCAGGCTGGGCGTGGCGGCGCTGGGCTTCAGGATCGCGCCCTGCGGGCAGAGATTGCCCCGCAGCACCCAGACGCCGGACGACGGCCCGATCGGCGCCTCCAGGGTTCCGATCACGTCGCGGTTCCAGACCTTGGCGGCGTCGGCGACCTCGCCCTGGGTCTTGCCGCAGACGGTGACCGCGTCGCGCCGGTAGAGCGGGCCGAGCTCCGCGGCCACCGCCGGCGCGCCGCCGGCGTAACAGAAGTCTTCCATCAGGTACTTGCCCGACGGCATCAGGTTGACCAGCAGCGGCGCCGCGCGGCCGATCTCGTCGAAGTCCTTGAGGCTCAGCGGCACGCCGAGCCGCCCGGCGAGCGCCAGCAGGTGGACCACCGCATTGGTGGAGCCGCCGATCGCCGCATGCATCAGGATGGCGTTCTCGAAGGCCGCGCGGGTCATGATGTCGGATGGCTTGATGTCATCCTTCACCAACTGGACGATGCGGGCGCCGCTCAGGTGCGCCAGCACCTTGCGGCGGCTGTCCACCGCCGGCAGGGCGGCGTTGTTGGGCAGCGAGATGCCCAGGGCCTCGGTGAGGCTGGCCATGGTCGAGGCGGTGCCCATGGTGTTGCAGACCCCGGTCGAGCGGCTCATCCCGGACTCGGCGGCCATGAACTCGTCGAGGCTCATCTCGCCGGCGCGGACAGCCTCGGAGAAGCGCCAGACGTCGGTGCCCGAGCCGATGTCGCGCCCCTCGAACTTGCCGTTCAGCATCGCGCCGGACGAGACGAAGATCGCCGGCAGGTCGACGCTGGCCGC
>Ga0068853_100004303_pt1 | contig 11009 bp, 16 predicted proteins | sample KBSCornC32_FD_65655 | JGI IMG/M metagenome (GOLD analysis project Ga0068853, IMG submission 65655) | Corn rhizosphere microbial communities from Kellogg Biological Station, Michigan, USA - KBS Corn C3-2 | ecosystem: Host-associated > Plants > Roots > Rhizosphere > Soil ... | reverse complement strand
AACGATCGCCGTTCCTCGACACCTACAAGATTTTGCGGATGGCAGTGAGGCACTGTACCGGATGTTGTGAGGAAATGAAAAGAGGCCGCATTGGACGCGGCCTCAAAAGTCTATTCAAGAAAAGTACTGCTCTATCTTTTCTTTGCTGCAGGTTTCTTAGGAGCTGCCTTTTTTGCCGCCGGCTTTTTTGCCGCTGGCTTCTTTGCAGCCGTCTTTTTCGCAGCCGCTTTCGGAGCGGTTTTCTTTGCAGAGCTCCGGGAGCTAGATGACGATTTTGCCGCGGCTTTCTTGGCCGCCGGTTTCTTCGCCGCAGGTTTCTTCGCAGCGGTCTTCTTGGCTGCCGGCTTTGCCGCAGTCTTCTTAGCCGCTGGTTTAGCAGTTGTCTTTTTGGCTACAGCTTTTTTCGCTGCAGGTTTTTTGGCAGCAGGTTTTTTTGCTGCTGGTTTTTTTGCTGTTGGCATTAAATATCCTCCCTCAGATTTGTGCGGTTATCGCTAACCGTTGGTAATTGTATATCAACTTGCGCGCTAGATTTTATTTTTTGTTTGCAACGTGACATTTTTTTCACGCGCAAAATTGTCAACTTTTTCTTAGTCAAGGAGGAAAGTTTTCATGACACGACCGCAAGGACAAACACAAGATGCGCAAAATGCGCAGCAGAGCGAGTATCCCGCGAACGCAGAATCGGGTTACAACGAAACGCATGGAAGCGCGAGCGGCGACGACACGCAGACAGATCAGCTCCCAGATTCATGGCGCCCATCCGAGGATCCCGCGATCGAGCAGGCGGGCGGCACAACGCAGTCGACCGAGGAGGAACCAGGGCGTAGTCAGCAGGATGGAAAAGCGCAAGGCGCTGGCCGCGAGACTGTCGAAACTCCGGGTCAAGGCGCTGCGACCAACACGATGTAAATTCATTTTTGCCCAATAAAACATTGAACAAAACTCAGGCCGACATTGCAGCCGGCCTGAGTTTTAGTTTCAAAAGGTGAACTGCCAATTTAGCGCTCGCGACTCTTGTTGCCGGAGCGCGAACCGCCGGCTGATGAGGAGCCGCTCTTCGATCTTGAGCCGCTGCTCATCCCGGAACTGCCGCCGCTTTTTGTATTGCTGCCGCTCATTCGTGTGCTGCCGCCGCCACTGCGCGAACCTGTGCTCTTTGACGAACCTTCACTCATCGAACCGCCGCGTGATCCACTCGACGATCCCGACTTATTCGAACTACTGCTGTTCATTTTGTTTGCCATAACTTCAGCAAACCCCCTTCTATTTTTTTCGAGAAAGTTTTTTTGGAATAAAAAAATTTCAAAAAAATACTCTCATTTTTATTTCAACAACTCTAAAAAACCAAAATGTCGTGCCGCTTACATAAACGCGATCTTGTCCGACGATGAAGAGTCCGCATCCAAAACGCGCGTCATAAGATCGAGCGCTTGATCGCGATGTTCATCTTTGATCGCGCCGGTCGTGTCACACGGGACACGCAATTTATATTTGCGCATCTGCGCGTCGTTGGCCGTCGAGAGAATACACATGTCGGTCGACGCGCCGGTGATGATCAGTTCGTCGATGTCGAGTTTGTCGAGCAGCACGCGAAGGGGCGTCTTGTAGAAAGCCGATCGATGCGGTTTGAGTACATAGTAGTCGTCGGTTTTTGGCCGCAGCATCTCGACGATCTCGCGTCCCTCCGGCGAGCTCCTCTCCACGTGCTCGATCGTCGTCTGAAATGTATCGTGCCATTGCTGAAAGTTATCGTTCACATAAATCACTGGTACGCCCGCCGCGTTCGCGCGTTGTTTCAACTGCCTGATCTTTTTTGCGACGGGGAGCACTTGCTCGAATAACTGCTCGCCGTCCTCGTGCCGAAAGTCGTTGATCATGTCCACGATCAGCATCGCCTGTTTACTTTTTGCCACCATGAAAAATTAACCCGCCGGCGCCGCGTCAATTTGTTACCTGGAAGACAAAGGACTCCACGCGCAGCGGTAGCCTGAAAGTGAGGCCGAGGAAAGATGACGTAATTTTCAGCGGAGGTGTTTAGAAAAAAATGAAAAGATTGATCGTAATAGCGGTCGTCGCCCTGTCCCTTGCAACGGCGGCGATAGGCCAGCGAAGAACAACAATTACCGGCACGGTGGTGGTCTACGGCTCCGGATTCAACACGCGCACTATCACCGCGCCGTTCACTCTCAATCTCAACGGCACGACGTCCAACGATCAGGCCCAGCGGCTGCTCGGCGCTTTGCAAAGTGGCGGCCAGGATGAGCTGCGTCGCTCGCTGCAGCATAACGATCTCGGGCGCTTTTCGATCGGCGGCCGTGTCGGGATCCCTGTCGAGGCGGTGGTTGTCGACACCGTCGGCGATCGGACCAGGATCCGTGCGGTAATGGAGCGTTGGCAGGGGTTTGGTGAATTATGGCGCGGGGGCCGCTCGCTCGACTACCCGTTCAGCTATATAGAGATGTACATCGATCCTCGCACCGGTAAGGGCGACGGGACATTCATTGCCGCCGCTCAGATCCGCTGGCGAAACGACAAGGGACAAAATCAGGTCGAGATCGAGGATTTTGGCACGCTTCCCGGACGCCTCATAGGAGTGAGGATGCAGGGTCGTCTGTCTTGATGTGATCTGAAACAGCGCGAGGTAAAAATATGTCACTTGATGAAAAAGGAGATCAGCCAGAGTCTCATCCGCAAAATCCAATGCCGCCGCAGGAGCAGCCTCGACCCGGTATCGAGGCAGAGATGGATCCGCGGCCGCAATTCGAGGCACCCAATTACAAGGGTTCCGGCAAGCTCAATGGAAAAGCTGCGATCATCACCGGCGGCGATTCGGGGATCGGAAGATCGGTCGCGGTGCTCTTTGCCAGAGAGGGTGCCGACGTCGCGATCGTCTACACGCCCAAGGAGGAGATCGATGCCTCCGAAACGGCGCGTCATATCGAGCAGGAAGGCCGTCGCTGTCTAAGAATGCCGGGCGATGTAAAAGACCCAAAGTTTTGTGCGGAGGCGGTGGAGAAAGCCGTCGATGAGTTTGGTCATCTGGAGGTGCTTGTCAACAATGCCGCATATCAGCATCACCAAAAGACGATCGAGGATATTACCGACGAGCAGTTGGAGACGACCTTTTCTACGAACATCTTCGCGTACTTTTACATGGCGCGTGCGGCGCTAAAGCATCTGAAGGAAGGTGGGGCGATCGTCAACACCGGTTCGATCACGGGTCTCGAGGGCTCGCCGGAATTGCTCGATTACTCGGCGACAAAAGGCGCGATACACGCCTTTACAAAGTCGCTTGCAAAAAATCTGGTAAAGAAAAAGATCCGCGTAAACTGCGTATCACCAGGTCCGATCTGGACGCCGCTCAACGTAGCTGACAAGCCGCCTGAACAGGTCGCAAAGCACGGCGCAGACACGCCGATGAAACGGCCCGGTCAGCCCGAGGAGGTCGCACCGGCATACGTATTTTTTGCGTCGGACCAGGATTCGAGTTATATCACCGGCGAGGTGCTTACGCTTCTCGGTGGCGAGACGACAGCCGGCTGAGCAGCGATGAGATCGAATGATAAGCCGGGGTCTTGCGACTCCGGCTTTTATTTTGTTTCTGTTGTGGAGGAAGAATAGTTTTGAGCTCCCAATCTGGATCGGTCCAATGATCGTGAGCCTTGATCAGCAGCCACTGATCATCCTTGCCATACACGCGGACGAGCACAAATTCGCCGCGCAGCTTTAGGCCAAAAAATGTCAACACTATCTTGCCCGCCTCGTACTGTTTGGCCGGATCGCCATTCGTTTCGTACTTGCCATCGTCCCAAACACGCACCTCGCCAGCACCGTAGCTGCCCTCGCTGATGGTGCCTTCGTAATCGATGTAGCTCAGCGAATGATCGGGCACCGCGATCGCGAGACGCTTATCGGCCGCGCGCATCGACGGTCCTTTTGGGACTGCCCACGACTTAAGAACGCCGTCGATCTCGAGGCGGAGATCAAAGTGCAGATTACGAGCATGGTGCTCGTGAACGACAAATCTCTTGCGAACAACCTTCATGGACAAAAAAGCTCATGGTCGTCCGGGTAGAAAACGGGTCGGCGCTCTGCCCGAGACAAAGCGCCGGCCGCAAAAATTTGCGCGGGAGAGTTTTGGTTCCTACACAGCCCGCCGACCGGTGATCAAGTTAACTATAAGAATGATCACTGCAAGAACGAGCAGTAAATGGATGAGCGGCCCGATCGTCGCACCCCAGATGCCGAATCCAAGTGCCCACAATACCAACAAAATAATAATGATCGTCCAAAGCATGTTTACTCTCCTCCCTAGATTAAAAACTCCTTCAGGCCTGCATTTTTGACACTGCTCTCAGACCCTAATATCTCGGCAGACTGCTGCCACGTCTACTATTCTCGGGCGGGGCAGGCCCAGAATCTGTCTGATACCGTACTCTTAAAAATAGTCAGCTCAGCCGTCTGAACATCTCGAGCAAGGAGACCTCTGCAGGCTCGAATTCGGCCTCGTATCTTTTGAGATGTCGATAGCGTTTGGGCGTAAAGTTCTCGATCGTTAGTCCCTTGTCATACGCCTTGAGGATCAAAGGGTGGATATACGACGAGCGGCAGACGGTCGGCGTGTTGCCGAGCTGCTCTGCGACGGATCTTACGACACGAACGATGTTCTTTTTTACCTGGTGCTCATCATTGGTAGGTCCAATTTCCGCGAGTTCTTGTGCCGCCAGCATCGTCGCTCCCCACGTGCGAAAATCCTTCGCCGAATATTCGGGCGCGGTGATCGATTTGATGTACGCATTTATCTGCGTCGGCGTCACCGGATGGGCTCGCCCGTCCTCATCTAAATATTGAAAAAGTTTTCTGCCGCGTCCGATCGACGTCAGTTCCTTGAGGAGCATCGCCAGCTCTTCATCGACAAGTACCTTGCGGTGCTGGATCTTGCTCTTGCCGACAAAATCGAAGATCACTTTGCCGCCGCGCATTATCGTGACGTGACGATTGCCTAGGGTCGTGACCCCAAAGGTGCGATATTCCCGGACGCTGCGGTCGGTGCCGATCCTGATATACAGCGAGTTGATCAGGCGTGTCATGATGGCGAGCACCTTCTCCTGCGGAAATCCGTCGAGTGCGATGTGCTCATTTGTGATGGAGCGCAGGCGTGGCATGTACTCGCCAAATCTCTCGATCTTTGCGAATTTTTTTCGCGCCCGCGCTTCTGCAAATTTTGGGTGATAAAGATACTGGATGCGCCCGCGGCCGTCGATGCCGAGAGCCTGGAGCTTGCTCGTGGGATGCGGCGAGATGCGGACGTGCCGCCAAGCCGGGGGTATCACGATCGAGCGAATCCGCTCGAGAGACGCTTCATCGCTCAGATGCTTGCCGTCCCAGGTCCAATAGGTAAAGCCGCGTTTTGGCGAGCCTTTCCTTACCCACCACTTTGAGCGGCGGCCTTTGCTAACGATCTCCCTGGCGGAGTTGATGCTAACTGGATCCAACTATGTGGAGGGTTTTGAATCGGGATGCAGGAGATGCTCGAGCGTGATCTGGGTTTCGGCATCCGTCCGTTCACGGATCTCCGCGACCCATTTCTCAACCGCATGTTTGAGGCGCCTGCGCTTTGGCGCCTTAGGCGGATTCTCTTGATGGCCATTCATCGACTCGAGCTCGGCCTTTTTTATCACTTTTACTTTCATGATGTTCATTGAGCTGGACGCTCGGTTTCTGCAGGTGAGTGTGGACCGCCGTTCCTAACGGTTGTAAAAACGCCGGCGAAAAACAACACTGCTACGATAGCTGCAAAAACAAGGATACTGATCACTGCCCAGCGCACCCCGCGGTACGCACGATACGTGTCCTCGCGGACCTGGACCTCCTTGCCGTGAACCTCAACAACCCCTTTTGCCATACTTCACCTCTTGTTATTGTTCTGACGCGAGAGCGAACGGCAAACACCAGAAATGGTGTCCTCGTCTATCTAATACCATGCTCCGAAACGCACTCTTGATGTGTCTCATAGCGTACACATTCGCAAGTCGCGGTTTCGGAGATCGGCCGTTCCGGAGAGTTGAGCGATTGGATCGAAATAACTAAATGCGTCGGTTATCGAGGATCTTTACAAACGAACCGGAGCGAAGCTCTTCAACTGTAAGGCCAGTCCGTGCCGTCGCCTCAGTCTCGGAAACGGCTCCGCAGTTGATCGCACGGACAAAGTAATTCAGCAGTCCTTGACCCGTCGCAGCATCGTCAAAAACATCACCGACGAGAGTGGCTTGCGCCGCTTTTTCGACAAAGTTCTTTAGCCGCTCGCTGGCTGCATCGAGGCTCTCTAAAAAGAAGGCAAACACCGCCGCGTATCTGGTCGGCAACTGCGCCGGGTGCAGGTCCCACCCTTGATAAAATCCATTAACCAGCGAATGGCGGCAGTGATCGTAATGCAGCTTCCACGCGCGGTGAACGGTGTCGTTGTTCTCCGCGATCTGCTCAGGCGGGAGATCGCTACCGCGGTGCCTGGCGACGGGCATGATATTCGTCGCACCGTCAGAGAGCCAAACGCCGGTGCCTCCGAACGCCACCTGCATCATGCTCCTCGCAAAGTCACACGCCGGATGCAGCATGTCCTGATACGCCGCCGTGATGGAGCAGCTCGCGGTGTAGTCGTACGTGCCGAAATGCGCTCCCGTGCATCGACCGTGCGCCGCGGCTAATAACTTTGGCAGCGCGATCTCGCCCGCAGATGAAATGATCGATTGCGTCGTCTCGATCATCATCTCCATCTTGAGCGATCCCGTGTTGAGACCAAGTTTTTGTTCGAGCTGGTCAAAAATTTGCCCGAGGGTGTCCACCTGCTCGGCTGTTACGATCTTTGGGAGCGTGACGACAAAATTCTCAGGCAACCCGCCGCTCTCTTTGATAAGCGTCGCGATAAAGATATCGAGCGTCCTCATCGCGCGACGATGAAGCTCAGTCGAAAAGGTCTTGATCCTGATCCCGATGAATGGCGGCAGAGTGCCGTCGGCCATTCCTTTTGCGACCTCGCGCGCGGCACTTGCGGCATGACCGTCTTCCTCAGCGTCAGGCCGGGTGCCGTAGCCGTCCTCAAAATCGATTCTGAAATCCTCGACTGCCTCGCGCGCTAGTTTCTCGCGGACACGCTCGAATACATTCGTCCGCACCGTTGCCGGAATGTCGAGCACCGATCCGAATGCATTCGCATCTCCGGCGTATGCGTCAAAAGAGCGCACCGCGAGCTGCCCAAGCCGCACCGCGGTATCGCTCTTGAACAAATGCGCACCGCCGTAAACCGTATGAACCGGCTGGCGTTTGCCGCTCTCGCCGGGATACGTTTTCGCCCCACCGGCAAGGGCGAGCTTTAGCCCGCCTGTAACTCTCTCCAGGACCTCGTCGCTAAGTGTTGGCTGCATTTATTGTCGTGTAAGCCGCGCCTCGATCAATCCGTGTGGCTCCTCTGTCGGCAGAAATATCGCGTGTCGCTCTGACTCCCCAAACTTTGTCACGTCGACCGGAATGCAATGAATATTCGGCAGTGAAAACGATATCTCGACAACATCGGCGTGCTTGTCGAGCACGGCCTCGCCCATCGCATATAAAGTGTGCTGCACTGAAAGGCTGTCGTGATCTGCAAACGTCTCAAGTATCGTTTGGCGGACTCCTTTCCAGAGCTCCTCGGTCGCCACATCGGGACTGACATACCGCCATTTGGACTTTACCGCGGTGCAAAAAATGCGATCGTCAGTCTCGGGCAGAAATGTGTACTTGTCTTTTGCAAATCCCGCAAAAGCCGACTTTGTGGTCTTGATCACAGTCAGGTCCTCGAGACCGGATTCGACCGACCTGGCGTTGCGAGTTGCCTCGATAAAGGTCGTCCTTTTCTCACCGCCGCTCTTTGTGAACGAATGATCGTGGTCACGTCCGTCCACCGGAATTCGCGTGTACTTGTGCTCGATGATGTCGATCGTAACGCCGCTGACCTGATCGTTATTTGCGAGAAAGTGGTCCGCCAGCCGCAGCCCAAACGATTCGATCTCCTCGATATGCTCCGTCTGCGCGGCGAGGGCGTAGACGGTGTTTTTCATCGTGTCCGTCGGCAGGCAATTTGAGTTATCACCGGTGGTGTGGACCTCGTCAAAGTCACCCTCGAGCGCGATCTTGATGTTGAGGTTTTGCAGGTCATGATGATCGCCGTGCCGCTCAACTTTCATCAGCCGCACGCGCGATTTGCCGTAGCTATTTTGAACAAGCTTCGCCGCCATATTTTAGCTGCCTCGATACGTGCTGTAGCCGAAGGGACTCAGCAGCAGCGGCACATGATAATTCTGCGCAGGGTCCTTCACGCTGAAGGCAAGGACCACTTGCGGGAAAAATGGCTCAATGCGTCGCAGCAAAAAGTACGATCCCGTGTCGAACACGAGCCTGTAATGTCCGGCGAGAAAAACCTCACCCGCAGGGATCAGAGAGGTGACACGTCCGTCAATGTCGGTCAAGGATTCGCCGAGCCGCTGCCATCCAGCAGAGTGTGTCTTGCGCTCGAGCACGATGGCCACGCCGGCGGCGGGCCTGCCGATCGTGAGGTCAAGGATGTGTGTCGTGATGCCGCTCATTTTTCTAACAATTTTTCGAGTCGAATGCGTGTGATCTTGTTTTGCTCCTCGGCCGCGATCTTTAGCTCCGTCTCGATGGAGTTGCGGATCCGGGCTTTTGCAATAGCGAGCATTTCCTCAGCGCTCTTGCCACTCGCACAGACGATAAATATAAAGCCGAACTTATCGTGGTACAAACGATTGATCTCGGCAAGCTCGGACGTGGTGTTTGTATAGGCCTGGTCGACGGCGGACTGCTCGCTCGACGACCACGCCGCCGCTCGCTCACCTTGCCGGTCACTTGGCTTGCGGTCGCCGATCTTCGGATGTGCGGCGAAAGCCTCGAGATGATCTACGCTCGAGAGCGAGAACCACGTCTCCTCCGCCAAATGGAACAATCGCTCGAGCGTCGGAAAGGGTCGTGCGCCTGTCATCGTCTCCGCCCATCTGCGAGAGCCGCAGCAATCGAGAAATGTTCTCAATGCGTCTTCGGTCGGAAGCTCGTTGATCTCGGCAAGGTTCTTATATATAGCGTAGGTCACGCGAGCCATCCAAAAAGCCGCAGCCTGCTCACACCGCCGTCGGGATAAATGTTGAATCGCACATGCGTGATGTTACCGAGATCTACAAGCTCTTTTGCGAACTCATGCCGCGTGTGTGGCTGCAACTTCTGATCTGACAACAACGAACGCCAGTCGATCGTATCGACCGACTCGCCGGTGCCGCCATCTAACGTGCAGCTCTCCGGATAGTTACCTCTAAAGAATGACGTGTCGACCACCGCACGCGTGATCCGCCCGGCAGCACCGAGGCGTAGGAGACACCAATCATGTCCAGGTCCACGTCGCCGCCGCGTCTCCCAGCCATCGCTCATGTCCTGCGCCAGACCGGGCATTATGAGGTTTTGCCGATGGCCAAAAAACTCGTCGCTCACAGCGATCACATCGCCGCCATTCTCGGCCGCGGCAAGGTCTAGCTCGCTGTTTCTCCCTTTCAGGGCACCCATATCGGGTCGGACATATCCGTGTACACGTAAGCGTGCTACACCGCCATCAGGATATATGCGGAATCGCAGATGTGTTTTTCGGCCAGTGTTTATAAGGGTAAAAACATTCTTTGAGTCGCCCTCGAGCTGACTCAATGGCAATACGTCCCGCCAATCGGCACGGATCAACTCGTCCAGAGACGGATTACCGTCAATGGCCACGGCATCGAGCGCGCAGTGGGACGGGAAGTTACCCTTGAAATATGCGGTATCGACGACTACGCCTGCGATCTCGCCCGGCATTCCGAGCCTGATGACGCACCAATCGTATTCCTCTTCAAGTCGCGGGCTCCTGCGTCGTCGGCTCTCCCATCCGTCCATCCACTTGCCGTCGTCGGTGTAGAGACCCTCTTTCCAGACCGGCGCGGCGGGTTTGATGAGATTCTCCTTTGGCGCAAAAAAGTCGTCGTTTGCGTACAGAACGGCTCCGCCAAGCTTTTCGCTCGCGAGATCGATGAGCTGTGTGAAATCGGTCATCAGTTGGTGATCAGTCGCCCATTTGGCGGAGCGGGGAATTGGCCATTATCAAAAACCCGTCGCCCGCCGCTGTATGTTACCGCGACTTTACCAAAAAGCTCCATCCCGTCGTAGGGCGTCAGTTTGTGACGGTGCTGGATGATATCTTTGGTGACGGTGAATGTCGCCTCCGGGTCCCACACCACGACGTCGGCATCAAAGCCAGCCACGAGCTTGCCCTTGCGGTCATCTAGCCCTGCAAGCCGAGCTGGCCCTTCACACATTAGCCGAGCGAGACTGTCGATCGCGAAACTCCGATTTTTCAAATTCGTCCACATCACGGGCAGCCCAAACTGCAGCGCGGCGATGCCGCCCCACGCGTCGAGAAAGTCGCCCCGCTCGATCAGCTTCAGATGCGGAGTACATGGACTGTGATCGGAGACAACGAGATCGATGGTTCCGTCCGCAATTGCCTCCCAAAGCTCCTCGCGATTCTCCCGCGAACGCACAGGCGGACAGCATTTGAATTGCGTCGCTCCCTTAGGTATCTCCTCAGCCGCGAATGTCAGGTAATGCGGGCATGTCTCGGCAGTGATCCGCAGACCCTCGGCCTTCGCAGCCCTGATCGCGGGCAAAGCCTCGGCCGCGGAGAGATGAACGATGTGTACGCGGCAGCCGGTCTCGTGGCACAGCCGCACCATCATCTCGATGGCCTCGACCTCGGCGGCTGCCGGACGAGAATGCAGAAACGTGTGATAAGCGGCGTGATCCATTGCGGCAACCTCTGCCGCAACCGCATCGATCGGACCGGCGACCTCAGCATGGACAAGCAGCACTGAATTTAGCCGTGCGATCTCGGGCATCGCCTTTTGGAGATCACTTTCAGTGACATGCGGGAACTCATCGAC
>Ga0068853_100004302_pt1 | contig 11011 bp, 8 predicted proteins | sample KBSCornC32_FD_65655 | JGI IMG/M metagenome (GOLD analysis project Ga0068853, IMG submission 65655) | Corn rhizosphere microbial communities from Kellogg Biological Station, Michigan, USA - KBS Corn C3-2 | ecosystem: Host-associated > Plants > Roots > Rhizosphere > Soil ... | reverse complement strand
GAGATCCAGAAGATTGAGTTGCTGGAGTAATTTGGAGTGCCAGAGCGCGTCATCATGTATGCAGGGACGTCCATGTAGAGCGCACTATTTGGTCCCCACTCATTGGTCATCTTCCCGACGGCTGGGTTTATGCATCCCTGCATCTCAAGGCGAGGCGTGGCGGGAATGGCGAGGGTCAGTGAATTGGAGTCTGCAGCTCCGGGCGAGGGATTGCTTACGACGACAGTGAATGTCTTTCCCAAGCTTGAAGCCAGTGCTAGAGTCGCACGCATTTCCGTGCCAGACAAAAAGGTTGATTGCGCTGTTACACCAGAAAAAGCCAAACTTGATTCAGGCACGAATCCCGATCCAGCTATATCGATGACTATGTTCTCATTTGCGAAGGAGCTGGCGCTGGCCGACAGTATCGTAGGTATCGGATTGACGATACTTAACTTCACGGAAGAGGATAGGGTCGGTGATTCCACACTCGTGCAAGCAATACTTATCGTTTGAGTGGTTGTAGGAGCAGTAAAAATACCGGACTGTGTGATTGTTCCAATCGTTTCACTTCCACTTACTATCCCATTGATAGACCAAATCAAGGAAGAATCTTTCAGTCCCGCTATTAATGCAGAGAATGAGACAGTTTCTCCCGCTCGCACCTGACTTGGGCCAGAAATCGCAAGAGTCGGAGCTGAGATCGTCACAGCCGCCTTGATCGAATCTTTTTGCCCCCCGCATCCGCTCAAAGTTGCCGCGATTCCACAACCGGTCAAGAGAAGCACTCCGGAAAGATTTAGCTTGAGCCGCGACTTCTCGTTTCCGGACGAGCTTTGTAAACGAGACAGTGTTCCAGTGCGGACTGTGGTCGATAGCGTGTGTGCTAACTTCGAGACGGAAGGACTTATGCGAGACATGCCCATGCAAGGGCAATCGCTTCGCCACTGTGGACCGCGGCCAGCTAAGTCTTGTATGCCGTTGATTGGAGATGGGGATGTCTCCGGCCTTCACCTTGATCGCGGCTCGAACCTAACGATAACGGATGTTCAGATTCTGCACACGGCGGGACAAATCGTCTGACTTCTGGACGAACCAGAGGTCGCACTCAGTTGAACAAAGGTATAAGTGAGCCGAGACTCGGCTCGATATATAAATACAGTGACGGCGGTCACATATGATTTACAACCAACGAGGAATGGCATTTCTGGAGTCATGGGACTCTAATTGACTCGGAATAGGCCAGTGCGCAAAGTGCCACTTGAGCGATCCGATACTGATATCGGTCTTAGAATAGACGGAGTGGAAGCGTGCAAGGAGCTACGTTACAAGTCCACGCCCGACTCACTTAGCTCATTATTGAATTGCGGACCAAGTCCCGAACGTCTTATTGTGAACACGACGCACAGGAAGAAGCAGTCATGAACCCCATGAAAGAACGTGTCTTGGTAGTTGACGATGACGCTCTGATGTTAGATGCCTTGGACGCTGGTTTGAGAGCTCATGGGTTCGAGGTCATAAAAGCTAATAGTCTCTCCAATTCCTACCTTGCAATCCTAAAGTCGCCACCAAATATCATCCTGGCGGATTACCATTTGGATGATTGCTCGGCGTTTGATCTACTGGCTTGGCTTAGAGCCAGAGATATCAGCATCCCGTTAATTGTTATCACAGCCCAGGGAAGCATTGACTTAGCGATTGAGGCGGTCAAACATGGTGCCGAAAGCCTGATTCCCAAGCCTGTCGATCTTGGCTATCTGATCCGCGAACTGCATCATACTCTCGATAGATTCCGAGATATGCGAAAGGACCTGGCACACAAACTAGAACGAGCGCGCTACGAGCGTAATCCTTTCCTCGGCGAGAGCACTGCAATTCAGGAATTAGAAAGGACATCAAGACGAGTTACCAAGGCTAACAGCTGCGTGCTAATCCAGGGAGAAACAGGCACGGGTAAAGGGGTCCTTGCGCGCTGGTTACACAATATGGGCCCTCGATCAAATCAGGCGTTTGTGAATTTGAACTGCGCCGGAATTTCGCGTGATTTGCTGGAATCAGAGCTCTTTGGCCATCAGAAAGGGGCTTTTACCGGCGCGATCTGCAATAAGATTGGATTTGTGGAGGCTGCGAATCATGGAACATTATTTCTTGATGAAATTGGGGACATGGACCTGCAGGCTCAGGCCAAGATTTTAAAGGTCGTGGAGGAAAAGCAGTTTTATAGATTGGGAGAAGTGCATGAGCGGAAGGTCGACGTGCAGATTATGGCTGCCACCCATCACGATTTAAAGAAGCTCGCCGAGAATGGAAGTTTCCGAAGCGACCTCTACTTCCGAATCAGTCCTTTGCGTCTGCGGATTCCCCCCCTTCGCGAACGCATAGCAGACATAGCGGTCATTACGGACAAGCTGCTCGAACAGTTCAGCTGGGATATGAAGCGCGGCAAGATCAGGATCTCCGACAACGCCAGATTGGAACTGGAGCGGTACTCATGGCCAGGAAACATTCGAGAATTACGCAACGTGTTGGAGCGAGCTACCCTGTTGTGTGACGACGGAGTGATCCACAAGACAGGACTCGAGTTTGATATTTGTGAGCCTCAGAGAATTGCGACGGACGTTGTGGGCGGCCATGTCACCCTTAAGGAAATGGAAAGACGCTACATAATGCAGGCCCTAGAATCCGTAAATGGCAGTGTCGTCCAAGCCGCTAAGCATCTCGGTATCCCAAGAAGCTCCTTATACGCCAAGATCCACGAATATACGAATTTAGGTACGGCGTGTTGCTCGGAAATGCTGGTGGATGTGCCTGCAACGCAATCCGGCGCAAGGTTTGCTCACCGAAATAGTCAATGATCGGCGCCGTGCTCGCTTACCCTACTTCACATAGGTGCCGATGATTGTCGGCTGGTGATCCTTCGATCGCCGAAAAGTCCGGAAGCGCTTCTTAAGATGGACCGCAGTCTGCTTTTGAGTGCTACGCTGGCCAGTAAGCTAAATCGAGAGCGTGTCAGATGGCGACCTCGAAAGCAGGGAATCCAGGTGCGTTTTTCCGTCGTTCCGTTTGCACTCCATCTCCCATGCTTGACCAAGATGGTCTCATCCCGGACACTTTACGAGATTCACGGAAACTTATCTAGCAAGCTCGTAAAGTACCTGTGAAGTCACAAGCATCAACGTTTAGTCGCACTTACAGTCCATACGATGAATGTCAGCTCGCGTTGATATCCGACATACCGACATTGATCTGCTTGACTAATACGCTTTCGGTCCCGACGGTAGATCGTCCGGTAAGACCCTAAATGGGATCCGGTGCGGCTAACCCCTAGTCGATCGACCGACCGTTCCGGTCTGGACCCATCTTACAATCGTGGCAAAATATTGACTGCAATCGCACGTTTACACGGTGTCTCGAAAATGGACAAGTCTCATGAACTTGTACAGAACCTAGACGTTCTGACTCACGGAGAAAGTTGCATCTCTGCTTGATTTGAGCATATCTAAGAAATAGTTCGTTCAATGGTCTTTTTAATCAATGAGTTATTAAAATCGCATCGCCCTGAGCCGGAAATGGCCACCCAAGTGCCAGATGAGTGTGCGTAGAAGATCCTCGAACAGCACTTAGTCGTGCCTAGGGGATCATGCTGCGGCCATCATGCATCTGCGGGTAGTGCTGGAAGATCATCAGGCATCGGGAAGAAGTTGGGGAGTGTCATTCGACGCAAGGAATGTTGGAGCAGGGATAAATTGACGCGTTGGTGGGTCGGGTTCAGAACCTTTCCGGGCTCTGGCGCGCCCGGCAATCTCAGGAAGGTGAAACCGTTATGGAAGACAGAATCAATTCGCTTGATCCGATTAAGACATGCTCCACGTGTCAACACCCCATGCCTCCCCTGGATAGGAGAACGGAGGATGTCGGTGTCGCCGGCTTGGTTGGTTGTGACTTCCTACGAGGCGGCACTTTAAACCCCTCGTCGATCACCGAATGCGAAGGCAACACAAGCACGTTAGCAGTTGTAACTCCTGAGCCAGACGCTATTGATTCAGACGCGGTCTGGGTAGCCATGCTGAAGCATCAAAACCAAGCCTTAGCCTCTCAGGCTTCCGGCTGGCAGCTCTTTCGCCTCGGCGCAACTGACCATCAGCGCGATGAGGTCGAAAACGCCAACAGGAGAGTCTTCCTCGACTCACTCCAAAGAAGCTACGCGAAACGGTCAGACACGATTGTCTGGTCGATGATTGTCTTCATCTTGGCCGCAACCGTCCTCACCTCACTTCTCGGAGTTGTCAAGGGGGCGACGTTTGCCGTCTTCGTAAGCATCTGCTGGACCGCAGTCCACCGGGTTAGAAGACTTTGACATAAATTGAAACCGACGACAACCTGCTTTCTGGAGGTAACAGGAAATGAAGATAGCGCTTCTAGTTCTGTACTGGCTGTACCCGATCTTCCAAGGGATGCTTATCGGCTTGCTTGCGATGGCCATCCATGAATGCGGTCATTTGCTCGCTGCAGGCGTACTCAGATTAAGAATCAAATCAGTTGCTCTTCGTTGGAAGGGCCTATGCACGGTTCGAGAAGCCGGGTCGCCCATGAAGAATCTCCTCGTCTCACTCGCGGGACCTCTTGTAAATCTCGCATTGATTTCGACGTGGAGCGTATCACCGACGTTCGGCATTGCGAACCTATGCTTTGCTTTCTTCAATATTCTTCCAATCGAGGGTTCAGACGGCGATCGTGCTCTTAAATGCTTGGAACAAATGAAAGAAGTGAGTAACCTGCCATGAAGTGCAATCTAGTCTTGAATAACCTACGCGGATCGATTGTCGCAACGTTCATCGATCTGACCATTGCAGCTACTATCAGCGTCTCTTTTATGGCATCTGCCCAGAGCGGCACACTTAACCTGAATCGCGAGGTGGATTTCTCGGATAGCTCACCGAACGCGCCTGAGCACCTGCATGACGGTGCGGGATATTCTAAGTCGAGCATGCCGGGACACGAGCCCGATATGATCGCGCCTCGTAGGTGGGACTACGAGTGGTCCTCGTCTGCTCCAGTCGAACTCGGCGAAGGATCAATGGTTCGCTCCTCCCCCCTGCAACCAAATAAGCTAAGGTTCGGCGGAATCACAAATGTCGCCTTTTTGCTACGGTCCGCCTCTGGCAAGCCCATGGCCGAAAGGCCAAGGCCAGGATCACTTCCGCGACTTGACCGAATCCTACTCGTGGGGGTTGCTGCGGTTCGCTTGGAGGACGCGGTGACAACGCCGCTTCTATTCAAGAACGGAGCACAGGAGGACATACTGCCGGATAGCATCGCTCGGTCACCGCTTTACATGCTTGCGCTTGGTGCCTTGGCCACGTCGGCACAATACAGAGTCTCAGCAGCCTTGATTCACCATAATCATGGAAGGATCGCTCGTGCCACTGAAATCATCCACATATTGAGCGTCGGCTATTTCGCAACTCAGAATATTCCGGCGCACGAAATCAAGATTACTCGATGAATCCCCACCATTCAAGAATTCCAACGAAACCCGATGCCAGCAGCTCGTAAAGGAGTCATTTAATGAAACCCACTAGTTCTATCTGCATGTTCCTCTTTTTAGTTACTGGGTTCGCTTTAGGGCAGGGTTTTTCTGACAGCATGGCAGGGCACGTGAATTTCGGCCGTGGATGCTCCGTTTGTCATGTAACCCATACGGGATCAAGTGGCACTAGCAGCGGCTCAGCACAAGCCCCAGCGATGCTTTGGGGCGAGGATGTAACCGGCACATACCAAGCCAGCGAAGACAAATCATTCGATGTTGCTGTTAAGGGCCGGGGGCAAGACGACCTGCTTATGTGCCTTAGTTGCCACGATGGGAACTACGCCCCGCAATCGATGATGAAAAACACGGTCTATGAGGTTATTCCATCGACATATGGTGTTATCGCCGCGATTCCTACGCTGGTCGACAAGTCCGAAATCAGTACTGGCAGCGACTTTAGCAGCCACCCGGTCGGAATTGGCGCGCACGTCGGTTGCGGGGGTGCAGAGAATTGGGACTGTGCGGCGGGAGACAAGGGCTCCTTTAATGCGCAGGGTGGTGGGCATCTTACTAGGTTTGCAACAAATTACGGGATCTTCGTCAAGCCAATCAACTATGGGGGCAAGTCGATAATCGTTTGCACAACTTGCCACAATCCGCACTCGATGATCTTGACGAGCGTGTCCAAGTGGAATTCGTCTAGTGCCTTTGCTCCTGGAATATATCCAACAAGGCATTTCTTGCGCGCCCCATACGCCCCCGAATCCGTCTCAAGGACAAGCAACGTTATGGCGCAGTATTGCCGTCAATGCCATGCGAAACTTTCTAACGAAATGAACGGGAGCACCGCAACTACCATATTGTAGCCGGCAAATGCCGACTTCAAGCTAATCGAGAGAGCGCCGTCCGCCGGGGGGGGCGCTCTCATTACTTCCTCTTCACTCTTTTCTGGCAAAGTTCGGCATCCCCGGAACACGCGAACACGCCACGCCGGGAGGAAAATCGAAGATTGCATAATTCGGATATAGGCCGCCTTCTGTCCGCCCTTGAGGAACTCTAGCGATCCAGCAGCGAGCAGAGCGAGCACCGGAAGCTATTGACGAGAAGCTGCGGCGCAGGCTGTTCGGGAGTCAAGAGCGAGAAGATCGATAGTCCAGTTCGAATAATCTCCTGTTCATCGTTGAAAACGCAGTAGCGGTCTCATTTGGGAAGAAGGAAAAGTCGGATCCACTGCCGGAACTCCTAGGAGGAACGTATCGTAGGTGCGTTGCGATGATCCAGGTTGCCCCATTGGTAATCGGCCACCCCAGATTTCTCACCAACCGGCTAGGCTTCAGTCAGACCAGTTCGTATTCAAGTTATTCCTACCTTCGTCCGGCCGGCCGCCGTGAATCAATCTTCAGACAGAGTCAATTACGAGAATGGAATCGCTGATCCCTAGATACAGCCATACGCCCGCAGCGCAAGATAATGAAATTCGAGGGATGGCATTCATCGCCGCCGTGGAGCCCAAGAACTTGGGCTGGAACTCATCGAAAGTATGTTGATGCAGGACGCGGAGTCGGCGGTGTCACTCTACGTGCAACGAAAGCCATGGACCTTGATAGCTGGGGTCTTGTGCGCGAACTGTTGTGCCAACCGGCACCCGAAGAGTGCATGCGCGAATCTGGCGACATCAGTTCCCGGTCGAAGGTTTCGAGAATAAAGGCTGTTCAAACCTAAGTTGGTTTGGTTACTTTCGAGCGAACAAAGTGACGCTCATCACACGCTGGCCGGAACACTCTCATAGAGGGTATCTCTAAGACTTGATATTGGCGTTCCTCGTTCGAAAATCATCCTTCTAGTGGTGCCTGAATCAACTCGAATACCTGGCTGTTGCCATGAGGACTGTTTATGAAGTTTCTTTGCTCGGTCTTCGCTCGGGCCGTTTTTGTGGTATTTCTCATCTTCATCGTCGCGGTGAGAGACGACTGCATGGGCCAGCAGTCAACCTCCGACCTCTCCGAAGCAAGTCTTGAAGAACTTGGGAGTATCCAGGTATATAGCGCCTCCAAGCACATGCAATCCTCTGGAGAAGCTCCCTCTTCCGTCACCGTGATTTCTGCCGAAGAGATCCAGAAACAGGGCTACCGCACCCTGGCTGACATCCTGCGAACGGTTCGTAGCTTCTATGTCACATATGACCGAAACTACAGCAGCCTTGGCGTTAGGGGGTTCGCGCGTCCGGGCGATTTCAATACCAGAATTCTCCTTCTGGTCGACGGCCACAGGTTAAATGACAATATTTATGACGAAGCAATGATCGGAACTGAGTTTCCGGTCGATATCGACATGATCCAACGCATCGAGATCGTTCGCGGTCCGGTCTCGTCGCTCTATGGCAGCAATGCGCTGTTTGCAGCAATCAACATCATTATCAAGCGGGCCGAGGATGTAAACGGCCTGGAGCTTTCCTCCGCTGTTGCTTCCTTCAATACGTACAAAGGCAGGATCAGCTACGGCCGCGCATTGAAGCGATTCAAATTCCTGGTTTCTGGATCGTTCTACGGTAGTCGAGGACAAAGGCAGCTGTTCTTTCCTGAATTCAACGCACAAGAGACAAATAATGGCATCGCGAGCCATGCGGATGACGATCAACTAGGTACCGCGCTTGCCACCATCTCGTTTCATGATTTCACGCTTGAGGCCGTATACGGCACCCGGGAGAAAGGCATCCCGACTGCGGCCTACGAAACGGTCTTCGGTAATCGCGGCACGCGAACAACCGACTCGCATGGATACGCCGATCTGCGATATGAACATACCTTCCGTGGCTCCTGGGATGTGTTAGCCCGTGCGTTTTGCGACCGGTATACCTACCAGGGAACATACATCTACCCTTCGCCTGTCAATCCGGCGCAGTTAGACCCCAATATCGATTCTGCCGATGGGAAATGGTGGGGAACAGAACTTCAGCTTACGAAAACCGTGCTGAACAAGAATCGAGTCACGATCGGAGGCGAATATCGCGACAATATTCGCCAGAATCAAGGCACCCACGATCTGAATCCCTATTTGCTTCTTCTAAACGATGAGCGCCAATCGTTCGTCGGAGCGCTCTTCCTTCAGGACGAAGCTAAACTTAGCAAATCCCTCGCCCTGAACCTTGGCTTTCGCTATGACTACTACAGCAGCGTCGATTCCAGCACCGACCCGAGAGCAGCACTAATCTATCGTCCTTGGAGCAAAACGGCTTTGAAAGCAATCTACGGTGAAGCCTTCCGCGTGCCGAACGTATACGAGAAGTACTACTCCGTTCCCCCCAATGCTCCAAACCCGGCACTAAAGCCGGAAAAGATTCGGTCTACCGAATTTGTTTGGGAACAGAGCTTATCAGATCGTCTGTGGTTATCGGCTTCGGCCTTCCACAACACCATGTATGACTTGATTACCCAACAACCGTTGGACGATGGTTCGTACATCTTCCGCAACATTCAAAAGGCCAAATCGGACGGAATCGAGCTCGAAGTCAAGGGTCAATCATCGAATGGATTCGAGGGCATCGCCAGCTATAGCTTCCAGGATGGTCACGATAGGGAATCGGATTCATCTTTGAGCAATTCTCCCCAACATCTCGCCAAACTGAATCTGATCCAGCAAGTGTTCCGGGGAAATCTCTTCGCCAGCCTCGATGCCCAATATAGAAGCGGCATCACGACTTTCATGGGTAGCTCCACCTCTCCTTTCGCAATTGTCAATGTAGATCTCCTGGGTCGCAAGATTGGCAGGCATCTCGACCTCTCCGCAGGCGTCTATAACCTCTTTGGCAAGAAATACTACGATCCGCCGTCGACCGCGGTTTCACTGGACTCCATCCAGCAAGACGGCCGCACTCTCCAATTGAAAATGACTTGGGCAGTGGGAGCGCGATAACCAGCAATGACGTCGCGCCCTCCATCTCAATCGTGGTTCGTGCCTCTGGGCCTGGCTCTGTCCCTTCTACTCCTGGGGCAGCAACCAGCACGCGCCCAGTTGGTGAGTGAGTACCAGGTCAAGGCTGCCTATATGTACAATTTCGCGAAGTTTGCGGAGTGGCCAGCATCGGCGTTCACAGGGACAGCCGATCCCATTCGTTTATGCGTCTTGAACGATCCACCCTTCTATTCGCAATTGGTTCTGATTGTCAAAGACAAGACCATTGCAGGCCGCGCCGTACTCGCCGTTCCCGTTCAGAACGGTCTGCAGGCCCGCGGTTGTCACATGTTATTTATCGACTCGTCACAGACCGGGGAAGCGGTTCATCTGCTCGAGTCTCTACAGGGCTCGACCGTCTTGACCGTCGGAGAAACGGAAAGCTTCGTCGACCAGGGTGGGATCATAGGCTTCGTAATGCAGAGCGGCCAGGTGCATTTCCAAGTCAATCACAAGATCGCGACCCAATCAGGAATTCGCCTGAGTTCCCGGCTTCTGATCGTGGCCAAGCGAGTAATCGAGTAGCCAAAAATGTTAAGGATAAAGCGCTTTTCAGACTGGTCGATCCGCCACAAGCTCACGGGCCTCTTCGTGGCAATGGCTTCCATTACAGCGCTCATTGTCTTCTTACTCATTGGATCCTTTGACATATTGACCCTGAAACGCTCCATGGCGCGAGACTTGACGACGGTGGCTGATCTCCTGGCTCGGAACAGTTCGGCCGCGCTCACATTCCACGATGCCGAAACGGCTAGAGATGTTCTGCAGGCATTGCATGCCGAGCCAAGCGTTGCAGCGGCCTGCATCTATGCCGAAGACGGCAAACCATTTGCCAAATACGTGCGCACCGGCAAGGAATCCAATTTTGTTCCACCAACTGCGCAGTCCCAAGAGGCGAGCTTCGAGGCGGGCCGCTTGACCCTCTTCCGCAAGATCGTCTTTGCCGGCGAGAATCTCGGCACCATCTATATTGAGTCTGATTTAGGGCCCTTGCACCAGAGACTTCGGAACTACGGTGTTGCGTTCGTCGTCACGTTGCTGATCACTTTATCTCTGTCCTTCTTCATTGGTCTTCGCCTGCAACAGCCCATCTCACGCCCATTGATCCGATTGGTGCAAACGGCCGACGCAATCTCTAGCGGGACTGACTATTCTCTTCGTGCAGCCTTACCCAATCGAGACGAGTTCGGAACACTCGTTTCTGCATTCAATGGTATGCTCCAGCAGATTCAAAATCGAAATGATCAGCTTCGCACATATTACGAGCATCTCGAGGATGAGGTCGCCTCTCGAACTGCCCAACTATCCTCCGCCAATGCTCGATTGAATCTCCAGGCTGAGGCATTGAATGCGGCCGCCAACGCAATTGTGATCACCGATATCGTCGGTAATATCGTTTGGAGCAATCCAGCATTCTCTACGTCATCTGGCTACTCATCTGTCGAAGTCCTGGGAAAGAATCCACGGTTGTTGAATTCCGGAAGTCATGACAAGGCGTTCTATTCGTCTCTATGGACAACGGTGACCTCAGCGAAAACCTGGCGGGGGGAG
>Ga0068853_100004299_pt1 | contig 11013 bp, 6 predicted proteins | sample KBSCornC32_FD_65655 | JGI IMG/M metagenome (GOLD analysis project Ga0068853, IMG submission 65655) | Corn rhizosphere microbial communities from Kellogg Biological Station, Michigan, USA - KBS Corn C3-2 | ecosystem: Host-associated > Plants > Roots > Rhizosphere > Soil ... | reverse complement strand
TCGCGATGATCGACTGCCGCATTCCAGTAAGGATCGAAGCCACGACGATCGCCGTTATAACACCGACGACAATTCCCAATATCGTCAAAAACGAACGGAACTTATGCGACCGGATCGAGTCCAGCGCCATAAGGAGAACTTCGCGGGGCAATGATGTCGTCCAACGCATAGCGGAAATTTAACGCAGAGACGCAAAGATGCTAAGACGCAAATAAGAACTGACAATGTGCAACTTCAAGCCAGACATGTTGTTTTTTCTCTGCGACTTTGCTCCTTTGCGTCTTTGCGTTCAAAACTCTTAATTCTGTGTGAGAGCAACGATCGGATCGAGCCTCGCAGCTTTCCAAGCCGGATATAATCCCGCGACAACGCCGATGATGCTCGAGACTGTAACCGACAAAAATATATAACCGGGCGTGATGGTCATCGTCATTCCGACCAGAATGGTGATCAGCGCGGCAATGGCGGCGGCGAGCGTGAGCCCGATGATGCCGCCGATGATGCAAAGCAGCGCCGACTCGATCAGGAATTGCAGCAGTATTTGCTGCTTTGTCGCACCGAGAGCCTTTCGCAGGCCTACCTCGAATGTGCGCTCTGTCACCGAGACGAGCATGATGTTCATCACGACAATGCCGCCGACTACGAGAATGATCATCGTAATTGGCACGACGACCGCTGCGATCGCACCCGTGAACTGGTCCATTTGCGAATTGAATTCATCGACATTCACCATCGAAAAATTCTCCTCGTCGGCACCCATGAGCTGACGCTTATTTTTGAGCAGCAGCCGAGCCTCCTCAATAGAATCCTGAAACGTCTCCTTGTTACGCGATTTGCCGTGAACGCTCAATCCACCTGTCCTCGAAAAGATCTGCTGAAACAACGTCAGCGGAATGTACAGCGTGCGGTCCTGCGAGTCGCCGAGGAACGAACCGCGTTCATCCTCGACGCCGACTACCTTGCATGGCACGCCGCGGACTTTTAAGAGCTTGCCGATCGGCGAAGTGTTCGGCCAAAACTTATTCTTGACGTCCGTGCCTATCACAACGACCGCGGCGTTGCGCTCGACCTCGTCGGCTGAAATGAAGCGGCCCTCCGACAGCGTCTTGTCCTCGATGTCGTACATCGTCTCCGTGACGCCGGTCGTCCGCACGGACGGCATATCGATCCCATCCTGCCCGAGGTCGACATTGCCGTACATCGCGGCGCCGACGTAGAGACAGTTTTTACAGTTCTCGCGAATGTAGAGGTACTCGGGCCATGTGACGTCCTTGTTGTTGCGGTTCTTTCGCTCAAATTCGTCGTCGGCCATCTTGCCGGTCGATGCCATTCGCGTGATCATGAAGTGATTTGCGCCCAGCACCTTTGTGATCTTGTCGACCACATACGTCTTCAAGCCCGAAATGCTCGCTCCCACCACAATCACCGCCGCGACGCCGATGATGATCCCGATCAGCGTCAAAAACGCGCGCAGCTTATGCTCCAGGATCGATTTGACCGCGATCCAAAAAGCATCGGTGTAGAAAGAATAGAGCTGGAGCATGAACAAGTGTTTAGAGTGCGCGGTTTACCGCGTTGCAACGAGCTGAAGCTCGCACTCTGAACCTCTGTTCTTTGCAAACGTCGCGGAGCGGAAAATTGTTCTGACAAATCGCGATTCATCAACAAAAACTCGTGCGTGGTATACTCGCGATTTCGAGTACACATCAATTCAAATGAGCGTTTTAGTCGATAAAAACACGCGTCTGATCGTGCAGGGAATTACCGGCAAGGAAGGCACGTTTCACATGCTTGCGATGCGGGATTACGGCACGAATGTCGTTGGCGGCGTCACGCCCGGTAAAGGCGGAACGACGCACGAGGGCGTACCGGTTTTCAACACCGTCGCCGATGCGGTAAAAGAAACCGGTGCGAACGCCACTGTAATCTACGTCCCGCCGCCATTCGCCGCCGATGCCATCATGGAAGCCGCAGACGCCGGACTACCGCTCGTCGTTTGCATCACCGAGGGCATTCCCGTCGCCGACATGGTCAAGGTCAAACAGTACCTGGCCGATAAGACTGCCGAGAAACGCGAACTTGGAACTTTGAACTTGGAACCTGGAACTGTCGCCACGCGACTCATCGGCCCAAACTGCCCCGGCATTATTTCCCCCGGCAAGTGCAAGATCGGCATCATGCCGGGCCATATTCATAAGGAAGGCCGCGTTGGTGTCGTCTCTCGCTCCGGCACGCTCACGTACGAAGCCGTCGGCCAACTTACCGCTCTCGGCCTCGGTCAGTCGACCGCTATCGGCATCGGCGGCGACCCGATTATCGGAACGACGCACACCGACGCTCTACGTTTATTCCAGGCTGACGACGAGACGGACGCGATCGTGATGATCGGTGAGATCGGCGGCACTGCCGAGGAGGACGCCGCCGCTTACGCAAAAGAAAACGTCACGAAACCCATCGTCGCCTTCATCGCCGGCCAGACCGCACCTCCCGGCCGCCGCATGGGCCACGCCGGCGCCATCATCTCCGGCGGCAAAGGCACCGCCGCCGAAAAAATGGCCGCCCTGCAAGCCGCGGGCATAAAGGTCGTTCAATCTCCAGCCGATATCGGTCAAGCGGTTGCCGATCTGCTAGGCCACTCGGCCGCAGCCTAAGATGAGCCATGAATCAGAGTTCTTATTCGTGCATTCGTGGCTAATTCGAGGTGTTCCGGTGCGACTCTTCTTGACACCCCGCACATGGGCTTTGTAGGCTTATTGTTTGACTTCTACGCACCCGTAGCTCAGCTGGATAGAGTACTTGACTACGAATCAAGGGGTCGCATGTTCGAATCATGCCGGGTGTACCACATATAAAGAGAGGGCAGTTCCGACAGGTATATCGGGACTGCCTTTTTTGTTTACTTGGCACCGCAGGGCTTGAGGTCCCAGGTATATGTGACGATCGTTCCTTCGCTCGGGGTCTCGGTCCGGGAACCTTTTGATTCGTTGGTTTTGAAAGCGAAAGCGACTCCACCGAGGGGGCGAGGAGTCAGCGTTTGGTTGTCGAAGTTGCCATAGAATGGGCCCCACTCGACCGGACCGCATCCGCTCGTGACCTTTTGCGAGTTGCGGATAACCGTGTTGAATTCGATCGGTAGGACAGAGATAGTGACCTCACCATCACGCGTCATAACGACCGCCCCGATTTGTCCTGACCCGCCGCCCCTCTGGCTCTGCTCGGCGTACACCTCGATAGCAGCCACCGCCTTCTCGGTCGAACCCGGCTTCATGTCACACAATGTGTTTCCTTTGTTTCGTTCGCCATGCACCTCCTGATAGGTCTCGGCCATGCGACACGTGCCGACCGAGCGCTCCGGGTTTCCGGTGGTGACCAGCGCGCAGGTAGTTTTTTCGGTTACTGTCGAATCGACGGTCTTGGTCCAGGGTCCCATCGGGTTGTCACCTGCGGTTGTCTCAGCCTGGGCAAATTTCCTTTCCACCGTGACAGTTCCGGTCCAGCCGCCAGTGCACTCCTCCCAATCATCGACCTGGAAGGAAAAAGGTTCTGACGAATACCATTGCGAACGCAGAGCCATCTCCGCGCCGACGCTCACGCCGCCGCCAACCTCGTCGCCTAAAAGCGCCGTGATGATCCCGCCCGCGAAATCGCCTACGGTCGAAGCGCCGGCGGTCGCATTTTTCAATTTTGTGGGTTTAGCCTGCACAGAAACGCTGACGGTAGCGTGCTTGACGACCCCGGTCGCACCCTTTGCCGCTAGGTCTTCGGTTTGTGGAGAGCCAACGGCAGAAATGATCGATTGGCCGGCATCGTTCGTCACCGTAACGTACTCGGTTGCATGTTTACCGTCGGCGGTGTCCAGAAAGACAATGGATCCCGTATCATGGTCTTTGCCCGCGAGCAGGTCGCCGAGGTGGGTTGCTGTATCGTAAGCCGCCGCCAGTCCCGAAGGTCCGCCGCCTTCCAAAAGATTCCAGGTCACCTTGACGTTCGCTATCGGCCCGTCCCCAGGAAGACTAAAGTCTAATCCGGCCAGATTCAGGGCTGGCCGAATGCAGTTCAACATTTGCCAGTTACCGGTGTTGCTCCGGACGGTCGCGGTCAGCTTTCGCCGTCCACCGGGAGTCTTGTTCTTGGTGCGGACCAGCGAACTCCCTTCCATGCTTATCGTGACGTCGAGAGCGGCGTAGGTGGAGATAAACTTGAGGACCGTTAGGACCAAGCCAGCCCGTCCCACGCCTTTGCCATAGCTACCTATCCCGCCGAATCCGTGCTTACCCAGATACTCGGCAAGCGGCCCAAAAGCGTTGGTCGTCGCTGTGGCAGTAGTGTCTAGGATCAAGTTCTCAGGGTCGCTCGTCGAGCAGGGTAGATCGGCGGGTGGCTGACGGTAGGATGCGTTAACGAATCGAGGTCCCTGCGGTGCGATAGAGCCAGCAGCAGTGGGGCGGGAGACGGTTTCTAATTTATGGAGATCGTTTGCGAAACGCATCAGAATGAGCTGCATCTGTATGGCGTCGAGATCGACCGCGGCCGGCGTCTCTGAAGTTAAAAGATCGTACGGATTATCCGAATTCCGTCCCAGGTCAATTATGAATTGAGCCCAGAAACGTAACTGGGGATCTTCTGTAAGTTGCGAATCTGTGCGGATACCATCGGCGAGCATGGTCGCTAGCGGAAGGTCCTTGAACTCCGGAATGTTCTTCGCGAAAGCGGCACCAAGACGATCCAAGGGCACGCTATATCCATCGCTATACAGCTTTGCCATCGCTGCTACCTGCCATGCATCGATCACCAGGCCGTGGGCCGGCCGGGAAGCGCCGTCGATCTGGCCGTCAGGGCGCCGAATGACAAAGCCGGCTGCGTAAAGCGCCGTGACGAGGGCCGAAACGGAGTGCCCATCGCCGGTACTTACCGCCATCGCAAGCTTTGCGGCTTGGTTATCAGTATCGCCTTCGGGAAGCGGCGCGGCTGGCGGCAGTGCCCCGGACCGATACGCATCGCTCATCGCTTGCCGCTGATGAAAACGTTGTAGAGCGATCGATGGGATACTTGTCGACGATGGGGCGCCCTGGGCATCAATTTCCCGCGATGCCGAAACGGCCGCAAGCACCGCGAGAAGCAAACAGATGCTCTTTAAAGAGAACCATCGAACGCTAGTTGGCAATTTATTCATAACGCGACCCGCCCAACACACTACAGGAGCTCCGTAAGAACACCTAAAGCGTTTTGTCGAATAACACCCGGGGCTAATCAAAGCTTTTGTGCAACCGCGACGATCTGATCAGGATGATCAGAACCGGAAGCAGCTCTGGCGAGATATGACAACCGCTGGGTCCTTTCTAAAATGCGACAGGGAATCGGCCTTTAATATGGCACGGTCATAGGCTGTGATGGCGTAGTTTTGTATTGCTTTTGCGTTACATATCTGCGTAAATTGGAGTTACCGTTCCCGACAATCAGTGTCTGGACCCACCCAGGGGTTTTGCAGTTTTAGCCCATATGCAAGAGTTCACTGATCAGATGCCCTCTGACATAGAGCGGTTCCCCATGGTCCCGATCCGGGACGTCGTTATTTTTCCTTTTACAAAGGTAGCTTTTAAGATCGGCAGGCCGTCGTCGGTGCGTGCGCTGGAGCAGGCTATGACGGGTGAAAGGCAGATCTTCCTCGCGACGCAGCACGATGCGACCGTCGATGAACCGACCTCTGATGAGATCTATCAGATCGGCACCCTCGGGCGAATATTGCAGGCACAGCGACTAGAGAACGGCCAGATCAAGGTCGTCGTCGAGGGCAGGGAACGCGGCCGCTCGCTTCGCGTGGAGAAGGACGCCGAGGGGATGTTTTATGCCCACGTGCGGCGGATCGCTTCAACCGAAGAGTCTGGGTATCGTACCGACGGGCTGCTGCAGCGAATACATTCGCTGGTCGAGCAATTTTTGCGCGTCTCTCCCGATGCATACGCGGACTCGCTGCATGCGAGTCTCAGAGGCGTATCGAGCGCGCAGATCGCGGACTCGATGTCATCGCATCTGAAGATCTCGGTCGAGGAGAAACAGTCCCTCCTCGAAACGATCTCCGTCCAGGAGCGGCTTCAAAAGCTCGTAGAGACTCTCGAGCACGAGATCGAAAAACGCCAGCTCGACCGCAACATTCACTCGCGCACAAAAAAGCAGATGGACAAGCACCAGCGCGAGTACTATCTCAACGAGCAGATCAAGGCCATTCACAAAGAACTCGGCCGCAAGGACGAAAAGGCCGAGCTCGACGAACTAAAGAAAAAGATCGAGACCGCCGGCATGACCGAGGAGGCCAAGGACAAGGCCTTGCAGGAATTTGCCCGTCTCGAGGCGATGCCGCCGATGTCCGCCGAGGGCACAGTTGCCCGCACTTACATCGACTGGCTCATCAACATTCCGTGGCAGCAGCGTTCCGACGAGATCGAGGACCTCTCGATCGCCGAACAGACCCTGAACGAGGACCATTACGGACTAGAGAAGATCAAAGAGCGAATTCTCGAGTTCCTCGCCGTTCGCCAGCTCGTAAAAAATCCAAAAGGCACTATCCTCTGCTTTGCCGGAGCTCCTGGCGTAGGGAAAACAAGTCTCGGAAAATCTATCGCTCGCGCGACGGGGCGTAAGTTCGTCCGGCTCGCGCTTGGCGGCGTTCACGACGAGGCGGAAATTCGCGGTCATCGCAGAACGTACATCGGATCGATGCCCGGTCAGATCGTGCAGCTCATGAAACGAGCCGGGACGATCAATCCCGTGATCCTCTTGGATGAGGTCGACAAACTCGGCAAGGACTTTCGCGGCGACCCGTCTGCGGCTCTCCTTGAGGTGCTCGACCCGGAGCAGAATTGCACATTCAGGGACCATTATATTGACGTCGATTACGACCTCTCGCACGTCTTTTTTATCGCGACGGCAAACGTGCTTCATACCATCCCGCCCGCACTGCAGGACCGCCTCGAGATCCTGAGCCTGTCGGGCTACACCGAGCGGGAAAAATGCGAGATCGCAAAGCGCCATCTCATCACAAAACAATGCGAGAACAGCGGCGTCGCGGCTGAAGCCGTCACATTTACGGACGACGGCATTCTCGAGATCATTCGCCATTACACGCGTGAGGCCGGCGTTCGCAATCTCGAACGCGAGATCGGCTCATGTCTCAGAAAGATCGCCCGCAAATTTGTCGGCACAGAAGAGAAGAGCGATTTCCGCGTCGTCATCGATGCCGAAAAGGTGCAGGAGCTGCTCGGCACTATTCGGTTCCGTAAGCAGGACATCGCCCGCAAGAGTGAGATCGGTCTCGTAAACGGACTTGCGTGGACCGAGGTCGGCGGCGACGTGTTGCAGGTTGAGGCCACGCTAGTCAAAGGCAAGGGCGAGGTCACGCTCACCGGCAAGCTCGGCGAAGTGATGCAGGAGTCGGCGAAGGCGGCACTCACGTGTGTCCGTACACGAGCCGAGGAGCTTGGCATCGATCCGACCGACTTTCGCGAAAAGGATCTGCACATTCATGTGCCCGAGGGTGCTATTCCAAAGGATGGTCCGTCCGCCGGTATAACAATGGCAACCGCGATGGTCTCGGCCTTGACCAAAAAACGCGTTCGGCACGATGTCGCAATGACGGGCGAGATCACGCTTCGAGGCAAGGTGCTGCCGATCGGCGGCATTAAAGAAAAGCTCCTCGCCGCACATCGCTTTGGCCTTAAGACGATCATTCTCTCTAAAGAGAACGAAAAGGACCTCGCCGATATTCCCGAGGAGGTGCGCGACGATCTGACCATTCATGCTGTTGACATGATCGATGAGGTGCTGCGGTTCGCGCTCGAGCCCGACGATGTGATCGACACGGTCATTCCGCCGCAGGTGTGGGCATCCGAAGGCGTTGCTCCTGAAAATAACCTTACACAGGACCAAATATGAGTCGAGAATCCGAGTCCGCCGATCTGATCTTAAAACTCTACGACCTTCGCCGCGAGGATAAGATGCGCGATGCCAGGAATTGGGTGATCACGTTCTTTCCCGCATCCGCCGACGATGTCATGCATACGATGATCGATCCGGAGACGAGCTCAAAATACCGGATGATCACGACCTACTGGGATATGGCGGCGAGCTTTGTTTTAAGGGGTGCGATCGACGAGGCGATGTTCCTCGATTCCGCTGGTGAGGCGTGGGTGGTGTTTGCTAAGGTTGAGCCCTATCTCGATGAGGTCCGCAAACGTGTCTGCAATGACAATTACCTCCGCCACCTCGAGACGCTCCTCATGCGTCAGCCGAACGCCCACGAGACCTGCGAGGTCCGCCGCGAGACGATGAAACGCTGGATGGCCGCCCGCGCCGACATGCTCTCAAAAGCCGCCTAATAACACCGGTGCAGCCGCGTCGTCTGCCCCAGTGTTGCGGCATATTCACCTAATTTCTCGCCACTTTTCGCGTCGCTCATCCTGAGAGTCATCGTTTTGCGCGTGACTTTTCCGGTAAAGATCACCGCGAGGCCTTGAGCTCCGACTCTGATCGGCCCCGGACCATTCCGCATCAAAGTTCCCTCGGCAGTGAAGCCGCCGTCCTTGTTTATGCGTAGCTGCTTGGTGATAGTCCCGTCGGCACAATCGAACTGAATTGACGCGCCCGCATCGGTGATCGTCATTGCGATCCCCCTGCCGCCCCATTCACCCTTAGGCACGGCCGTTGTTTTTTGTGCCGCGGCCGAGACGGTGAAGACTGCCAAAGCTATGATCAGACTTCCGACCAGCCCAGTTGCAGTTGTTTGTGTTGCGGGAATGAACGATGGTAGTATTTGCCGCATATTGTTTCCGGACAGTCCTTCCACGTCAGGAGCAACCAAAAAGTTGCTTTCAAGGAGTATTAGATGATCAGTTTATCAAGAAGGGTTAGCTACGCGTCCGTGTTTTTGATGTTAGCGGCAGCCGTTGCGATGCTGTCGACGAGCGCGGAAGCTCAGCGTGCCGGACGCCGTGTCGCCGGAGGTTCCGCGACAAGCGGAAAGATCAACAAGGCGTCGGCGCGACACAAGAGGTCTGCTCAAGACGGTGATGAGATCAAAGGTGTGACCACTATTGGCGAGATGGGTTTACAGCGGGTAAACGCCGAGGTCCAGCAAACGATGCTGTTCGCTCCATCATCCAGCCGGCCGCCGATCAAACCTGAGCGAGAGACACGCGGAGCCGACGAGCCAAAGGCTAATAACCCCTTCGCTCCCGCTGTTGCGACATGGCCGATTCCCGCCAGGTCAATGAGGTCTACTGCCGCCGCACCGGCAGCTCCCGCCATCCATACTCTTAGCACCACGGCCTTTGACGGAGCCACGTTGACCGACACAGGTGCATTCCCGCCTGATTCGATGGGAGCTGTCGGACCGACGCAATATATCGCGTTCGAGAATGGCCGTATCCGCACCTTTACAAAGGCGGGTGTTGCAGACGGTGTTCTAAATGCCAATCCGGACGTGTTCTTTGCCTCGGTCATGACGCCTGTCGCGGCACCGGTTGTACTTAACTTCACCAGCGATCCTAACATCCGCTATGACCGTTTTACCGGCCGCTGGTACATGTCGATCATTGACGTTCCATGTACTAATGCGACATGCACGACGACTGCGGCAAATAGATGGTTATTAGCTGTAAGCGACGCGGCTAGCAACGGGACGATAACCGCGGGGACAGTATGGACGTTCTTTAAGGTACAACCCGATCCGGGAACGAACTTCTGCGATTATCCATCGCTAGGCGTCGATGTGAATGCGCTCTACTTTGGCTGCAACATGTTCAGCTCCGCCGGTGCCTTTGTCGGAACCAATGGATATGTGGTCAGGAAGTCGTCCATTCTCGGAGCAGGACCAATAACATCTACAGCTTTTGCCGGTTTGGCTACGGGTGTGGGAGCGGGACCCGAATCGCCTCGCGGCGTCGATAATTATGACTCGACAGCGACCGAGGGATATTTTATTGGACCAGACAACGCCACATTCAGCACCGTTATGTTCCGGCGCGTAACCAACCCTGGTTCGGCCACTCCAACCATCTCGGCAAACATCAGCGTAACCGTGCCGACGACCACTACGCCTAACAGAGTCGAGCACGCGGGCAATACTGGCGGAGCGAACGGCGGTCTGGACTCGCTCGACGACAGGTTCTTTGCGGCTATGATCCGTAAGGGTCGTTTATGGACTGCCCATAACTTCCGCGTCGGGACAACCGGAGTTGCCAGCACCACCGGAACTTCACGCAACGCGGTGCGTTGGTACGAATTCCAGAATCTAACCACTACTCCAACGCTTGTTCAGTCAGGAACAGTCTTTGATAATGCAGCCACAAGGGCAGCGGCCAGGCAGTACTGGATCCCGTCGGTCATAGTTACGGGGCAGGGCCACTCCGTACTCGGGATGTCCATGGCGGGAAGCCCGGTCGGAGCGACCCCCGTATACGTTGGCCGCCTGTCGGGCGATACTCTCGGCACGATGGCGGGTCCGCCGACTACAACCGCCGTTACGATCGGCACCACCACCGCAAACTACAACCCGCCTTCCGATCCCGGTGGCACCGGTGGTCGCAGGTGGGGTGATTATTCGTCTACGATGGTTGACCCTCTTGACGACATGACAGTGTGGACCATCCAGGAATATAACCAGGCGCTCAATAGCTATGCAGTCCGTGTAGCGAAACTCCTAGCGCCGCCGCCCGCGACGCCTGCGACGGCTTCGCCCAACAACGTTGTTAGCAATCAGGGATCGATCAACATCACGATAACCGGAACGTCGTCGGGTGGCTCGGGCTTTTATGACCCCGGCACAAACCTTCCGGCACCTGCCTTACCCTTCAGCCACATCACGGCGAGTGTAAGCGGTGGAGTGACGGTCAACAGCGTGGCATACACAGATCCCACGCACATCACGCTCAACGTGTCGACGATCGGAGCGACGCAGGGGTTAAAGAACGTGACGATCACCAATCCTGACGGTCAAAGCGTCACGACTAACAATATGTT
>Ga0068853_100004287_pt1 | contig 11024 bp, 8 predicted proteins | sample KBSCornC32_FD_65655 | JGI IMG/M metagenome (GOLD analysis project Ga0068853, IMG submission 65655) | Corn rhizosphere microbial communities from Kellogg Biological Station, Michigan, USA - KBS Corn C3-2 | ecosystem: Host-associated > Plants > Roots > Rhizosphere > Soil ... | reverse complement strand
CGCCAAAGCGCCGCCGGAAAGATCTGCCCTTGACGGGCCAGCCACTTCATAGTCGCTGGGGAGGTACACCCCTCCCGCTCCCGCCGCTCGCGTTCGGCGTTCGCTCCGCTGCGCGAGGGGGCTTCGCGCAGCCTGGGGGCTGTGTTGGCGTCGTCGCCTGGCGGCGGGGCGATGCCGACCGGGAGGGCGAGAGGACGGAACGGGACGCGGGAGTGATGGACGGGACGTCAGAAGAGGGAGGCGGGGAGGAGGCCGTTTTCTTGTTCGAGGGGGAGCGCGTCGCGGATGTAGAGCTGTAGTTGGCTGCGGACGTGGCGGTGATGCGGGTGAAGTCGTGTGTGAGGCCGTCGCTCGAGGGCAGGTTCGACGTCGTCCGGATGGTGCGCAGCTTGGTGGCGTCGTCCCCGGTGGCGCGGCGGCTCATTCGGGGGCGATAGTCGAAGAGCTGCTCTTCGGGGACCGCCACCGTGCTCAACGGGGTGTCGAGGGGCCACGCGACGGGCGCGCGAGGGTCATTCTGGCTCTGCTCGGGCAGCACCTGGGGCATCCACGCCCTGGTGAAGAAGAGCTCGTTCTCGGCGGGGTGAGCGGGCGCGAGGGCGCTTCATCACGGCAGCGGCGTGCCCGATGCTCGGTCGTGGTGGATGGTGTCGTGGATTCGCGCCACCAGCGTTCGATCCTCGAAGAGCAGGCCCACCTCGCGGTTGTCGTCGAGCGACGCGCGCGTGAAGTTCACCGAGCCGAGGTAGGCGACCTGTCCGTCGACGGTCATGCCTTTGGCGTGCAGGGTGGGGCCTCCCGTCGCGTGTACGTCCACCCCGGCGGTGGCCAGCCGGACGGCCGCTGCGCTCGTCGCCGCCGAGCGGTCGCCGCCAGCCGGGACCACGACCGAGACCTCCACGCCCCGCGCGCGCGCCGCGATCAGGTTGCCTGTGAAGTCCGCGTCGGAGATCTCCTCGACCTCGAGATCGATCGCCGAAACGGCGCCGGCCACCGCGGCCGTCAGGCGAGCCCGGGCGTCCTCCGGTGACGCGATCACACGGGGCTGGCGGGCCTGGCTTCCACTGTCTTCATTGCCCGGGGGCGTTCCCGGCGTGGCGGGAGCCGACCACCCGACGGCGTCGGTCTGCCACGACGATTCCACGCGCCGCACATCGGCCGTGTCGGTGTCGACCGCCATCAGCTCGCGGTTGCGGTTGAGCCCGGCGTTCGTCAGGTTGGCGGTCGAGATCCACACGGCGTCGTCGACGAGGATCACCTTGGCGTGGACGAGGCCTCCGGGGACGGCGAACCAGCGCACGTCGACGCCGGCCCGGGCCAGCGTCGCGAACGCGCCTTGGTTCGCCGTCTCGTCTCCGTAGGGCGCGGGCTCGAGGAGGACCCGGACGTCGGCGCCCGCGGATCGCGCCGCCTGCAACGCGCCCAGGGCGCCGTCGTCGGTCAGCAGGTACATCTCCATCCAGACCCGCCGCCGCGCGCCCGTCATCGCGTCCAGCAGCCCACGCCCGCCGTCGTCGGGAAGGACCAGCAGCGTAAGCGAGGCGTCGCGCTCGGCTGTTCCTCGGTCCCCGGACCGGCCGAGGCCCGACGGTGGTCCGCAGCTCGTCGACGCCAGCCCGACCCCGAACAAGACGAGGAGGCTCGGTCCCGACCCGAACGACCGTGGAGGCGACATGGCTCCGGTATCGGACGCCGTCGCTTTTGATTGCGTGGTTCGCGGTCCGGCTCGCGCCAGAACGCGCGTCCGTCGGTCAAGGGGCGGTCAGAATCTGGGGACCGGCCTCGGTGATGGCCACGGTGTGCTCGAAGTGGGCCGACAGGCCGCCGTCGTCCGTCGCGATGGTCCACGCGTCGTCGCGCGTGTGCACGGCGGGACCCCGCGCGTTCAGCATCGGCTCGATGGCGATGACCAGCCCCGGCTCGAGGCGCAGGCCCAGCCCCGCCCGGCCGAAGTTCGGCACCGAGGGGGGCTCGTGCATGGCTCGCCCGATCCCGTGGCCGACCAGATCACGCACCACCGAGTACCCGTGCTCCTCGGCGCAGCGCTGGACCGCGTTCGACACGTCGCCGAGCCGCGCGCCCGGCACACAGCGCGCGATACCGCGCATCAGCGATTCGCGGGTCGCGTCGATCAGGGCCCGCGCCGGCTGGCTGATGACCCCGACCGCCACGGTCCGTGCGGCATCGGCGGCGTAGCCGTCCTTGAAGCAGGCGAAGTCGATCCCGATGACGTCGCCTTCGGCCAGGACCACGTCTTTTCGCGGGATGCCGTGCACCACCACCTCGTTCACGGAGGTGCACAGAACAGCCGGGTAGGGCGGCGACGACCGCGGGCTATACCCGAGGAAGCACGACCGCGCGCCGTGCGTCTCCAGCACCTGATTCGCGATCCGGTTCAGCTCCCAGGTCGACTTTCCCGGCACGCACGCGGCCTCGACCGCATCCAGCGCGGCGTGAACGATGCGTCCTGCCTTGCGCATCAGCTCGATCTCGCGTCGGTTCTTGAGGATGATGCCCATGGTCGTCCGTCGCTCCCGTGTTCGTGTTCAAGCGTCGGGTTTCCGACCTCACGCCTCGGCACGCTCGATCAGCCCGGCCGCGCCCATGCCGCCGCCCACGCACATCGTGATGACCGCGTAGCGGCCCTTTCGCCGCTCGAGCTCGTGCAGCGCCGTCGCGATCTGTCGCGCGCCCGTGGCGCCCAGGGGATGCCCGAGCGCGATGGCGCCGCCGTTGACGTTGACCCGATCGACCGGCAGCTTCAGCTCGCGCAGGCAGTACAGCGACTGGGACGCGAACGCCTCGTTCACCTCGAAGAGATCGATCTCGTCGATCGACAGGCCGGTCTTGGCGAGCAGCTTGCGCACGGCCGGCACCGGGCCGATGCCCATGATCCCGGGGGGCACGCCCGCCACCGCGAACGCGCGGAAGTACGCGCGCACCTTCTTCCCGGCCTCGCGGGCCTTGTCGGCCGCCATCAAGACGACCGCCGCCGCCCCGTCGTTCATGGGGGACGAGTTGCCGGCCGTGACCGTGCCCGTCGGATCGAACACCGGCTTCAGCGAGGCCAGCTTCTCGGCCGACGTGTCGGCGCGCGGGCCCTCGTCCCGGTCGACGGTCAGGCTCTTCCAGGCGCCGTCCTCGAACACGCGGGTCGGCACCGGCACCACCTCGGCCCGGAAGTCGCCGCGCGTCCAGGCCGCCACCGCCTTCTGATGACTGGCCAGCGCGAACGCGTCCTGGTCGGCCCGCGCGACCTCGAACCGGCGCGCCACGTTCTCGGCGGTGTTGCCCATCGGGATGTAGACGTCGGGCAGCTTCTCGACCACGACGGGGTTCAGCGACGGTCGCGTGCCGCCCATCGGCACCATCGACATCGACTCGACGCCCCCGGCGATGGCCGTGTCGATGGCGCCCACCGCGATGCGGTCGGCCAGGATCGAAGCGGCCTGCAGCCCGGACGAGCAGAACCGGTTGATGGTCATGGCGGGCACTTCGTCTGGTAGCCCGGCCAGCTCTCCGATCACGCGGGCCACGTTCAGGCCCTGCTCGCTCTCGGGTTGAGCGCACCCGAGCACCAGGTCCTCCACGGCGGCGGGTGCCACCTCGGCCCGGGCCAGCGCCTCTTTCACCACCAGCGCGCCCATGTCGTCGGGGCGGGTGTTACGGAAGATCCCCTTCGGGGCGCGTCCAATCGGGGTTCGTACGGCCGCGAGGATGGCGACGTCGCGGGTCGAGGCACGGGTGCTGGAGAGTGGCATGAGCTGTGATCCTCCTAGTTCCGCAGGGGTTTGCCGGAGGTCAACATGGTTTGGATGCGGTCGCGCGTCTTCGGTTCCCCGCACAACGAAAGGAAAGCCTCGCGCTCCAGGTCCAGGATGGCCTGCTCGCTCACCTGTGCCCCCGCCGGGACCGCGCCGCCCGAGAGGATCCGGGCCAGGTGCCCGCCGATCTTGGCGTCGTGCTCGCTGATCTGGTGAACGCCGGCCAGGTTCCGCAACATGGATCGCATGGTCGCGGCGCCCGTCTCGCCGATGACCCGGATGCGCCGGGGCGGGGGCGGCCGGTAGCCGGCGCGGGCCAGGCCCAGCACCGTCTGCTTGGCATCCGCGATGACGGTCTCGCGCGCCATCGACACGCCGTCCTGGGCGCGCAGGAAGCCGAGATCGCGGGCCTCCTCGGCGCTGGTCGAGACGCGCGCCCGCGCCAGAGTCTCGAACGGGACCCGCACCAGCGACAGCAGGTCGAACTGCGGATCGTCGGTGGCCCGCGCCGCTGCCCGGGCCGCCATCTCCATGCAGCCGCCGCCGGCCGGGATCAAGCCGACCCCGACCTCGACGCAGCCGAGGTACAGCTCGGCCGCCGCCCTCACGTTCTGGCACCCGAGGACCACCTCGGCGCCGCCGCCGAGGGCCAGGCCGAACGGGGCCGCCACCACCGGGACCCGCGCGTAACGCGTGCGCTGGCAGGCGTTCTGGAAGTTCGTCACCATGGCCCCGACAGCCGCGAAGTCGCCCTGACCGATGGCCACCATCAAGGCGAACAGGTTCGCGCCGGCGCAGAACGCCTCGGGCGCGTCGTTGCCGATGACCAGGCCCACGCCGTCGCGCTCGGCCCGATCGACGGCCCGGATCATCAGCGAGACGATGTCGGGGTCCAGCGCGTTCAGCTTCGCGTGGAACTCCAGGCAGAAGACGCCGTCGCCCAGATCCAGGATCGAGGCGCTCGCGTTGCGCTCGACCTCGCCGCCGGTGGCGCGGATGGTGTCGAGCACGATCTGACGTGGGTCGCCGGCGACGGCGGTGAGCCCTCCCCGCTGGCCGAGCTGCTCGAGGGTTGGCGGACGGCCGGGCGCCGCTGGCGTCCGGCGGTAAAAGTGCGTGCCTTCGCCCTGGGCGGCGATCTGCTCGCGCACCCACCCCGGCACCTCGTACCCGGCCGCCTCCATCTTCGCGGCCGTGGCCTTCACGCCCAGCGCGTCCCAGGTCTCGAACGGCCCCCGATCCCACCCGAAGCCCCAGCGGAGCGCCCGATCGATCGACGCGATGTCGTCGGCGATCTCGCCCAGCCGGTTCGCCGCGTAGATCAGCGTCTCGTAGGTGATTGTCCGCGCCAGAGCCGCCGCGCGGTCCTCTCCCGCCAGCAGGCGCCGCAGCCGCTCGTCGACGTCTTCCACCCCGCGGGTGGCCCCGATCGAGGGGAAGCGGGGCTTGGTCTGCGGGACGTAGGTCAGCGAAGCGAAGTCGAGCTGCAGGATCTGATCGCCTTCCTTCTTGTAGAAGCCCTGCTTCGTCTTGCTCCCCAACCAGCGGTTGTCGACCAGCTTCTGCAAGAGCGGCGGGACCGCGAAGACGTCACGACGCTCGTCGGTCGGCAAGGCGTCGAAGCAGTTCTTGGTCACGTGCGCCAGGGTGTCCAGCCCGACGACGTCGGCCGTACGGAACACCGCGCTCTTCGGGCGCCCGCTGGCCGGGCCGAAGATCATGTCGATCTCCTCGACGGTGTAGCCTTGGCGCTGCGCCTCGGCGATGGTGCGCATCATCGCGAACGTGCCGATGCGGTTCGCGATGAAGTTCGGCGTGTCCTTGGCGCGCACGAGCCCCTTGCCGAGCAGCGTTCCGCACAGCTCCTCGGCCCGGGCCAGCGTGGCCGCCGAGGTGTCGGGGCCCGCCACGATCTCGACGAGCTTCAGATAGCGGGGCGGGTTGAAGAAGTGCGTGATGCAGAAGCGCCCCCGGAAGTCGGCGCCGCGTCCCTGCATCAGGTCGGCGATGCGAAGGCCCGACGTGTTCGACGTGATGATGGCCGAGCCGCCGGCCGCCTCGAGCCGCTGGTACAGCCCGCGCTTGATCTCGAGGTTTTCGATAACGGCCTCGATGACGAAGTCTCCCCGGGCCGCCTCGGTGAGGTGGTCCTCGAAGTTGCCGACGGTGACGTTCGCGTCGAAGCGCGGCGACAGGAACGCCGCCGGTTTGGCCTTGCGCGCCGCCTCGAGGCCGGCTTGCGCGGCGTGGTTGCGAGCCTGCCCCTTGGCGGGATCGCCCGGCAAGTCCAGCAAGCGAACTCGAACGCCGGCGTTCGCCAGGTGAGCGGCGATCGCGGACCCCATCACCCCCGCACCCAGGACGGTCGCCTCGGATATTGGTGTCCCCATAGTAGGTAACGATATCCCACGAGACCGGGGTGGGCGAGTTGCCGTCGGCGTGGCGCGCGTCGCTGGCCGGATCGGACCACCCCGGCGTCGCTCCGTCATTCGCGATCGAGGCGGTCGATTCTCGACGATCCGGGCGCTTGATCCGACGGAGGCGTTGGCGCACTCTAGAGGCCTCGAATGATGCTTAATGTGATGCCTAACTTGATGAAGCAGGAAGGGGCACGTCGTGGGTGCGGGGCCCGGGCGAGAGGCCTCGCGCGGCGCTGGGTCGCCGTCGGCGTCCTCGCCTCGGCGGGGCTCGTCTCGACGCTCGCGCGCGCGGAAACGCCGCCGGCGGCGGCGCCGGCTGCGGGATCGGCGGCGGCGGCCCAGGACGTCGATCTTCAGGTCGCCAAGACCGAGTTCGAGAACGCCCAGAGCTTGTTCATCAAGGAGCAGTTCGACACCGCGGCCGAGCACTTTCTGGCCGCCTTCGCCCGCAAACCTTATCCGGCGTTTCTTTTCAACGCGGCCGTCTCGTTCGAGAAGGCCAAGAAGCTGGAGAAGGCGGCCGAGTTCTTCGAGAAGTACCTCGACCGCGATCCCAACGCCCCCGACGCGGCCGCGGTGCGGACGCGCATCGACGCCATCAAGACCATCCTGTCGCCGCCCCCATCGCCCGCCACGCCGGGAGGGGTGGTGCCGCCGCCGGTCGTCCCGGCGCTGCCCGCCATCGAGACGAAGGGCCTGGTGGTCATCGAGTCCAAGCCGCAGGGCGCGACGATCTATCTCGACAGCAAGACCAACGGCGTCTTCGCCAAGACCCCCTGGCAGGGCTCGCTCGAGTCGAAGCCGGTCAAGCTGATCCTGGAGGCGAAGGGCTTCAAGCCGGAGGAGCGCAGCATCAGCCCGCGCTCCGACAAGCTGGTGGACGTCTACATCGCCCTGTCCGAGGAGCACTTCCTCGGGTGGATCGAGGTCGTGTCGAACGTCCCCGGGGCCGAGGTCTACATCGATCGCAAGGACATCGGCGCCATCGGCAAGACGCCGTTCACCGGCCACGTCAAGCCCGGCAAGCACACCATCTTCGTCGAGCGCATCGGCTACAAGTCGATCCAGCAGGAGATCGACGTTCAGCCCGGGACGGCCACCCAGCACATGATCCGGCTCGACAAGGGCGACAATGGCTGGGTCAACGTCTCGGGGCGGGGTGCTTACGGGGCGAGCGTCACCATCGACAAGAAGGTGGCCTGCGTCGCCCCTTGTCGCTCGGAGGTCATGCCCGGCCTTCACCGTGTGCTGGTGCAGAAGGCTGGTTTCGAGGACTACGAGGGGGAGTTGCGGGTCGACCGCGGCGCCGAGACCGTCGTCGAGGTCGGCTGGTCGCCGAGACCTTCGAAGCGGGCCGCGTGGACCACCGCCGGGCTCGCCGCGGCCTTCCTGGGGGGCGGCCTGTACGTGGGGTCGCTCTCCAACAAGAACCTCGACAGTGTGCGCGCCGACGCCAGCGCCGGCCGCGGGGTCGACTCGAACGATCCGCGCTTCTCCCGCGGGAAGTGGCAGGCGGTCGGGGCGGACGTCCTCTACGGGATCGCCGCGCTGCTCGCGGTGTCGTCGACGGTTTCGTTCTTCGCGCACGGCCCCGACAGCGTCGGCGCGGTCGACCAGCGGCAGATCGGGTTCGCGCCCGACGTGTCGGCGGCCGGCGCGGGCGTCTCGGCCTGGGGGAGGTTCTGATGAGCACCCGGGCAAGAATGGTTGGCGGGCGCGCGTCCCTCGCGGTCGCGGTCGCGTTCGGGGTCGCCGGCTGCAACTGGACCAAGTTCGCGGACGAGGCCGAGAAGGCGCCCGTGCGGAGCATCTCGGCGCCGAGCGGCTTCGACTCGTCCGACTTCGGCAAGTCGATCCTGCCGCTGTCGTCGGGGCAGGGGAGCGCGGCGGCCTTCGTGGCCACCAGCATCAACGAGTCGCACATGGTGCTGGTGAAGATCGCTCCCGACGGGAAGGTCAGCTCGTCCACCGTGACGTCCAGCCAGCTCGTCGAGACGAGTGAATCGCCCATCACATCGCTGGCGGAGGTCCCCGGCAGCTCGCCCACCCAGCTCTTGCTGGGGACGCCCATCGTCAAGAACCAGAATTTCGGTCAAACCTACACGCTGGACGTTCCCGATCCGATCGCGGTGGCCCGGAAGATCTACGCACCTCCCCTGTCGTCGATGACCTCGGGGATGGCGCGGGGGCTGGCGGCGGGGTACGTGGCCGGAGGTGCAGCGGCCGACTACATCGTCGGCTCGGACGACGCCCTGGCCGTCATGGTCGACGGCCCGTCGCTCCCCGGCATGCCGGCCGTGGTGGCCCAGGAGCCCGTTGGCGCGTGTGAGGTCGCCTACGACAACCTGCAAGAGAACCGCTATCTCACCCGTCGCCCGATCCTGGCGGCCCCGCTGTGGAAGGATCCGTCGGCGACCTCGCCCGATCAGATCGTCCTCGGCATCACGCGGTCGAGCGGCATGCCCGGGAAGGTCGAGTTCCTCAATGTGACGCCCGCGGGCACCTTCAATTGCCTGGCGGTGCATACGCCCGCCACCGCCAAACCCCAGTTCGGTCACGCGCTGGCGACCGGCGACTTCGACGGAAACGGCAAGCTCGACCTGCTGGTGGGGGCGCCCCCGCTGCAGGCCTTCGTGTACCTCAACTTCGCCGACCAGCCGCTCGGGACCGTGCCGGCGCCCATCGAGATCTCGATGTCGGGGCCGGGGGTCGTCGACTTCGGTTACGCGGTCGCGGCCTTGAACGTCGACGACGGAGCGGACGAGATCCTGATCTCGGATCCGCGGGCGACGGTCGGCGGTCAGACCGGGGCGGGCCACGTCCTCGTCTATCATTTCGACCCGACGAGCGGGACGGTGGGATCGCCGACCGAGATCGCGGACCTCGCGCCGGAGGCCAACGCGAGCTTCGGGTACACGGTCAATGCGCTGCCGTTCTGCAACGGTGAATGCTCGAGCGCGGCGCCCCCCACCACGCGGGTCTTGTTGGTGGGGGCCGCCAACGAGGTGTTCCTCTATTATCGCCTCGGCGACAACATCCCGATCCGGATGGACGGGACGAAAGACGTGAGGAGCCTTTGATCGGCGCGCGGGGCCTTGCCCTCGGAGACTGAGACGTCAGAATTATTGACGTGAACGTGTGCCGATAGCTCCACTTACTTCGATGCCGGGGACCACGTCGTGCAGATATCGAACCTTCTGGTCCCTGACCTCGAACAGACGCTGAGGCAGGACCCCGCTCAGGCGGCCGAGCTGGCCGAGGAGCTGCACGACGCCGATCTGGCGGAGCTGATCGACGGGCTCCCGGACGACCTCGGGGTCGTGATGCTGGGGACGCTGCCCGAGACCAAGGCGGCGGCGGTCCTCGACACCATGGAGGCGGGCCGGCGGGCCGAGCTGGTCGAGCGCCTCGATCGCGCCAAGGCCGCGCGCATCGCGGACAGCATGGCGCCCGACGAACGCGTCGACCTGATCCAGTCGCTGCCCGACGAGGTGGGCGCCGACCTGCTGTCTCGCCTCCCGCACGAGGCGTCCTCGGACGTACGCGAGCTGCTCCGTTATCCGGAGAACACGGCCGGCGGCCGGATGACGACGGACTACGTCGCGCTGGCGCCCACCCTGACGGTCGAGCGCGCGATCGACGAGATCCGGAAGAGCGCGGAAGAGAAAGAGACCATCAACGAGATCTACGCGGTCGACCGCGAAGGGGTGCTGCTGGGCGTCGTGTCGTTGAGGGCGCTGGTCATGGCTCGGGCCGGCCAACCCATCTCGGCGGTGATGGACGCCGACGTGGTCTCTGTGGCGTCGGATCTGGATCAGGAGGACGTGGCGCGGGTGTTCGAGCACTACGGCATGGCGACGGTGCCGGTGGTCGACAAGGCGCGCAAGCTGCTGGGCATCGTGACGATCGACGACGTCGTCTCGGTCTTGAAGCAGGAGCAGGCCGAGGACATCCAGAAGCTGGGTGCGGTTCAGGCCACCGAGGGCGGCTACTTCCAGACGGACTTCTGGACCTTCGTGCGCAAGCGGGCCGGCTGGCTGATCGCCATCTTCATGGGCGAGATCCTGACGGCCAGCGTGCTCGAGCACTACGAGGGGGCGCGCCGGGCGTTCACCGCCATCGAGGTGTTCGTGCCGCTCATCATCTCTTCGGGCGGCAACACGGGGTCACAGGCGTCGTCGCTGGTGATCCGTGGGCTGGCGCTGGGCGAGGTCGCGATCGGCGACGTGTTCCGGATCCTGTGGCGCGAGGCGCGCATGGGGCTCGTCCTGGGGGCCTTCCTGGGGACGATCGGCTTGCTGCGCGCGCTGTTCGTCGGGCACAGCGGCGGCGGCGGAATGGCGGCGGCCGTGGGCCTGGCCTTGGTGGTGTGCGTGACGTTCGGGTCGGTGGTGGGCGCCTTGCTGCCGCTCCTGATCAAGTCGCTCGGCTTCGACCCGGCGGTGTCCTCGGGCCCCTTCATCGCATCGCTGGTGGACGTGGCCGGCATCGTCATCTACCTGAAGATCGCCATCCTGGTCCTGGGCGCCCCTCATCCGCCTTGACGTTGCCTCGAGGTGGCCCTGGGGGCCGCGGGTAGGGCACGGGCGGTTTAGCTAGGGGCTGCGCTCCGGTCAGGTGGACCTTGGGGGGCGGCAGCGGCAGGGGTGTACCCCCCTGCGCTCGGGTCCTCGCGGGGTGTACCCGGATCTGCTTTCACCACGTTGGGTCCGCTGCGGACTCGCTAGTGCACCGCCGTCGAAATAGCGTCAACGATCCGCCGACAAGCCGGCGGGCCCGCGAGGCGCGACGACGAGGCATACCCGGCGGTATGGTGAGGAGGAGCAACGAAGCGGGACCG
>Ga0068853_100004285_pt1 | contig 11028 bp, 9 predicted proteins | sample KBSCornC32_FD_65655 | JGI IMG/M metagenome (GOLD analysis project Ga0068853, IMG submission 65655) | Corn rhizosphere microbial communities from Kellogg Biological Station, Michigan, USA - KBS Corn C3-2 | ecosystem: Host-associated > Plants > Roots > Rhizosphere > Soil ... | reverse complement strand
CCTCTATCCCAACTTCAATATCGGCATCACGACAGGGCATGAAGGCGATACCAGCAACCGGTGGAACCACCGGTATCGGCACTGGAATTTTCAAACAAGCTCTCGGTGGCGTTGAGCGGGACGACAGAGGGGCCCCATAGCCGCTAGCTGCTAAGCATTCCCAAGTAGGAACTTGGGCTTTCACGGCGTACAGAGCCCCCCATCCCTTGGCACTGAGCGCGATGCTCAGCGAATCACTATTCGCTAGACGCGAAACGTATAGCTCGGGTTATTAACGCTTTCCACGGGCCGGGGTTCATCGGTGGAAAAGCCATTTTCAGGGCGCGCCAGCGGCTCTCGCCGCGATCCGGCGGCCACGGGCAAAATACAGCATATAGAGCTTGTGGTGTCAAGTATATATATGGGAATATAGTCCATTGCGTGAACGGCGTCAAGCGGCGGGCGGCGGCTGAACGCCCGTTCATCTGGCGGGAAGCGATACGCTTTTTGGCCGGAAACGTGTTGCGGCGCATTAACACATTACGAAAAAGATATTCGGCAAGGCCGCCGCCGCCCTATTGCGGTCACCGGCCTCCGCGTTGATATGCTCGCAACAAAGGGGACGACCATGCCAGCAGATTTCAGCCGCAGCTTTCGCATTTCGGCGGGCGCGCTCGCGAGTCTTTTCGCTATCACCGCCGTGACCCCCGCGAACTTTCCGCGCTTGATCGGAAGCGCACAGGCGCAAGCGCAAGCGCCGGGGCCGACGCAGGAACAAATCGATTTCGACGCCGCGCTCGAAGGCTACGGGCACTGGGTCCAGCATCCGCAGCTTGGCGACGTTTGGATTCCCGACAACGTCCCGCAGGATTGGCAGCCCTATCGCATCGGCCACTGGGTCTATACCGACCAATGGGGCTGGTATTGGAATTCGGACGAGGACTTCGGCTGGGTCACTTATCACTACGGCCGCTGGTATCCCGACCGGCAATTAGGATGGGTCTGGGTTCCGAGCGACGAATGGGGCCCGGCCTGGGTGAACTGGCGGCAGGGCGACAACTTCGTCGGCTGGGCGCCGACGCCGCCGGACGAATATGTCGAGACCGAAGAGGAGCCCGATAATTACATGTTCGTCGAAGCGGGCGATCTGCTCGCGCCGCAGGTCTATACGGTCTTCATCCCGTATCGCGATCGGCGCGACTACTATCATCGCAGCCGGCTCGTGAATCGCACGATCATCTTCGCCGACCGGCGCGGCGCGGTGAACCCGGGCATTCCGCCGGCCTATATCGCCTCTGCAAGCGGGCGGCCGTTCCACTATTCGCATATCGCGCCGATCGTGCTCGCGGGCACAATCGGTGTCGTAGGCGCCGTCATCCTCCGAAATAACTACCGCGATCGTTCGCGTACGCGAATTTCGATACGCGAAACCGATCGCGTCATTCGGCCGGGCGAGCGCTTTCAGCGCCTGCCGGGCCTGAACAAGGGCGAGCGCGGCCGGTTCTGGAACAACAACGAATTCCGCGCGGCGCAAAACGCGAAGCCTGTCCTGAATTTCAACGACCAGCGCGGCAAGCAGCAGCGCTATATCCGGACGAAAGGCGACGCGTCGAAATTCGAGCAGCGCAAGACCGAGGAAAAAAGGATCGATTCGAAGCAGATCGAGCAGAAGAACTTGGAACAGAAGAACTTGCAGCAGAAGAAATTCGAGCCGCGTAACACGCAGCAGCAAAACTTGCTGCAGCAGAATACGCAGCAAAAGAATCTGCAGCAGCAAAATATTCAGCAGCAGAAAACCGACGCCGATCGCCGCCGGCGCGATGAGGATCGCAAGCGGTCGGACGACAACAAGAAAAATGTCGAACGCAAGGATCTTCGCCCGAACGACACGCAGAAAAAGAATATCGAGCCGCGAAATCTGCCGCAGCAGAACACGCAACAGCGGAATCTGCAGCAAAACAATCAGCAGGAAAAGAAGCGAGACGGCGGTTCGTCGAACCAGCAGAACCGCGTGCAGCAAAATAACCAGCAGCACAACGTCCAGCAGAACCAGCCGCGGCAGAATGTTCAGCCGCAGAATACGCAGCGGCCGCCGCAAAAGCGCGACGGGGACAAAGACAAGAAAACTCAGTAAATCACGATTGGGGCGCTGCAAAGCGCCCCAAGTCATTTTTGACGGTCGCAATCACGCTGTCCCAGTCGCGATGCGCGGGCTGGCGGATAATTTTTGCGCTCGAATACCAGGGGCTGTCGCTGCGCTCGTCCAGCCAGCGGAAATCCGGCAGATATTTCGACAACAGCCAGAACGGAAAGTTCAGCGCGCCCGCGAGATGCGCGAGCGACGTGCAGACCGAGATCACAAGATCGGTTTGCGAAATGAGCGCTGCGGTGTCGGCGAAGTCGGAAAGTTCGTCGCCGAAAAAGCGGACATGCGGCTGCGAGCCAATGAATGCGCGGTCCGCAGGCAGGAGGTCGCGCTGGGCGATCACCCAGGTGAAGTTATTGTTAGCGAAAAGCGGCGCGAGTTTCGCGAGCGGAATCGAGCGAATGTCGTTTTCCTCGTTGCCGGGGCTGCCCGAACAGGCAATCGCGATCGCGGGTTTTTCTCCGCGCGGAAAATGCACGCGCCATTTTTCGGCATAGGAAGAGGGAACGCTGAGATAAGGAATATTCGCAGGGATCGATGAAAGTTCGGTCTTGAACGCGAGCGGAAGCGTCATGATCGGGCAATGAAGATCGAACGTGGGTAGCGTCTCGCCGCGTCCATATAATTCCGCCACGCCATCGAGCGTCGTCATCAACGCCTTCAACGCTGGCTGCACTTCGAGAATCACGCGCGCGCCCATTTTCGCAAGCAACGGCACGTAACGGACGAATTGCAGCGTATCGCCGAAGCCTTGCTCGGCGTGAACGAGAATAGCCTTGCCCGCAACGGCTTCCTCGCCGAGCCAGAGCGGCGCAGAAAATCCGCGGTCGATGTGGGGCTGCCGTTTTAGCCGCCACTCATATTTCTTCCATCCCTCGCGATAGTCGCCACGCATCAGCCGCAGCAAACTCTCGTTCCAATGGACATCGGCGTCATCCGGCGCGATTTCTGCCGCCCGCGCGTAGGCTTCGAGCGCCTCGTCGAAGCGTCGCATTTCCAGAAGCACGGTCGCGCGATTGTAATGTGCCTTCGGATGCCGCGGCTCGAGTTCGATCACGCGGTCGATGCTGGCGAGCGCCTCCTTGCGGCGGCCGATGCGGAGCTGCGAAACACCGCGCGTGAGGAGTGCGGGCACATAGCCGGGTTTCAGCATCAGCGCACGATTGAAATATTCGATTGCTTCATCGTCCCGCTTGAGCCGGCCGAGCACGAAGGCATAGTTCGATGTGACTTCGGCGGACGTGGCGTTCGATTTCATCGCGGCGCCGATGCACTGCAGCGCTTCCGCGAGTTGGCCGCGCGCAAGATGAATGCTGCCGAGCTGATGCAGCGCCTGCCAGTGTTTCGGTTCGCTCTTTATGACGGTACGATAAAGCATTTCGGCATCCGAAAGCCGTCCTTGCCGCTGCGCGTCGACGGCCGCCAGAAGTTCCGGCGATGCCGCCGGCTGCGATTTCTTTCCGGCTTTCGGTGCGGGCATGAGTGCTCAAGATCGAATCGGATCGGTTCTTGAAAATACCTTATCTCGCGCGATCAAACCGTTGAAAAGGCGAGCAAACAGGCCCATATCAGCCTTGCTTCGCCTAGGAGCGTGGGTTAATGGCTAGGCCACTTTCGAATTATTCGCAGTTGCGGGTCGAAAGGCGCCCACGCGGCATCGGCGATAGCCGGGCGCCCCGAAATCGCCCGCGCGAGGGACTGATGGACGCGCTGCTTCAAGACTACTTGCCCATTGTCATCTTCATCGGCGTGGCTTTGTTTATCGGGCTTGCGCTCTTGATCTCGCCGTTCCTGCTCGCATTCTCGAGGCCGGATCCCGAAAAACTCTCGGCCTATGAGTGCGGCTTCAACGCGTTCGACGACGCGCGCATGAAATTCGACGTGCGGTTTTATCTCGTCGCGATCCTGTTCATCATTTTCGATCTCGAAGTCGCATTTCTGTTTCCCTGGGCGATCACGTTCGGGGAACTGGGATCGCTCGGCTTCTGGTCGATGATGGTGTTTCTCGGCGTGCTCACGATCGGCTTCGTTTACGAGTGGCGCAAGGGAGCGTTGGATTGGAACTGATTGAGCCGAGCAAGCAACTGATCGATCCCCGCACCGGCAGCGCGGTCGCGGAGAAGGATCCGTTTTTCACCGGGCTTAGCGACGAACTCGGCGACAAGGGCTTTCTCGTCACCACGACCGACGATCTCATCAACTGGGCGCGCACGGGCTCCTTGATGTGGATGACGTTCGGACTCGCCTGCTGCGCGGTCGAAATGATGCAGGTTTCGATGCCGCGTTACGACGTCGAGCGCTTCGGCTTCGCGCCGCGCGCGTCGCCTCGCCAGTCGGACGTGATGATCGTGGCGGGAACGCTGACGAACAAAATGGCGCCGGCGCTCCGTAAGGTGTACGACCAGATGCCGGAGCCGCGCTACGTGATCTCGATGGGTTCCTGCGCGAATGGCGGCGGCTACTATCACTATTCGTACTCCGTCGTGCGTGGCTGCGACCGCATCGTGCCGGTCGATATTTATGTCCCTGGCTGCCCGCCGACCGCGGAAGCGCTCCTGTACGGCATTCTTCTGCTGCAGAGAAAAATCCGCCGCACCGGCACGATCGAGCGCTGAGGAATGGCCGCGATGGACGAAAAGCTCCGCGAGATCGGCGAGCATGTCAGGCGCGCGCTGCCGAAGGCGGTGAGCGGTTTCGACGTGAAGCTGGGCGAGCTCACGATCAACGCCGAGGCCGAAGCGATCGAGGACGTTGCGCGCTTTCTTTGCCACGATCCGCGCTGCTGGTTCTGGAGCATGATCGACATTTGCGGCGTCGACTGGCCGCAGCGCGAAAAACGCTTCGACGTCGTCTATCACCTCTTGTCGCCGAAACATAATATGCGCGTGCGCGTGAAGGTGCAGACCGACGAAGCGACGCCCGTGCCGTCGATCTGCGACGTTTATCTCGGCGCGAACTGGTTCGAGCGCGAGGCTTATGACCTCTACGGCATTCTGTTCACGGGCCATCCGGAGTTGCGCCGGCTGCTCACCGATTACGGTTTCGACGGCTATCCGCTGCGCAAGGACTTTCCGCTCACGGGCTTTGTCGAGGTTCGTTACGACGACGAGCTGAAGCGCGTCGTGTATGAGCCGGTGAAGCTCACGCAGGAATTCCGGAATTTCGATTTTCTCTCGCCGTGGGAAGGCGCGGATTACGTGCTGCCGGGCGACGAGAAGAAATCGAACGGCAAGGGAGGGAGCTGATGGCCGAGGCCGGCTCGCTCCGCAATTTTCAGATCAATTTCGGGCCGCAGCATCCGGCGGCGCACGGCGTGCTGCGCCTTGTGCTGGAGCTCGACGGCGAAGTGGTCGAGCGCGTCGATCCGCATATCGGGCTCCTGCATCGCGGCACCGAGAAGCTGATTGAGGCGAAAACGTATTTGCAAGCCGTGCCGTATTTCGACCGGCTCGATTACGTCGCGCCGATGAATCAGGAGCACGCGTTTTGTCTCGCGGTCGAGAAGCTGCTTGAGATTAAAGTGCCGATGCGGGCGCAGCTGATCCGTGTCCTTTATTCAGAGATCGGCCGATTGCTCTCGCACCTTCTCAACGTCACGACGCAGGCGATGGACGTCGGCGCGCTGACGCCGCCGTTGTGGGGCTTCGAAGAGCGCGAAAAGCTCATGGTGTTTTACGAGCGCGCATCCGGCTCGCGTATGCATGCGGCCTATTTCCGTCCGGGCGGAGTGCATCAGGATCTGCCGGCAAAGCTCGTCGAGGACATCGGCGATTTCTGCGATCCATTCATCAAGGTTTGCGATGACCTCGAGCGGCTCTTGTCCGACAACCGTATCTTCAAGCAGCGCAACGTCGATATCGCTGTGGTGAAATTAGAGGACGCCTGGGCGTGGGGCTTCTCCGGCGTGATGGTGCGCGGCTCGGGCGCCGCGTGGGATCTGCGCCGCGCGCAACCCTACGAGTGCTACAGCGACCTCGAATTCGATATTCCGATCGGCAAGAACGGCGATTGCTACGACCGCTATCATATCCGCATGGAAGAGATGCGGCAGTCGGTCCGCATCATGAAACAGTGCGTCGAGCGGCTGAAGAAAGAGCCGGGGCCGGTTGCCTTCGCCGACAACAAGATCGTGCCGCCGAAGCGCGAGCAGATGAAGCGCTCGATGGAAGCGCTGATCCATCACTTCAAGCTCTACACCGAGGGCTATCACGTTCCCGCCGGCGAAGTGTACGCGGCGGTCGAAGCGCCGAAGGGCGAGTTCGGCGTTTATCTCGTCGCCGACGGCACCAACAAGCCGTACCGCTGCAAGATCCGCGCGCCGGGCTTCGCGCATCTGCAGGCGATGGATTTTCTCTGCCGCGGCTACATGCTCGCGGACGTGTCGGCCATTCTCGGCTCGCTCGACATCGTATTCGGGGAGGTGGACCGATGATGCGGCAATCCTCGTCATTCCGGGACACGCTGAAAGCGTGGACCCGGAATCCAGAAATGAGCACGGAGTTTGTTTCTGGATTCCGGGCTCGCCGCTGTGCGGCGCCCCGGAATGACGGATGGAGGGCTCGCTGATGGCCGTCCGTCGTCTCGCCGAAAAGCAGCCCAAGAGCTTCGCGTTCTCGAAGGAGAACCTGGAGTGGGTGAAGGGGCAGGTCGCGAAATATCCGGAAGGGCGCGAAGCTTCCGCCGTGATCCCGCTTCTGTGGAAAGCGCAGGAGCAGGAAGGCTGGGTGACCGAGCCCGCGATCCGCGTGATTGCCGATCTCCTCGGCATGGCGCATATCCGCGTCTTGGAAGTCGCGACCTTCTACACGATGTTCAATCTCGAGCCGGTCGGGAAATATCTCGTGCAGCTTTGCGGCACGACGCCCTGCATGCTGCGCGGCTCGGAAGAATTGAAGAAAGTCTGCCGCCGCAAAATCGGCGAGCAGGAGCACGTTACGAAAGACGGCAAATTCTCCTGGCGCGAAGTCGAGTGCCTCGGCGCCTGCGTCAACGCGCCGATGGTGCAGATCAATTACGACTATTACGAAGATCTGACGCCGGAGAATTTCGAGAAGCTGCTCGACGATTTTGCCGCGGGGAAAAATCCGAAACCCGGTCCACAGATCGACCGGCAATTCTCGGCGCCCGTCGGCGGGCCGACGACGCTGAAAACGGTGGGAAAATAATATGCTCGCCGACAAGGATCGCATCTTCCAGAACCTCTACGGGCTCCACGATTGGGGCCTAAAGGGCGCGCGCGAGCGCGGCGCCTGGGACGGCACCAAGGCGATCATCGAAAAAGGCCGTGACTGGATCATCAACGAGATGAAAGCGTCGGGTCTCCGCGGGCGCGGCGGCGCGGGCTTTCCGACCGGGATGAAGTGGTCGTTCATGCCGAAGCAGTCGGACGGGCGCCCGAGCTATCTCGTCGTCAACGCCGATGAGTCCGAGCCCGGCACCTGCAAGGATCGCGAGATCATGCGGCACGATCCGCACCTTCTCATCGAAGGCTGCCTGATCGCGGGCTTCGCGATGGGGGCGAGCGCCGGCTACATCTATATCCGCGGCGAATATGTGCGCGAGCGCGAGCGGCTGCAGGCGGCGATCGATCAGGCTTACGAGGCGAACTTACTCGGCCAGAAGAACATCCACGGCTATCCATTCGAGCTTTACGTGCATCACGGTGCGGGCGCCTATATCTGCGGCGAAGAGACGGCGCTCTTGGAAAGCCTCGAAGGCAAGAAGGGAATGCCGCGGCTGAAGCCGCCGTTCCCGGCGAATGTCGGTCTCTATGGCTGCCCGACGACGGTGAACAACGTCGAGTCGATCGCGGTTGCGCCGGACATTCTGCGCCGGGGCGCCGCGTGGTTCGCGGGCTTCGGCCGCCCGAACAATCTCGGCACGAAACTCTTTTGCATCTCCGGCCACGTTGAGAAGCCCTGCAACGTCGAAGACGCGATGAGCATTCCGTTCCGCGAGTTGATCGAAACGCACGCCGGCGGCATTCGCGGCGGCTGGGACAATTTGCTTGCCGTCATTCCGGGCGGCTCGTCGGTGCCGGTCGTGCCCGCGCATCAGATCGTCGACTGCCCGATGGATTTCGACGCCTTGAAAGAATTAAAGTCCGGCCTCGGCACCGCCGCCGTCATCGTGATGGACAAGTCCACCGACATCGTGAACGCGATCGCACGCATTTCCTACTTCTACAAGCACGAGTCCTGCGGCCAGTGCACGCCGTGCCGCGAGGGCACCGGCTGGATGTGGCGCGTGCTCACGCGCATGGTCGAAGGCCGGGCGCAGAAGCGCGAGATCGATCAGTTGCTCGACGTCGCGGGTCAGGTCGAGGGCCACACGATCTGCGCGCTTGGCGACGCGGCGGCGTGGCCAGTGCAGGGCCTGATCCGGCATTTCCGCGGTGAAATCGAAAAACGCATCGATCAATATGCGGCGAACCCGCATAGCGAGCCGGTGCGGGTGGCGGCGGAGTAACTCGGATGGCCGCGAAAAAAGAAACCTGGTGGCAAAGAATTGGCAACTTCGCGCAAATCATATCTGCGGGGATGGCAATCTTTGGCTTCGGAGCACTGATCTATCAGCTCGACGAGATCAAAGATAACAACAGGGCGACCAGCGCCCGGCATGTTTATCTCGCCTACGCGGATATTCAGTTCAAATATCCGCAGTATGCGGACCCCGATTTTGCGAAGTTAAAATCATCGGCGAAAGAAACGCTCACGCAGTATCAGGCTTATGTAGCGTATATGTTGTACGCCTGCGGAGAAGTGCTTTACGCGTTTCCAAAAGATTCCGAATGGAAATATTCGTGCAGCTATGATGTCGTCGATCATCTGCCGTTTCTCTGCGAGAAAGAAAAAACCGATCCGGAGTTTATGAAAACTTTCGGATTGCAAACACAGAAATTCGTGCATGAAGAAATGGCGCGCTACGGCGTCGCTCCGCCTGAATGCAAAGCGAGAAAGAGCTAGGCGATGGCAAAGCTCATCGTTGACGGAACCGAGATCGACGTGCCGCCGGAGTACACGCTTCTGCAGGCATGCGAAGCCGCGGGCGCAGAGATCCCGCGCTTCTGCTTCCACGAGCGCCTCTCTATCGCGGGGAACTGCCGCATGTGCCTTGTCGAAGTGAAGGGCTCGCCGAAGCCGGTCGCGAGCTGCGCGTGGGCCGTGCGCGATTGCCGCCCGGGCCCGAACGGCGAGCCGCCGGTCGTCAACACCAAGACGCCGATGGTGAAGAAGGCGCGCGAAGGCGTGATGGAATTCCTGCTGATCAACCATCCGCTCGACTGCCCGATCTGCGATCAGGGCGGCGAGTGTGACCTGCAAGATCAGGCGATGGCTTACGGCGTCGACTCTTCGCGCTACAAGGAAAACAAGCGCGCGGTCGAGGACAAATATATCGGCCCGCTGGTGAAGACGATCATGACGCGCTGCATTCACTGCACGCGCTGCATCCGTTTCTCGACCGAGGTCGCGGGCGTGCCGGAACTCGGCGCGATCGGGCGCGGCGAGGACATGGAGATCACGACGTATCTCGAGCACGCGATGAAGTCGGAGCTGCAGGGCAACGTCATCGATCTTTGCCCGGTCGGCGCGCTTACCTCGAAGCCCTACGCCTTTCAGGCGCGGCCGTGGGAACTCATCAAGACGGAATCCGTCGACGTGATGGACGCGGCCGGCTCGAACATCCGCGTCGATACGCGCGGGAGCGAAGTGCTGCGCATTCTTCCGCGGCTCAACGAAGACATCAACGAGGAGTGGATTTCCGACAAGACGCGCTTCATCTGGGACGGCCTCCGCACGCAGCGGCTCGACCAGCCTTATGTACGCGAGCGCGGCAAGCTGCGCCCGGCGACGTGGAGCGAGGCTTTCGCGGCGATTGCGAAGAAGGTGAAGAGCGCGAAGCCCGACGAAATCGGCGCTATCGCCGGCGATCTGGCATCCACCGAAGAAGTCTATGCGCTGAAAGACCTGATCGAGAAGCTCGGCTCGGCGAATATCGACTGCCGGCAGGACGGCGCGCAGCTCGATCCTGCGCTCGGGCGCACGAGCTATCTCTTCAATTCGACCATTGCCGGGATCGACCAGGCTGACAGCATCACCATCGTCGGCTCCAATCCGCGCTGGGAAGCGCCGATCGTCAACGCGCGCATCCGCAAGCGCTGGCGCGCGGGCGGCGTGAAGATCGGCGTGATCGGCGAAAAGGCGGATCTCACCTACGATTACGAATATCTCGGCGCGGGGCCGGACACGCTTCTGAATTTCAAGACTGAACGCAACAAGCCGCAAAAACCGATCTGGCTGATCGGGCAGGGCGCGCTCGCGCGCAAGGACGGCCAGGGCATTTTGTCGGCTTTCGCGAAAGCGGCGGTTTCTTCCGGCGTGATTGCCGACGGCTGGAACGGCTTCTCGATGCTGCACACGGCGGCCTCGCGAGTCGGCGCGCTCGATGTCGGCGCCGTGCCGGGTAAAGGCGGGCTCGCCGCGCAGGAGATGGCGGAGCAGAACGCGGTGAAAGTTCTCTTTCTGCTCGGCGCCGACGAGATCGAAGTCGAGAAGGGCGCGTTCGTCGTCTATATCGGCACGCATGGCGATCGCGGCGCGCATCGCGCCGACGTGATCCTGCCGGGCGCCGCTTACACCGAAAAATCCGGCATTTACGTCAACACCGAAGGGCGGCCGCAGCTCTCGAACCGCGCGGCGTTTCCGCCAGGGGATGCGCGCGAGGACTGGGCGATCCTGCGCGCGTTATCGGCGCATCTCGATGCGCAGCTCGGCTACGATTCACTTGCTGAGCTCCGCCGCGCGATGATCGGAAAGCATCCGCATCTCGGCAAGCTCGGGCAGATCGAACAGGCCGACGCGGGCGCGATCGAAAAGCTCGCGAAGTTAGATAGCAAAACGGTG
>Ga0068853_100004281_pt1 | contig 11031 bp, 8 predicted proteins | sample KBSCornC32_FD_65655 | JGI IMG/M metagenome (GOLD analysis project Ga0068853, IMG submission 65655) | Corn rhizosphere microbial communities from Kellogg Biological Station, Michigan, USA - KBS Corn C3-2 | ecosystem: Host-associated > Plants > Roots > Rhizosphere > Soil ... | reverse complement strand
GCGTGCCTGCGCCCGAGCTCCCGAGGTCCTCCGGTCCTGCCGACGCCGCGCAGGTGTGGGCCGCCTTCTGCGCGCGGGAGACGACGATGGGCCTGACGCCGGGAGCGACGGAGGCGTGGCGCGCAGGACGGGACCGCTATCTGGTGTGGGTGCTGCGGGTTTCGGCGAAGGCGGTTCTGGCGCGAGCGGCCGAGGTCGCGGCGCGCCTTGGTGACGCCGTCGTCGCGGTCCCGGCTCGGGACGCGCACGTGACGCTGTGGGTGTGCGGCTTTCCCGCCGCGCGCCCGCGCCGGAACGACGACGTGGCACAGGAGGTCGTGCGCGAGCAACGCCGTCGGATGGCGGGCCAGGGCGGAACGCGGTTGACCGTGGGCGCGCCCAACGCGTTCGCGACGTGCGCGTTCCTGGAGGTCGACGACGAGCTCGGCGAGCTGGCGGCGCTTCGCGAGCGTCTCCACGTGCCGGGAGCACGAGAGATCAGGTTCAGCCCGTATCTGCCGCACGTGACGGTGGGCCGATTCGTCGACAGCCGTCCCGTGGCGCCGCTGGCCGCCACCATCGCCGAGCTGCGCCGCGGGCCGCAGGCGGCGCCGCTGGCCATCACCGACGCGGCCTTGACCCTGTTCGAGCTGGACCCGCGGGCTCCGGAACGACTGAAGGCCGTGTGGCCACCGGAGCGGGCGGGTGACGGCTCGTCGGGCCAGGGCTGACCGTCGCGCCCGCGCATGCGTGAAGTCTCCTCTGACTGCTGTCAGCGGCTGGCGGGAGCCGATGCGGTCGGCGGGGCGGTGGGCGTCCGGTTGAGCGTGTGCCGGTAGACGTACGCCATCGTCAGCAGGGCAGCCACGGTCAGGGCGCGGAGAATGCGGATGCGCCGGCTGCGGCGTCGGAGGCGCTCGTAGTGGCCGTGCGCCTCCGGGAGCGGCAGCTTCCCGAGCACCACCTCGTGTTGCCGTCGCTCGAGCGCGTCGCCGGCCCGCTCGCCGACGACGAGAACCAGGAGGACGATGACCAGCGTCGCCGACATTCGGACCGGTTCCTCGTCAGCCGCCGCGAACCATGTAAACCACCGCCGCGATCGCTCCGACGACGAAGAGCGCCGTCACGACGGGCAGCACGCGATCCGAACGGGCCTGGGTCGCCTCGAGAAATCGCAGGCCCTCCGGCCCGGACAGGCGTTCGACGGTCTTCAGCCGCCCCCGCTCGCGCAGATACCGCCCGCCCACGACCAGAGCCGCGAGGGCCACGACGGCCAACCTGAGGGCGCGCATGTCACCTGACTAGCACAGAGGCGGTCTGGTCGGGCAGGGGGCAGAGCGGCGCTGAATCCACTCCTGTCGGCCGACGTGAGAGCGGCTTCGCGGGAAGTGGCCCGTGCCGTGGGGCTGCTGTCCTGGAGGCGTGGCGAGCAGCGCAGGCTTCAGCCCGAATGATGCCGGCGCCGATGGCGTGCGATGAAGAAGCTGGGCCATCAGGTGGGACCTGGGTCATGATGGCCGAATGAAATACGTCCCGCGGAGCCGGCGATGAGCGCGACAGATCTTGGAGGGATCGGGGGATCCTCCGTCGGGACGCCGCCCGGCGCCGAGCCGTTTTCCGCGGAGCTGACCGGACGCCTGGCCGCCGCGCTCGGGGCGCGAGGACCGGCGTACGTGCCGCGCACGCACCACCTGGCCGCGCGCGAAGCGGCGGGGGCGCCGGCGGGGCCCCTGTTCACGAACCGACTCATCCTGGAGACGAGCCCGTACCTGCTGCAGCACGCGCACAATCCCGTGAACTGGTTCTCGTGGGGGGAGGAGGCGTTCGCGGAGGCGCGGCGGCTGTCGCGGCCGGTGTTCCTGTCCATCGGCTACTCGACCTGTCACTGGTGTCACGTGATGGAGGAGGAGTCGTTCGAGGACCTGGAGATCGCGACCTTCCTGAACACGCACTACATCGCCGTGAAGGTCGACCGCGAGGAGCGGCCGGACGTCGACGCCGTGTACATGAGCGCGGTTCAGCGGCTGACGGGGTCGGGCGGGTGGCCCATGAGCGTGTGGCTCGACGCGGACCGGCGGCCCTTCTTCGGGGGCACGTACTTCCCGCCGCGCGACGGGGCGCGCGGGACGCGCCACGGGTTCCTCACGATCCTGGGAGAGCTGGTGCGCACGTTTCACCGCGAGCCGGAGCGGGTGGCGCAGGCGACGACGGCCCTGGTGGCGATCGTGCGGGAGGACATGGAGGGCAAGGGCGGGCAGGCTGCAGAAGGCCCTGCGAGCGCGGGGCGGCCCACCGCGCCGGACCGGGGCACCATCGACGCGACGGTGGACTTCTTCAAGCGATCGTTCGATCGCGCGAACGGCGGCGTCCGGCGCGCGCCGAAGTTTCCGTCAAACGTCCCGATCCGCCTGCTGCTGCGGCACCACGTGCGCACGGGCGACCCGGAGTCGTTGCAGATGGCGCTGCTCACGCTCGAGAAGATGGCGGGCGGCGGGATGTACGACCAGCTCGGCGGAGGCTTCCACCGCTATTCGACCGACGCCGAGTGGCTGGTGCCGCACTTCGAGAAGATGCTCTACGACAACGCGCTCCTGGTGGTGGCGTACGCGGAGGCGCACCAGTTGACCGGGCGCGAGGACCTGGCGCGCGTCGCGCGCGAGACGTGCGACTACGTGCTGCGCGAGATGACGGATGCGGGCGGCGGCTTCTACTCGGCGACGGACGCCGACTCCGAGGGCGAGGAAGGGCGCTTCTTCGTGTGGACCGAGGCCGAGATCCGCGCCGTGCTCGGCGAGGGCCCCGTCACGGAGGCGTTCCTGCGCCACTACGACGTCCGGGCGCGCGGCAACTGGGAGGGGAACACGATCCTCAACGTCCCGCAGCCCGACGAGGAGATGTGGCGCGAGCTGGCGGACGCGCGCGCCAAGCTGTACGCCGTACGGGCGCGCCGCCCGCCGCCCTTGCGCGACGACAAGATCCTCACCGCGTGGAACGGGCTCATGATCTCGGGGCTGGCGGTGGCGGGGCGCGTGCTCGACGAGCCCCGCTACGTCGCCGCGGCGGCGCGGGCCGCCGCCTTCGCGCTCGAGCACCTGCGCGGGCCTGACGGGGCGCTCCAGCGGAGCTACAAGGACGGGCGCGCCCGCCACCGCGGGTACCTGGACGACCACGCGTTCCTGGCGGCGGGGCTCCTCGATCTTTACGAGGCCACCTTCGAGGCGCGGTGGATCGAAGCGGCCCTCGCGCTGGCGGCCGAGACCGAGCGCGCGTTCGCCGATCCGGCGGGCGGCTGGTTCATGACCAGCGCCGACCACGAGGCCCTGATCGCGCGCGAGCGCCCGGCCTACGACGGCGCGGAGCCGTCCGGCACGTCCGTGGCGCTGATGAACGCCGCCCGCCTGGCGGCTTACACCGACGACGAGCGGTGGCGCACCGCCGCCGAGCGCGCCGTCGCGGCGCACGCGCGCACCCTGGTGGAACGCCCCGTCGCCATGACCGAGGCGTTGCTGGCGGTCGACTTCCTGCGCGGCGACCCGCGCGAGGTGGTCGTGGTCTGGCGCGAAGGGGCCGACGGCGAGCCCGGAAGCGAGTCGCTGCGGGCGGCGCTGCGCCGCGCGTTCGTCCCGGCCCGCGTCGTCGCGTGCGGATCCGAAGCGGCGGTCACCGCCCTTGGACGGATCGCCCCGTTCGCGCGCGACAAGGTCGCCATCGGCGGCGACGCCACCGCCTACGTCTGCCGCCAGGGCCGCTGCGAGCTCCCCGTGAAGGAGGCCGGCGCGTTCGCCGCTCAGCTCGGGGGACCGGAAAGCTCCGCGCGCACACCCGGCTGACCTTTTCCTCTGGGGCTCGACCGCCCAATCGCTTGCAATGAATGGACGGAGCATGCGCCTCGGCGAGCGCGCTCCTCACGGGCCACGGCCTGGCCTGGGGACGTGTGGGACAGCTTGACAGGCAGGCTCTGGCCGTGAGGTCATGCTCGGCATGGCCGGATACTCGGGGACGCCGCTGCCGCAGAAGCTGGGGATCAAGGTGGGCGCGCGCGTCGGTGTGTCGAAGGCGCCGCCCGAGTTTCGCGCGGCGCTGGGCGACCTGCCCGACGGCGTGGTCATCGAAGACGCGGGGGCGAAGGGTGGGGCGCGCAGCTATGACGTGCTGGTCGCCTTCGTGACCGCGACCACCGAGCTGGCCGCGGCGTTCGCGCGGCTTCGCAAGCGGCTCGATCCGGCGGGCGGGCTGTGGATCGGCTGGCCCAAGAAGAAGAACGCGGCTGGGATCTCGACGGACGTCAACGAGAACATCGTCCGGGACGTCGGGCTGGCGACGGGCCTGGTCGACAACAAGGTCTGCGCCATCGACGACACGTGGTCCGGCCTGCGCTTCGTGGTCCGCCTGGCCGACCGACCGCCAGCGCGCCAACGTTGACGGCTCAACCCAGCGCCTTCTCCAGCCGCTTGACCACGGTCCGCGCCACGGCCACGCGCGCGAAGTTCTTGTCGTTGGCGGGCACGACGATCCAGGGGGCGTGGCCGGTGCTGGTTCGGTCGATCATGTCGACGGCGGCGGTCTGGTACTGCGGCCACTTGCCGCGGTTGCGCCAGTCGTCGGAGGTGATCTTGAAGCGCTTGTGCTCGACCTGCTCGCGGCTCTTGAACCGGCGCAGCTGCTCGTCCTCGGTGATCTGCAGCCAGAACTTCAGCACGATCACGCCGGCGGTCACCAGCTCGTTCTCGAAGTCGTTGATCTCGGCGTAGGCGCGCAGCCAGTCCTCCGCCTTGCACAGCCCCTCGATGCGCTCGACCAGGACGCGCCCGTACCACGAGCGATCGAAGATCGTGACGTGACCGTGGCGCGGGAGCTGGCGCCAGAAGCGCCACAGGTAGGGGTGGGCGCGCTCGTCCTCGCTGGGAGCGGCGACGGGGACGACCTGGAAGCGGCGCGGGTCGAGGGCCGCGGTCACGCGCCGGATGGCGCCGCCCTTGCCGGCGGCGTCCATCCCCTCGAAGACCAGCACCAGGGAGCGGCGCGCGAAGCGCTTGTGGCGCGCCAGCTCGGACAGGTGCCCCTGCCACTTGGCGAGCTGCAGCTCGTACTTCTTCTCGGGCAGGCGCTGGTCCATGTCCAGCGCCGAGAGCACGTTCCGATCGTCGGCGGCGCGGGGGATGGGCGGCGCGGTGTTGACGTGCGGGCGCCCGTTCTTCTGGCCGAGGCGCTCCTCGAGCGCGGTGAGCAGCTCCTTGCCGACGCGCAGGTGGCGATACCGGTCATCGGTGCCGTCGATGATGCTCCAGGGCGCCCACGCCGTGTTCGTCAGGCGCAGCACGTGCCCGGCCACCCGCTGGAGGTCGTCGTACGTCCGCGTGCGCTCCCACGACTCCTTCGTCACGCGCCAGGCGGTGCGAGGATCGGACTCGAGCTGCCGCAGCCGCCGCCGCTGCCCATCACGCGTCAGGTGCAGCCAGAACTTCAGGAGCAGGGCGCCCTCGTTGACCAGCATGGCCTCGAACCGGTTGATCTCGTCGAGGCGCTTGTCGAGCTTGCCGCGCGAGAGGCTCCCTTCGATGCGGCGGGTGATGGGCGCGGAGTACCACGAGCCGGCGAAGGCGCCCGTGCGCCCGTGCGGCGGCAGGGCGCGCCAGTAGCGCCACATGTACGGGCGCTCGCGCTCTTCGTCGGTGGGCGCGGTGAAGGCGAGGGTGGTCAGGTAGCGCGCGTCCATCCACTCGTAGAGCTGGGCCAGCGTCTCGCTCTTGCCGGCGCCGTCCACGCCCGAGATGAGCAGCAGGACCGGGAAGCGCGCCTGGGTCCGCAGGGCGCGCTGGGCTTCGAGCAGCTTCGCGCGGAGCTTCTCCTCTTCCTTCTGGAAGGTCTCCTTGTCGACGACGTGCCCCACCTCGGCCGATTCGAACATGGACGCGAATCGTAGCGCGGTCCTGGTCGGAAGACCTCCGCGCGCGAGGAGGGGGCGATGAGCCCGATTTGAAAGGCCTGGCGGCGGGTGACAAACTGTCGGGCGGCATCGGATGAACGGAAGGCGGCTCACCCTCTGGCGCAGGATCGTGGCGTTCGCGCCCGCGTTGTTGCTGGTGGTGTGCCTGCCGGGCCAGATGATGTTGCGCTGCCGGCTGGACGGAATGTTGCGGTCGGCGTGCTGCTGTCCGCAGGAGATGGACCAAGCGGCAGCGGAGGATGACGGCCGGGCCCCAACGCTCAGCCGGCTCACGTCTCAGGGTTGCTGCGAGCGCGCGGTCATCGAAGGACATCGGCCGGCGGCGGAGGCGGCGCGGCCGCAGGATCCGACGGCGGATGCGGCGTGGGCGGCGGCGGCGCCAGGTGCGACGGTTCTGGACGCGCTGGTGGGACGGGCGGCGGCGGACCGCGCGGGGCAACGGTATCGTCCGCCGCGTGAAGGCCCGCGCCTGATCGTGCTCAAGCACTCGTTTCTGATCTGAGGGCTCGGCGCTCGGCCGGCGGGCCGGGCAGCGCGCGGGCGCGGGCTGCGTCGGACGCCCTGACCCTCTCCCCGCTGCGCGGCGCGCGGGGACGGCATCGGCTCCAAGCCCCCCTCTCCCTGCTACGTGGGCGCGGGGACGGCATCAGCTCCGAGCCCCCTCGCCCCGCGAAGCGGGGAGAGGGTGGGGGAGAGGGGCCGCGGCGCTCGCGAACCCGCTCCCCTCCAACTCCTGGCCGTGCTCTTTCACGAAGCGCGGCTCGGTCCTCTCGATCCTCATTCCCTGGGAGTCCTCTGCCATGAAGTTGCTCGCCTCCTCGTCCTGCCTCGCGCGCCTCCCCCTCCTCGTCATCCTCCTCGCGCCCGCCGCCGCAGGCGCCGAAGTCGCCGCGCCCGCCACCGCCGAGGACGCCGAGCTCGCGCGCAGCGTGCGCGTCGAGACCGTCCTTCGACTCGCGCTCGCGCGGAACCCGGGTCTGGCCGAGCAGCGCGCGCGGGTCCGCGCCGCCGCCGCGCGCGGGCAGGCCGCCTCCCGCCTGCCGGATCTCGAGGCCAAGTACGAGCAGTGGGGCGTTCCCCTCGCGCGTCCGACAGCGCTCGCCCAGGCCAACACGCTGATGTTCGGGGTTCGCCAGTCCCTGCCGCCATGGGGCGCGCTCGCCGCGCGCGAGCGCGCCGCGGCCGAGGAGGTCGCGGGTGCCGACGGCCTCGCGCAGGCGCGCCGCCAGGAGGTCGCCGTCCAGGTCCGGCGGGCGTTCGCCGCCTTCTACGGCGCGGAGCAGGAGCTGCGCCTGCACCTCGAGCACGTCGGCCTGATGTCGCGCGTCCTCGAGCTCGGGCGCCTCAACCAGCGCACGGGTCACGGCAGCTTGACCGACGTCCTGCGCCTCGAGCTGGAGCTCACGCGCCTGCACACCGAGGTCGCCCGCCTCGAGCAGCAGCAACGGTCGGCCCGCGCGCTGCTGAACACGCTGATGGATCGCGCGCCCGACGCCCCGCTCGGCCCGCCCGAGGACCTGGCGGTCATCGCTCCGTCGCGCCTCGAGGTCACCAAGCTGGAGCGCGACCTGGACGCCAACCGCCCCGAGATCGCCGTCGCGACCCACGCCGTCCGGCGCGGCGAAGCCCTGCGGGACGACGCCCGGGCGGGCGCGCGCTTCCCGAACGTGATGGTCGGGCTGGACTACTGGTACATGCCGGCCTTCCCCGACTTCCACCACGCCTACGGCGCGATGGTCGGCATCAACCTTCCGTGGCTGGCGCCGCGCCATCGCGACGAAGAGCGGGAGGCCGAGGCGATGGTCGAGGCGGAGCGGCACGCGCTGGCCGCGACCCGGAACACCATCCACTACGAGCTGCGCGACGCAGCGGCGCGCGTCGATTCGGCGCGCCAGTCGTTCAGCATCATCGATCAGGACCTGCTCGCCCAGGCGAAGCGGAGCGTGGACGCAACCCAGTCGGCCTACGCGGCCGGGCAGGGCGACGCCGCGGGTCTGCTCGACGCGCTCCGGACGTACTTGCAGGTGCGGATCGAGCGCGTCCACGCGTTGACCGATCTCGCCTCCAGCCAGGCGGACCTGGAGCGCGCGGCCGGCACGCTGGCCGCCCACGCCCCAGGCGAGAAGGGAGAGCCGCGACCATGAGCGCCTCCCCTCAGGAAGGTCCACCGCGGGGCGTGGCGGCGATGTCGATCGTCCGCTGGGCGCTCGTCGGCCTGGCGGCGATCGCCGCTGTCAGCTCGATCGTCGGCTACGTTCGGGCCCGGCGAGGGACGTCGAGCGGGCAGGGGCTGGCCGATGCACGGGCCGCCGCCGCCGCCCCGCTCTACTACTGTCCGATGCACGTGTCCGTCGTCCAGGACCACCCGGGCGAGTGTCCGATCTGCAGCATGACGCTGGTCCCGAAGCCCGACGGCCCGGCCGCGCCCGTCCCCGGCGGCTCGAGCCCGCTCGCCGGTCTGGCGGAGGTCGATCTCTCTCCCGATCGCATCCAGCTCATCGGCATGCGGACGGCGACCGTGAAGCGGGAGGCCCTCGGCGTCGAGCTGCGCGCCGTCGGCGTCGTCGTCCCCAGCGAGCGCGGCCTGGCGCAGGTGAGCCCGCGCTTCGCCGGGTGGATCCAGCAGCTCCTGGTCTCCGAGACGGGCGCGCGCGTTCGCCGCGGCCAGACGCTGGCGCTGGTCTACAGCCCCGAGGTCCTGCGCGCGCAGGAAGAGCTGCTGGTGGCGCGCGGCTGGAGCGCGAGCGCCCGCGATCGCGCCGCCACCGGCGCCCCCTCGATGACCGCGCCCGCGACGGGCCTGGACGCGGACGCCCGTCGGCGCCTCGAGCTGCTCGGCGTCGCGCCCTCGGAGATCGACGAGGTCCTGCGCCGGGGCAAGGCGTTCGACGCCGTCCCCCTTCGCTCGCCGGTGGACGGTACCGTCGTCGCCAAGGCCGCCGTCGCCGGCGGCGCGGTCCAGCCGGGGACCGTGCTGTTCGAGGTGGCCGATCTCTCGCTGGTGTGGGTCAACGTCGAGATCCCCGAGCAGGATCTCGGGCGCGTTCACGTCGCGCAGAAGGCCCACTTCGCGCCGACCGCGTTCCCCGGCGAGGCTCACGACGGGAAGGTCCAGCTCATCTCGCCGGTGCTCGATTCGTCGGCCCGCACCTTGCGCGTCCGGATCGAGCTGCGCAACCGTATCGACCGCGACGGCCCGCGCCTGCGGCCCGGGATGTCCGGAACGGTCCGCTTCGACCCGCCCGCGCGCTCGGCCGCCGCCGCCGGCTCCCTGGCGCTGGTCGTACCGGCGGAGGCCGTGGTCGACACCGGCCAGGCCCGCTATGTCTTCGTGGCGAAGCCGGGCGGCCACTTCGAGCCCCGGCCGGTGAAGGCCGGCGCGCGCGCCGGCGACCGCGTCGAGGTGCTGAGCGGCCTGGCCGAAGGCGAGACGGTGGTGACCACCGGCAACTTCCTCCTCGACTCGGAGAGCCGCCTGCGCGCCGCCCTCGCGGGCGCGAAACCGGACGGGAAATAGCGCCTCATGACTGACCCCTTCAACGAACCCGCCCCGACGCGCGTCGACCGCCGCCTCATCGAGCGCGTCATCGAGCTCTCCGTCCAGCACCGCGCGCTGGTGGTCGTCGTCACCGCCCTGGCGCTGCTGGCGTCCGTCGGCGCGCTCCGCCGCACCAAGCTGGATGCCATCCCCGACCTGTCGGATCCGCAGGTCATCGTCTTCACCGAGTGGATGGGGCGCAGCCCGACGCTGGTGGAGGATCAGGTCACGTACCCCATCGTGTCGAAGCTGATCGGCACGCCACGCGTGACCGACGTGCGCGGCTTCTCGATGTTCGGGATGTCGTTCGTCCACGTGATCTTCGAGGAGGGGACCGACCCGTACTGGGCGCGCAGCCGCGTCCTCGAATACATGAGCGGGCTGCGCGCGGCGCTCCCGGACGGGGTCACGCCCACCCTCGGCCCCGACGCCACGGGCATCGGCTGGGTCTTCCAGTACACGCTCACGGCCGAGGGGGGCCGGCGCGGCCTGGACGAGCTCCGGGCCTTTCAAGACTTCACGCTGCGCCCCGCGCTGGGCAGCGTCGCCGGCGTGGCGGAGGTGGCCAGCGTCGGCGGCTACCAGCGCCAGTACCAGGTCACCGTCAATCCGGATCGGCTGCGCGCCCGCGGCGTCACGGTGTCCGACGTCATCGAGGCCATCCGCCGGTCGAACAACGACGTGGGCGGCCGGGTCCTCGAGCTCTCCGGGCGCGAGTACTACGTGCGCGGGCGCGGCTACATCAAGGACCTGGCCGACATCGAGAACATCGCGGTGCGCGCCGGCCCGGCCGGTGGGACGCCGCTGCTGGTCCGCGACGTCGGCTCGGTTCGGTTCGGGCCCGACATCCGCCGCGGGCTGCTCGAATGGAACGGCGAGGGCGAGGCCGTGGGCGGCATCGTGGTCATGCGCTACGGCGAGAACGCGCTCGACGTGATCGCGCGCGTGAAGCAACGCTTCGACGATCTGCGGCCGAGCTTCCCGGACGGCGTGAAGATGACCATCGCCTACGACCGCTCGACCTTGATCCGGCGGGCCATCGACACGCTCCGCCACGCCCTCGGCGAGGAGGTGGTGGTGGTCAGCCTGGTCATCATCCTCTTCTTGCTCCACTTTCGCAGCGCGCTCCTGCCGATCCTCTCGCTGCCGATCTGCGTGGCGCTGTCGTTCATCCCGATGGTGCTGCTCGACATCCCATCGACCATCATGAGCCTGGGCGGCATCGCCATCGCGATCGGCGCCGCGGTCGACGCCCAGATCGTCATGATCGAGGCCGGGCACAAGAAGCTGGAGCTTGCCGGTCCGGTCGCCGCGGCCGAGCGCCGCCGCCTGCTCGTCGAGGCGGCCAAGGAGGTCACGCCCGCCATCTTCTTCTCGCTGCTCATCATCGCGGTCGCGTTCCTGCCGGTGTTCACGCTGGGCGGGCAGGCCGGTCGCCTGTTCAAGCCGCTCGCCTACACCAAGACGTTCGTCATGCTCATCGCGGCGCTGCTGTCGATCACCTTCGCGCCCGCGCTGCAGGATCTGTTCATCGGCGGGCGCATCGTGCCCGAGAAGAAGCACCTGG
>Ga0068853_100004278_pt1 | contig 11032 bp, 13 predicted proteins | sample KBSCornC32_FD_65655 | JGI IMG/M metagenome (GOLD analysis project Ga0068853, IMG submission 65655) | Corn rhizosphere microbial communities from Kellogg Biological Station, Michigan, USA - KBS Corn C3-2 | ecosystem: Host-associated > Plants > Roots > Rhizosphere > Soil ... | reverse complement strand
CGTGGTGCCTTCACGGTCGCCGGGGTTATGCACCCGAACCTGGGCACTGCCGCCGGCGTCGGTGAAGCTGTGCGACATCAGTTCATGCTCGAGCGTCGTGTAGCCGAGCCCGAATCCGAACGGGAACGCCGCCGCATGCCCGTCGGCGTCGAGCTTGCGCTGCCCCCAGCTGCCGTCGTAGACGACCTGCTTCGCGGTGCGGTCGAAGGGCGGCAGGTGGGCCGGATCGGTCGGGATGACGAACGGCAGCCGCCCGGTCGGCTCGGCCGCGCCGGTCAGCACGTCGGCCAGGGCGCGGCCGCCTTCCATGCCGCCGTACCAGGCCATCAGCACAGCGGGCACGCGTTCGCGCCAGCCCTCGGTGAGGATCGCGCTTCCGCCGATCAGCACCACGACCGTGCGCGGGTTGGCGGCGGCCACCGCCTCGATCAGATGGATGTCCGAGGGGCGCAACCCGAGCCGGGCGCGGTCGCCGCCGCGCACGAAACGCGATGCGGCGTGCACGAGAGCGGTGAGCGGTCGGCTCAGCAGCCCTGTCTTGAACGCGCGGCCGAGCACCGCGACCTCGACGCCCTCGGTCAGCACCGACTCGCCTTCGTCGTGCTGGTCGAGTCCGACGACGACGACGGCCACCTCGGCTCCGGATGCCGCGGCCGCGGCGGCGTGGGCGCCCGGCCCCTTGGCGGTGACGATCCGCGCCCCGGGCAGCGCCTCGCGGAGCCCCTTCAGCGGCGAGACGGTCGACGGCGGACGCACCCGCGACGAGCCGTGGTCGCCCAGGTTCGGCAGGTCGGCGAGACGGCCGACGACCGCGATGCTCCGGATGCCGGGGCTCAGCGGCAGCAGCGGGGCCGCGCCCAGAGGCTCGTTCTTCAGCAGCACGATGGCCTCGGTCGCGACCCGCCGCGCCAGCGCCCGATGCTCGGGTGACGCGACGACCGCCGGGGCCGGCTCGGCGGCATCCCGGTTCGCGTGGTGCAGCAGGGTGGTGCGCAGGATGCGGTGCGCCGCCTGCAGCACTGTGGCGCGCTCCAGCCGGGCCGATCGCAGTGCGTGCGGCAGCTCGCGGGCGCGCCGCAGCCGCAGCGGCATCTCGATCTCCATGCCGGCCTGCAGGCTCTCGACCGCGTCGTGGGTGCCGAAGACCCAGTCGCTGGTGACGAATCCCTCGAAGCCCCACTCCGTGCGCAGGATGTCGGTGAGCAGCGGGGCGTTCAGGTCCATGAACCGGCCGCGCACCTGGTTGTACGCGGTCATCAGGGAGTCGGCCCCGGCATCCACGATCGCCTTGAAATGGGGCAGGTACACCTCGTGCAGCGCGTGCTCGTCGACCGACACATCGACCTCGAAGCGCTCGTTCTCCATCGAGTTGAGCGCGAAATGCTTGACGCAGGCCATCGCGTTGGGCTGCAGTCCGCGGGTGATGGCGACGCCCATGCGGCCGGTCAGCACCGGGTCTTCGCCGTAGCACTCCTGCGCGCGACCCCAGGCCGGATGCCGCAGCAGATTCACGCACACCGACGCCGAGTAGTTCGCGCCCCGCGCCCGCGTCTCGAGCCCGATCGCCCGGCCGACCTGCTGCTCGAGCTCGGGATCCCAGGTGGCGGCGCGCGCCATCGACACCGGGAAGGCCGTGGACTTGCCGATCACGACCCCGCGAGCCCCGTCACTGAACCGGATGCCCGGAATGCCGAGCCGCTTGACCGCCCCGGCGACGAACGGCCGGTTGACCAGCAGCCACGGGATGAACGGCAGCACCCACGGGCGGGCGTCGCCGTCGAGGAGGCCGAGCAGTTCGTGGTCGGTCAGCTCAGCGATCAGCCGGTCAGCGGCCGCGTCGGCGTCGAGTTCGCCGGCGCGGATCGCGCGCACGGCGTCGTCATACGCGGTCGGGGCTGACTCCATGAGGTGAATTGTGTCTCACGAGCTCGAGGGTGGGTAATCGTCCCCGGTGCCATACTGTCCGCCATGACCAAGAAGCGACTGTCGATCCTGCTTACGTTGCTCGCGGTTGCCGTCGATGTTGTAGCCATTGTGCTTCTGGTACCGGTCTTCATCTCGCCGGCCGATCATCCCATCGCCACCGCCACCCCGCTGGTCGGGCTGATCGTCGTGGGCTTGCTGCTCGGGCTCGCGTCATCCGTGCTTCGGAAGCAGTCGAAGGCGCCCACTCAGAGCTGACGACGCTGCTGGTGCGGGGTCACCAGCCCGACACTTTGTAGTCTTTCAGGAACACCCCGAACACGTCGTCGCCGGCCTCGCCTCGCACGATCGGGTCGTACACCCGAGCCGCGCCGTCGACCAGGTCGAGCGGTGCGTGAAAGCCCTCCTCGGCCAGGCGCACCTTCGTCGGGTGCGGGCGCTCATCGGTGATCCATCCCGTATCGACCGACGTCATCAGGATGCCGTCGGTCTCGAACATCTCGCGCGCACTGGTGCGGGTGAGCATGTTGACCGCGGCCTTGGCCATGTTCGTGTGCGGGTGACCAGGCCCCTTGTAACCGCGGCCGAAGACGCCCTCCATCGCCGAGACGTTCACGATGTAGGTGCGACGGGCGGGCGATGCCGCCAGCGCGGCCCGCAACCGGGAGATCAGGATGAACGGTGCCGTCGTGTTCGCGAGCTGCACCTCGAGCATCTCGAGCGGGTCGACTTCGTGCACGGCCTGCGTCCACGAGTTGGAGTCGTGCAGATCGGGCACCAGGCCTCCGGCGTCGATCGCGGTGCCGGCCGCCAGGCGCTCGAGCGAGGTCGAGCCGGGGGCGAGCGCCTGCGCGGTGAGCTCGTCGGCCTTCGCGGCTGCCGACGCGGCGGCCGCCAGGATCGGGTGGGCGGCGACCGAGCGCTCCAAGGCGAGCGGATGCGCGTCGTTCGTGTGCCCGAAGGTGACCAGCTCGGGGAGCGGGCCGTCGGGCAGCGGGGCGAGTTCGGCATCCACCAGCGGTTGGTAGGCGCCGGGGGAGCGGCGCACGGTCTGGGTCGCATTGTTGATCAGGATGTCGAGGGGCCCGGCCTCGGCGACCGACTCGGCGAGCGCGATCACCTGGGCCGGGTCGCGCAGGTCGATGCCGACGACGCGAAGCCGGTGGATCCACTCGCTCGAGTCGGGCATCGCGGTGAAGCGGCGCACGGCATCCCGCGGGAACCGCGTCGTGATCGTGGTGTGCGCACCATCACGCAACAGGCGCAGCGCCATATACATGCCGATCTTGGCGCGGCCGCCGGTGAGCAGCGCGCGCTTGCCGGTGAGATCGGTGCGGGCGTCGCGCTTGGCGTGGCTCATCGCCGCGCAGCTCGGGCAGAGCTGGTGGTAGAACGCGTCCACCTCGGTGTAGTGCTGCTTGCAGATGTAACAGGGGCGGGACTTGAGCAGGGTGCCGGCGGTGCTGCTCGCGGGGTCGGTCTTCGACGCGATCGGGATGCCGCGGGTCTCGTCGTCGATGCGGTCCGGTGCGCCGGTCGCGGTGGCGGCCACGACCGCGCGGTCATTAGCCGCGTCCCGCTCACGGGCGTCTACCCGTCGCGACTGCTTGACCGCCTTGAACATCTTGGCGGTGGCCTGGCGGACGGCGACGAAGTGCGGGTGGTCGTCATCCATGGTGTCGAGCTGGGCGAGAACGCGGAGCGTGGTCGCGAGGTCGTCGGGGTCGAGTCCCGGGTCGAGTTCAGTCAGTTCGAAGCCCCTACCGCCGACCGGAGGTTGCGCTGTGCCCACGTGCCGAGTTGCGCGATGGTGGGCAATAGCTCGGTGCCGGCCGTCGTCAGCTCGTAGCTGACGGTGACGGGAGGGCCCTCGGCGACGGACCGCGTCACAAGTCCGGCTTCGGTGAGCTCGAGCAGACGTTCGGCCAGCACCGTGTCGCTGATCCCGCTCACACCCTTGCGCAGGCTGACGAACGACGTGATGCCCGAGCCCATCACGCTCAGGATCATCCCGTTCCAGCGTTTGCCGAGCACCGAGAAGGCAAGCGTGATCCCGGCGTCACAGACCGGGGCCTCGTCGTCGTTCTCGGGCATCCATCCATGATACCCGTGCTACGCTCTCCGGAGTCGCTTAGTTTTTATTAGTCGCTAGTTATTTTGGAGACCAGTCATGTCGCTCTTCCGTCTCGACGCCAGCATCAACCCTTCGACCTCGCAGAGCCGCGCCCTGGCCGACCTCGTCGAGGCCGAGTGGACCAGTGAACACCCCGACTCGATCGTGACGCGCCGCGACATCGGCACCGAGCCGCTGCCGGCGACCGCGTGGCGAACTGCGGCCCTCGCCGGCTTCGTCGCCGAGGCCGACCGCACCGAGGAGCAGCGGGAGGCGATCGCGCTCGCCACCACCCTGGTCGACGAGCTGGTCGACGCCGACGCGATCCTGCTGGCGATCCCGCTCTACAACTGGGGCGTCGCTGCTCACGTGAAGACCTGGTACGACGTCACCTACACGGATGCGCGCATCAAGGGCGGCGCGCTGGCCGGCAAGCCGGTCGTGCTCGCTTCGGTTCTGGGCGGTGACTACCGGCCAGAGTCGGGCAAGGCGGACTGGGACCACTCCACGCCCTGGCTGCGTCACGTCATCGAGAACGTCTGGAAGGCCAACCTGCTCGTCGTCCAGCGCCAGTTGACCCTGGTTGGCGTCAATCCCGCGCTCGACGCGCTCAAGGAGCAGGCCGTCGAGGTCCGCGCAGCCGCCCATCAACTCGCCAGCGAACACGGGCGCAGCCTCGCCGCCAAGCGGAACGCCCAAGGCGCACGCGTCTGACGTCGGCTGGTCGTCGGCTAGGCCGGCCACACCCCGATGATCAGCGCCATCACCAGCACGGTGACCAGCTCGTGCGCGACGTTCAGCACGGTCAGCTGCCACGGTCGCTTGTCGAACTGGTCGTGGGTCACGAAGCGGGCTGCGGTGAATCCGGCCCAGAGGATCAGCGTGGTGAGCAGGGCGTTCACCAGGAAGCTGCCGCCGTAGAAGTGGAACGAGATATCGGCGGCTCCGGCGATCACCCAGGCCGTGATGAAGCTGACGATGACGGTCACGATGATCGGGCGGACCGCATCCCGGCCGTTGCCGCTCATCGTCACGCCGGTGAGCTTCATCCAGTAGGTGCCGAACACCTTGCGGGCGTACCAGACCGAGCCGATGACCATGCTCGACAGGGTGGCCAGGATGACGGCGATGTAGTTGATCGACGGTGCGTGCACGGGGCGACTCCTTTGTCGGCGCGAAGGTGTTTGCGGCGATTCTCGATGCAGTTGAGCGATGGTAGCGCACCCGTCACATGACGCTCCCTTACCCCGCGTGACGCCGTGCAACCGCGCGTTACGCGGCGGCTCGACAGCCCACGGCATCCCCTCATAACCTCGCGGCCATGACTCTCACCGACACGATCACCCGCCCGTCCATCACGCCCGACGAGCGCGCCGCGCGCCTGGTCGAGGCCGGCACCGCATGGAACACCCGCATCGCCGCGGACCACACCAACGCCTACCTGAGCTACAAGGTCACCGGCCACGGCGAGGGCTCCGTGGCGTCGGCGATCCGCGCCGGCAAGCACACCTTCCTAGTGGATGAGCCGGGCGCGCTCGCCGGCGACGACCTGGCTGCCAGCCCGGTCGAGTTCGCCCTCGGGGCACTCATCTCGTGCCAGATCGTGGTGTACCGCCTCTACGCGAATGCCCTCGGCATCCAGGTGGACGACATCGACATCACCGCAGAAGGCGACCTGGATGCCCGGCGCCTGTTCGGCATCGACGAGACCGTTCGCGCCGGCTTCACCGAGGTCCGGCTGCAGATCAGCATCACCGGCCCCGAGTCGGAGGAGCGCTACCAGCAGCTCCGCGAAGCCGTCGACGCGCACTGCCCGGTGCTCGACCTGTTCGCCAACCCGACGCCGGTGCTGGTGTCGGTCGGCAAGGCCTAGACGCCGAGACGGGGGTCGCCCAGCACGGCGGCTCCCGTCGCGTGCCTCGGCACGATGACATCGTGCTGCGGGCCGTAACGCAGCGGCGAGACGATCAGGGCGGCGATCGTGATCGCCGAGACGACCGTGCCGATCACCGCGACCCGGATGCCGATGGCCGGCAGCCGCACCCCGAACCGTCGGCGCGCCAGGGCCAGGATCCCGAGACCGGCGAGGCCGCCCGCAGTGTTCGAGATCAGGTCGGAGGTGTCGAAGCTTCCGGTCGACAGCAGATGCTGAGTGGTCTCGAGCACGAGGCTCGCGCCCAGAAAGACGGCGGTCAGTTGCCACCACCGCCACGACCGGGCGAGAGACCCGAGGTAGAGGCCGAAGGGGATGAAGAAGAGAATGTTCGCCAGAACCTCTTCCGGATTGCTCGCCCCGGCGTCGCCGCTGGCCACGAACGGGACCAGCTTGAGCGGTCGCGGCAGCAGGGCGGCCGCGCCGACCCAGGGCTTCTCGAGCTTCCACAGAATCACCCAGACGAGCAGCACCAGGTAGACCACGAACATCGCGATAAAGAGTTTCGAGGGGCGCTTCTGGGCAACGGTCACCGTGCCATCCTGTCTGCCAGGTCAGGATGCGCGCGTCAGCCTGAGGGCTGATGCCGCTACCGTGGCGGCATGACTTTCTTCTCCGTCGCTCGTCGCTGGGGGCTCCTCGTTCTCGGACTGATCGGAATGGTGGTGGGAGCCGTCCTGCTGACCCGTCCCGGGCCGCCGGCGTCGTTCGGGTGGACCGCCTATGCGCCGCTCACGAACACGGTGTTCGTGCCGCCATTCGTCACTCCGTCGCTGGTGTTTGGTGTGCTGCTTGCTGCTCTGGGCATCGCGCTCGCCGCCGGCTGGGTGGGGTTCATGCTCGGGCGCAGAACGAAAACGGCCCCGGCATCCTGAATCGGATACCGAGGCCGCTTCCCTGACGGGACTACTCGTTGAGACCGAGGAGGGTGTCCGCGGCGGTCGTCCCGACCAGGCCGCGCAGGTCACTGTTGTCGGTCACCGCGACGAGGGTCCAACCGCCCTGGGAGTTCGTGGCGTTCTGCGTGTACAGAACCCCGTCGACGTCCAGGCTGGGGTACTCCCACGGGGTGGGGTCTGAGAATCCGAGTTCGCGAAGGCGGGTCGACACCGCGGTGTTGTCGATTCCAATGCCGTCGGTCACGTCGACCCTCGCTCCCGTGCGGAACTGCACCCACCGGCAACTTACCGACGGGTGCCCAGCGAGCAGGGCGAGCAACTGGGGATCCTGCGTCGCGTGCACCGCCGAGTCGCCCGTGAACGTGTAGCCCTCACTGTCGAGCATGGTCTGCAGCTCGTGGCCCACGGCCGCCCCGCAGCTGGCGGGCAACACCGTGAACGGCTGCGGCGCACTCGGCTTGACCTGCGGGCCGTACTTGGTCCACAGCTCGGCCGGCAGGTGGAAACCGGGGTAGCTCGGCGCGTTGTAGATCGGTTTGGTCACCGATCCGGGGCCGATCGGTTTCGGCGGGGGAAAGATGCTTGCCTGCGCGGTGGCAGTTCCGCCGAGCACGAGGGCGGTGGCGACGGCAGCCGTGACGATGCTGCCGGCGAGAAAGTGCTTGAGGTTCATCATCCTGGCTTTCGCTTCAAGGGAGTCGGATGCCGCATCGCGGCGTCTCACTCCCTCAACGCGTGCCGGGTCGTCTCGGGTTGACAGACCCTAGAACCGCGGGATGTCGGCGGGCCCGCTCCCGCCAAGAGCTCCGCCACCCGGCACCTGAGGCGGCACCACCGCGTTCACCTTGAACCCCCAGCGCGACACCTCCTCGCCGTCGATCAGCAGCACCGCCGAGAACTGACCGGGCCCCTGGAAGGCGAAGCCGTTCGCGTTCGCCGCGATCGGCATCAGAAAGGGATCGCCGATGCCGGCCTCGGGGTTCGGCGTCACCTGGAACTCGCCGTGGAACTCCCCATCGAGCCGGTGCCCGTCGGCATCCGTGAAATGCACCGCGAACTTGTGCGGCTGGTTCTGCGCCGACCACGGGATGTTGAGCACCCCGACGACCGAGAACGTCGCCGACGCCGGGAAGGTGGCGAACTGCATCTGGTTGAAGAAGCCGCCGTTGACGTAGACCTTGCCGTTCTCGACGCTCGCGTGGTCGGCGAGGAAGAACGCGGTGGCGTAGAGATCGGTCTCGGGGATCATGGGTCGAGGCTACGCGGGCCCGGCTTGCCGCACGATCGCGCCTGACCTAGCGCTCGAAGCCCGACGCGACGAGAATGCCCGCATGACCGGCGCAGCGTTGCTCCCCAGCTACCGCAGCTATCTCGACGCGTGCAACTCGCGGGATTGGGATGCGGCACGCTCGTTCATCCACGATCCGGTGAAGGTGCAGGGGGTGGTCACGCCGGCCGCCGAGTTCGTGGAGGGCGTCGCGCGGCTGACGGCCGAGCATCCCGGATTCGTGTGGACCGTCGGCGAGACCATCGCGGTGGGCGACCGCCTGGCCGCCCGCTTGCGCACTCCGGGCGGGCCCGAACTCGCCATCTACAACTGGCGCGATGGCCAGATCGTCGAGTACTGGGGCAAGTAGCCTTCAGGCCGACTCGTCGAGAAACGCGAGCAGGAACGGCAGGGTGCGCTCGAGGGCGGCGCTGCTGGCACCAGAAGCGCCGGCCTCGCCCAGGTAATCGCCGTGGATGCCGGGCACCACCAGCAGCCTCGCTCCCGGGATCGTCCGCGACAGCCGCAGCGCGCCATCCACCGTCGTCACATCGCGGTCGGCGACGACCACGAGTGTCGGCGCGGCGATGGCGGCGAGGTGATCGTCGGGCACGTCCGCCTGCCGCAGCGTGCGTTGGCTGTCGAGCTCGAAGAGGCGCTGCAGGTGGGCCCGGTCTCCGCCGTTCAGGGCGAGGTCGGCATCCTGGTAGACCTGCGGCATGTCGGCCAGGGTGCCGGCTGCCAGGCCGTCCCAGAAGCCGTCGATCATCGCGTCGCGGCGCGTGAAGCTCGAGGCGACGATCAGCCGCCCGATCAGTTCGGGATGCCGCATCGCCAGCTCGAGCGCCGTGCCGCCCCCGGCGCTGAACGCGAGCACATCGACCGGCCCGGCCTGCAGCTGAGCGAGCACCGCCGCCACGTCACCGGCACTCGCCTCGGACGTCAACTCACGCTCGGTCGGCTGGGTGCGCCCGTGCCCTTCTTCTTCGACGGCGATGACCTGGCGCGTGGGCATCACGCGCGGGATCAGCTCGGCCCAGTTGGTCTCGATCGTGCTCCCGCCGCCGTGGATGAGCAGCAGCGGGCGGGTGCCGGCGACGGGATCGCCGTGCACCTCGTAGTACATCTGCAGGTCGCCGGTGTCGGCGTATCCGGATCGTGTCCTCATGCCTCAACGCTACGACCCGGGACGGACGCTGCTGCCGGCGTCGCTCAGTGCTGCAGCAGTGCCGTGAGCACGAAGCCGATCGTGATGAGAACGGCGGCGATCGCGACAGTGGTGGCGAGGGCGAAGGTCGGGGCGGTCATGGTCGTGGAATCCTTTCGAGGGGCCCGGATGTCGGGCTCACCTTCACAACGTGCGCGGGGCCGCGCGGGGTTGACGGGCGGTCTCGATACGCCGCTTCGCGGCTACTCGACCGTCATGGGTGTTCGACCGGCAAGAATGGGGGAGTGGCCACGCACGAGGTGTTCAACCAGGCTCCGCCGCGCGTCGACGTCGACGAGTTCGGCAGCAACACCGCGCTGCGCGAAGGCGTCGCGCGGTATGACGCAGCCTGGGCAATCGACGATCTGACGCGAATCGGGCGCCACGTCGGCACGGAGGAATTCCAGCGCGACGCCGAGCGCGCGAACCGGATCGAGCCCGAGCTGCGCACGCACGACCGCCACGGCAACCGCGTGGATGAGGTGGAGTACGACGACTCGTACCACCGCATCATCCGCGCCGCCGTCGCCGAGGGCGCGCACACGGCGGCCTGGGCCGACCCGAAACCCGGCGCGAACGTGGCGCGCGCCGCGACCTTCATGCTCTTCGCGCAGGTCGAGCCCGGGCACGCCTGCCCGGTGTCGATGACGCACGCGGCGGTTCCGGTGGTGGCGCAGAACGACGCGCTGGCCGCTGAATGGATGCCGCGCCTGCTGTCGCGGGACTACTCCGGCGACCTCGGCGGGCCATCCAAGTCCTCTGCCCTGTTCGGCATGGCGATGACCGAGAAGCAGGGCGGATCCGACGTCCGGGCCAACACCACCCGCGCGGTCGACGCCGGCGACGGCAGCTACTTGCTCACCGGTCACAAGTGGTTCTGCAGCGCGCCGATGAGCGACGGGTTCCTGGTGCTCGCGCAGACGGAGGGGCGCGGAGGGGCAGCAGGGCTCGGCTGCTTTCTCGTGCCGCGCATTGTCGCCGATGGCAGCCGCAATGTGTTCCGCATCCAGCGCCTCAAAGACAAGCTCGGCAACCGCGCCAACGCCTCGAGCGAGATCGAGCTGGAGGGCACGGTCGGGTTCCTGATCGGCGAGGAGGGTCGCGGGGTCCGCACCATCATCGAGATGGTCGCGGGCACGCGGCTCGACTGCATCCTGGGGACGACAGCCGGGATGCGGCAGGCGACCGCCGAGGCGCTCTGGCATGTGCGGCACCGGGCCGCCTTCGGCGCACTGCTGGTCGACCAGCCCGCCATGACCGCAGTGGTCGCCGATCTCGCGCTCGAGACCGAGGCCGCTACGGCGACCGCGCTGCGCCTCGCCCGCGCGAACGACGCCGACGCGAGCGACGAGGAGGCAGCCTTCCGGCGGCTGGCGACGGCGGTCCAGAAGTACTGGATCTGCAAGCGCGGACCCGGCCACGCCTACGAGGCCCTCGAGTGCCTGGGCGGCAACGGCTACACCGAGGCGTTCCCCGTGGCGCGCCGCTACCGGGAGCAGCCGGTCATGGCGGTCTGGGAGGGCTCGGGCAACGTGATCGCGCTCGACGTGCTGCGCGCGCTGACCCGCGAGCCGGGGTCGGCCGGGTCTGATAACTACGCGGCGTTCGACGCCGAGGTGGCGCGTGCGGCGGGCGAGCATCCGGTATTCGATGCGCACCTGGCCGCGACCCGGCGGCAGGTCGCCGAGGT
>Ga0068853_100004276_pt1 | contig 11033 bp, 9 predicted proteins | sample KBSCornC32_FD_65655 | JGI IMG/M metagenome (GOLD analysis project Ga0068853, IMG submission 65655) | Corn rhizosphere microbial communities from Kellogg Biological Station, Michigan, USA - KBS Corn C3-2 | ecosystem: Host-associated > Plants > Roots > Rhizosphere > Soil ... | reverse complement strand
GCGTCGGTGACCCGCTCGCAGATGGCCAGCAGCTTCACCGTGCGGCCGAGGCCGCGGGCCGCCGCGATGTCGGCCGAGGTGACCGCGGAGATGCCTTCGCGGTGCACGTCGCCTGCGGTGACCCGAGTGTGGAAGGCCAGCGAGGCCAGGATGGCCGCCTTGGACGCGGCGTCGAAGCCGTCCACGTCCGCGGTCGGGTCGGCCTCGGCGTAGCCCAGTCGGCTGGCCTCGTCGAGCGTCTCGCCGTAGCCGGCGCCGGTGGCCGACATCGCCGACAGGATGTAGTTCGTGGTCCCGTTGACGATGCCCATCACGCGGGTGATCCGGTCCCCGGCAAGGGATTCCCGCAGCGGGCGCAGCAGCGGGATGGCCCCGGCCACGGCCGCCTCGAAGTAGATGTCCGCGCCCGAGGCGTCGGCCGCGGCGTACAGCTCCGGGCCGTGCTCGGCCAGCAGCGCCTTGTTCGCGGTGACCACGGATTTGCCGGCCCGCAAGGCTTTCAGCAGCAGCGAGCGCACCGGCTCGATGCCGCCGATCACCTCGACGACAACGTCCACATCGGACTCGACCAACGAGTCGGCATCGGTGGTCAGCAGCTCGGCCGGCACCTCGCGGTGCTTGTTGGGGCGGCGCACCGCGATGCCGGTCAGCTCGACCGGCGCGCCGATCCGGGCCGCGAAGTCCTCCGCCTGGTCGGTGAGCAGCCGCGCCACCTCGGTGCCGACGGTGCCGCAGCCGAGCATCGCGACCTTGATGGGTTTCACGACTATGCCTCCAGGCGGAACAGGTCGTCCTCGGTCTCCCTGCGCAGCAGCAACCGGCTCGTGCCGTCCTTGACGGCGACGACCGCCGGACGGGGCAGCCGGTTGTAGCCGTTGGCCATCGCGTAGCAGTAGGCGCCGGTCGCGGCCAGCGCGAGCAGGTCGCCCGGGGCCGTGTCGGCCGGCAGCCAACAGTCGCGCACCACGACGTCGCCGGACTCGCAGTGCTTGCCCACCACGCGGGACAGGGTCGCCGGCACGTCCTCGTCGACGCGCCGCGACACCAGCCGGCAGTCGTAGACGGCGTCGTACAGGGCGGTTCGGATGTTGTCGCTCATGCCGCCGTCGACGCTGACGTAGCGCCGGCCGGCGCCGCCGCCGAGCACCACGTCCTTGGTCGTGCCGACCTCGTACACCGTGACAGTGCCGGGGCCGGCGATGGCGCGGCCGGGCTCGACCGCCACCCGCGGCACCGGCAGGCCCTCGTTGGCGCACTCCTTGGCCACGATCTGCTGGAGCTGCTCGGCCAACTGCGCCGGCGGCGGCGGGTCGTCGTCGGGCAGGTACGCGATGCCGAGGCCGCCGCCGAGGTCCACAGTGGACAGATCGGCCAGCGCGTCGTCGCCGTGTTCCTTGTGCAGCGCCGAGAGCAGCCCGATCACGCGGTGCGCGGCGATCTCGAAACCGTCGGCGTCATAGATCTGGGAGCCGATGTGGCTGTGCAGGCCGACGAGCTTGAGCCCCTCGGCCTTGAGCACCCGGCGGGCCGCCTCGGCGGCGTCGCCGCCGGCCAGCGAGAAGCCGAACTTCTGGTCCTCGTGGGCGGTGGCGATGAACTCGTGGGTGTGCGCCTCGACGCCGACCGTCACGCGGATCATCACCGGCTGGCGGACGCCGCGGGCGCGGGCGATCTCGTCCAGCCGGGCGATCTCCAGGAACGAGTCCAGCACCACGACGCCGACCCCGGAGTCGACCGCGAACTCCAGCTCGGCGAACGACTTGTTGTTGCCGTGCAAGGCGATCCGCTCGGGCGGGAACTCCGCGCGCAGCGCGATGGCCAGCTCGCCGCCGCTGCACACGTCCAGCCCGAGGCCCTCCTGCGCGACCCAGCGGGCGATCTCCACCGACAGGAACGCCTTGGACGCGTAGTGCACCAGCGCCGGGTCGCCGAACGCCTCGGCCTGGGTGCGGCAGCGCGTGCGGAAGTCGTCCTCGTCGACCACGAACAGCGGCGTGCCGTACTGCTCGGCCAGCTCGCGGACGTCGACGCCGGCCAGCGTGACGATGCCGTCCTCGCGGCGACGCGCGTTGAGCGGCCAGACGTTGGCCGGCAACGAGTCCAGGTCGTCCGAAGTGGACGGTCGGGGTCCTGCGGTGTTCGCCGGCACCAACACGTCGGCGTGACGTGGGCCGGCGGGATGTGCGCGCATCGGGGTTCCTACATCCGTTCCGGGGCGGTGACGCCCAGCAGGGCCAACCCGTTGCGCAGCACCTGCCGCGTGGCGCGGAGCAGGTGCAGCTGCGGGACGGCCCGCGCCGACACCTCCTCGTCGCCCTTGGGCAGCACCTGGGCGCCGGGGGTGTCGTAGTACTTGTGGAAGGCGCCGGCCAGCGCCTCCAGGTACCGCGCCACCCGGTGGGGCTCGCGCAGCTCCGCCGCCGTGGCGACGGTCTTGGGGAACTCGCCGATGGTGCGGATCAGCGCACCCTCGCGGTCCATGGTCAGCAGGCCGAGGTCGGCGTCGGCGACGTCACCGGTCTCGATCTCGAGGTCGGCCGCGTTGTCGAGCAGCCGGGTGATCCGCGCGTGCGCGTACTGCACGTAGTAGACCGGGTTCTCGGACGTGGTCTTGCGCAGCAGGTCCAGGTCGATGTCCACGGCGGAGTCCACCGAGGACCGGATCAGCGAGTACCGGGCCGCGTCCACGCCGACCGCGTCGACCAGGTCCTCCAGCGTGATCACCGTGCCGGCCCGCTTGCTCATCCGCACCGGCTTGCCGTCCGAGACCAGGTTCACCAGCTGGCCGATCAGCACCTCGACCGAGTCCGGGTCGTCGCCCAGCGCCGCCGCGGCCGCCTTGAGCCGGCCGATGTAGCCGTGGTGGTCCGCGCCCAGCATGTAGATGCACAGGTCGAAGCCGCGGGACCGCTTGTCCTCGAAGTAGGCGATGTCACCGGCGATGTAGGCCGGCGCGCCGTCGCTCTTGATGACGACGCGGTCCTTGTCGTCGCCGAAGTCCTTGGACCGGATCCACCAGGCGCCGTCCTCCTGGTACAGGTCGCCGGAGGCCTTGAGCCGCTCGACGGCCCGCTGCACCGCGCCCGACTCGTGCAGCGAGTTCTCGTGGAAGTACACGTCGAAGTCGGTGCCGAAGTCGTGCAGGGTCTGCTTGATCTCGTCGAACATCAGGTTGACGCCGATCTGCCGGAACGTCTCGTTCCGCTCGGCCTCGGGCAGCGAGAGCACGCTGGGCTCGCGCTTGACGATCTCGGCCGCGATGTCGTTGATGTAGCCGCCGGCGTAGCCGTCCTCGGGGGCCGGCTCGCCCTTCGCGGCGGCGACCAGCGACCGGACGAACCGGTCGATCTGCGCGCCGGCGTCGTTGAAGTAGTACTCCCGGGTGACCTCGGCGCCCTCGGCCTCGAGCACCCGGCCCAGCGCGTCGCCGACCGCGGCCCACCGGGTGCCGCCCAGGTGCACCGGGCCGGTCGGGTTGGCCGAGACGAACTCGAGGTTGATCTTCTTGCCGGCCAGCAGCGTGTTGTGGCCGTAGCCGGCGCCCGCGGCCAGCGCCTCGCGCACGATCGCGCCCTGCGCGTCGGCGTCCAGCCGCAGGTTGAGGAAGCCCGGGCCGGCCACGTCGACGGCGGCCACGCCGGTCTGCTTGGTCAGCGCCTCGGCCAGCCAGCCGGCGAAGTCCCGCGGGTTCACGCCGACCTTCTTGGCCACCTGAAGGGCCAGGTTGGTGGCGTAGTCCCCGTGCTCGGGGTTGCGGGGTCGCTCGATCGTCACCTCGGCCGGGAGCACGCCGGTGTCCAGTCCTCGGGACGTGAGGACATCGACGGCGGTGGAACGGACGAGGTCGGCGAGAGCGGCTGGAGTCACGCCGAGCAGTCTAGGAGAGCGTATCCGCACGTCGCGATGGGGTTACTCCGGTACCAACGGGTGGAACGGCGCTGGTCTGCACAGTTGCTACTTCCGGGTCTGACGGAATTCTCATCCCCGGTCCCTACACTGGCCGCCGAAGGTCTGGACCGGTGTGGTCCAGCTCACGATGCCAAGGGCGGGGAGATGGCCGGCGGTAAGAAGAAGGGCGGCGCGAAGAGCGCCGTCGCGGCGGCGCGGGGCGCGGTGCCGGGCAAGGGCAAGCCCTGGGGCACGATCATCGCGGTTCTCGTCGTGTTGGTGCTGGCCGTCGGCGTGTTCGGGTACGCCTTCATGCAGATCAGCGAGAAGAACGCGGCGCAGGCGGCGCTGGCCCAGTGGCAGCCGAGCGACACCAACAAGGATCCGTCGACCAAGATCGCTGGCGTCGTGGTCAAGGACTACAAGTCCGGCCAGCACGTGCAGCCGACGCAGCGGGTGGCCTACGACCAGTCGCCGCCGTTCGGCGGGCCGCACGACGGCTTCTGGGCCGACTGCGACGGCATCGTCTACCCCAACGCGGTGCGCAGCGAGAACATGGTGCACGCGCTGGAGCACGGCTCCGTGTGGATCGCCTACAACCCGGACAAGGTCAAGGGCGCCGATCTGGACAAGCTCAAGCTCAAGGTGCAGGGCAAGCAGTTCATGATGCTGTCTCCGTACCCGGGCCTGGACAAGGCGGTCTCCCTGCAGTCGTGGGGCCACCAGCTCAAGGTGGACAGCGCGGGCGACGACCGGATCGACGAGTTCATCTCGGCGCTGCGCACCAACCAGTACGAGTACCCCGAGGTCGGCGCCAGCTGTGACGCCCTCGGCCCTGGCCAGTTCGACCCGAACAACCCGCCGCCGTTCGACCCGTCCAAGCCCGGCCCCGACGCCGTGCCGATGACCGGCACCGGCGCCTCGGCCGCGACCAACGAGCAGCAGCCCGGCGGCGGCACCCCGCCGTCAACCGGCACGTCGGCCACGACCAGCCCGTCGAACCCGAAGTGATGACTGACGAACTCGACGAGGTCGCGGAGGAGGAGCTGCCAACCGGGCCGGTCTCCGCGACCACGCGGGTGCTGGTGCTGGCCGCGGCCGCGGTGGCCATCCTGCTGCTCGGCGCCGCGGTCGGGCTCTTGATCAACCTGCCCGGCAGCGGCGCGTCGGCCGGCAACCCCGGTCCCGGCTCCATCGAGGTCGGCTTCGCCCAGGACATGGGGGTGCACCACCAGCAGGCCGTGACCATGGCCAACTGGGCCCGTGACCACACCCAGAGCCCGGAGATCCGGCAGCTGGCCTTCGACATCCAGTCCACCCAGTTGGACCAGCAGGGCCGGATGCGTGGCTGGCTCATGTTGTGGGGGCAGCCCGAGCAGTCGCCGACCGGGCGCTACATGGCGTGGATGGCCGGGCCCAGCGACGGCATGGCCGGCATGCCCGGGATGAACGGGAACCAGATGCCGGCCAACGGCGTGGACCACATGCCGGGCTACGCCACCAACGCCGAGATCTCGAAGCTGCAGTCCATGACCGGGCCGGACATGGACACCTACTTCCTGCAGCTGATGCTCCGCCACCACCTCGGCGGCGCGCCGATGGCCCAGTTCGCGGCCGACCACTCGAACGTCCCGGCGGTGCGGGTGCTGGCCGAGAACATCCTGAAGTCACAGGGCGCCGAGGTCGACCTGATCAAGCAGATGCTGACCGCCCGCAACGCCCAGCCCCTGCCGATGAACTGACCCCCCGCGTTCGGAAGGGACCATTCCTCCACTCCGAGTGGAGGAATGGTCCCTTCCTAATTTCACGTCTTGGATGAAGTGGCGCACACAAAAGGGGCTGTCCCCTGCAGGACAGCCCCTTTATGTCGTCCGGGTGGCGGCGAAAGCGGCGCGGCGACCGCTGCCCGAACGTGAGGTGACCCGACCCCCGTCTTGGCCTGCCTCGTTTTTCATCCCCTGTGCGACCCTTTTCCCCTCCGAGGAGGTGACGCTCACGCTATGCCACCATCGCCGGGGTTGGGTTCCGCCAAACGAGTGATCCAAACGAGTTAAACGTTCACACCGCTGCGCTGAGTCACCATATTCTCGCCGCGACGCTCGAAGACGATGTCCTGGGCCGCCCGCAGCGCGGTGGCGATGGCCCCGGTCAGCACCGCGTCCTCGCCCAGCTCGCCGGGGGCGATCCGGGGCGAGAGCGGGCTGATCTCGCGCATCGCCTTCGACAGCGGGTCGATCAGCAGGTCGGTGTTCGAGCCGATGCCGCCGACCAGCAGCACCAGCTCCGGGTCGATCACCGCGGACACCGAGGCCACCAGGAAGGCCAGCTTGGTCGCCTCCTGCTCGACCACGGCCAGCGCGCTCGCGTCGCCCTGCCGGGCCAGCTGGAACACCTCGCGGGCCGAGCCGGCGTTGCGCACGCCCCGCTCCTTGGCCAGCTGCACCACCGAGTTCGCCGCGGCCGCCTGCTCGAGAATGCCCGGCGTGGACGGCGTCCAGCCCTCGGAGTCGGTGTCCACCCAGCCGTAGGGCAGGTAGCCCACCTCGCCGGCGGCCCCGTGCGCGCCACGGAACAGCTGGCCGTCGACCACGATGCCCATGCCGATGCCGGTGCCCACGTTGACGCAGACGAACACGTCGACGCCGCGGGCCGCGCCCTGATCCCGTTCGCCCACCGCGGCCAGGTTGGCGTCGTTCTCCACCAGCAGGCCCGGTCCGAGCACCGCCTCCAGCTCGTCCAGCAGGCCGCGACGGCCCCAACCAGGCAGATTCGGGGCCAGGTGCAGCATCCGGCCGCTGCGATCCGGCACGCCGGGGCTGCCGACCACGGTCAGGACCACATCGGACAGTGCGAGGCCGGCCTGGCCGACCACGCCGGTTGCCATGTCGTGCACCGTGCGGACCAGCGCGCTGGCCGACCGACAGCGGTTGGGTTCGTCCACTTTGGCCACCACGTTGCCGGACAGGTCGGCCACCGCCAGCCGCAGCCGGCCGCGGCCGATGTCGATGCCCAGCACGTGCCCGGCCGCCGGATCGGCCTCGTACAGCACCGCCGACCGGCCGGGGCCGGCGCTCGTGCGACCCGCCGGGCGGACCAGTCCGTCCTGCTCGAGATCGAGCAGCGCCTGTCCGACCGTCGGCTTGGACAGTCCGGTGTCCCGGGCCAGGCTCGGCCGGGTCGCGGCGCCACCCCGTCGCAGCCGGTCCAGCACGATCCGCTGGTTGAGCTCCCGCATGCTCGCGGGCGTGCCGACCTGTGGCGCCCTCACACCCACTGCCTCCGTGTCCAGGGGCCAAGGCCCCGCCGACCTCCCATAGTAGGAGGTCACGGGATCAATGGGCGTGAGCCGCCATGGCGCGGCGCAGTCCGGCGAACGACGGATACACCGCGACCCCTGGATCGGTGTGAGCCGACTGGTCGAACGCCACCATGGTCCAGACCAACTCGCGACCTTGGCCCGCGGTGTAGACGACGGTGCCGCAGCCGGCGCACCGGGCCACCGCGGCGATCACCGTGACCGCGAGCGGGTGGTCGTCGCCGACCGCCCCGGCCAGCTGTTTCTCCAGCGCCGCGCGCTGGTCGGCCGACGCGAGCAGCCACGACTCCGGGAATAGTCCGGACGGCGTCACCGGCCCAGTCTTCCGCAAGATCAGGTCACGACTTCGGCGGCAGTCACTCTCGGCGTGTTCCCCGCCACGCCGTCTTTATGTTAAGAACCTTTCCTAATTCGAGCCAGGGAGGTGGGCGTGGCTTCGGGCACGTACAACGGGCAGGCGGCGGGCCTCGAGCGGCAGATCGGGCCGTGGCAGGCGACCGCCATCAACATGACGCAGATGTGTGGCATCGGGCCGTTCCTCACGATCCCGCTCATGGTGGCGGCGATGAACGGTCCGCAGGCCATGCTCGGCTGGGTCATCGGCGCGATCATCGTGCTGGCCGACGGCCTGATCTGGGCCGAGCTCGGCGCGGCCATGCCGGGCGCCGGCGGCACGTACATCTACCTGCGGGAGGCGTTCCAGTACCGGACCGGGCGGCTGATGCCGTTCCTGTTCGTGTGGACCGCGGTGCTGTTCATCCCGCTGATCATGTCCACCGGCGTGATCGGACTCGTGCAGTACCTCGGCGTGCTGTGGCCGGCCGTCGTCGACGACACCGGCAGCGTCAACACGCTCGGCCACGTGATCGGCGTGGTCATCACCGGCCTGGTCGTCGTCCTGCTGTACCGCAAGATCGGCGACATCACCAAGGTCACCACCGCCTTCTTCGGCGTGATGCTGGTCAGCATCCTGGCCGTGATCATCGCGGCCTACAGCCACTTCAGCGCGGCGCTGGCCTTCGACTTCACGCCCGGCGCGTTCGCCGGCGGCGGCGCGTTCTGGACCGGCCTCGGCGCCGGCCTGATCATCGCCGTCTACGACTACCTCGGCTACAACACCAGCGCCTACCTCGGCGGCGAGGTCCGCGAGCCGGGCCGGACGCTGCCGCGGTCGATCATCCTGTCCATCGTCGGCATCATGTGCCTGTATCTGCTGCTGCAGATCGGCATCCTCGGCGCCGTGCCGTGGCAGGACGTCGCCAAGTCCTCGTCGGTGGCCACGCTGGCGGTCAACACGTCGTGGGGCCCGGTGGCCGGCGACATCGTGACCGTGCTCATCGTGGTGACCGCGTTCGCGTCGGTGTTCGCGGGGCTGCTCGGTGGTTCGCGAGTGCCCTACGAGGCCGCCCGCGACAAGCTGTTCCTGCCGGTGTTCGCCAAGCTGCACCCGAAGGGGCACTTCCCCACCGCGGGCCTGCTGGTGATGGGTGTGATCACCGCGATCGCCTCGCTGTTCCCGCTGTCGGTCGTGATCAACGCGCTCACCGCCGTCATCGTGCTGGTGCAGTCGGTGGCGCAGATCGCCGCGCTGGTCGTCCTGCGTCGTCGCCAGCCGAACCTGGTGCGGCCGTACAAGATGTGGCTGTACCCGGTGCCGCTGGTCGTCGCGCTGGCCGGCTGGGCCTTCCTGTACTACTCGGTCGACACCCTGTCCCAGATCCTGTCGGTCGCCTGGGTGATCGTCGGTGCCGCCGCGTTCCTGATCTGGGCCCGGGCCGAGCAGGTCTGGCCGTTCGGACCGAAGGAGATCAAGGAGGAGTACCTCACGACATCGACGTCAGCCGCGTGAGCTCCGCGTCGATGTCCACCCACAGGTGCTCGTTGCCGGGCATGACGATCTCGTAGGTCTCGTCGAGGAACTCGGCGAGGTCCTCCGCCGGGGCCTCGAACACCGCCTGGCCCGACGGCGAGCGCAGCTCCACCACGACCATCTCCACGTCGCTGTCCGACGGCCTGATCCGGATGTCGCCCTCACCGGCGTCGCCGATCAGGCCGTCGGCCAGCAGGTCCCGACTGAAGGCCCATTCCACGCAGTCCTCGCGGCCCGGGCGGAAGGCCGCCACCACCGCGAACGGATCCAGCGTGTCGTAGCGCAGCTCGACCTCCAGCGGCACCAGGAAGTCGTGCGCGGCCAGGAAGCCGAAGTCCACCCGCTCCGTGATCACCTTGCGGTCGTTGTCGCCCATCGTCCGTCCCCTTCGCTCTCTCACGTCATCACCCGTGACAGAGGTGGGACGCAGCACCGGTGGGATACCCACGCGGTTTTCCCAGAAGACACCCGAACGGGTGCCGTCACCAAGTCAGGTCACGGCACTTGGCGGTTGCGTCCCGGGGTTCGACCTGCAAGGTGGCGTGCTCCAGCCGGTAGTCCTCGGCCAGCAGTTTCTGGGCCCTGACCAGCACATCCGCCGGTTCCGCCCCGGGGGCCACGGCGAGGTGCGCGGAGGCCACCTCCATGCCCGATGTGAGGGTCCACACATGCACGTCATGAGCCTCGGTCACGCCGTCAAGTGCAGTGAGATCAACACATAGCTGCTTGACGTCCACCCGTTCGGGCGCGTGCTGAAAGAGGATGCGCAGTGCCCGTTTGGCCAGGCCCCAGGTGCGGGGCAGCACGAACAGGCCGATGGCGACCGCGATGACCGGGTCCGCGTAGCGCCAGCCCGTTGTCAGCGTGATCAGACCGCTGAGCAGGACACCCACCGAGCCGATCAGGTCCGACAGCACTTCCAGGTAGGCGCCTTTCAGGTTCAGGCTCTCCTTCGCGCCGTCCTTGAGCAGCATGAAGGCCGTCGCGTTGATCGCGATGCCGATCACCGCCGTGATCGTCACCGGCAGTCCCGGCACAGCTGGCGGCGCCGCGAACCGCTCGATCGCCTCGTACAGCACGTAGCCCGCGACCGCGAACAGCAGCACCGCGTTGGCCAGCGCCGCCAGCACTTCCGCCCGGTACATGCCGAACGTCCGTTCCTGCTTCTGGTTCTTCCGTGCCGCCAGGATCACCGCCGCCAGCGCCAGCCCGATCCCCACCACGTCCGTGAGCATGTGCGCCGCATCCGAGATCAGCGCCAGCGAGCCCGTGGTGATCCCGATCGTCGCCTCGACCACGAGGAACGTCGCTCCCAGGCCCAGCGCCGCCCACAGCCTGCCCACGTGCTGCCCCGAGGCGCTGCCGTGCCCGTGTCCGTGCCCCATCGCCCGTTCCTTCCGTGTCCCCAGTCCCCCTCAACATATAGCGACATGCGCATAAGCTCAATAAGTGCAGCCTAACTTTTACTGGCGAACTCCTTGATCCAGCTGGCCAGGATGTGTGGCTGCTCCTTGATCACCCAGTGCCCCGCCGGCAGCGTCTTGACCGTCAGGTCGTCACACCACCCTTCCGCCGCCCTGGCCATCGCCGGCGTCACGAACCGATCTTTCGTCGGCACGATGAGCAACGTCCTCGTCGTGATCCGTCTTGCCGCATGGCTCTTGCCAATGTTCGCCCGGTACAGCTCGAGCCCCGGTGTCGGAAAGATCAAGTCCGGCAGCCTCGGGATCTTGAACGCCGCCATGTACCAGGACCTGGCCAGCTGTTTCACCGTCTCCTTGCTGGGCAGGTTCTTCTCGTACCAGTCGCTCGCGTGTCCCAGATCCGGCCCCGAGATCGCCGTGAACGTCTCGAAGGGATGGTTGGCCACCGCCCGCCACCCCTGCACCGCTCCCCAGTCATGCCCCACCAGATGCTTCACCCCTGTGGCCTCCGCCACACGAATCAGATCATCCTTCA
>Ga0068853_100004275_pt1 | contig 11034 bp, 8 predicted proteins | sample KBSCornC32_FD_65655 | JGI IMG/M metagenome (GOLD analysis project Ga0068853, IMG submission 65655) | Corn rhizosphere microbial communities from Kellogg Biological Station, Michigan, USA - KBS Corn C3-2 | ecosystem: Host-associated > Plants > Roots > Rhizosphere > Soil ... | reverse complement strand
CGCGGATCTCGTGCTCATGCGCGAAGGGCTCACCGTGCTCCGCGCGAAGATCGTTGCGGTGCTGCGCGCGCTCGCGCAGTTCGCGCGCACGTGGAGCGCAGAGCCGACGCTCGCCTACACGCATTTGCAGTCGGCCCAGCTCACGACCGTGGGCAAGCGGGCGACGCTCTGGATGCAGGATCTCGTGCTCGACCTGGCGGATCTCGATCATCGCATCGCGACCCTGCCGCTGCGCGGCGTGAAGGGCACGACCGGCACGCAGGCCAGCTTTCTCGAGCTCTTTCGCGGCGATCACGAGCGCGTGCGCGAGCTCGAGCGGAACGTGGTGAAGCGAATGGGCTTCACGCACGTCCTCCCCGTCACCGGGCAGACGTACACCCGCAAGCTCGATGCGCACGTGCTCGGTGTCGTGTCCGGCATCGCGGCGTCCGCGGCGAAGTTCGCGTCCGACGTTCGCCTGCTGCAGTCGTACGGCGAGATCGAGGAGCCGTTCGAGAGCGAGCAGATCGGGTCGTCCGCGATGGCGTACAAGCGAAATCCGATGCGCTCCGAGCGCATCAACTCGCTCGCGCGATTCGTGATGACGCTCGAGGAAAACGCCAATCTCACCCACAGCGTGCAATTCTTCGAGCGCACGCTCGATGACAGCGCGAATCGCAGGCTCGTCATCCCCGAGATGTTCCTGGCCACCGATGCGATCCTGCTGCTCATGGAGAACGTGGCGGCGGGGCTCGAGGTGCATCGTGCGAGGATCAGGCAGCGCATCGCCGCCGAGCTTCCGTTCATGGCGACCGAGAAGCTGATCGTGCGCATGGTCGCGGGAGGCGGCGACCGGCAGAATGCACACGCGATCATTCGCCGGCACAGCCTGGAGGCCGGGCGTGCGCTCAAGGACGGCGCGCTGCACAACGATCTGCTGGACCGGCTGAAGGCGGATCCGGAGTTCACGCTGTCCGCGGCGGAAATGGAGGATCTCGTGGCGGCGGAGAACTTCACCGGACGCTCGACGGAGCAGGTCACGGAATTTCTGGGTGAGATCGTCGATCCGATTCTCGACGCCGCTCCTCTTCCCGATGCGGCGGAGGCGCTCCGCGTATGACGCTCATGACGTCGAGCGCGCTTCCGCTGCGCCAGCTCGGGCGCGGCAAGGTGCGCGACATCTACGAGGTGGACGCGCAGCGTCTCCTGCTGGTGGCGACCGATCGTGTGAGCGCGTTCGACGTGGTCATGCGCGAGGCCATCCCGTACAAGGGCGCGGTGCTGACCCAGATCAGCGCCTGGTGGTTCACGCAGCTCGCCGATCTCACGCCGAATCACCTGATCTCGGCCGACGCACGGGAGATCGCGCGCCTCGTGCCAGCGCTGGCAGGGCAGGAGGCTGCGATGGCGGGTCGCGCAATGCTCTGCAGGCGCACGGAAGTGTTTCCTGTGGAGTGTGTCGTACGGGGTTATATTTCGGGGTCCGCCTGGAAGGAGTACTCGCGGACCGGAACGCTCGCCGGCGAGCTGCTACCAGAGGGGCTGCAGGAGAGCGACCAGCTGGCGGAGGTGTTGTTCAGCCCTGCCACGAAGGCGGAGACCGGCCACGACGAGAACATCACGATCGCCCGCATGCGCGCTCTCATTGGCGACGCGGCAGCGGTGCTGGAGCAGCGATCGAGGATGATATACGAACGGGGGCGCGACATCGCCAAGGAACGGGGGATCATCATCGCGGACACCAAGTTCGAGTTCGGGCGCACCAGCGATGGCGAGGTGCTGCTGATCGATGAGGTGCTGACGCCGGACAGCTCGCGCTTCTGGCTCGCGAGCGGCTATCGGCCGGGTGGCTCGCAGCCGAGCTTCGACAAGCAACCGTTGCGCGATCATCTCGAAGGCGAGCGCAAGGCCGGCCGCTGGAACGGTGATGCCCCTCCCCCGCCCCTTCCCGAGGCCGTCGTGCAGGCGACCAGCAAGCGCTATCTCGAGGCGTTCGAGCGCATCACCGGCGCGCCGCTCGATCTGTCGGAGCTCGCATGAAGGTCGCGCGCGAGGGCATCATCTTCATCGTCATCGCCTGGCTGCTCGCGCTCGGCGCGCTCTGGATGGGCTCCCTGCACCACTCGCTCGGCTGGTACATCGCGGCCGTGCCGCTGGTGATGATCGCGCTCTGGGTCGTCTACTTCTTTCGCGACCCCGAGCGAACGGGCGACCGCGGAGAGCATCTCGTCGTCTCGCCGGCCGATGGGCTGGTCGTGATGGTCACCGACGTGGAGGAGCCATCCTTCATCGCCGGGATGGCGACGCGCATCTCGATCTTCATGAACGTGTTCAACGTGCACGTAAACCGGTATCCGGTGAACGGCGTCGTGAAGTATCTGCATTACAACAAGGGGCGCTTCCTGCACGCTGCGCACGAGAAGGCGAGCCTCGAGAACGAGCAGATGTCCGTCGGCATCGAGTCGGGCTCGCGACGCATTCTCGTTCGGCAGATCGCCGGGCTGATCGCGCGTCGCATCGTGAACTACGCGAAAGAGGGGCAGACGGCCGAGCAGGGCGTGCGCATGGGGATCATCCGCTTCGGGTCGCGAGTGGACGTGTTCATCCCGACGGACAGCGTCGTTCGGATCAAGGTCGGAGAGCGCGCGATCGCCGGCACCACCGTGCTCGCGGAACTCCGCACGTGAGGCCCATTCCGCGTCCCGCGATGCGCCGCGCGGTCGTGCTGCTGCCCAACGGATTCACGCTCGCGAATCTGTTCTTCGGCATCTACGCGATCGTCAACGCCGCGCGCGGCGACTACCTCGCCGCCGGGTGGTGCGTGATCCTGGGCGGCGTCATGGATGCGCTCGATGGTCGCGTCGCGCGCGCGACGCGCACGGGAAGCCAGTTCGGCGTCGAGCTCGACTCGCTGGTGGATGCGATCAGCTTCGGCGTCGCCCCCGCGTTCATCATGTATTTCGCCGTGCTCAATCGCGATTCCTGGGCGTGGCTCGTGTGCTTCGCCTACATCGCGTGCGCGGTGATGCGACTGGCGCGCTTCAACGTCGAGCAGGGCGGACGCGCGAAGACGCACTTCCACGGGCTTCCGAGTCCAGCCGCGGGAATGACCCTCGCGACCTACTACTGGTTCACACAGACGAGCTGGTACCACCTCGTGGATGCGTGGCCGTGGCACACCGTGCTGCCCGCGGTGATGCTGACGCTCAGCTTCCTCATGATCAGCCACGTGCTGTATCCGGCCATGCCGCGCGTCAGCATGCACAACGTGCGCGGCATCGTCGGTACGGTGCTCCTGCTCGCTGCGATCATCGCGGTTCTCTACGAGCCGCTCCGATTCGCCTTCCCGATTCTCGTCGCGTACGTCGCGTTCGGCCTGCTGCGCACGATCTTCTTCGGTCTGATGGAGCGCCTGCCCACCGGCGATCCGCTCATGGACGATGAAGACGATGAGGAGCCCGACGAATACACGCTTCGCCGCGAGGTCGAGGTCGTGGACACCCCCGTGGGCGAGCGTCGCGGCCGCTCCCGCGACAGGCGCAGCTCGGGCTTTCCGAAAGCCATCCCCCGCTCGAAAGAGGATCCAGAATGAGTCGCTACCGCGTTGCCGTCCACATCGTCCCGCGAAAGGGCATCCTCGATCCGCAGGGCAAGGCGGTCTCGGATGCGCTGCACGCTCTCGGCTTCGACGGCGTGACGGATACGCGAATCGGCCGGCACATCGTGCTCCACATCGCGGCGCCGGATGCGAAGTCGGCCGATGCGCAGGTGCGCGAGATGTGCGGGCGACTGCTCGCCAATCCGGTGACGGAGGACTTCGAGATCGCAACCGTGGAGAGCGCATGAAATTCGGCATCGTGACGTTTCCCGGATCGAACTGCGACTACGACAGCTATCACGCAGTCGCGGACTCGCTCGGTCTGCCGGCCGTGTACCTCTGGCACAAATCGACGGATCTGCAGGGCGTGGACGTGGTGATCCTGCCTGGCGGATTCAGCTACGGAGACTACCTGCGAGCCGGCGCCATCGCGCGCTTCAGCCCGATCATGCAGGAGGTGGCGGCGCACGCGCGGGCAGGCGGCCCCGTGCTGGGCATATGCAACGGCTTTCAGATCGCGTGCGAGGCGGGACTCCTGCCGGGTGCTCTGCTCCGCAACGCCAACCTGCAGTTCGTGTCGGACACGGTGCGCATTCGCGTCGAGAATGCGGACACGATGTTCACATCGCGCTGCGAAGTCGGCGATGTGCTTCGCATTCCGGTCGCGCATGGCGATGGTCGCTTCACGGCCGACGAGGATACGCTCGATCGGCTCGAAGGAGAGGGTCGGATCGTGTTCCGCTACGTGAACGAGCACGGAGCTCCGGATGCGATCTCGAATCCGAACGGCTCGATGCGCGACATCGCCGGAATCATCAGCGCAGAGGGAAACGTGCTCGGGCTCATGCCACACCCCGAGCGCGCGATGGAGGATCTCATCGGATCCGCGGACGGCCGACGCATCTTCGAGTCGCTGCTCGCCAGAGTTTCCGCTTAACCCAGGGGTATTCATGCTTCGCCTGATTCTCGCGCTCTCGTTCGTGGCAGTAACGGCCCACGCGCAATCCGGCGCCGGGACGATCGATCCCGGCATGACGCGCGCGCAGGTGATCGAGCGCCTCGGCAAGCCGGCCACCGTCCGCACGTATCAGGGATCGACGTACCTGATGTACTCGAACAAGTGCGGCAAGAAGTGCGGGATGCAGGACCTCGTGATACTCGAGCACGACTCCGTCGTCGACGCGGTGCTCCGCTCGCCGGACCGCCACTACACGGGCACGAGCAGCTCACCCGAGGCAACGTCCCCGCACGCGCCTACTCAGCGGAACCAGCCGCTGGCCGTGCCTGCAGCGCAGCCTGGTGCCGCCGAGCGCGTCGCGCCCGGTACGCCGCACACGCCCGCGGACAGCGCCAACACCAGCACGAGCCGCGCGCCCGCCGACAGTGCCCAGACGAGCACCAGCCACGCTCCCGCCGACAGCTCGGCGACGAGTACCAGTCATCCTCCGAAGCCGCCGAAGTGACGACAGCGCCTTCCCCCCGCCCAGGTGATCCGGTCATCACGCCGGCGCTCGTGGCGGAGCACGGACTCACCGAAGACGAATACGAGCGACTCGTAGCCCTGCTCGGCCGCACGCCCACGTTCACCGAGCTCGGAATCGTGAGTGCGCTGTGGAACGAGCACTGCTCGTACAAGCACTCGCGCACGCATCTGAAAACGCTGCCGACCAAGGCACCCTACGTGCTGCAGGGACCCGGAGAGAACGCGGGCGTCATCTCGATCGGCGACGGGTGGGCGATCGCGTTCAAGATCGAGTCGCACAATCATCCGTCGGCGGTCGAGCCGTATCAGGGCGCCGCGACGGGGGTGGGTGGAATTCTTCGCGATGTGTTCACAATGGGCGCGCGGCCGATCGCGCTCCTCGACTCCCTTCGCTTCGGCTCGCTCGACTCTCCACGCGTGCGCCACCTCTTCGGCGGCGTGGTCAAGGGCATCGGCGACTACGGCAACTGCGTCGGCATTCCGACCGTGGGTGGCGAGATCGTGTTCGATCCCGCCTACGAAGGCAATCCGCTCGTGAATGCGATGTGCGTCGGCCTGCTGCGCGAGACGGATCTGATCCGGGCCGCGGCAGAGGGCGTGGGAAACGCGATCATGGCCGTGGGCGCTCGTACGGGCCGCGACGGCATCCACGGCGCGTCCTTCGCGTCCGAGGATCTGTCGGAGGCGAGCGAGGCCAAGCGTCCGATGGTTCAGGTGGGCGATCCCTTCACCGAGAAGCTGCTGCTCGAAGCGAGCCTCGAGCTGATCGCGAGCGGCCACATCGTCGCGATCCAGGACATGGGCGCCGCGGGGCTCACGTCGTCCTCGGCGGAGATGGCCGCGCGCGGCGATGTGGGCGTGAGCATCGACACGTCGAAGGTTCCGGTGCGCGAAGAGGGCATGTCTCCCTACGAGATTCTGCTGAGCGAGTCGCAGGAGCGGATGCTCGTCGTCGCGAAGAAGGGACACGAGGCGCAGGTGCGCTCCATTCTCGAGAAGTGGGACTTGAGCGCCGCGGTCATCGGCGAGGTGATCGCGCAGCCCGTGTATCGCGTCACCGAGGGCGACCGTGTCGTGGCGGAGTTTCCGGGCTCGCAGCTCGTGAGCGACTGTCCGATGTACAACCCGCCCGCCAGAGAAGACCCGGCCGTCGCCGAGCTCCGCGCGCGTGACGTGCACGCGATCGCCGAGCTTGCGGAGGAACAGGATCCCGTGTGGACGCTCGAGCGTCTGTTGTCGTCGCCGACGATCGCGAGCAAGCGCTGGGCGTATCGCCAGTACGATTCCACCGTGCGCACGAGCACCGTGCTGCGCCCCGGAGAGGGCGACGCCGCCGTGATCCGTCTGCGCCACACGGATCGCGCGATCGCGCTCAAGACCGATTGCAACGGACGCTACGTGTCGCTCGATCCGCGCGTGGGTGCGCAGCTCGCGGTGGCCGAGGCCGCGCGCAATGTCGCGTGCACGGGCGCGCGGCCCATGGCGATCACGAACTGTCTCAACTTCGGCAATCCGAAGCGTCCCGAGGTCTACTTCCAGTTCACCGAAGCCGTGCGCGGCATGGGAGAGGCTTGCCTGGCGCTCGGCACGCCCGTCACTGGCGGGAACGTCTCCTTCTACAACGAGAATCCGACGGGCGCCGTGCACCCCACGCCCGTAGTGGGGATGGTCGGGCTCATCGACTCGCTCGCCCATATCACGCGATCGGGCTTCAGCAGCGAAGGGGACGACATCATTCTGCTGGGTGAGCCCACCAGCGAGCTGGGAGGCAGCGAATATCTCGCGCGCGTGCACGGCGTGGCTGCCGGCGCCCCACCCCGCTGCGATCTCGCCCGCGAGAAGGCCACCATCGAGGCGCTGCTGGAAGCGATTCGCGCGGGCGGCATTCGATCGGCGCACGACTGCAGCGACGGCGGTCTCGCCGTAGCGGTGGCGGAGTGCTGCATCGCGGACCGCGACGGAACCCTCGGGGCCGAAATCGAGTTGAGCAAGTGGAGCACTCTCCCGCTCCGCGCGCTTCTGTTCGGGGAGGCGCAGGCGCGGATCATCGTGAGCACGGCTCAACCATCCGTGGTACTGGAGATCGCGAGAAGGCATGGCGTACCTGCACGAGTGATCGGTCAGGTTCGTGCCCCGGGCGCAGGGCTCACGATTCGCATTGGCGAGCGTGCGATTCGCGCGCCGCTCGATCGGCTCGCGCACGCGTATCACGACGCGATACCGGACATCATGAACGCAGCAGCCGCGGAAGTCGCGGTGCTCGAGCAACATCCTCAACCATCTGGCGCCTAGAACATGTGTGGAATCTTCGGCGTGCGCGGCGTGCAGGATGCCGGCGCGCTCGTGCATCTTGGTTTGTATTCGCTGCAGCATCGTGGACAGGAGTCTGCGGGCATCGTCGCCGTCGACGAGGACGGGCAGGCGCGCGCGGTGCGCAGCATGGGACTCGTCTCCGAGGGGCTCGGTACGCCCGAAACGGCATCACTGAACGGCTCGCTGGCCATCGGGCACACCCGCTACAGCACCGCGGGCTCGTCCACCATCGAGAACGCGCAGCCGATTCTCGCTCGCTTTCGCGACGGCAACATCTCGCTGGCGCACAACGGAAACATCGTCAACGCGACAGAGCTGAGACGTGAGCTCGAGGATCAGGGGGCGATCTTCTCCGGCTCCATGGATTCGGAGATCCTCGTGCACCGCATCGCGCGCTCCCGCTGTGAACGGCCGGAGGACAAGCTGGCGGAGGCGCTCCGGGGCGTCGAAGGCGCGTACTGCCTGGCCGTGACGATCGGCGACACGCTGCTCGCCGCGCGGGACCCGCACGGCTGGCGCCCGCTCTCCCTCGGCACCCTCGGTGATGGCTACGTGTTCGCCTCGGAGACGTGCGCGCTGGACATCGTGGGCGCGACCCATCTGCGCGATGTCGAGCCCGGCGAGATCGTGATCATCGACGCGAATGGCATGCGCTCGGTGCGGATTCCTGAGCGCGCGGAGCTCCGGCGCTGTGTGTTCGAGTACGTGTACTTCGCGCGGCCCGACAGCCGCATCTTCGACGGCGGCTCCGTCGATCACGCACGCCGCGAGCTCGGGCGGCAGCTGGGGCGCGAGTGCCCCGCCCCGAGCGCCGATCTGGTCTTCGGTGTGCCGGACTCCGCGAACGCCGCTGCCCTGGGCTTCGCGGAGGAGACGGGCCTTCCGCTCGAGTTCGCGCTCATCCGCAATCACTACGTGGGTCGCACCTTCATTCAGCCGAGCCAGGCTGGACGCGTGCAGAAGGTGAAGGTCAAGTACAACCCCGTGCGCGAGGTGCTCGACGGCAAGAGCGTGGTCATGGTGGACGATTCGATCGTTCGCGGCACGACCACGCGCGGACTCGTCGCGCTGGTGCGACAGGCCGGAGCGCGCGAGGTCCACATGCGCATCTCGTCGCCCCCGGTCACCGGCCCGTGCTACTACGGGATCGATACCCCCTCGCGCGAAGAGCTCATTGGCGCCAACATGACGATCGACCAGATCGCCGAGCATATTGGTGTCGATTCGCTCGGCTACCTGTCGCGTGATGGCATGTTGAAGTCCGTCCCGGGCGGCCCGCACGGCTTTTGCCATGCTTGCTTCTCGGGCGACTATCCAACGCCGCCACCAACGGATCCAGACAAGCTCCGATTCGGCTGCGGTTGTTGAGGCGGCCGTTCGGCGACGACTCCTGACTCGAGGCTCGGACCAGACGCGTGCTCGTATACTTTTTTGGCAGCGGTTCCGCGGACGGCACGCGGGAGATGAAGGCAGTGCTCGGGGGCAAGGGCGCCAACCTCGCCGAGATGACGAACCTCGGCGTCCCCGTGCCTCCCGGCTTCACGATTGCGTGCTCCGCGTGCCTCGACTACCTGCGCGGCGGCGGCACGAGCGCCGAGCTGCAGGCGGAGATCGACAAGAACCTGACGCGTCTCGAGCAGGTGTCGGGACGCGGCTTCGGCGATCCGAAGAATCCGCTGCTCGTTTCCGTGCGCTCGGGCGCTCCCATCTCGATGCCCGGGATGATGGAGACGATCCTCAATCTCGGTCTCAATGACCGCACCGTCATCGGCCTCGCGCAGCAGAGCGGGAACGCGCGCTTCGCCTACGACTCGTATCGCCGCTTTCTGCAGATGTACGGCGATGTCGTGCTCAACGTGCCCATGCAGGACTTCGAGCATCTGCTCAAGTCGAAGCGTCTGACCACGTCTGCCGAGACCGATGCCGACCTCTCCGAGGACGCGCTCCGAAACCTCGTCGAGGAGTACAAGGCGCTCGTGCGCAATCGCACCGGCGAGGACTTTCCGATGGAGCCGCGCGACCAGCTCGAGGGCGCGATCGAAGCGGTGTGGCGCTCCTGGAAGCTGAAGAAGGCCGTCGACTACAGGCGCCAGAACAACATCCCGGACACACTCGGCACCGCGGTCAACGTCGTCTCGATGGTGTTCGGCAATCTCGGCAACGACTCCGGCACGGGCGTCGCGTTCACGCGCAATCCGTCCACTGGCGAGAAGAAGTTCTACGGCGAGTTCCTGGTGAACGCGCAGGGTGAGGACGTCGTCGCCGGCATCCGTACGCCGCTGCCCATCGACCAGATGGAGACGCAGCTCCCGGGCGCGTATGCCGAGCTGCTCGAGACGCAGAACCGTCTCGAGCAGCACTACCGCGACATGCAGGACATCGAGTTCACGGTCGAGCGCGGCACGCTCTACCTGCTCCAGACGCGCACCGGCAAGCGCACCGCCGCGGCGGCGATTCGCATCGCGGACGAGATGGTCGCGGAGGGGCTGATCACGCAGCGCGAGGCGGTGCTGCGCGTGGACGCCGAGCAGCTCGATCAACTGCTGCACCCGGTGATCGATCCGGGCGCGCGCGCGGAGGAGATCGCGACCGGGCTGCCCGCCAGCCCCGGCGCCGCGAGCGGCCAGGCGGTGTTCGATCCCGATGTCGCCGAGCAGCGCGCCGCGGAGGGAATTCGCGTGATCCTCGTGCGAGACGAGACGACGCCCGAGGACTTCCACGGGATCGTCGCTGCGCGTGCGGTGCTCACGGCGCGCGGGGGCATGACGAGTCACGCGGCGGTGGTCGCTCGCGGTATGGGCAAGTGCGCGATCGTCGGCTGCAAGGAGATGGAAGTCGATCTCACGCATCGCAGCTTCCGCGTCAACGGCACCACGATCAACGAAGGCGACTGGATCACGCTCGACGGCGCCACCGGACGCGTGTTCAGCGGTGACCTGCCGACGATTCCGAGCGACGTCGTGCGCGTGCTCAGCGGGCAGATGCGCGGCTCCGACTCGCGCGGGTACGTCACCTATGCGCGTCTGCTGTCGTGGGCGGATGAAGCCCGCACGCTGCAGGTGCGCGCGAACGCGGACACGCCGCACGATGCGCGCACCGCGCGGAACTTCGGGGCCGAAGGGATCGGGCTCTGCCGCACGGAGCACATGTTCTTCGAGGGCGACCGCATCACCGGCATGCGCGAGATGATCGTCGCGCGTGATGAGGGCGGCCGCCGCCGCGCGCTCGCCAAGCTCCTGCCGATGCAGCGCGGAGACTTCGAGGGGATCTTCGAGGCGATGGACGGCTGTCCGGTCACCATCCGGCTGCTCGATCCACCGCTGCACGAATTCCTTCCGCACGGCGGCGAGGACACGAAGCGTCTGGCGCGCACGCTCGGCCTCTCGCGCGAGGAGCTCAACCGCATCGTCGAGTCGCTGCGCGAGACCAATCCGATGCTCGGGCTTCGCGGATGCCGGCTCGGGATCGTGTACCCCGAGATCACGGAGATGCAGGGGCGCGCGATCTTCGAGGCGGCGGTGCGCGCGAAGCGGCGCGGGATCGACGTGCAGCCCGAGATCATGGTTCCCCTGGTGTCCACTGTGAAGGAGCTCGAGAATCAGCGCGCGATTCTGGAGCACGTCGCGGATCAGGTGATGGGAGCCATGGGCGAGGAGATGCC
>Ga0068853_100004273_pt1 | contig 11036 bp, 6 predicted proteins | sample KBSCornC32_FD_65655 | JGI IMG/M metagenome (GOLD analysis project Ga0068853, IMG submission 65655) | Corn rhizosphere microbial communities from Kellogg Biological Station, Michigan, USA - KBS Corn C3-2 | ecosystem: Host-associated > Plants > Roots > Rhizosphere > Soil ... | reverse complement strand
TAGAGCAGCACGGCGATGATGCCCATGGTCTTCTGCGCGTCGTTGCCGCCGTGGCCCAGCGAGTAGAGCGAGGCCGAGACGAACTGCAGCCGGCGAAACACCTTGTCGCCCAGCTGCGGCGTCGCCCGCACGAATAGCCAGGAGACCAGCAGCACCAAGAGGAGCGCGATGAAGAAGCCGGTCACGGGCGAGAGCACGATGGCGATGGCCGTCTTGCTGAACCCGCCCCAGATGATGCTGTGGATGCCGGCCTTGGCCGTCGCCGCGCCGATCAGACCGCCGATCAGGGCGTGCGAGCTGGACGACGGGATGCCGCCGACCCAGGTGATCACGTTCCAGACGATGGCGCCCATCAACGCCCCGAAGATCAGGGCGTCGGAAACGATGTGCGGATCGACCAAGCCCTTGCCGATGGTGTTGGCCACGTGCAGCCCGAACACCGCAAAGGCGATGAAGTTGAAGAAGGCCGCCCACGCCACCGCATACCTCGGCGGCAGCACGCGGGTGGAGACGATGGTGGCGATGGAATTGGCCGCATCGTGCAGGCCGTTCAGGAAGTCGAACAGCAGCGCGACCGCGATCAGGAAGACGAGGATGATGAACGGGTCCACGGCGGTGCGGCCCGGCTCAGATGTGTTCGATCAGGATGCTGGAGACGCGGTTGGCCACGTCCTCGAACCGGTCCACCACCTTCTCAAGGTGGTCGTAGATTTCGGCCCCGACCACATAGTCCATGGCGTTGCCGGCCCGGCTCTTGAGGAACAGCGCCTTCATGCCGGCGTCGTAGATGCTGTCGGCCTCTTCCTCGAGCCGGGTGACCTCCTGCGCCAGTTCGGCCACGCGCTTGGAGTTGTGCCGCAGGTCCTTCAGCGCCCCGACTAGCTCGACGGTCAGGCCGGAGGTCCGCACGATGATGTCGGCCATGGCCCGCATCTCGGGCGCGAACTCGCGCTGCTCGAACAGCGTCACGGCCTTGGCCGTCTTTTGCATCTGGTCGATAGCGTCGTCGAGCGTGGTGGTCAGGTCCTTGATGTCGCCCCGGTCGAAGGGGGTGATGAAGGTGCGGCTGACGGCGGTCAGCACCTCGCGGGTGATGCCGTCCGCCTCATTCTCGAAGTGGCTGACCCGCTCGCACCAGCTGGGCACCTCGTCGCCGCCGTCGAGCAGCTTGCGCAGCGCCTCGGCCCCGTGGACGAGCGTCTGGGCGTGGCGGTCGAACATCCCGAAGAAGCGCCCTTCTTTGGGCATCACGGCCTGGAACCAGCTCAGCATCTCAATTCGTCCCCAGCGGCTGAATCGCGCCACGGCCTTCTTAGCAGCGGGCGGCGATCTATGAAGCTTTTATGACGTGCGTCACACGCGTGGGCTCGGAACACGGAAGCGGGGCAAGGGGTTCTACCGGCCTAGCCCATAAAAGGACTGCGCCATGAGAATCGCCGACATCATGAGCCGCGACGTACACGTCGCGCTTCCCGAAACCACCCTGCGCGACGCCGCCGAGGTTATGGCCCAGAACGACGTGGGCGCCCTGCCCGTGTACGACGGCCGCCGCCTGCTCGGCATCATCACCGACCGCGACATCGTCGTGCGCGGCCTGGCCAAGGGTCTTGGCCCCGATACATCGGTCACCCAGGCCATGACCGAGGGCGTCGAGTGCTGCTTCGAAGACGACGACATCACCGAAGTCGCCGACAAGATGGCCTCGGCCCAGATCCGCCGCATCGCCGTCGTGGATGCCGACAACAAGCTAGTCGGCATGGTGTCGCTCGGCGACGTCGCCCGCGAAACCAAGCCCGCCACCTCAGGCGACGTGCTGGAAGAAGTCAGCCAGCCGAGCCAGCAACACCACTGACGGGGCTAACGCCCCGTCGGCATATCCTTGAACGCCACGTCCTTGTCGACGCGGACATCGCCGGGCAGGCCGAGAACCCGCTCGGCGATGATGTTCTTCAGGATTTCGTCGGTGCCACCGGCGATGCGAAGGCCCGGCGCCCACATCAGCGACTGCTGGAACGCGGCTTCGAGAGGGGCCACGGCCGGGTCGTTGATGATGCCGAACTGATCCTCCAGCTCCATGGAGCTGTTGGCCATGTCCTGCATCTGGTTGGCGGCGATGATCTTGCCGATGGAGCTTTCCGCGCCCGGGGTCTGGCCGCGCGACAGGGCAGTCATGGTGCGGAAGCGAGTCATCTTCAGACCTTCCGACGCCACGTACCAGTCAGCGAGCTTTTCGCGCAGGGAAGCGTCCTTCATCGAGCCCAGCTGGCGCGCAAGGTCCATGACCAGCTTGTAGTCGGGGCCCGTCGAGCCGCCGACGGCCAGGCGCTCGTTCATCAGGGTGACCAGCGCCACCTTCCAGCCTTCGCCGACCGCGCCGAGGCGCTGTGAGTCCTTCACGCGCAGGTCGGTGAAATAGACCTCGTTGAACTCGGACCCGCCGCTCATCTGGTGGATAGGGCGCACCTCCACGGCCGGATCGTGCATGTCGATCCAGAACATGGTCAGGCCCTTGTGCTTGGGCACGTCAGGGTCGGTGCGGACCAGCAGGATGCCGAAGTCGCTGTACTGGGCGCCGGTGGTCCACACCTTCTGGCCGTTGATCACCCACTCATCGCCGTCCTTGACCGCCCGGGTGCGGGCCGCGGCCACGTCCGAGCCGCCGGCCGGTTCGGAGAACAGCTGGCACCAGATTTCCTCGCCCTTCACGGCGGGACCGACGAAGCGCTGCTTCGTGTCCTCATCGGCGAACGCCATGACCGTCGGCACGCACATGCCGAGACCGATGGTGAAATAGCCGTAGTTGACGCCAGCCTTGGCCTCTTCCTGGTTGAAGATGACCGACTGGATCGGCGTGCCGCCGCCCCCGCCCCACTCCTTGGGCCAGGTGATGCAGGCGTAGCCGGCGTCGGCCTTGCGCGTCTGCCAGGCCTTCGCCGCGGCCATGTGCTCGGGGCTGTTGGGCTTGCGGCCGTTGGCGGTCGTCGACTTGTGGTCGGCGGCGTTCTCCGCCAGCCACTTGCGGGCCTTTTCGCGGAAGGCGGCTTCTTCGGGGGAGTCGTTGAAGTCCATTACGCTGCGTTCCTTCTTTCGAGCTGCCCGACCAGGCGCTCTTTCCAGACCTTGGGGGCGCCGGCGACGAGGGCCAGCTGGCGCGAGCGGCGGTAGAAGAGGTGGGCGTCGACGTCCCAGGTAAAGCCCATGCCGCCGTGCGTCTGGATGTTCTCCTTCGACGCAAACCAGTAGGCCTCGGACCCCGCGATCCGCGCCGCCGAGGCCGCGATCGGCAGCTCCGGCGCGTTCGTGTTGAGCGCCCAGGCGCCGTAGTAGGCGTTGGAGCGGGCGACCTCGTTCTTCACGTACATGTCGGCCAGCTTGTGCTTGATCGCCTGATAGCCGGCGATAACGCGGCCAAAGGCGTAGCGGCCCATGGCGTATTCCTTGGCCATTTCCAGGCAGCGATCGGCGCCGCCCACCTGCTCGAAGGCCAGCAGCACGGCCGCGCGGTCGAACACGGCCTCGGTCAGCGCAAAACCCTCGCCCGCCGGGCCCAGCCGTTCGGCCGGGGCGCCCTCGAAGGTTAGGCGCGCCACGCCTCTGGTGGGATCGAGCGTCTTCAGCGTCTCGCGTTTGACGCCCGCCAGTTCGACCAGGAACAGGCCCGCACGGCCGCCCTCGTTGGCCAGCACCACCGCCACGTCGGCGATGTCGCCGTCGGTGACCGGGATTTTCACGCCGGAGAGCTTGCCACCCTCGACCTTGGCTTGCACCGAGCCCGGCGTCACCGGCCCCGGGCCTTCGGACGTCGCAAAGCAGCCGATCACTTCACCGGCCGCGATCTTCGGCAGCCACTTGGCCTTCTGCTCGTCGGAGCCGGCCAGCATGATGGCTTCGGCCAGGAAATAGACAGTCGAGGCGAACGGGATCGGCGCGACCGCGCGGCCGAGCTCCTCGGCAATGGCGCAGAGGTCGACGTGGCCAAGGCCCAGCCCGCCATGCTCCTCGGGGATCGCCGCGCCCAGCCAGCCCTGCTCGGCCACGCCCTTCCACAGCGTCTCGTCGTAGGAACGGCCCTCATTGTCGAGCACGCCACGCACCACGGCCACGCCGCAGCGGGCCTCCAGGAACTTGCGCGCCTCGGTCTTGAGGAACTTCTGATCGTCGGAATAGTCGAAATTCACGGGGTCTTCTCCCTTGTCGGGAGCCACCATGAACCACCTTTGGACGGACGGAAAGAATGACGTGGCGTCAGTTAGTTAGCCAAAATCGCCGCATCGGAGGGTGGCGCGGGCGCGGGTTTGGAGCTAGCTCCTGAGCATGCGAACCGAGACCCCCCAACCGATCCGCCTCGTCGACTATGCGCCCCCCGCCTTCCTGATCGATGAGACCCACCTGACCTTCCTGCTCGACGCCCACCACACGCGGGTGAAGGCCAGGCTGACCATCCGCCGCAACGGCGACCACGCCGAGCCGCTGCAGCTTCACGGCGAGCAGCTGAAGCCCGTGTCCGTCGCCATCGACGGCCGCGCGCTCGAAGCGAACGAGCGGACGGTCGACAAGGAATGGCTGACGATCGCCAACGTCCCCGATACCTTCACGTTGGAGACCGAGGTCGAGATCGATCCGGAGGCCAACAAGGCGCTGTCGGGCCTCTACATGTCGGGCGGCCGCTTCTGCACCCAATGCGAGGCCGAGGGTTTCCGGCGCATCACCTGGTTCGCCGACCGGCCGGACGTTCTCTCCCGCTTCACCGTCCGCATCGAGGCCGACCGATCGTTCCATCGGCTGCTATCGAACGGCAACCTCATTGAGAGCGGCGAGCTGCCGGGCGGGCGCCACTTCGCCATCTGGAACGACCCCTTCCCCAAGCCCTGCTACCTGTTCGCCCTGGTGGCGGGCGAGCTCGACGAGCTGGCCGACAGCTTCGTAACGATGAGCGGGCGCACGGTGGACCTGCGCATCTACGTCGACCCCGGCATGGCGAGCCGCGCCGAATACGCGATGGACGCGCTCAAGCGCTCGATGAAGTGGGACGAAGACGCGTTCGGGCGCGAATACGACCTCGACCTCTTCATGATCGTCGCCGTGCGCGACTTCAACTTCGGGGCCATGGAGAACAAGGGGCTGAACATCTTCAACAGCTCCCTGCTGCTGGCCGACCCGGCGACTGCCACCGACCTCGACTTCGAGCGCATCGAGAGCGTCGTCGCCCACGAATATTTCCACAACTGGACCGGCGACCGGATCACCTGCCGCGACTGGTTCCAGCTGTGCCTGAAGGAGGGCCTGACGGTCTTCCGCGACCAGGAATTCAGCGCCGACATGCGCGGCCACGCCGTCCAGCGGATCAAGGACGTCAAATCCCTCCGCGCTCGGCAATTCCCCGAAGACGCCGGCCCGCTCGCCCACCCCGTGCGCCCTTCGAGCTACCTGAAGATCGACAACTTCTACACCGCGACCATCTACGAGAAGGGCGCGGAGGTGATCCGGATGCTGAAGGCCCTGCTGGGTCCTGGCGATTTCCGGAAGGGCATGGACCTCTACTTCGACCGCTGGGACGGACATGCCACCACGGTCGAGGCCTTCATCGAGTGTTTCGCCGACGCGTCCGGCCGCGACCTCTCGCAATTCTTCGACTGGTACGAACAGGCCGGCACGCCGACCGTGACGCTGGAGCCGACGTTCGCCGACGGCGTGCTTGAGGTGACGCTGAAGCAGTCGACCGCGCCTACCCCCGGCCAGCCGACCAAGAAGCCGCTGCCGATCCCGGTGGCGCTGGGTTTCATGGACATCGATGGCAAGCCGGTCGGCGAGGCGCAGGTCGTCGTGCTCGACGGCCCGGAGAAGACTGTCCGCGTCGAAGGTCTGCCCTCAGAGCCCGTGATCTCAGCCCTGCGCGGGTTCTCGGCGCCCGTGAGGCTGGACTACAACGCCCCGTCCAAGCACCGCTATGTGCAGCTGGCCTCCGATCCCGACCTCTTTAACCGCTGGGAGGCCGGTCAGGCCATCGCCAGCGAGCTGATCCTCGCCCGCGCCAAGGGCCAGCCGGACGAGCTGAACGAGACCCGCTTCGCCGAGGCTGTCGGCCGAGCGCTGAACGACCAGTCCGCCGAACCAGCCTTCAAGGCCCTGCTGCTGACTCTGCCCTCCGAGCCGGACCTGGCGATGGAGATGAGCCCGGCCGACCCGCTGGCCATCCACGACGCCCGCGAGGCCCTGCGCGCTCGAATGGCGATCCATCTCGGCGACCTGCTGCGACGTCTGCATGGCGGCCTGCAGGAGGCCGGCGAGTTCTCTCCCGACGCGGAAAGCGCCGGCCGCCGGGCGCTGCGCAACGCAGCGCTCGACCTGCTGGTCGCCGAGCCGCGCTCGGAGAACATCGACCGCGCCGTCGGCCACTATCAGGCGGCCGCCAACATGACCGACGCCATGGGCGCGCTGAACGCCCTGATGCAGATCGGCGGCGAACCGGCCGAAAAGGCGCTGGCCGACTTCCACGCCAAATGGCGGGACGAGCCGCTGGTCATCGACAAGTGGTTCGCCGTCCAGGGCCGCGATCCGTCGGAAGGCGCGCTTGGCCGGGTGCTAGCCCTGACCGCCCACCCCGACTTCGACCTGAAGAACCCCAACCGGATGCGCGCGCTGGTGATGAACTTCTCCAGCGGCAATCCAGCCCGCTTCCACGATCCGAGCGGCGCGGGCTACCGCTTCCTCGCCGACCAGATCCTGGCCGTCGACGCCTTCAACCCCTCCACCGCCGCCCGCCTGGTCGAGCCATTGGGCGGATGGCGCCGCTACAAGCCCGAACTCGGCGCCCTCATGCGCGCCGAGCTGGAGCGGATCGTGGCGCACGAGGGCCTGTCGAAGAACGTCTACGAACTGGCCAGCAAGGCGCTCGGGTAACCATACGCTCGGCGTTAGTCCGTGACGGCGCAGCCCTGCTCCGCTTACTCTCGCGCTTGCGGGGGTGAATCGGCGGGGTTTTGAGGTGCCCAACGGGCGCGGCAGCATGGCGACCAAATCCGCGCGAGGGCCGCTGGGCCTCGTGCGTGTGGCCCTGCTCGCGACCATCCTGCTGCTCGCGCTCAACACCGTCTTCGGCATCGAGCGCGCCTCGCGCGAAGGCGACCTCGGCGAGATCGGCGAGCTGGTCATTCCGCTCGGCGTCGGGCTGGCGCTCGCCGCCCTGCTCTTCTTCCAGAGCCAGCGGGCCGAGGAAGCCCAGCGCGCCTATCTGGCCAGCGAACAGCGCTTCCGGCTGGCGATCGAGGCGGCCCATTGCGGCATCTGGGAATGGGACCTGGAGCGCGACTCCGTCTTCCTCTCGGAAGCCACGGCGGCGATGTTCGGGCTTTCGGGGACGCACACCCTGCCCGGGCAGGAGCTGGTTGACCGCGTGGCCGCCGCCGACCGGGCGATCGTGTTGCGGGCGCTCGCCAACGCCGCGGCCGGCGGATCGTTCGAGGCCGCATTTCGTGTGCCGAGAACCGACGGCGGCTACAGCTGGATCGACGCGCGCGGCCGGGGCTTCGGCGAGGGCCGCCTGATCGGCGTCGCGCTCGACATGACGCAGGAACGGCTCGCCCAAAACCGCGTGCAGGCCGCCGAAAGCCGGCTGCGCGACGCCATCGAGAGCCTCTCCGAGGCCTTCGCGCTATGGGATCGCAACGACCGCCTGCTGCTCTGCAACCGCAATTACAGCGAGCTGTTCGGCGTGCCCGCCGCCGAGCTGGAGCCGGGCGCGAGCCGGGAGGAGATCACCAAGCTCATCCGCAAGGGCGTCAAACAGGAGATGGCGCCGGCCGGTGGCCGCTTCGAAGCCGAAATGAAGGACGGCCGCTGGGTCCAGGTCTGCGAGCGCCGCACGACCGAAGGCGGCACCGTCGTCACCGGCTCGGACATGACGACCCTGAAGCGCCAGCAGGAAACGCGGCGCCACAACGAACAGCAGCTCGAGGAACTGGCCCGCAAGTACGAGCTCGAGAAAATCCGCGCCGAAACCGCCAACCGGGCGAAGTCGGAATTCCTGGCCAACATGAGCCACGAGCTGCGCACGCCGCTCAACGCCATCAACGGCTTCTCCGAGATCATGGTCGGCGAGATGTACGGACCGCTCGGCGATCCCCGCTATCGCGACTACGCCCGCGATATCCTGAACTCCGGCGAGCATCTGCTGGCGCTGATCAACGACATCCTCGACATGTCGAAGATCGAGGCCGGCAAGCTGCACCTGCGCTTTGAGCAGCTGTCGATGGAGGAAGTCGCCTCGGAAACCGCGCGGCTGGTCAAGGCCCGCGCCGACGTCGTGGGCGTCTCCATCGTGCTGAACTTCCCGGCCCTGCCCGACATCGAGGCTGACTACCGCGCGGTGAAGCAGGTGATGCTGAACCTGCTCTCCAACGCCGTGAAGTATACCCCGCGCGGCGGCACGGTCACCATCAGCGCCGAGGCGCGCACCGACCCGATGGGGGGCCGCGTTTGCGTCTCCGTGAAAGACACCGGCATCGGCATCCCGCAGGAAGACCTCCAACGTCTGGCGCGGCCCTTCGAGCAGGTCGAAAGCCACCTCGCGCGGACGACCTCGGGCACGGGGCTGGGGTTGGCGCTGACCAAGTCGCTGGTCGAGATGCACAACGGCGACCTGCACCTCGAAAGCACCCCGGGCGAAGGCACCACGGTCAGCTTCGTCCTGCCGATCCACCAGCAGCAGTTTTCCAGAACGGCTTGATCTTATTCCGCTCACCCCGGCGAAAGCCGGGGCCCAGGGCTTTCCAGCAAGGTGCTGACTGGACAGACCTGGGTCCCGACTTTCGTCGGGATGAGCGGTTTATGGGGTGACCACGGCCTCAAAAGCTTGACGAGCCGCGCGTTGAACCCCCGCCAGCTTCGTCTTCAAGGCCCTCCAGTCGCGGACGCCGCCCGCGCGGGCGAGGAGGGCCTTCAGCGCCTTGGGTTCGTCTTCCGGATCGGCGCCTTCATCGAGCGCGACCTTAAGGAGCTGGGTGAGGTCCTGCTGCAGCCGCCAGGCCGCTTCCAGCGCATCCAGTGGCCCCGGATCAGCGAACGCCGCCTCGCGGATCATCGCCAGCGCCTCGCCGGTGTTCTGACAGAGCGGTCCGCCCTCGGCGGCGTGGATCAGCTGCAGATGCTGGGCGGCGAACTCGACGTCGACCAGACCGCCGGGCGAGAGCTTCAAGTCCCACGCGCCCTTGGGCGGCCGCTCGCGCTCCATCAGCTCGCGCATCTCGCGGACGTCGACCGCCGTGCGCTTCGGATCGCGCGGACGGCGGAGCGCGTCGTCGATGGCCGCCGCCGCCTGCGCCGCAAACGCGTCGGAGGTCGCCCAGACGACGCGGGCGCGGGTCAGCGCGAGCAGCTCCCAGGTCTCGGCCTCGCGATCGTAGTAATCTTCGAACGCGGCGAAGCTGACCGCCACGGGCCCCTTCGAGCCAGTCGGCCGCAGCTGCATGTCGACCTCGTAGAGCGTCCCTTCGCCCGTCGGCGCCGACAGCGCCGCGATCAGGCGCTGGGTGAACCGCGCGTAGAAAGGGTCCGCGGCCCAGCCCTTCTTCTCGCTCATGCCCGCCGGGTCGTCGGCCCGGTAGAGGGTCATCAGGTCGAGGTCCGACCGCGCGGTCATCTCGCGCGAGCCGCACTTGCCGAGCGCCACCACCGCGACCTGTCCGGCGAACGCGCCGCCTTGCCGCTCGGTCTCGGCCAGCGCGGCGGGAGCGAGGCCCTGCATGATCAGGTCGGCCAGCGTGGCGAAGGCCGCGCCCGCATCAGCCGCCGTCGCCGTGCCGCTCATCACCTGCACGCCGATGCGGAAGGACTGCTCGCGATAGACGCGGCGGGCGAGGTCCATCGCCTGCTCGAAGTCTTCCGCCGAGGCGAGCGTCTGGCGGACCGCCTCGCGAACGTATTCCTGCCCGAACGGCGCGAAGAAGGTGGGATCGAGCAGCGCATCCAGCGCAGCGGGCCGCCTGGCCAGCGTCGTCGCCAGCTGCGGCGCGAACGCCATCACCTCGACCACCAGCTCGAACAGCTTCGGCTGGGCCAGGAACAGCGATTGGATCTGCACGCCCGTCGTCAGGCGCTCGAAGAAGTCGGTGAAGCGGTTGAACGCCACGTCCGCCGAACCGGTCGCCTGCGCGGCCTCCAGCAGACGGGGCGCCAGCCGCGTGAAGAGCTCCCGCCCCCGCTCGGTCCGCGTGGCGGCAATGCGGCCGTGGTGCCAGCCGCGGATCGTCTGGGAGATGCGCTCGGGGTTGGAGAACCCCATCCGCGCCAGCGTGCGCAGCGTCTCAGGATCGTCGTCCACGCCGGTGAAGATCAGGCTGCCGAAGCGCGACGACAGCGGCTCCTCGCCCTTGAACAGCTCGCCGTAGCGGACGTTCACGCCCTTCAGCAGCTTGCCGACCGTGGCGTCGAAGGCGCGCAGGTTGTCGTAGCCCCACAGCGCCGCCACCCGCTTGCGCTCGCCGTCGGCCTCCGGGAGCCGGTGGGTCTGTTCGTCGGCGATCATCTGGACGCGGTGTTCCAGCGTGCGCAGCTCGGCGTAGGCCTGCTCCAGGTAGGCCGCCGTTTCTTCGTCGACGTGACCGGCCGCGTTCAGAGCCCTCAGCGCATCGATGGTGCGCGGCGAGCGCAGCTGCGGCTGGCGGCCGCCCAGGATCAGCTGCTGGGTCTGGACGTAGAACTCGATCTCCCGGATGCCGCCGCGCCCAAGCTTGAGGTCCGCGCCCTTGGCCTCCAGCCGCTCGTCGACCTTGTGGACGTGGATCTGGCGCTTGATCGAATGGATGTCGGCGATGGCGGCGAAGTCGAGGTGCTTGCGCCAGACGAACGGTTGCAGCTCGTCGATGAAGGCCTGGCCGCGCGGAATGTCGCCCGCCGCCGCGCGCGCCTTGATGAACGCCGCCCGCTCCCAGTTCTGGCCGACGCTCTCATAGTATTCGTACGCCGCATCCACCGGAACGGCGGGGGGCGTGGTGGAGGGGTCCGGCCGCAGGCGCAGGTCCACCCGCCAGACGTAACCG
>Ga0068853_100004271_pt1 | contig 11037 bp, 10 predicted proteins | sample KBSCornC32_FD_65655 | JGI IMG/M metagenome (GOLD analysis project Ga0068853, IMG submission 65655) | Corn rhizosphere microbial communities from Kellogg Biological Station, Michigan, USA - KBS Corn C3-2 | ecosystem: Host-associated > Plants > Roots > Rhizosphere > Soil ... | reverse complement strand
GGCGACGACGCGGTTATGCTCCTCGATCGTCATGGTCGCGCTCTCGCCGGTGGTGCCGCAGGGCACCAGACCGGTCGATCCCTCCGCGATCTGCCAGTCGACCAGCGCCCGGAAAGCCGCCTCATCCACCGCACCGTCGCGAAAGGGCGTAATCAGCGCAGGGATAGAACCCGAAAACATTTGAGAAAACTCCTTCAAATCCCATCGGACCATCGGCATAATAGCCAAACGACGCGCCGACCATTCGCCCGTTCACCGCCGGATCAGGATCGCATTGCCATAATGTCTATCATGGGAAAAGCCCCCCGAAATGCGTTCCCGCTGGGGATGGCGGCGATCACGCTGGTCGCCATGACCAGCCTTGCCGCGTCGCAGGAGATCGTCCAGCCGATACCGCCCGGCGCCTCCGCCTTTCCCAGCGCGCCATCGACCATGCCGCCGTCGAGCCCCGCGCAGAGCGCCGGCCAGACTCCCGGCACGGTACAGGACTGGCGCACCGCCAGCAGCCGGATCATGGCCACGTCGAACGTCGATCAGGGCATTGATTATACCATCAGCGAATGGCGCCGGTTGCAGGGCAGCGACACGCTGGGCTTCTCCGCCTACGCCAGTTTCCTGACCGCCAATCCCGGCTGGCCGGGCGAGGACAGGATGCGCCGGCTGGCGGAAACATCGGTCAATCCGCAGAGCGTCGATCCGGCGCAGATGGCCGCCTTTTTCGCCCGCTTCCCGCCGACCACGGCGACGGGGCAGGCCCGCTACGCGCTCGCCCTGTCCGCCCTCGGCCGGCCCGGCGATGCGCGCGACGCGGCCCGTCGCGCATGGTTGCAGGGGCCGTTGATGGTGGATGACGAGCAGCGCCTGCTCTCGATCTTCGCCGGCAGCTTTACCCCGGACGACCATTTCGCCCATGCCGACGTGCTGCTGTGGGCGGGTGACCGGGCGGGCGCGACGCGGGCGCTTAACTGGGTCCGCGCGGACAAGCGCGCCATCATCGATGCGCGCATTGCGTTGCAGAGCCGCTGGCCCGACGCCGCGAGCCGCGCCGCCTTCGCCGAGACACAGGGCGCGTTGACGGATGGCGGCTACCTCGCGGACAAGTCGCGCTGGATGCGCGACGGCGGCGACTGGATCGGTTCGCGCGCACTGCTCGCCAACCGGCAACCGTTGTCGACGCCGGTCGGCGCACCGGAAAAATGGTATGAGACGCTGCTCGCCGCCGCCCGCGCCGCCGGGCAGGACAATAATTGGAGCATGGCCTATGCGATCGCCTCCAGGGTCGATGACGCCTTCCCCGCCGGCATCGACATCAGCGACAAGCCGCTCGGCGTGCGCGACGATTACACGAGCCTGACCTGGCTGGCGGGCACGGCGGCGCTCAACCGGTTGGGCCGTCCCGGCGACGCGGTGGGCATGTTCACCCGCTATGCCGGCGGCGCGCGCTCGCCGCAGACGATTTCCAAGGGCTATTATTGGGCAGGCAGGGCCGCCACCGCCGCCGGACGCACCGCCGAGGCGCAGGAGCATTTCCGCCGCGCGTCCGTCTATCCCGATCAATATTATGGGCAGCTGGCGCTGGAACGCCTCGGCCAGCCCGTCCCCCTTCCCGCCCCCGCCGAACGGCCGGTGGAGCTGAGCCAGACCGACCGGCAGAGCTTCGCCAATCGTACGGTGGTGCGCGCCGCGCGCCGGCTCGGCGCGACCGGCAACTGGCAGGACCAGTCCAAGATGCTGCGCGCCATCGCCAATGGCGCGATGACCGACCAGGATCATATGATGGTCGCGGAACTGGCCGGTTCGCTGGCCCGTCCCGACCTGGGCGTCATGGCCGGTCGCCGCGCGTTGTCGAGTGGCCTGTCCGGCTATACCAACAGCAGCTTTCCGCGCGTGCCGGTTCCGCCCCAGCACAGCGCCAACTGGACGATTATCCACTCTTTCTCCCGGCAAGAAAGCCAGTTCGACCGCCAGATCGTATCGAGCGCCGGCGCGCGCGGCCTGATGCAGTTGATGCCCGGCACGGCGCGTGAGACGGCGGGCAAGATCGGGCTGGGCTATGACGCCTCGTCCCTCAATGACAGCAGCTATAACATCCAGCTCGGCAGCACCTATTTCCAGCGGATGCTGACCTATTATAATGGCAGCTATCCCCTTGCCGTCGCTGCTTATAATGCCGGGCCGGGCAATGTGAACAAGTGGCTCGCCGCCAATGGCGATCCGCGCCAGGGCGGCGACATCGTGCAATGGGTCGAAGATATTCCGATTTCCGAGACACGAAATTACGTGCAACGCGTTCTGGAGAATGCGGTGGTCTACGACCTGCTCAATCCGCAAAACAGCGGGGTGCGCGTCGCGGCTCCGCTAAGCCGTTATCTGGGCAAGTACCGCCCCGGCTGAACCGATTGATTTTTTCTATCAACAACAAAGACATGGATGCCATGACCGACAGCGATTCCAGGCCAGACGCGACGCAAACCACCCCGCCCGCGACGGACGAGGCGAAAGCCAAAAATGGCGCGAAATCCAACGCCGTCTGGATGGGTACGGCGGTCGGTGTCGGCTCCGCCGCGCTCGTCGCTGCGCTGATGTACGCCAAGCGCCGCAAATAATGGCGGGCGGGTCGCCAAAGCCGGTCGAGCGCGCACCCAATTATATCACGCCGGCGGGCTTCTCCGCGCTACGCGCCGAATATGACCATCTGCTCGGCACCGAACGGCCGGCAATCGTCGAGGTGGTGAGTTGGGCGGCCGGCAATGGCGATCGCAGCGAGAATGGCGACTATCTCTATGGCCGCAAGCGCATGCGCGAGATCGACCGGCGGCTGAAGTTCCTCGCCATTCGTCTGAAGGCGGCCAGGGTCGTCGATCCGCTCGCCCAGCCGGACAAGAGCCGGGTCTATTTCGGCGCGACCGTGACCCTGGCGGACGAGGATGACAAGCAGCGCACCGTGACGCTGGTCGGCGACGATGAGGCGGACGCGGGCGAAGGGCGCATTGGCTGGAACAGTCCGCTCGCCCGCGCGATTCGCGGCGCCGCGCTCGGCGACCTGCGCCGTGTCGCCTTGCCCGGCGGCATCAAGGAATGGGAAATCGCGGAGATCCGCTATGAGGGCTGAGTGGTGTCGGCTGCTGCTGGCACCGGCGCTGATGCTCGCGTCGCACGCGGCGGCGCAGACCACCGATCCGGCTGTCGGCACCTGGCGCGGCGCGATGGGACCGGACACGGCGTCGGAACTGGACCTGAGCGCCGACGGCCATTTCCGCTACTTCTTCTCCGCAGGCGCGCTGGACGAGGGCGCGGAGGGGCGCTGGACGCGCGACGGCGCGACCGTTCACCTGTTCACGGAGCCGAAGCCCAAACCCCCTACCCTGACGCTCGACACCGCATCGCCGGAGGGCAAGGAGGGTGCGGCCCTGTTCCTGTTCGTCGCCGGGCCAAAAGGCTCGCCCGATACCAATAGCGCGGGCGCGAGCGGCCCGGATACCAATGGCATCGCCGGGGTGGATTTCCATGTCGAGATGGACCGTGGCGATCCGCTGGAGGGCTATACCCAATATTATGGATGGTCGACGGAATCGCTGGAGGGCCGCACGCCCCTCTGGGTGCAACTCGTCGAGCCGGTCAACGGCATTACCTCGGACAGGATCATGATCCCCGCCGGGACGAAGACGCTGCGTTTCACCCTCCAGCCCAATGACCTGGGCGTCGCGAATTTCGATGGAGCGGAGGTTGTGGTCGAGGGCGAGGCGTTGACGCTGAAACAACGGCTGGGTGCGTTGCGCTATGTGCGGGCGGGGAAATAGGGCGGCGCTACCCATCCCAGGAGCAGGCCGATCTCAATCCTTCGGCTCATAGCCGAACGCATCCTTCGCCAGTTTCACCACCTCCGCATCCACCTCTGGCGCTTTCATCGGGACATGTTGCTCCAGCGCGTCGGCGATGGTGGTCAGCGCGGCGATCCTGCCCGCCTTGCGATCGTTGCAGTCGATCGCGGTCCAGGGCGCCCAGCGCGTGTCGGTGCGGTGGAACATCTCCTTCAGCGCCTCCTTATAGTCCTTGCGGCGCGCGCGGTTGCGATAGTCCTCGGCGCCCGTCTTCCACCGCTTCCACGGGTCGTCGAGCCGCTCGGCGAACTGCTTGTCCTGTGTCTTTTGCGTGATGTGGATGAACAGTTTGATGATCGCGGTGCCACTGTCGACCTGCTGCGCCTCGAACTCGTTGATCTCGTCATAGCCGCGCTTCCAGTCCTTCTCGGACGCAAAGCCTTCCACCCGCTCGACCAGAACGCGACCATACCAGCTGCGATCGAACACCGCGATCTGCCGGTCGGCGGGCAGCCGCGTCCAGAAGCGCCAGAGGAAATGATGCCCCCGCTCCTCCTCGCTCGGCGCGCCGATCGACCAGACATGGTAGAAACGCGGGTCCATCATCGCGGTCATGCGCTTGATGATGCCGCCCTTGCCCGCCGCGTCCCAGCCCTCCAGCATCACCACGCTGCGCCGCCGGTGGACGATGTGCGCGGTCTGGATATGCTCCAGCCGCTGCTGGACCTTGTGCAGCGCCTTCGCATAATCGCCGTCGAAATCGGCGCCCTTTTCGTAATCGGACAGGTGGATGGCCATCACAATCTCCCTTGCACGATGGCCGAACGTCTCAGCTCTTCTGCGGCTCCACCACGCGGATGGAGAGTTCGCGCAGCTGCTTGAGGCTGACATTGCCCGGCGCGCCCATCATCAGGTCTTCCGCCTTCTGGTTCATCGGGAACAGCACCACCTCGCGCAGGTTCGGCTCATCCGCCAGCAGCATGACCATGCGGTCCACGCCCGGTGCGGAACCACCATGCGGCGGCGCGCCGAACTTGAACGCGTTCAGCATGCCGGAGAAATTCTTCTCCACCTCCTCGGCGGTATAACCGGCGATCTCGAACGCCTTGTACATGATTTCCGGCTTGTGATTGCGGATCGCGCCCGACGACAGCTCCACGCCGTTGCAGACGATATCATATTGCCACGCCTTGATGTCGAGCGGGTCCATCGTTTCCAGCGCCGCCATCTCGCCCTGCGGCATGGAGAAGGGATTGTGGCTGAAATCGACCTTCTTGTTTTCCTCGTCATATTCAAACATCGGAAAATCGACGATCCAGCAGAATTTGAAGCAGCCCTGCTCGATCAGGCCGAGGAGGTCGCCGACGCGGGTGCGCGCCGCGCCGGCCAGCTTCGCCGCCTGCAATTCCTTGCCCGCCGCGAAGAACACGCCGTCGTTGGGACCGAGGCCCAGCGCGGCGATCAGCTTCGCGGTGGCTTCCTCGCCATGGTTCTTGGCGATGGGGCCGCCCGGCACGCCATCCTTGATATTGATGTAGCCGAGGCCCGAGTGGCCCTCGCCGCGCGCCCAATTGTTCATGTCGTCGAAGAATTTACGGCTGCCCGCGCCCGCGCCCGGGGCCGGGATCGCGCGGATCTTGCCGCCGCCCTCGACGATACCGGCGAAGATGCCGAAGCCGGATCCCACGAAATGCTCGGTCACATCGCTGATTTCGAGCGGGTTGCGCAGGTCCGGCTTGTCCGACCCATATTTCAGCATGGATTCGGCGAAGGGGATGCGCGGGAAGCTACCCGCCGGCGTCACCGTCTTGCCGTTGGAAAATTCCTCGAACACGCCCGCCAGCACCGGCTCGATGGTCTGGAACACATCTTCCTGCGTGACGAAGCTCATTTCGAAGTCGAGCTGGTAGAACTCGCCCGGCGAGCGGTCCGCCCGCGCATCCTCGTCACGGAAGCAGGGTGCAATCTGAAAATAGCGGTCGAAGCCGGCGACCATGAGCAATTGCTTGAACATCTGCGGCGCCTGCGGCAGCGCGTAGAATTTGCCCGGATGCATCCGGCTGGGCACCAGGAAGTCGCGCGCGCCCTCCGGCGAGGAAGCGGTCAGGATCGGCGTCTGGAATTCAGTAAAACCCTGCGCGACCATGCGGTTGCGCAGCGATGTTATCACCGCCGAGCGCAGCATGATGTTGGCATGCAGCTTTTCCCGGCGCAGATCGAGGAAACGGTAACGCAGCCGCGTTTCCTCGGGATATTCCTGATCGCCCGCGACCGGGATGGGCAGTTCCTGCGCGGCGGACTGGACGACCGCCTCGTCGATGCGAATCTCGATTTCGCCGGTGGGCATGTTGGGGTTGACCGCTTCGGCGGCGCGCGCCACGACCCGGCCGGTGATGGTGACGACGCTTTCGGCGCGCAGGGATTCGATCACGGCGAACGCGGGTCCGCTCACCTCGGTCACGATCTGCACCATGCCATAATGGTCGCGCAGGTCGATGAAGACGAGGTCGCCATGATCCCGCTTGCGATGGACCCAGCCCGACACGCGGACCGTCTCCCCGACCTGAGCGGCGCGGAGTTCCCCGCATTTATGCGTGCGATAGGCGTGCATCGACAAGTTTTCCCGAATTTTCCAAGGATGAATGACAAAGTGCGGCGACGGGGCTAAGGATCGAAGCCAGTCAACCCGTCAGCCCGCCGACCGAGCATCGGCCCATAATAAGATCGCCTGCCTTATGCAAATTCATCCGCTGATTACCGACAGCGCCACTCTCGCCGCGCTGTGTGCCCGCCTCTCCACCGCCGACTTCGTGACCGTCGATACCGAATTCATGCGGGAGAACACCTTCTGGCCGGAACTGTGCCTGATCCAGATCGCCGACGACAAGGAAGCCGCCGCCATCGATCCGAAGGCGCCGGGGCTGGACATGAAGCCTCTGCTCGACCTGCTCGTCGACAATGAGGATGTGCTGAAGGTCTTCCATGCCGGCGGGCAGGACATCGAAATCGTCTACAATCTGACCGGCAAGACCCCCCATCCGTTGTTCGACACGCAGATCGCCAGCATGGCGCTCAGCCAGGGCGAGCAGATCGGCTATGGCAATCTGGTCGAGGCGTGGCTGGGCATCACGCTCGACAAGGGCGCGCGCTTCACCGACTGGGCGCGGCGACCGCTGGACAAGCGCCAGATCGACTATGCGATCGGCGACGTCACCCATTTGTCGACCCTCTTCCCGATGATGCTGGAGGAGTTGCGCAAGACCGGGCGGGGCGCGTGGCTCAATCAGGAGATGGAGCGGCTGGCCGATCCGTCCAACTATGCCGCCGATCCGGCCGATGCGTGGAAACGGGTGCGCGTGTCGAGCCGCAAGGCGGATGTGCTGGGCCGGCTGAAGGCCATCGCGGCATGGCGCGAGACGGAGGCGAAGGACAAGAACCTGCCGCGCGGCCGTATCGCCAAGGACGAGACGCTGGCCGACCTCGCCGCCCATCCGCCGCGCGATCAGGCGGACCTCGTCAAGGTGCGCGGCCTGTCGCCGGCCTGGAAGACCAACGACATCGGCGCGCGCCTGATGAGCGCCATCGCCAACGCGCAGCCGCTGTCGAAGGACGAGATGCCGGAGCGCGAGCCCTATCGCGCTGGCCCCGGCAAGGACGGCGCGCTGGTCGCCGACCTCCTCAAACTCCTCCTCAAGATACGCTCGCGCGAGATCAACGTCGCGGCGCGGCTGCTGGCGCGCGGAGAGGAACTGGATGCGCTGGCGGCGGGCGCGCGCGACCGGCTCGCGATCCTGGAGGGGTGGCGCTACGAACAGTTCGGCCATGACGCGCTCGATCTGGTCGAGGGGCGCATGGCCTTCGCGGTGAAAGGCGGGCGGTTGTTGATGACGCGGACGGCTGCAGCGGTGGAGTGAGGCGGGCTGCGGTGACCGTTTCCGACGATTGGCTGACGCTCTTCAGCCTCGAATGAGCGCTATGATGCGGCCATTTCCCTCTTCGTCACCCCAGCGAAGGCTGGGGTCTCAGGCGGCTGCAGGATTTCGCCGAACAGATCGCGCCAGCCGGGATTGACCTCTTCAACAAGCCGGACTTTCCATTCCCGTTTCCATGCCTTGAGTGCTTTTTCCCGGCTGATTGCCGAGATGATGTCCTCATGATGCTCCGCAAGCACGAGCATCGAGAGATTATATTTGTGGCAGAACGCCGAACCCGTGCCGGATTTATGCTGGCTGACGCGAAGGGCAAGATCAGCGGTCACGCCGATATAGAGTACCCCTCTCGGCTTGTTCGTCATGATGTAGGTATAGCCGCCTTTCGCCATGAGGCAGCCTCACGCAAAGCCGCCTGAGATGCCAGCCTGCGCTGGCATGACGGTTGAGGATTCTCCGCCTATGAGCGATCGACGCCCTAAAAACCAACAGTCCGCTTTCCACCCTTCTACGACACCCGGCGCGGTGCTGTGCCGTGGCGGAAACCTGCCGGGCCGAAACGACCATTTGTCGACGTTCAAGACTGCGATCTCTATCCCAATAGCTGTCATGATCGGATTATGGCATCATCGCGAGGATGACGCGCGTCGCCTACATCTCGACTGTCTCAGTCCTTTACTCCGTTACGTTGCTCGCGCTCTATGTGATTGCAGGTGCTTGGGCGGGCCAACCTGTATACAAAAGCATACCCATCGCTGTCGGGCTATCGGTCTTTTTGGCATGGGGCGTGACAGAGCGCGCATCTCAGATCGCTATGTCTAACCAGAACGATTTCACTGTTCCCAGTATAGTGCATGGATGCATCATCGCCGTGCTGCTCGGGTTAGCGATCTACGCTCGCTTGAGCGGGAAAGAATTGTAAATCGCGCCCTAAACCTGCTAGTCCCCTCTCCACCCCTAACAGACCTCGCTTTGCGTCATCTCAGCGCAGGCTGGGATCTTGTTCGACCGTGCGCTACTTGCCTCACGAGACCCCAGCCTGCGCTGGGGTGACGAATGGGCAATGTCCCTTCTCCACCCGTCTTGATCGACCGACCCGTCATCCCCGGACCTGATCCCGTAACCAACGCTTGACCGGGTCGATCCGAGCGCCGACGCCCCCGCCAACCCGTCCGCCGCTTACTCCGCAGCGTTACCCGCAGGCGCAGCAGCATTCGCCGCAGGCGCAGCGGCATTGCCCGCCGCGGCCGCATTGCCACCGGCAGCGGCATTCGCCCCTGCGGCGGGCGCGGCGTCAACCGCCGGCAACGGCAGGTTGGAGCCCTGCGCGTTCAGATAGGCGATGATGTTGGCGCGGTCGACGGGATTGCCCAGCCCCGCAAAGGTCATCTTGGTGCCGGGCGCGAAGTCGCGCGGGCTGGTCAGCCACTTGTTCAGCGCATCGAACGTCCATGTGCCGCCGACCTTCTTGAGCGCGTCGGAGAAGGCGAAGCCGCCCTTGCCCTGGGCGATGGCCTCGCCGACCGTGGCGTAGAGGTTGGGACCGATGCCGTTCGCGCCACCGGAGGCGACCGTGTGGCAGGCCGCGCACTTGCCGAACACCTTCTCGCCCGCCGCGACATCGGCCTTGGCGAGGAGGACGGGCAGCGGCGGACCCGAATCGGCGGCGCCGCCGCCTTCGGCCTCGACGCCCTCGATCGCATAGCCCATTTCCTCCGGACGCTCGCCGTGGAACATCTTGCTGCTGACGATGCCGCCCCCAAGAGCGACGATCCCAGCGAAAAGAGCCCACCCAGCCGCGGTATTGAAACGGTCGCTCATGCGCTTGTCTTTCTCCGAACCCCTTAAGGACGCGCGACCGCGCCCCTCTTGAGGCCCCGACCGACTGCGCGACCCCCTTATCTGGTGAACTGGGGCTGCGCAAGCCATGGTGCGCCGCAGCTTGCGTCATTTTCGCGGCTCGCCTAATCGCCGGGGCGACCATGGACAATTTCCCCCTCCCCGCCCGCCGCCTCGTCGCCCGGATGACGGCCGACGCCGCCGCCGACCCCGCCCGCGCGCTGGCGTTTCAGGGCGCGCCGGGCGCCAACTCGCATCTTGCTGCCATGCGGTATGACGCGCACGGCCTGCCGCTGCCCTGCTTCTCGTTCGAGGACGCGATCGACGCGGTGCGCGACGGGCTGGCGGCGCGCGCGATCATCCCGATCGAGAATTCGCTGCACGGCCGCGTCGCGGACATGCACTTCCTGCTGCCCGAATCCGGCCTGTCGATCGTCGCGGAATATTTCCAGTCCATCCACCACTGCCTGATGGCCGCGGACGCGGACACGCCGCTGGTCTCCGCGGCCAGCCATCCGCAGGCGCTGGGCCAGTGCCGCCATTATCTGCGCGCGCAGGGCATCACGCCGATCACCTATGCGGACACCGCCGGGGCCGCCGCCTGGATCGCCGAAACGCGCGAGCCCGGCGCGGCCGCCATCGCCCCCGCCCTCGCGGCGGACCTGTACGGGCTGGTGCTGCGCGGGGAAAATGTCGAGGACAGCCCCGACAATATGACCCGCTTCGTCGTGCTGGCCCGCGATCCCGTCAACCCCGACCGCAGCGGCCCGGTGATGACCAGCTTCCTGTTCGCGGTAAAGAACATCCCCGCCGCGCTGTACAAGGCGCTGGGCGGGATGGCGACCAACGGCGTCAACATGACCAAGCTGGAAAGCTACCAGAGCGGCGCGACCTTCTCCGCCACCGAATTCTACGCGGATATCGAGGGGATGCCGGGCGATGCCGGTGTCGACCGCGCGCTGGCGGAACTGCGCTTTCACAGCAAATGGGTGCGGATGCTCGGCTCCTACCCGCAGGCGCGCGCCCGCTCGGTGGAGGGCTGACCGCCCTCAGCCCGTCTGCGGCCCCAGGAAGAACAGGCACAGCCGGTTGCCGTCCAGGTCGCGGACATAGCCGGCGTAAAAGCCCTGCTCCTTCTCCGCCCCGCGCATCGCCGGCGCGCCGTCATCCACCGCCCCCAGCGCGATCGCCTTTGCATAGAGCTTGTCGACCCGCGCCCGGCTGGTCTGCACCAGCGCCACCAGATGGCCATGGCCGGGCGAGGCGGGCGCGCCGTCTTCCGGCACCGCCACCGCGACCATCGGCTTGTCCCAATTGTCGCCCCAGGCGATCATCCCCGGCGTCTCGATCAGCCGCTTCGCGCCCTTGCCGGCCAGCAGCGCGTCGTAAAAGGGCGCCGCCCGGCTCAGGTCATTGGTGCCCACTATGACATACCCGATCATGGCTTC
>Ga0068853_100004270_pt1 | contig 11037 bp, 9 predicted proteins | sample KBSCornC32_FD_65655 | JGI IMG/M metagenome (GOLD analysis project Ga0068853, IMG submission 65655) | Corn rhizosphere microbial communities from Kellogg Biological Station, Michigan, USA - KBS Corn C3-2 | ecosystem: Host-associated > Plants > Roots > Rhizosphere > Soil ... | reverse complement strand
CGCTACTAGGACGCCGATCCTTCGACAGGTTCCTTTTTCAAAAACCAAAAACTCCGGTCGCGCGGCGGCCGGAGTTTTTCAGTGATACGGCAGGTCTCATCCGCCCGCGGCAGTTTTCGGAGCCTGTTGTTCCGATTTGCGTCGTGTGCGGTCCATGACGGAAACATTGTGACCTGCGCCGGCCGGGTATATCGTTAGAAAAGCTATAAAAAGGATCCGGGAGGATACCTTATGTGCCAGCTGTTCGCCCACCAACCTCAACGGGACTATGAATCACAGACCAGATCGCTTCGCATCGATGGTCATTGTACGTCCATCCGGCTGGAGATGGCTTTCTGGGATACGCTTGAAGAAATCGCGAGAAAGGAAGACATGAGTCTCGCGAAATTCCTTACACGTCTTCACAGCGAGGTTCTCGATCATTGTGGCGAGGTGCATAATTTTGCCTCGCTGCTGCGCTGCTCGTGCCTGATCTATCGATCGGAAGCCGTTGCGGTCATGCCCGATTTTCTTGAGGGCACCGCACCGAGGCTCGTCGCGGCCGAATAATCGTACCCGTTAGAACTGGTTTAATCGCTGCCATCCCGGATGCGCCAGGTGCGCATCCAGAATGCGCCAGGTGGCGCATCCGGGATCAGACGCCGCAACCCTGAAACCGTCCCAGACTAGATTTCCTTTCGCTGCATGGCGCCGGTGATATGATCAGCCTGTCTGACTGCAAGCGCCACGATCGTGAGCGTCGGATTGCAGGCCGCGCCGGTGGTGAACTGGCTGCCATCCGATATGAACAGATTTTTGATATCGTGGGTCTGGCCGAATTTGTTCACGACACCGTCCTTTGCTTTCGCGCTCATCCGGTTGGTGCCCATGTTATGGGTGCTGGGATAAGGCGTGGTCGGATAGGTCACTGTCGCACCAACGGCCTCGTAAACAGCGGAGCCCTGTTTGTAGGCGTGATCGCGCATTGCGACGTCGTTGGGATGATCGTCGTAATGGACGCTGGCAACCGGCATACCAAATTTATCCTTTGCTTTCGGGTCGAGTGTCACGCGGTTGGTATCTTGCGGCATATCCTCGCCGACCAGCCACATCCCTGCCATGCGCGGATACCCTTCCATCGCTGCGGTGAACGAACGTCCCCATGCGCCCGGATTGAGGAACGCCGCCATGAAGGGCAAACCAAGCGACAGTGTCTCCATTTCATAGCCGCCGAGGAAGCCACGGGACGGATCGTTCCGTGCCTCATCGCGGATGATGCCGGCCATGGTGGTGCCGCGATACATGTGAACCGACTTGTCGAAAACTGCATAGACGCTGCCAGTCATGTGACGCATGTAGTTGCGGCCGACCTGGCCGGAGCTGTTGGCCAGTCCGTCGGGAAATAGACTGGACGCACTGTTGAGCAAAAGCCGGGGGCTCTCAATCGAGTTGCCGGCTACTGCAACAATGCGCGCCTTCTGGCGCTGCATCTTTCCGGCTTCGTCGGCATAGATGACGGCTACGGCCTTGCCCGATGCGTCGTGCTCGACCTGGAGCGCCATGCTGTTGGGACGAACCTCAAGGTTGCCGGTCGCTTCGCCCGTCGGGATTTCCGAATATAGCGTCGACCACTTCGCGCCGGATTTGCAGCCCTGGAAACAGAACCCGATTTGCTGGCATGACCCGCGGCCGTCGCGTGGTTCGCTGTTGATTGCCATCCGCCCGGTATGGACTTCCTTGTAGCCGAGCTTCTTCGCGCCGGCTTCCATGACCTTGAAGTTGTTGTTGCCTGGCAATCCCGGAATGTTGTTGGTACGGGTCACGCCCAGCTTGTTTTCGGCCTTGGCGTACCACGGCTCCATTTCGGCAAGCGTGATCGGCCAGTCGAGCAGATTTGCGTTCCGCACCTTGCCATAAACACTTCGGATCTTGAATTCATGTTCGTCGAACCGCAATGACGCGCCCGCCCAATGGACTGTCGATCCGCCGACCGATTTGACGATCCACGCCGGCAGGTTGGCGAAATCTTTGCCAACGCGCCAGGTGCCGGATGTGGTTCGCATATCCGTCCACGCAAGCTGGGTGAAACTTTCCCATTCGTTGTTGATGAAGTCCTGCATCTCGATGCGCGGCCCGGCCTCAAGGATCACCACCTTGACGCCTTTCTGGGCCAGTTCGTTACCCAACGTGCCGCCGCCGGCGCCGGAACCGACAACTACGACCACGCCATCATCATTCAGATCAAATTTGGCCATGATATCCTCCCAACCGAATTTTGTTCGAAGCCTTCAGACTTTCGGCAGCCAATCGATGTCGTTGAAGCCACGGTTGATGTAGCCGCCATGCTCTGCGGAGGAACCTTCGTAGCCGAATTTTGGCCACAGCTCTTCCTGGTTGTAGAGCGAGACAACCAGATCAGAGCGAAGCTTTTTGAAGAAATCGGTATGCTCGATTCCCTGTAGCAGGACGATCCGGTCGGCTTCCCACGGGACTTGAACGTAAGCAACCTTGTGCCGAGCCTGCGCGTCTTGATCGAGACGTCGAACGCCATCTTCAAGCAGCGCTTTGACGGCTGGGTCCTTCGCCGCCTTTCCGTCCCACGGCTTGATCGCCGTGATGTAATAGCTGTCGACCAGGAAGTCGTGCGGATAGATATCGCGCGCAACCTTCACGAGGGTCTTCAATGTCTGGGGCGCCAGCGTGGTCGCGTCAGCGGCCCACGCATCCTCGATACCGATCCCGGTGCTTGACGCAACGGCGACGACCGGAATCGCGGTCGCAGCACCCTGCAGAAAGATTCGGCGGCTGTATTTGCCTCGACGATCAACTTCTCTCATGGGGATATCCTCCATTGAACATCGTTGTTGATTGCACTAACCGAAGCGGCCACCTTTCTGGATCCCCTCGATCTTGTAGCCGTCGGGATCGGAGACGAAGAAAAAGCGCGCGAGCGTCGCGCCGTCATGCTTGAAATCGCGCAGCGGCCCGGGCGACAATTTCTCTCGCTCGAATCGGGCGTGCTCGGCATCGAGATTGTCGACTACGACGGCGAGATGGCCATATCCGTCGCCCGGAATGTAAGGCTCCTTTCGCCCGAAATTCACAGTCAGTTCGAGTTCGAACGGCGACGACACGTGGTGCAGATAAACGAGCGCGAAGTCTGGAAACACAAGGCGATCGGCAATCTGCAGGTGAAACGCACGGGCGTAGAAATCGAGCGACCTGGCTTCATCGAGAACGCGGATCATCGAGTGAACCGGCTTTGCCATTTCGTTTTTCTCATGGATATTACCGTTGGCGCGAGCAGAGCTTAGTTCGTCGCGAACCAGCGGTGGTAGTAGCGGGCTGTTTTATGGTGCGAACGTTGCCGGGTGCGGAAGAGGCCTCAGTCGTCGAATCCAGCCGAGCCGCGCTTGGCTTTGACGTCGCTGCGGCGCTTTTTGCCTTCCAGCCGGCGCTGTTTCGATCCCAGGGTCGGCCGGGTCGGCCGCCGCGGAGTCGGCCGCGTCATCGCCTCGCGCAGCAGTTCGAGCAGGCGGTCGGTGGCATCGGCGCGGTTGCGCTCCTGGGTGCGGAAACGCTGCGCATGGATCACGATCACGCCGTCCTTGGTCATGCGCTGGCCGGCAAGCCGGTTGAGCCGCGCCGCGGCATCGGCCGCCAGCGTGATCCGGCGTGTATCGAAGCGCAATTGCGCGGCGGTCGAGAGCTTGTTGACGTTCTGCCCGCCCGGCCCCGAGGCGCGGACGAAGCTGATCTCGATATCGTTCTCGTCGATCGTGAGGTCGCGGGAAATCCGCAGCATGTGGCACCGGAGGCCCGACATTCCCCAATGGAGTCAGGCGGGACACAATACCGGGTTTGCCGACCGTTTGTCTTCCAGCGGATGCCGTCAGTTCGCCGCGGGCGGGGCCGCGGCCGCGGGCTGAGCGGCGGCTTGCGGGGCGCGACCAACGATCACGGTAAGGAGCCCTTGCCCCCACAACCGCCGGGCGGCCTTTTTGGCGTCGTCCAGCGTCACCGCGTCCACGATGGCGTTTCGCTTCTCGATGTAGTCGATCGGAAGCTTGTCGATCTGGTATTGCAGCAGCGCCGAGGCCAGCTTCGATGAGGTGTCGAGCGCCAGCATTTGCGAGCCCTTGAGATAGGATTTGGCCTCGTCCAGCTCCTGCTGGGTCGGGCCATCCACGGCCATGCGGCGGATTTCCCTGGTGATGGCATCGACGGTCTCGCCGGCGCGGTCGGCGCGGGTACCGGTATTTCCGACGAACACCGCGGAGTGATCCATCCACAACAGCGATTGATAGACCGAATAGGCGAGACCCCGCTTCTCGCGGACTTCGCGGTAGAGTCGCGACGACGAGCCTCCGCCCCCGAGAATGTGGTTGACGACGTAGCCGGCCATGAAATTCGGATCGTTGCGCCTGATGCCCGGGCCGCCGAATGTCACCACGGTCTGTGGCACGTCGAGCGGAATGAACGCGCGCTGCGGCGGCTTGGCGGCTTCGACGTCGGCGACCGGCGTCAGGCTGGCTTTGGCCGGCAATCCACCGAAGGCCTGGTCGAGTAATTTGCCGAGCGTGGCCGGGTCGACATCGCCGACCACGGCAATCCTCAGCGTGTCCCTGGCCAGCACGCGGCCAACGTAATCCTTCATATCGGCGACATCGATTCTGGGAACGCTTTCCAGGGTGCCGTTGGCCAGCCGGCCATAGGGGTGATCGCCAAAGGCGAGTTCCAGGAACTTGCGGCTGGCAAGCGACGTCGGACTGGAAGTGTCGCGCCGCAGACCGGACATGATCTGGGCGCGAATGCGCTCGACGTCGGCGCTATCGAAATGCGGCGATGTCAGCGACATCCGAAGCAGGTCGAAGGCTTCGTCCCGGTTATCCTTGAGCATGCGCAGCGAGCCGCGGAAATAATCCCGCGTCGAACTGAAGCTCAGCTCGATGGCGCGGCGCTCGAGGCGCTCGTGGAACGTCCTGGAATCCAGATCGCCCGAACCTTCATCGATCAGGCTGGCAACCATGTTGCCGACGCCGGGCTTGTCGGCCGGGTCCTGTGTCGCGCCGCCGCCGAAGGCATACTCCATCGCGATCAGCGGCACGGTGGCGTCCTGCACGAACCAGGCCTCGATGCCTCCGGGCGAAATCAGATGCTGGATCTTGGCCGCCGCGTGCGATGGCGTCGGCGCCAGCAGCGCCATTGTCAAGCAAGCGGCAACAACGAATGCAGCTCGGCGCGCGAAAGTCCCGTGATAAGTCACGAACGCTTCTCCTCGCGTTTCGGCTCCTCGCGTTTCGGCGCGGCATCCTTGATCAGATAGCCGGTCACCGAGCGCTTCTTGTCGAGCCATTTCTGCGCGGCGTCGCGGACCTGTTCGGCGGTGACGGCGCGAATGCGATCCGGCCAGCTTCTGATGTCCTCGATGCTCAAACCGGTGGTGAGCGCGCCGCCATACCAGCGCGCCAAGGTCGCCTGGTTGTCCTGGGCGTAGATCGCTTCCGCGATCAGCTGGGTCTTGACGCGCTCGAGATCCTCGGCCCGGACCGCGTTTTTTCCGACGTCCGATATCACGGCGTCGATCACCTGTTCGATTTGCGCGAACTCGACTCCGGGTTTCGGCGAGACCGAGATCATGAACTGCGTCGCATCGAGCGAGGTGCCTTGATAGCCGGCACTGGCGCTGACCGCGAGCGGCCGGTCGACCACCAGCGCGCGATAGAGATAGGAATTGCTGCCGCCGCCCATCAACTGCGCCAGTACGTCAAGCGCCGGGCTTTCCCCGGCGGCGGCCGTGGTGGCGGACGGAACCAGATAATAGCGCCTGACGCCGGGTTGTTCGACTCTTGGGTCGGACAGCGTCACGGTGCGCGGCGCCGCCGGCGTCGGTTCCTGCGGGCGAATCCGTTTCACCGGTATCGCGGGCTGAGGCGCGACTTCGCCGAACGTCCGCTCCGCCATCGACCGGACCTCCTTGGCATCGACGTCGCCGGCAATCACCAGCGTCGCGTTGTTCGGCGCATAAAAGCGCTTGTAGAACGCCAGCGCATCTTCGCGGTCGAGCTTCTCGATTTCCTGGCGCCAGCCGATCACCGGCCGGCCGTAGGGATGATTGAGATACAGCGCCGCCATGATCTGCTCGGTCAGCCGCGCATCCGGGTTGTTGGCGACCCGCATGTTGAATTCCTCCAGCACGACGTCGCGCTCCGGCAGCACGTTTTCGTCCTTCAGGATCAGGCCGGTCATGCGATCGGCCTCGAACTCCATCATGCTCGCCAACTGCTCGCGCGGCACGCGCTGGAAGTAGCCGGTATAGTCGGTTGAGGTGAAGGCGTTCTCGTTGCCGCCGACTCGGAGCACAGTCTCGGAGAATTCACCAGCCGGATGCTTGCTGGTGCCCTTGAACATCAGATGTTCGAGAAAGTGCGCAAGCCCCGATTTGCCGGGCGTCTCGTCGGCGGAGCCGACCTTGTACCAGATCATCTGGGTCACGACCGGGGTGCGGTGATCCGGGATCACCAGAACCTGCAGGCCGTTGCCGAGGGTAAACGTGGCAGGAGGCGCCGATGTCACCGTGGTCTGGGCGATGGCGCCGCTCGCGGAGAGTGCAGATGCCGAGAGCAGGACGGCGAAGAGAGAGGCAGCGAAGCGGCGTGAGGACATCATGACCTGTCTGGAAGCCCGGACCCAAGCGTTCGGGATAAAGCCCCGGCATCGTACACCGCGCGGGTCACGCGGGGCGTCACGAAGCAGAGAGTAGAGTGCCTGGCACCACCAACGGTCCTCCTGGTGAGGAGGCGGAGCCGATGTCAGCGTCAGCGCTGCTCCTTGCCGGTCATGACGTCGTATCCCTTGTTCAGCGATTCTCTGGGTCCGGTGCCGTAGGCATAATTCGGCGACGGCGTCTGGTAGCCGGAGGGAGGCTGGGTCAAGGAATCTCGCGTCGGCTCACCCGTGAACGGTGCGGTCTCCGTTTTGTTGCCGCCGAACATGCCACTGAAGCCGCCGTTGTAGCCTAGCTGCGACGGGCTGAGGATCGGGTTGTTGGACGAATTGCCAGGCTGGACCGGGTCGTTATTGGCGCGGGCGGGAGTGGCGGTTCTCGCGGCGTTGAGTTCGCTCGGCGACAGGAGGCGGCCGGATTCAATGGGATCCTTGTTCTGTTTCTTTCGGGCCGCGATCGCAGCCTTGCGCCGCGCTTCGTCGGGATCTTTCGGCCAGTTCGCGTCCTTGACCTCCTTCGAGGCTTCAGCAGGCGGCGGCAGGTCGAGCTTGGGAGGCACCACCAGCGGCGACCGCTCGCGATAGTCGATGCCGCGGTTCTCCATATTGGTAGCGCCGACGCCGGCCATGAGGCCGTCGATGATTTTCTCCTCGAAGGTCTTGTCGTCCTCGTCATCGTCCTGGGCGCGCGCGGCGCCGGCCGTTATCACGAGGCCAACGCCAAGTGCGACGACGGCGAGCCGCAAGCCGCGGCTCAGCGCTTTCGACGAATTCTGCACCAACCAAATGCCGGCTTCGGTCCTGCGCATTGCGCTATTCCTGTTCAAATTTCCCGGAGGCGCGCGCCGATTCGAGGCGCAACCCACTCCCGTAAGCAACGTCAGCTTTGAGGGCTCGTATCAGCCGGGATCAGGGCGCTTTTGCGGCGGGTACCCCCAGGAAAGAATCATACAGCAGGGCCGCTACCCCGGCAACAATCGCCACGTCGGCAAGGTTAAACACGTACCAATTGAAGGTATTTGCCCCGATCTGGACGTGGAACAGGGCGAAATCGACCACCGCGCCATAGGCGAAGCGGTCGATGGCGTTGCCGACGGCGCCGCCGATGATCAGGCCGAGCGCGACGGTCGCGACCAGGGTGCGCGAGCGTGCCATCCAGATCGCCAACACAATCACCGCCACCGCCTTGACGAGCATCAGGATGATCTGGGCGACCTGGCTGTCGTTCTGGAACCAGCCGAAGCTGATCCCGACATTCCATGCCAGCACCAGGTCGAAGAACGGCGTGACCTTCACGGCGCCGCGGTGGGCGAGGTCGAACACGAACAGCAGCCAGAGTTTCGACGCCTGATCGACCGCCAGCACGGCGAGGGCGGCGATCACACCGGGGCGGAGCTGAGGGGTCATGGCGTGCCGCACGATACAAAACCCGATGTCGTCCCGGCGAACGCCGGGACCCCCAGCGTGAGCGCAATTGTGCTCATCGCGCCGCCGTGTCGTTGGAGTTCTGAAAGGCAGTCGATCAACATCTTTAATCCATCTCTGACGCCGGGGGCTATGGGTCCCCGCGTTCGCGGGCACGACGATAAAAAAGTATCAGGCCGTCACTCCCAGCGCCTTCCATTCGCGCAGAGCCTTGGCGTCGCGCGGCGACACGTCGGGATATTCCGGGTCCTCGCCGACGCTGGGCAGGATTTTCCACGACCGCGCGCATTTGATGCCTTGCGCTTTTTCGACGACCACGGCGACGCCGGGCACATCGTTGAGCCGGAACGCACCGGCCGGCGGGTCCTGGTTGGTCACCATCGCGTTCGAGGTGATGCTGACTTCCGCCAGATCGAGATCGAACAGCGTGTCGAAAATCTTCTTGTCCGAAACGTAGACCAGCGGCGAGGCTTCCAGCGAGGAACCGATCCGCTTGGCGGCGCGCTCGACCTCCAGCGCACCGGTGACGACGCGGCGGACGTTGCGGATGGTCTCCCACTTTGCGGCCAGCGCATCATCGCGGAATACCTCGAGCCCGTCGGGAAACAGCGTGAGATGCACCGACGGCTCGGCGTCCGGTCTGTAGAGCTGCCATGCCTCCTCGCAGGTGAAGCTCAGCACCGGTGCGAACCATCGCAGGATCGCATCGCAGATCATGTCGATGGTGGTGAGCGCGGCCTTGCGCGCCGGCGACGACGGCGGGTCGCAATACAGCGTGTCCTTGCGGATATCGAAATAGAACGCCGACAGTTCGGTGTTCATGAACGCCGACAGGCTCGCGACCACGGTCTTGTAATCGAACTCGGCGTAAGCCTTGCGCACGATCGCCGCCTGCTCGGCGAGTTGATGCAGCATCAGCCGCTCCAGTTCGGGCATCTCGGCGTGAGCGACCGCATCGCCCGGCCTGAAGTGATGCAGCGTGCCGAGCATCCAGCGCATCGTGTTGCGCAGTTTGCGGTAGGTCTCGATGGTGTTTTTGAGGATTTCCGGGCCGATGCGCTGGTCGTCGGCATAGTCGGTGGCGCAGACCCACAGCCGCAGGATATCGGCGCCGGATTGCGCGATCACTTTTTGCGGCTCGACGGTGTTGCCGACCGACTTCGACATCTTGCGGCCGTTCTCGTCCAGCGTGAAGCCGTGGGTGAGCACGATGTCGAACGGCGCGCGGCCGCGGGTGCCGCAGCTTTCCAAGAGCGACGACTGGAACCAGCCGCGATGCTGGTCGGAACCCTCGAGATACATCACGGTGTCGTCGCCGCCGTCGACCTTGCGCCTGATGCCGGCGAGGCCCGGGAAGTGCACGGGGTCTTCCAGCACGAAGGCATGGGTGGAGCCCGAGTCGAACCAGACGTCGCAGATGTCGTCGACCTTCTTCCACTCCTCGTTGGCAAGCGAGCCGAGAAAGCGTTTGCGGGCGCCGTCCATGTACCAGGCATCGGAGCCTTCCTGTTCGAAGGCATCCGCGATGCGCTTGTTGACCGCTTCGTCCAGCAGGATTTCGGCCGAGCCGTCGACCTTCTCACGCACGAACACGGCGATCGGCACGCCCCAGGCGCGCTGGCGCGAGAGCACCCAGTCGGGCTTGCTCTCGATCATGCCGTTGATGCGGTTCTGGCCCGACGCCGGCACCCATTGGGTGACGGAGATCGCGTGCAGCGCGCGGGCGCGCAGCGTGTCGCCGGGATTTGCGCGGCCATCGTCGGCGATGTCCTTGTCCATCGCGATGAACCATTGCGGCGTATTGCGGAAGATCACCGGCTTCTTCGAGCGCCAGGAATGCGGATACTGATGTTTCAGCCGGCCGCGCGCCAGCAGCATGCCGGCGTCGACCAGCGCCTTGATCACGGCGTCGTTGGCGTCACCCTTCTCGCCCTTGTCGTTGATGACGCGTTTTCCCGCGAAGCCCGGCGCCTGATCGGTGAAGGCGCCGTTTTCATCGACGGTATAGGGAATCGTGGTGTTGATGCCGCGCGATTCCAGTGCGCGTGCGTTCGCCGTCCATACGTCGAAATCCTCGCGGCCGTGACCGGGCGCGGTATGAACGAAGCCGGTGCCGGTGTCGTCGGTAACGTGATCGCCTTCGAGCAGAGGGACTCGAAAGTCGTATCCCTTGCCTTTCAACGGATGGGAAGAATGGCCGATGTGATGGGGATCGACATCCTGTTTTCTGACGAAGGCTTCGACTTTCGCGGTTTTCATCACCTCGGCGGCAAGCTTGTCAGCGAGAACGAACCTGTCACCCTTCCTGGCCCAATTCTGATCTGGCGCTTCGGTGACTTCATAAAGACCGTAAGTGATTTTTGGTGAGTAGCTGATGGCTCGGTTGCCCGGCAACGTCCACGGTGTCGTGGTCCAGATCACAACCGATGCGCCAACGACGTCGTCCGTCGTCCCGGGCAAGCCCAGATACGCGTCGATGCGAAACTTCACCCACACCATATCGCTCGTGTAGTCCTCGTACTCGACCTCGGCCTCCGCCAGCGCGGTTTTTTCCACCACGCTCCACATGACAGGCTTGGAGCCGCGGTACAGCGTGCCGTTGGCGGCGAATTTCATCTGCTCGCGCGCGATCTGGGCTTCGGCGAAATAATCCATGGTCGCGTAAGGATGATCCCAGTCGCCGATGATGCCGAGCCGCTTGAATTCCTCGCGCTGCACGTTGAGCCAGTGCCCGGCATAGGCGCGGCACTCTCTCCGGAACGCCACCATGGCCGCGGAATCCCGAAAATCCGGTTTTGCCTTGCCCTTGGAGCGGTAGTTCTCCTCCTCGATCTTCCATTCGATCGGCAGGCCGTGGCAGTCCCAGCCCGGCACGTAGTTGGAATCGAAGCCGAGCATCTGCTGGCT
>Ga0068853_100004264_pt1 | contig 11042 bp, 11 predicted proteins | sample KBSCornC32_FD_65655 | JGI IMG/M metagenome (GOLD analysis project Ga0068853, IMG submission 65655) | Corn rhizosphere microbial communities from Kellogg Biological Station, Michigan, USA - KBS Corn C3-2 | ecosystem: Host-associated > Plants > Roots > Rhizosphere > Soil ... | reverse complement strand
GCCCAGGACGCCCGACACCAACAAGAATCCGAGGAGTGAACGAAGCGAAATCGCAGAGCTCATGTCAGGCCCAGTGACTTCAGCAGGCGAAACGGGTCACGGCCCGAGCCGGCCAGAGACGCTCAGTGTGATCCCGGGTTGCAGCCGGAAGGGGGTGAGCACCCGGCGAGCCATGCCATCGGACGCGCGGAGATCGTAGTGGACGTCCCTCGTCTGGACGTCGCAGAAAGCGGTCAACCCGATCCGAAGGTGGGCCGCTGCGCGCAGCTCGGCTCCGGCGAGCGCTCGCCCGGTCGCGACGAGAAACGATTCGCCCGGCGAGATCGACGTCCTGGCCCGTCGACTGCGGCGAAAACGACGTGTGTTCGACGCCTGCGGCCAACCCCGCGCGAAAGGTGATCCGGCGGCCGTTTGCCGGCGAGGAAGCGAGGGCGAGACCGCCCCGAATGGCCAGCGCGCGGATCTCGAGCCCGATCGCCTTCGTCAGGTCCCGCGCTGGAAGGCGATAGCCCCCTCGACCCAGAGCGAGGCCCCCGAAGATCCGGTGACCGCCGCGACGCCCCCCAGCTCGCCGACGACCGGGATCGCTGGCGAGAACGCCCGAGCGTCGCGACCGCGCCGAGGTCGAGAGCCCCGCCCCACGGCGCCCCCTCGTCGCGGATCGGCCCTCGACGCGCAGAGGTCGCCACGCGCGACCGGTCCCGGCTCGCGCCGGCCGGCGGCGGTGGCGAGGGGGCCGTCCGAACCGGCCCAGATCGAACGGGCCAGCTCGAGACGGCAACGCGGGCTTCGGCGCGGCTCAAGGTCTCGCGCGGGCCCGCCAGCACCGCGAGCACGGCGGATCGGACGATGTGGCCGATCTCCTCGCGACCGACCTCGTCGAGGCCGCGCGCGAGCGGGAGGCGGCGGACGACGAACCGATCGCCGTAGTCCTTGACCGTGAGCCTGGCCTCGTCGGGCACCGACACGTCGGGCCACATCTGGACGCCGCCGGCCCGCATCTTCCGAATGATCCCACGCGCGTCGCGTCCACCCACCCACCTCTTGAGGAGCCAGCGACGGAGCGGCGTACGTGCCGCCTGGGCACGGCACGACAGAAGGAACGCGGATTGCGGTGCGCGTACACGGTCAGGACTTTCATGTTTCCTCCAGCGGCGCCGATCAGGTGAACGCGAGGTACGCAACCTCCATCCCGGCCTCGCGTTCTGGATTTGACAGCCACGAAGCCGGCGCAGAACCTGCGTTTGCGCCGGGCCAATCGCGCGCGAATTGCGCGTCTCGCGGTGGCAAGACGGCCTGGGCGACGACACCGGGCTGCCGGAATCCCGATGCCGTCGCCCAGACCGGGACAATCAGGCCATCGGACCAGCAAGGCCCGTTCCACGCCACGCGAACGGGCGTCGTTCATGCCGCCGCTGCGTCGTCCTAGCTTCTCAGAAAGGTTGCGTTCCGCGCCGGATCCGCCCGCATCAATTTCGGACCCCGGGATCGATCGGGGTGGCTACGCACGAGCCGCCCAGGACGGTCGTTCGGCACGACTCGTGCGTGGATCTGGAAGACATGGCGAGCAGCGCACCAGTCGGCAGCGGCCGGGACGAGCTCCCGGGGCAAGCGACGGAGCCACATGACGACGTCGAGGCGCTCCGCGAGACGCTCGCTCGCATGCGCACGATCGCCGCCAAGATACCGAGCATGCTCGCTTACTGGGGGGCCGACCAGCGTTGCCGATACGCCAACGCGGCCTATGAGCGGTGGTTCGGCGTGAAGCCCGAAACGCTCATCGGCAAGACCCTCCAGGAGCTCCTCGGTCCCATCATTTATCCGCAGAACCGCCCGTACATCCTCGGCGCCCTCGCCGGAAAGCCGCAGCATTTCGAGCGCGAGATCCCGGATCCGGCGGGCGGCCCTCCGCGCTATAGCCAGGCCGATTACATTCCCGAGATCGCGGACGGAGTCGTAGCCGGCTTTGTCGTTCTCGTCTCGGATATCACCGAGCGCCGGCAGCTCGAGCTGCGTCTCGAGCACGCGCAAGAGGAGGCACGCGCGACGGCGGTCCAGGCGCAGTCGGTCGCCAACCGTCTCGAGCGGATTCTTTCCGCCATGGCCGACGGCCTCATCGTCCAGGACGCCGCCGGCCGGGTGACCTCGTCGAACGAGGCAGCCCAGAAGATACTCGGTTTGACGAAGGATGAGGTCCCCGGCGCCCATCCGAGCGATCCGCGCTGGCGGGTCGTGCGAGAAGACGGCTCGCTCTTCCCGGTCGGGGAGCGGCCGCCGGCGGTCGCGCGACGAACGGGCTTGCGCGTCGACGGCGTGTCCATGGGCATCTACAAGCCCGACGGGAGCCTGACGTGGGTGAGCGTCAATTGCGTTCCGCGAGTAGACCCAGAAGGCAGGGTGACCGAAACCGTGACCACGTTGCACGACGTGACCGTCTTGCGCAACGCGATCGCCCGGGCCTCCCAACAAGATCGACTGGCGATGGCAGGCGTCCTCGCCGCCGGCGTGGGACACGAGATCAACAACCCGCTCACGTACGTCGTCGGCAACCTCGATTTCGCGCTCGAAGAGCTGAGCGCCTTCGGCGGGCCGTCACCTCCGGCACGGTTGAACGATCTCGCCGCCTTGCTGCGCGAGGCGCGCGAGGGCGCGGACCGGATCCGCAAAATCGTTCGCGGCCTCCGGGCTCTGTCGCGAGAGGAGGTCGCGCTGCATCCCGTCGAGATTGGCAGCGCCATCGAGATGGCGCGCAACATCGCCGCGCACGAACTGCGCCACAAGGCGACGGTAGCCGTGCGTCGGGGTGACGACGGGTCTCGCGCCTTGGCCGACGAGTCGCGGCTGACTCAGGTCCTCGTCAATCTCCTGGTGAACGCGGCGCAGGCGTTCGAGAGGGCCGACCCGGCGCGCAACCTGATCACGATCTCGACCCTGCGTCGTCCTCCCGATCAGGTCACCATCACCATCAGTGACAACGGCCCTGGCATCCCGGTCAACCTGCGAGGGCGGGTCTTCGATCCGTTCTTCACCACGAAACCCGTCGGGGAGGGCACGGGCCTCGGGCTCTCGGTATCTCGCACCATCATGGATTCCATGGGAGGCGAGCTCCTGCTGGAGGCTAGTGATGACCCAGGCACGACATTCGAGCTCGTCCTACCAGTTGCGACCGAAATGGGCGGCGGCGGCGCCGGCTCGGCGCCCGCGCCGGAAACCGGTCGCCGTGGCCGCATCGCCGTCGTCGACGACGAGCCGGCCGTGGCGAATATGATGCGGCGGATCCTCGAGCGCGAGCACGAAGTCGTCACCTTCAAGGACCCACAGGCGGCGCTCGACGCGCTCGACGGCAGCCAGCCGTTCGACGTCGTCTTCTGCGACGTCATGATGCCCTACATGGGCGGTGACGAGCTTTTCAGGCGCGTGCGCGCGTCGCGCCCTGAGCTCGCGGACAGGTTCGTCTTCATCACAGGCGGCCAGACGAACCCTTCCGTTCAGGCCTTCCTCTCAGGCATACCGAACGAGCGCGTGGAAAAGCCGTTCGCGGCGCAGGGCCTGCTCGGGATCGCGCGCCGCTTCGTTGGCCTCCATAACGAGTCGTCCGTGCAAAAGCCACCTCTTGGTTCGGTCGGAGGAGACGCGGAGCAATCGCCATCTCCGAGGCTTCGACGGCAGGGGCCAGCGGCCCTATGGAAGACGGGCAAGCCGCCCCGACCATGACGGTCACGCCACGCTGCTTTCACCGTCGCGATTCCTGCCCATTCCCATGCAGGAAACCTGCGGGGCCAGGCTGGTCGCGAGCATCACCTCGTTGATGTCGCGATGCTCGAGCCAGCTCCGCGTTTCGCGGCTGTCCCGGTCGAGCCATGACGATTCGATCGCCTCTGCAAGCGGGAGTGGCTGGTGCGACGACTCTTCGTGCATCGGCCGCGAAACCGTTGCAGGGTCTCCCGCGTAACCCCGGGAGAAAGGTGGCACCCATGAAGTTCCCCGCCGTCGTGTCCGCTCCGTTTCCCCTGCTCGTCCTGATCGGCCTGTCCGTCGTGGGAGCGACGGCCAAGGCCACGGAAGGGTCGGTCCCACCGGCCGGCAGGCCCGCCCGCGCCGAGGTTGCCACCCTGGCAGCCGGGTGCTTCTGGGGCACGGAAGAATTCTTTCGCAAGGTGCCGGGCGTGCTGTCGACGCGCGTCGGCTACACGGGCGGTCACCTCGCGAATCCCACCTACGAGGACACCAGCGCCGGAACCAGCGGGCACGCCGAGAGCCTGGAGCTGAAGTTCGATCCGACCCGCGTGAGCTACGCCGAGCTCTTGACGCTGTTCTTCAAGATGCACGATCCGACCACCGCAAATCGACAGGGCAACGACGTGGGAAGTCAGTACCGGTCGGCCATCTTCTTCCACAACGAGAAGCAGAAGCAGGTGGCCGTCGAGCTGATGCGCAAGATCGAGAAGTCGGGCGCCTGGCGCGCGAAGCTAACCACCGAGGTCGCGCCGGCGGGCGTCTTCTACCCTGCTGAGGAATACCATCAGCACTACCTGATCAAGCATCCGGGTGGGTACGACAACCACTATCTGCGCAAGCTCTCGTTCGGGCCCTAAGGTCACCCGCGGCGCGCGTCGCCCACCCTCGGCTGGCGCGGAGCGGTCCCGCCGCTCCGTCTGCTCATCCGGGCGGCTGGTCGAACCGGTGGGGCGTCGCCTCACGCTTCTCTGGAGGGATCGTTTTCCTCTGGGTCACCGCCGAATGCGCGGAGCTCCCTCGGTCGAGATCCGGAGCGCGAAGATGTCGGTCGGGTCCGTAGTGATCGGGATAGCGAGCGAAGGACCGATCAGCCAATTGTGGCGCCGGGGCGTCTCGACGACGGCCGTCGAGACGGCGTTGGCTACGAGCCGCTGCGCCTTCGTCATCGAGATTGTGCTCGTGCCCGGCTCCCTCCCGATCGTCAGCGGGACGCTTGGATCGGAGCTGCACAACTTCTCGATGGCGGTCTTCGCTGCTTCCGGCCACGGAAGGTCCTCCTGACAGAAGACCTGCCAGGCTAGACGCAACCTTTGCGTATTCCACTTCGTCGTGAGGATAGCGCCCCGAGAACCGTCGCGCGCGGGAGCTGGCCAGGGCCTGGTTCGCCTCTCGACTCTGCAACTTTCAGGCGAGCGCATCCGCTTCGAGGCCCGTCGCCGCCCCGCTCCCCCCGTCACCTCGTACTCGACGGGCGAATTGGCCCGGCGCGACCAACGCTCTTCGAAGCCACCCCTTCCATCGCCGGCTTGCGGATGGGCGTCCGGGCGACAACGGGAGTATCGTGGTTGAAGGAGGCCGCGCGGAGGCGGATCCTCCCGCCGCCGCGACTCACCGACACGATGTCCCCCGCCATCACGAAAGCGGGAGGACCCATGTGTTTTTCAGCGACTGGTAGCTTCGCGATCTCCGGCATCCTCACCGCCGTCGGCGCCACATCGATGGCCCGAAATTCATCGAGGCCTCACCGAATGTTCGCCGCCATTCCGCTCCTCTTCGCAGCCCAGCAAGCGGCCGAGGGAGCCGTGTGGTTGACGATGGACGGCGGGTATCCCAAGTTGAACCGGCTGGCGGTGGACATCTTCCTCGCCATCGCTCTGGTCATCTGGCCCACCTGGTTGTCATTCTCCTTGAAGCTCGTCGAGAGGAACCCGGCTCGGCGGCGGATGCTCGGTGCTTTGTTCTGGATAGGCAGCGCGGTCGCAATATACGCCGGGGGTTTTCTGGCACGGTTCGGCCCTGTCGCGCAGATCGCGGGGCACAGCATTCGGTACGATTACACCGCCAGCACCGACGGCTCCACTGCCCTCTTCTACCTTCTGGTCTATGCGATACCGACGGTCGTTCCGTTCTTCGTGTCGACGGTCCGAGGAGCCCGAACGATCGGGGTCATGCTGGTCGTGTCACTGATCGCCAGCATCGTCGTCCAGCGGGACGCCCTGACCTCGGTCTGGTGCTTCTTCGCGGCCATCCTCAGCGGCATGATCTTCGTAGCCATCGCGCGCGAGCAAGACTCGGCCCAACAGGCCCGCCCGGCCACAGCGCCCTGAGAACCAGGTCGAAGCGCGCGTTCGAAGCGACCGTAAGAGCACCGGGCGATCGGGTTCGCGCTGTCCTGCCGCCGCCCGTCGCGATCAGAGATGAGGGGTAACGTCGGGCGGAGCGACGGGCGCCGTCGGCGGGCCGGCGCTGGCCGCGCTCTGGTTGCCGTCGCGCGAGGCCAACACGGAGGCCGCTGCCGCCACCCCCACCTCCACGGCCAGAGGAACAGCCACCAGGCGGAGCGCGAGGCGCGCGCCCGTGCCGAGAATTCGTCCCGTGAGACGGGAGAACAGCCCCCCGCCGAGCAGATAGCCGGCGCCGACCGCCATCGCCACCGTGCGCCCCGGATGCTCCCTCATGTGCTGCCGGAGGCTCGCCCAGCCCGCATCGATGGCCGCGCCCAGGTCTCCCCATGCCGTCGTCGACCGAGCATCCCTCCCGCCGGCCGACGCGAGCTCGGACAGCGCTCCCGACCGCCGCGACTGATCATGCACGGCGAGCCACCTTGGCCAAGGCGTACCCGAGCGCGAAGGCCCCGAGCACCGCCAGCCCGGGGTTCTCGCGCACCACCTCGCGCGCGCGTCTGCCCACGCCCGTCAGCTTCTTCTTCGCGTGGGCGACCTCGTTTGGCAATGCCTCGGCGCGATCCTCGATCCGGCCAACGACGCTCGCCACCCGATCGCTCACCTGGTCTTTGAAGCTCATGGAAATCTCCTTTGTTCGCGACTCCAGACCATCCCTCTCAGCTACAAGGCGCGTGCCAGTCACGACCCGAGGGGCGCCAGCCCCCGGGACCGGTCGTGCGGGCGACGAGCACAGGCTTTGGCCCGACGAGTCTGCGGGCGCCGCCAGCGGCCGACACCACCCGAGCCGGATTTCCCCGCCATCGCCCGCCGCGACGAACCTTCGTGCCACTCCTCCTGCGCGACCCGTTACCGATCCCGGGGCTCCTCTTTCGCCTCCGCGAGCCACGGGGCAGGAGGCGCTCCCGAGTCGTCGTAGGCGCCGAGCGCCGCAGGCAGGCACTGCATGACTGCATTTCCTGCCGCCGGCAGACCGATGAGGACCGCGCTCACCACCTCGGCCCGCGTGGCGCCCCCCTTCCTCGCCAGCACCGCGTGAAAGGGCACACCACTCTCCAGACGGAGCGCCGCCAGGACAGCCAGGTACGCCAGCGCCGCGGTCTTGGGATCGAGCGCGCTGGCGGCGCCGAGGTCTTCTACTGCCTCCATCCATACCGCGGACACAGCAGGCGCTTCGCTCATGAACGTCTGAAAGGCAGCGCTCAGTCCCGGCATTTGCTGGCTCATGCCCTGGGGTGGTGCAAGCGTCACGCCGCGATGGTGCCGGCCACGACACGGCACAATTGCGCGAGCGAGCCACCGCGGACGGCTGCGGATCCGACTCGTCGAGCTCGGTGTGCAGGCGAATCCGCTGCGCGCGGCGGCTTCGTCGGCGCAAGAATGGCACGCGAGCATCCGCCCCCTTGCCAGGATCTCCCTCGCCCCTTTCCTCTTTGCGACCAGAAGGTAGGCGGTTCTGGTTGCTGGAATGACACTTGCTGAGGCCCCCTGCGCAAACGCCGGCCCGGCGCGCGAGCGCGGTTCCGGAAACAACCACGAACGAGGGAGATAGACCATGGCCGACATCGCTGTTCAGAAGAAGGACCAGCCCGGAACCTCGACGATCACGCGGCCGCAGTGGGATCCATTCCGCTCGATGCGGGATCTCCTCCGGTGGGATCCGTTCCAGGAGATGGCCCCGTTGCTGTCCACCCCGGGGCAGACCTTTGCGCCGGCCTTCGACGTGAAAGAGACGAAGGACTCCTTCGTCTTCAAGGCCGACGTCCCCGGAATCAAGGAGCAGGACCTCGAGATCGACGTCGCCGGAAACCGACTCACCATCTCCGGCAAGCGTGAAGAGGAGAAGGAGGACAAGAACGAAACCTTCTACACCTACGAGCGCTCGTACGGCAGCTTCTGCCGCGCCTTCACGCTCCCCATCCAAGCCGACACCGCCCACGTGAAGGCCGAGATCAAGAACGGCGAGCTCACCGTCTTGGTGCCCAAGACGGCAGCCGCAGTCGCCAAGCGGATCCCGGTGGCCTCGGGCGACAAGCCCAAGGCCTGACCGAAGAGCAGGAAATGACTTCCACCATGAAGATCCGCAAATCATGGGGGGAAGCGAGCGCCTGAAAGGGAGGGCGGTCGGTATCCGTGGATACCGACCGACCTGCCCTCGCGGGAAATCGCCGACCAGCCGGCCCGACCTGGCCATACCACCCAATCAATGGGAGATCTCACAAAAGCGTTGGTCGCGATGGGCCTGACGGTCGTTTCAAATACCTCCTGGGGATCTAAGTTGCAGCGCGACGGAATCAACGACCCAAGGGAGGGCCGCCACATGAACGCCCATAGGCTGCAAACGACGCCCCATCGGATTCTCCTCGCCGACGCCGAGCACACGGCGCGCTCCGCCCTTGAGGAATTGCTGCGAGAGGAGGGCTATCGAGTGACGCCGGCATCCAACGGCGCCGAGGCTCGGGCGGCACTCGAGGCCCACGTGGCCGACCTGCTGCTCATGGACCTGTCCCTGGCCCTTGCGGACGGAGAAGCGCTCCTCGAAATAGTCCGGGCGCGGTATCCCGAAGTGTCGACGATCTTGATGACCGGGTTCCCGCCCTACGAGCCCAGGGTTGCGCATGTCCTTCAGAATCCGAACGTCGAGATCATTCGCAAGCCCGTTGACCTACAGACACTCTTCGACGCGGTCGACCTGGCGTCGTCCCGGACGCGCCTGGTAACTGGTGTCGTGCCGAGACAGACGGGTAAATGGATTCCTGCCTCGCTGGGTGAGTTCACCGAAGTCCGGTAGCGGAAGCTCGGCAGCCCACTCGCCGATCCCGACGGACTGCCGACGACGCCGATCCGCCCGAGAAGACAGTCGGGACGGACCTTTGACACACCGGGTGTAAGGTGTCCGAAGGTGCACCCACGCAGGCCGAACACCCGATGATCGCACCCGGAACAGATCTTTCGACGGCGGCAGACCCGAACATCGTCGAAACCGGCACGCCATTTCCCATCGTGGGGGTGGGGGCCTCGGCCGGAGGCCTGGCCGCCACCACCGAGCTCTTGCGCCACCTGGGCCCCTCGCCCGAGCTTGCGGTTGTGGTGGTCCACCACCTCGATCCCTCTCATGAGAGCAGCCTGGTCGACATCTTCGCCAGGGTCACCCCCTTGCCGGTGGCCGTGGTGAGCGACGGGCTGCGGGTCGAGTCGAACCACATCTACGTCGTCCCGCCCAATGCAGGTCTGGGGATCGCGGGAGGGCGGCTGAACCTGACCCCACGCGTGGAGACCGGTGGTCTCCACTTGCCCATCGATCGATTCCTCGAGTCGCTCGCGAACGATCGAACGGGTGATGCCGTCGGGGTCGTCCTGACCGGCACCGGTGCGGACGGCGCCCTCGGGATTCGCGCGATCAAGGCGGAGGGGGGTATCACCTTCGCGCAGGACGCGAGCGCCGAATACCGGAGCATGCCTCAAAGTGCGATCGGCACGGGGTGTGTCGACTTCATCTTGGCCCCCGACGCCATCGCCAAGGAGCTGGTTCGCATCGGACAACGAGCGCGTTCGCGCTCGTCGTCGACCAATGACGACGCGGACTTTCTGCGCATCCTCTCCGCTCTCAGCCGATCGAGCGGTATCGACTTCGCGAACTACAAGCACACCACCCTGCGCCGACGCATCCAGCGCCGCGTCGTGGTGAACGGCCTGGCCAGCTTCGGAGATTACGCCGCGCTGGTCGAGGGAAGCCCGGACGAGGGGCGGGTGCTGTGTGAGGAGGTGCTGATCCACGTGACCAGCTTCTTCCGGGATGCGGAGACGTTCCAGGCGCTGAAGGCGGTGGTCTATCCCAGGTTGCTCGAGGACCGTCCCCGAGGTGCCGCGCTCCGGGTCTGGGTTCCTGGTTGCTCCACGGGCGAAGAGGTCTATTCGATAGCCATCAGCCTTCTCGAGTTTCTATCGGAGGTCGAGGCGGGCGACCTTCCCATCAAGGTGTTCGGCACGGACGTCAGCCTGATGACCATCGACAAGGCCCGCCGGGGGACGTACCCGGAGAGCATCGAGAGCGACGTTTCGCCGGCCCGCCTCCAGCGGTTCTTTTCCAAGCTGGAGGGCGCGTACCAGATCCGCCGGGACGTGCGGGATCTGTGCGTCTTCGCCAAGCAGGACGCCACCCGCGACCCGCCCTTTGCGGGGATGGATCTGATCAGCTGCCGCAATCTGATGATCTATCTCGGCTCGCCCCTTCAGGAGCGGCTGCTGCCGCTGTTTCACTATGCGCTGAAGGAACCCGGCTTCCTGGTGCTGGGAACCTCCGAGACGATCCGGTCCTTTCCGGGCTTCTCCGTCGTCGACGCCAAGTACCGGATCTATCGCCGCACCTCCGCGGCCCCCCGGCTGCTCCTCGACTATCCCGATCGGCAGGCCGGCGATGCGAGCCTACCTGACCTTCCCTCCAGGCCGCGAGCGTCAGGCCTCCTCGACGTTCACCAGGAGGCCGACCGGTTGATCCTGGGCGCGTACGCTCCCCCGGGCGTGGTGGTCACCGACGATCTGGCGGTGGTGCAGTTTCGCGGACGCACAGGCCCCTTCCTCGAACCGGTCCCTGGCGTGGCCAGCCTCGATCTGCTGCGCATGGTCCGCGAAGAGCTACGCCTGCCGCTCCGGCAGGTGATCGACGAGGCGCGTGCCACGCAAGCCCCGGCCCGCCGGCTCAAGGTGACACTCGCCTCCGAAGTGCCTCGATGCATCGACCTCGAGGTCACGCCCTTCCGGGTCGCCTCGCTGGCACAGCGCTTCTTCATCGTCTTGTTTCACGAGGCGCCGTCCGCGAGCCCTCCGCCGGCGACAGTCCCCTCCCCGATGGCCACGCCCGAACAGAGCCTGACCGGGCATCAAGTCGAGCAAGAACTGGCC
>Ga0068853_100004262_pt1 | contig 11043 bp, 9 predicted proteins | sample KBSCornC32_FD_65655 | JGI IMG/M metagenome (GOLD analysis project Ga0068853, IMG submission 65655) | Corn rhizosphere microbial communities from Kellogg Biological Station, Michigan, USA - KBS Corn C3-2 | ecosystem: Host-associated > Plants > Roots > Rhizosphere > Soil ... | reverse complement strand
CCTTGTCCAGCAGGTACTTGGCGATGTCCGGGTACTTGAACCACAGCGCGTCCATCAGCGCGGTGTGTCCGGTGGTCGTGACCACCGCGTCGACGAACGCGCCCGCCTCGACCAGCGCCTGCACGACCTCGAGGCTGCCGCCCTGGCAGGCCTTGTGCAGCGCCGTGCCGCCCGCGCCGGAGTCCGTGGTGAAGACGTCGGCGCCGGCGGCCAGCAGCAGCCGGACCATCCGGGGGTCGGCCTTGCCCGACGCGATGAGCAACGGGGTGAGGCCGCTGGCCGGGTCACGGTGGTTCACCTGCGCGCCGGCCGCGATCAGCTCGGCGACCAGGTCGTGGTCGCCGCGCCAGGTGGCGGCGACGAGGCGCTCCTCGCGGTCGGCGTTGAACGCGGCGACCTCGCCGTTGGGGTCGAAGTAGACCTTCCAGGTGGCGATCTTGCCGGTGTCGTCGACGGTGAGGCGGTGCGAGTCCTCGATCTCGAACTGCTGCCCGGTGCGGGTGTGGGCGGCCTTGGTGTAGATCACCGCGAACGCGGTGTCGCCGTCGGCGCGCAGGTCGCGCAGCTCGTACTCGAGCACCTCGGTGGTGTCGCCGCGGACCTGGAAGGCGGCGGTGACCTCGCCGACGCCGTGGTGGCGGCCCAGGTACGGGATGACCGCGTTCCACTGGTCCTTCGGCAGCTCGAACTCGATGTCGTCGGCCAGCGCGGACAGCGCCGACGCGAGGTCCCCGTTCTCCAGGTCGGTGAAGTACTTCTCCACCACCTGGCGGGTTTGCTGGGTGCTCATCACGCACTCCTGTTCCATGGTCGGATGCGGCTCGACTCGGCAGGTGATGATTGGTCTTTCCCGCCGAAAACTGTTGCCCACCAACGCGGTGTTCGCCGTCGACCGCCGGGCACTCCGTTGACTCGGCCGCGGTGCGAAACACCGGTCACGGCACACTCGTCGGACTCGACGCAGTGCGTGTCCGTCCACAGTGGACCGAATTGCCTGGTAGTCGTGGTACCACCACAAACGCGCGCTCCCGCCGGCGGCGGCCGATGAGCCAGGGTGGAGCCGTCGTCGTCGTCACCCTGCACGGACGACGGTGTTCCCCATCCGCCACCTTCGGAGGCAACCATGACCGGTGCGACGGAGACCAGACTGGACGTCATCCACCACGCCAGGGGCACCGGCCCCACGGTGTGGTTCGGCGATGCCGTCTACACCTTCAAGGCGACCCACGAGACCACGAACGGGTCGCTGACCTTCGCGGAGGCGTCCGTGCCGCCCGGCGGCGGCCCGCCCCCGCACATCCACCCGCACGCCGACGAGTCGTTCTTCATCCTGGCCGGCGAGCTGGAGTTCCTCAACGGCACCGAGACCTTCCGGGCCGGCGAGGGCGACTTCGTGTTCATCCCGCGCGGCACCCGGCACCGTTTCCGCAACGTCGGCCTGCACGTCGCGCGCCTGCTGTTCCTGTTCACGCCCAGCAGCGGGCTGGAGAACTTCTTCGGCGAGATCGGCCAGCCGGCGCAGGCCGGTGTCGCGCCGCTGCCGCTGACCGACGAGCAGAAGCGCCAGATCGTCGAGCTCGCGCCCAAGCACGGCCTGCAGCTCGCGCCCTGAGCCCACCAAGGGGAGAGACCAGATGAGCACCATCGAGACGATCAGGTTCAAGCTGCTCGACGGCGTCACCGACGCGGACTTCCAGCAGCGCAACCGAACCGTGGAAACCGAGTACATGGAGAAGCGGCCCGGCTTCAAGGCGCGGCAGACCGCGGTCAGCGCCGACGGCGAGTACTTCGTACAGGTCCACTGGGCCACCGTCGAGGACGCCGAGGCCACCATCGGCGCGTTCTTCGGCGCGCCGGAGACGCAGGCGTTCCTCGCCGCCGTGGACAAGTCCACGGTCGTCTCCGGCCGCTACCAGCTGGTGGACTAGCGTCCCCGACCAGGAGAAATGATGACGAACACCATGCGCGCGGCGGTCATCGACGCGTACGGCCCGGCCGACACCCTGCGAGTCACCGACCTGCCGGTCCCTGCTCCCGGCGACGGCGAAGTGCTGATCCGGGTGCACGCGGCCGGTCTCAACGCGATCGACTGGGCGTCCCGTGCGGGCCAGGGGGTCGGCGTCGGCGTCTTCCCCGCGGTGCTGGGCTGGGACCTGTCCGGCACGGTGGTCACGGCCACCAGCGGGACCGGTCCGCAACCGGGTGACGAGGTGTTCGGCATGCCGCGCTTCCCGGCGCTGGCCGGCGCGTACGCCGAGTACGTGGTGGCGCCGGCGGACCAGGTCGTGGCCAAGCCTGCCCACGTCGATCACCGCGCTGCCGCGGCGGCGCCGATGGTCGGGATCACCGCGTGGCAGACGCTCTTTCGCCACGGCGGCCTGACCAAGGGGCAGCGGGTGCTCGTGCACGGTGCTGCGGGCGGCGTCGGGCACGTCGCCGTGCAGCTCGCGGTGGGCGCCGGGGCCGAGGTCGTGGGCACGGCCTCGGCCCGCAACCACGACTTCGTGACCGGGCTGGGCGCGACGCAGGTCGTGGACTACAGCGCGGAGCGGGTCGAGGACGTCGTGCGTGACATCGACCTCGTCGTGGACACGCGCGGCGGTGCGGGCTCCCGGCAGCTGCTGGAAGTCCTGCGCCCGGGCGGCATCATCGTCACGCTCAAGGGCCAGGACGACGAGCTCGACGCGGCCGCGCGGCAACGTGGGCTGCGCACCGGATACACCTATGTGAGCCCGGACGCCGAGGCGCTGGCCGACATCGCGGCACAGCTGGCCGACGGCCGGCTGCGGATCGTCCTGGAGCAGACGTTCCCGCTGGACCAGGTGGCGTTGGCCCATGCGGTCGGCGAGGAGGGCCACGTGCGCGGCCGGCTCGTGCTCGACGTGTATCCCAACTAACGAAGTGGTGCTCCGGGAAAGCAGGATACTTGTGGCCGGCCGGGCCCTGGGGCAGTTTTTGTGCTGAGGGTGACCGAGTCGGGTCGCGGAACTCAGGCGTCGCACCGGTCTCGCCAATTTTGGGGAGCAGAGCCGCATTTTCTGTCGTGCGGATCCCCCACCGCAACCGAGCCAGGAGTGTTTACGATGACAGGCGTAGAAAACGGTTCACGGACCGTGCGCGAAGCGACCCTGGATGTCTTTCGCGACCTCGGTCTCACGACGGTCTTCAGCAACCCGAGCCACACCGAGATGAAGCTGTTCGAGCAGTGGCCGGACGACTTCAAGTTCGTCATGGGGCTGCAGGAGGCGACGATCGTCGGCATGGCCGACGGCCACGCCCAGGCGACCGGCGAGCCGTCGCTGGTGATCATCAACGGCGGTCCCGGCCTCGGCAACGCGATGGGCGGCGTCTACACCGCGGCCAGCGCGCACACCCCGATGGTGATCATCGGCGGCCAGCAGGCCCGCAAGCTGCTGATGGGCGAGCCGTTCCTCAAGGCCAGCGAGGCCACCCAGCTGCCGAAGCCGTACATCAAGTGGGCGGCCGAGCCGGCCCGCCCGCAGGACATCCCGGCGCTGATCGAGAAGGCGTACCACATCGCCAAGCAGCAGCCGGCCGGCCCGGTGTTCATCGCCGTGCCGGAGGACGACTGGATCCGGCCGGCCAACCCGACCCCGCACAAGGTCCGCAAGGTGGAGAGCGCGGTCGTGCCGGACCCGGCGGTGCTGGCCACCGTCGCCGCCGCGCTGGACAAGGCCGAGCGGCCGGCGCTGGTCGCCGGTCCCGGCGTGGAGATCGGCGGCGCCCGCCTCGACCTCGTGCAGCTGGCCGAGAAGCTCAACGCCCGGGTGTACGGCAGCCCGGTGTGGCCGCGGGGCAGCTTCCCGGAGACGCACCCGCTGTTCGGCGGCGTGCTGGCCCCGATGCCCGAGCTGATCAACGCCAAGCTGGCCGAGCACGACGTCGTCGTGGTGCTGGGCAGCCCGACGTTCACCCTGTTCACCACGGTGGACCTGTTCTCCACCGCCCCGGCGCCGCTGGACGAGAGCGACCAGCCGCACCTGCCCGAGGGCACCGAGTTCATCCACCTCACCGACAGCCCCGAGGCGGCCGCCTGGTCGATGGCCGGCTCCGCCTACGTGCTGCCGCCGGCGCAGGCCGTGCGGGAGCTGGTGTCGCTGGTCAAGGCGCACGAGAAGGTCGCGCTGCCGGCCGTCCGCGAGGCCATCCCGGTGCCGGACGCGTCCTCGCCGCTGACCCAGGCCTACCTGTTCCACCTGCTCGCGCAGGAGCTGCCGTCGGACGCGCAGCTGTTCGAGGAGCTGCCGATCGCCCGGGCCGACTTCCACGAGCAGATCCCGCTCGGCCCGGACAACGGCTACTTCGCCACCGCCAGCGGCGCGCTCGGCTTCCCGTTCGCCGGCGCCGTCGGCTACGCGGTCGCCCGGCCGGACCGCCGCGCCGTCGTGGTGACCGGCGAGGGCTCGTCGCTGTACACCATCCACGCGCTGTGGACCGCGGCCCACTACAACCTGCCGGTCACGTTCATCATCCCGAACAACGCCGGCTACCTGTCGCTGAAGTACTACCTCGACGAGACCTCCCAGCAGGCCTGGAAGGCCGGCTGGGACCTCAGCGGGGTCGACATGGCCGAACTGGCGCGCGGCTTCGGCTGTCCCGCCGAGCGCATCGAGTCGCCGGACTCGCTGCGCCAGTCGCTGAAGGCCGCGCTCAACGCGGACGGCCCGATGCTGCTGGACGTCGTCGTGCAGGATCCGGGCCTGTTCCGGCTGTAGATCCGCGCCGCGCGCCCGCGTCCCCCGTCCGGAATTCCCGGGCGGGGGACGCGGCATTGTGTGCACATCACGAACTGCCCCGCAATTCCTTGCCGCCATTCTGTCATTTCCGAGACGATTAATTCGCATACCGACGGATTTCGTCGGACGTGAATGAACTCGGGAGTGATCATGAAAGTCCGTCTGCACGCGCGCCCGGTTGCGCCCCTGCGGCGTTCCTGGGCGTGCGGAATCGTCGGATTCGTGGCAGTGCTCTTGTCCGCCGCGTCCACCGCGCCGTCTCCACTGTATTCCATTTACCAGGAGCAATGGCGGTTCTCCACCGCGACGACAACAGTCGTCTTCGCGGTGTACTGCCTGTGCGCGCTGGCCGGCATGCTGCTGTTCGGATCGCTGTCCGACACCGTGGGCAGACGCCCGGTCCTGCTGCTGTCGCTGGGGCTGGTCGGCGTCTCCATGGTGGTGTTCGTCCTCGCCGACGGAGTGGGCTGGCTGCTGGTTGCCCGTGCGCTGCAAGGGATCGGTGGCGGCGTCGGGGGCTGCGCGGTGGCCGCCGCGCTGATCGACCTGGCCCCGGGGGGCGCGCTGCTCGGCAGCCTCACGCCCATCGTCGGGATCGGCGCCGGCTCTGTCGGGGCCGGCGTGCTCGTCCAGTACGGACCGGCGCCGACCACCTTGACCTACCTCGTGGTGTTGGCGCTGACCGTGGCCGCCGCGGTCGGCGTGTTACGCATCCCGGAGACGGTTTCGCACCGGCGGCTGGTCGTCCGACCACGCCGGATTTCCGTGCCTGTGTTGGCCCGTAAGGCTTTCCTCGTGCTGTCGCTGCCGGTCGTGGCCGTGTGGGCCGTCGGTGGGCTCTACATGGGCCTGGGGCCCATGCTGGCCGCTGATCTGCTGGGCAGCCAGAGCGCCGCCGTGGACGGCCTGGTGGTCACCATGCTCGCCGTGTTCGGGGCGCTGGCCCAGGTGACGTGTCGCGGAGTCCGTTGCCGCACGGCCATTTCCCGTGGGTCCTGGCTGTTGCTCGCCGGACTCGCCCTCGTCGCGGCGGCCCTGTCGTTCGGGTCGACCGTGCTGTTCTTCGTCGCCACCGCCCTGCTGGGCTTCGGTTGGGGCGCAACGTACATGGCGGCATTCCGGCTGCTGACCGAGCTCGCCGACCCCACCCGCCGCGGTGAGCTGCTGGCGGCGGTGAACGTGGTCTCCTACGTCGGCACCGCGCTGCCCACGATCGGCCTTGGCCTGGCCACGCAGCAGCTGGGGATGCAGAACGCCACCACCGCGTTCATCGTCGTGGTGGCGGCGCTGGTGTTGCTGGCGCTGGCCAATCTGCCGCAGCCGACCGCTCAGACTCCCGTGGAGCAGCGGACTCCCGTGGCGTGACAAAGCGATCGCCCCGAGCCTGGGGGACTCGGGGCGATCTGTCTTGGGTGGCCGTCAGGCGGTGACAGCGTCCGACTTGGTCGGCGCGCTCACCGGCTCGACGGTCGGGGACGGCACCTTCAGCAGGCCGATCGCCCACGTGGCCGGCAACGCGACCGCGCAGATGATCAGGGCCGTGAGGACGACGGCGTGCGCACCGGTGGCGGCCAGCACCGCGCCACCCACGAGCGCGCCGACGGCGATGCCGGCGTTGACCGCGGAAGCGCCCAGCGTGGCGGCCAGGTCGGCGCCCGGGCCGGCCAGCGTGATGACCCGCAGCTGAAGCGACGGGACGAGGCCGAAACCGACCAGACCCCACAGCGCCAGCGTGATCGCCGCCAGGATCGGCGAGCCGCCGAACACGTACAGGCCGGCGAACGCCACGATGAGCAGGATGTTGGCCACCACCAACGTCTTCGTCGCGCTCTTGTCGGCGAACTTGCCGCCGAAGAACGTGCCGACCGCGCTGGCCACACCGTAGGCCAGCAGGAAGACGCTGATCAGCGAGCTCGGGATGCCGGTGACGCCGACCAGGTACTCGGCCAGGTAGGTCAGCGCCGTGAACTGGCCGCCCAGCACCAGGAAACCCACCGCGAGCGTGGCGATGACCCGGGGCGCGAACGCCGATTTGGCCTGCGCGCCGATACCGGTGGCACTGGGGCTTTCCACCGCCGGCACCAACAGCAGCACGGTGACCAGGGCGATCACACCGAGGATGACGATGCCGACGAACGTGGCCCGCCAGCCCAGCGCCTGCCCGACCATGGTGCCCAGCGGCACGCCGATCACCGTCGACACCGCGATGCCGCCGAACACCATCGCCATCGCCTCGCCCCGCTTGGCCGGGGGCACCAGCGCGGCGGCGATCGTGGACGCGACACCGATGAACAGGCCGTGGATGGACCCGGTCAGCACCCGTGCGATCAACAGCTCGCCCAGGCTCACCGTGACGATCGCGACGGCGTTGCCCAGGATGTAGACCGCCAGCGCCAGCCACAGCAGCAGCTTGCGGCCGAGCCGGATGGTCAGCGCGGTGACGATCGGGCCGCCGATCGAGATGCCCAGCGCGTAGGCCGTGACGAGCTGCCCGGCCGTGCTCACCGACACCGTCAGGTCACCGGCGATGAGGTTCAGGATGCCGACGACCACGAGTTCCGCCGTGCCGATGACAAACGAGCCCAGCGCCAGCGCGGCCAGCGCCACCTTGCTGCGGGGATGCCCCGCCTCCGGCTGGATGGTCGTACTCATGTGCACCTACCCCTTTGTTCCGTTGATGTCGGGCATTTCCCGTCAGGCGCCGACCGGGGCCAGCGCGGCCAGACCGGCCTCGGCGATCGGGTGGTCCTCGCCGCCCTTGCCGCCGGCCACGCCGATCGCGCCGACGATCGCGCCGTCGACCGTGATCGGCACGCCGCCGGGCAGGATCGCCACGTTCGGCTGCGCGGCCAGGCCGGTCAGCAGCGGCGGGATGCCCGCCGCGAACTCCATGAAGTCCTGGGTGGGGGCGCCGAACCCGACCGAGGTGATCGCCTTGTTGGTGGCCAGCCCGGCGTTGAAGAACGACGAGCCGTCCATGCGGGCGAACGCCTTCACGTGGCCGGCGTCGTCGACGATGGAAATGGACACCTCGACGCCGAGTTCCGCCGCGCGCGCCAACGCCGCGTCGAGGACACGACGCGCGTACTGGGTGGAAAGGGAAACCGTGCCGGTCATGCCAACCGCTCCTCGTGTATTTGTGATGTTCTCGAACTACTTGTAGGTCACGTCGAGCAGGCCGAAAGCGGTGCCCGCGGTAATGGGGTCGAAGTACTCCCAGTACTCACGGATCAGGCCCGCCTCGTCGAACTTGAAGATGCCGAGGTAGCTGTTCCGGTACTTGCCGCCGTTGTCCTTGAGCACCAGTTCCCCGTCGAAGCGCGCGAGGACGGAGTCGCCGTCCACCCACGTCTCGCGAATCGGGAAGCTCAGGCTCTCGAACATGCCTGGCGTGTCCTTCCAGCGCTCGTAGATCGCCGCCTTGCCGACCAGGTGGGCCGGGAACATCTCGGTGCCGTACGGGTAGTAGTGGTCCGCGTCCTCGGCCCAGAGCTCGATCCAGGCCGCCGTGTCCTTCTCCTCCAGCAAACGCAGGAAGGTGGACACGGCCGCGACATTCCGGCTTTTGTCGGCCATGGGTTCCCCCTGTCGTCGGGCACTCCTTGACAGGATCGCGCTCGCGCGGGTGGCGAACCAGAACGGAGTGGTCGTGGTACTGCGAGTACCAGCATGGCGGGTGCGGTTCGCCTGGTGCGGCAGCTTGCTGAATGATCTGTGACTTAATCTCACCGCTGCGCACTCCGTTCGTTTCCATTGGGCCGTTCCATCGAATTCAGTACGGTCGGCGAGATCCGTGAGATCGACCAGGAATTCAGGAGGACCGATGACTTCCACGACGTCTCAGCCGGCCGTCGCGACCGCATTGCGCGCGGCCGTGCGGGGTGAGGTCCTGGTCGCCGCGGACCCGGCTTACGACGGCGCGCGCCGGGTCTGGAACGGCGTGGTGGAGCGCTTTCCGGCGGTGATCGCCCGGTGCGTCGACACCGCCGATGTGGCAGCCGCGGTGCGCGCCGCGCGTGAGCACGACTTACCGCTTTCGGTACGCGGCGGCGGCCACGACTGGGGCGGCCGCGCGGTCCGTGAGGGCGGTGTCCTGATCGACCTGTCGGAGCTGCGCGGGGTCACCGTGGACCGGACGGCCCGCACGGCGTCCGTGCGCGGCGGGACCCTGGCCGGCGGCGTCGCGACGGCCGTGCACGAGCACGGTTTCCATGCGGTGACCGGCACGGCCAAGGCCGTCGGCATCGCGGGCCTGACCATGGGCGGCGGCTACGGCCCGTTCATCGGCAACCACGGCCTCGCGCTGGACAACCTGCTGGCCGCTGAGGTCGTGCTGGCCGACGGCAGCGTGGTGACGGCCTCCGCTGCGGAGAACGCCGACCTGTTCTGGGCGTTGCGCGGCGGTGGCGGCAACTTCGGGGTGGCCACCACGCTGACCTACCGCGTGCACCCCGGCCCGATCGTGCTGTCCGGCATGGCCCTGTTCCCGTTGGCCCAGGCCGAAACCGTGCTGCGCGGCTACCGGGAGATCCTGGCCGAGTCGCCGGACGAGCTGTCGCTGATCGGCGGCTTCTTCAGCGGCCCGGACGGCAGCCCGCTGGTGATGCTGTACCCGACGTGGAGCGGCGACCTGGCGGCCGGCGAGCCGTACCTGCGGCGGATCGAGAGCCTGGGCACGCCGACGTACGCGCAGATGGGGCCGATGGCCATGCCGGACGTGCTGGGCATGCTCGACCCGTTCATCGTCGACGGCCGCCACAACTCGGTGCCGACCCGGTGGCTGCCGGCGCCGACCGAGGAGGTCTGCGCGGTGCTGACCGACGCGGCCGCGCGGGCCACGTCGCCGCTGTCTTCCCTTACCCTGCACCATTTCCACGGCGCTGCGACCCGAGTCCCCGTTGCCTCGACGGCGTACGGGCTGCGGTCGGAACACCTGCTGGTGGAGATCATCTCCACCTGGGAGGCCGGCGACCTGGGTGACGTGCACCGGCAGTGGGCCCAGGACCTGGCCGTCGCACTGGACGCGCACGCCCTGCCGGGCGGCTACCCCAACCTGCTGGGCCCGGACGAGCACGAGCGCACGCGGGCCGCGTACGGCGAGAACCTGGACAAGCTGTTGTCGCTCAAGAAGTCCCTGGACCCCGACGGCGTGTTCGCCGCGGTGCCGACGCTCACTGTGTAATGGCAAAGGCGCGCGTCGCTCAGTGCGACGCGCGCCGTCCGGCAAGGGAAAGCGCTGCCGGCGTCCGCCCGGCGGCGAGACGCCCGCCGGCGGTCCCAGCGTCTGGGGGTGGCCGCCGGCGGGTGCGCTCAGCTTTCGGCCCGGTAGCGGTGCACCAGGGCAACGGCCATCGCGCCCTCGCCCGCGCTCGACGCGATCCGCTTCATCGAGTTCGCGCGGGCGTCGCCGGCCGCGAACACGCCGGGCACGCTCGTCTCCAGCAGCAGCGGCAGCCGCGGCAGGTCCCAGCTCGGCCCGATCGGCACGTCCGGGCCGGTGAGGATGAAACCGTTGCCGTCCAGGGCGATGCACGTCGACAGCCAGTCGGTGTTGGGCCGCGCCCCGATGAAGGTGAAGACGTACTCGGTGTCGTGCGTGGACTTGACGCCGGTCGAGTTGTCCAGCAGCGTCACGCGTTCCAGCTGCTCGCCGCCGTCGGCCGCGACGATCTCGGTGTTCAGCCGCACGTCGATGTTGGCGGCCGCGGTGATCTCGTCCACCAGGTACTGGGACATGCCCTTGTCCAGGCGGTCGCCGCGGATCACCAGGCTGACCTTGTGCGCGTGCCGGGCGAAGTGCACCGCCGCCTGCCCGGCCGAGTTCGCCCCGCCGACCACGAAAACATGTTGCCCCACGCAGGATGCGGTCTCGGACGTGGTGGCGCCGTAGTACACGCCGGCGCCCTCGAACCGGTCCGCGCCTTCGGCGGCGAGCTTGTTGTAGCGCAGACCGGGGGAGAGCAACACCGTGCTGGCGCTGATCTCCCGGCCGTCGGACAGCGTCAGCACCCGGGCCCGGCCGGACGTGTGCAGACCGCAAACGCTGACCGGGGCGAGGAGTTCGGTGCCGAAGCGCTGCGCCTGCGTGACGGCGCGACGGATCAGCTCAGCGCCGCTGACGCCCGACGGGAAGCCGAGGTAGTTCTCGATCCGACTGGAGGTGCCCGCTTGCCCGCCCGGCACGTACGACTCGACCAGCAGCGTGGACAGGCCCTCGGAGGCGCCGTACACCGACGCGGCAAGGCCGGCCGGCCCGCCGCCGACGATGGCGAGGTCGTAGTGCTGG
>Ga0068853_100004261_pt1 | contig 11044 bp, 11 predicted proteins | sample KBSCornC32_FD_65655 | JGI IMG/M metagenome (GOLD analysis project Ga0068853, IMG submission 65655) | Corn rhizosphere microbial communities from Kellogg Biological Station, Michigan, USA - KBS Corn C3-2 | ecosystem: Host-associated > Plants > Roots > Rhizosphere > Soil ... | reverse complement strand
TCGTGAAGGACGATGACGCTGGTGGGGCCGCCCCGCGCGGGCCGCACTTGCCGCGGGAGACGAGGGACGGAGAAGTGGTAGACAACGGTATAAAGGTACTGAGGTGCGCCGCAGTTCGCAATACCCTATTGTGGTAAATTATCGGAGAAAAATTGCTATTTTGACTCCCGGTAAACCCCAACCCAAACCATATGCTGAAACTTCTGCGGGAATTTTTCTTCCGCGGCAGACGCCCGAAGTCCGCCAACTATTTTGTCTCCACCGCATCCCAGAGCAGGGACCGTATCCGGCGTCTCGGGCTCAGCCTTCCGCGTACGGATGGCAAGGCGCTTCTCGATACCGGAAAGCTCTCCATTCCCGTTGCCGGCGAGGCCAGGCCGCATGGGTTTAAGCCCGATCCTTATCTCGACTGGGTCATCCAGATCCCGGCAGGGGAAAGAAGATCCTTCGCCCGTGAAGACGTGTACGAAATGTTCGATCTGTCCTGGCGTAAGCAGCACGCGGGCGTTACTATTTATGGATTGTCTATAACGGATAACCGATGGACATACGCGATGGCGGGAGACGCACCCGAGAGATTCAGCATCATACAGGCCGCAGTCGACCTCCTTGAATATTCCGGCGATCTTTCTTTGATACAAACTGAACTCGCGGGACGGATGGCCGCCATGGCCAGCCGCGTGACAGGGAGGATTGCAGATGCGGTCGTGACAGAAAGCGCCGGACAGGCAGAGATGCGGAGGGCAGAGTTGCTGCGATTGCAGGACGAGCTTCGTGCCGACGTGCTCGTTGTCCTGAAGAGCGACAGCGCTTATCCCGGTTTGCTCGTCTGGGAAGTGCTTACCGGGACGGGTCTCCAATGGGGCGACGGAGACCTTTTCCACTGGGACAATCCCAGGCGGGATTGTGGAGATGATAGTCTATTTTCCGTTTGGACGTCGACGCAGCCCGGGTATTTCTTTCCCGAGGACATAAAGGCAGGTCGATTCAATCCCTCGGACCTTGTCTTTGGCTACTGGATCGCCCGGAGCTTTGATCCCCTCGGTGTATTCGAAGTTTTGATCACCGAACTGGAATATTGCCGGCAGCAACTGGGCGGTGTATTACTGGCACGGGACGGCAAGCCCTTCGATCCGGTCGTTGAGAGGGCAAGGTTGTCAAAGGTCGTGGAGGCCCTGAAGGCAAAAGGGATCAGGCCCGGGTCGCATACGGCGCTGCGGATGTTTTAAATTTCCTGTAACTTGCCGGCGCAAACACGCAGATATGAATGCCATCTATGTTATAGACTCGGTCCGGACGCCTATTGGAAAATATGGCGGCGCGCTGAGCACCATTCGCCCCGACGACCTGCTTGCCCACGTGATAAGATCATTGCTTCAGCGTAACCCGGGCGTGGACCCCGCTGCCATTGAAGACGTCATTGCGGGGGACGCCAACCAGGCGGGAGAGGACAACCGCAACGTGGCCCGTATGGCTGCGCTTCTGGCGGGGCTGCCGGTGACCGTTCCCGGCAATACGGTCAACCGCCTCTGCGCCTCGGGCCTTCAGGCGATCATGGACGCGGGCCGCGCCATTGCCTGTGGCGACGGAGACCTGTTCATTGCCGGCGGAGTGGAGAGCATGACCCGCGCGCCGTTTGTGATGGGTAAGTCGACCAGCGCCTATAACCGGACTGCCGAAATATTCGATTCGACCATCGGCTGGCGTTTTGTCAATAAGAAGATGGCCGATATGTATCACCCTTACTCGATGGGAGAGACGGCAGAGAACGTAGCCCGTCAGTGGAAGGTCTCGCGCGAGGCGCAGGACCAGTTCGGTCTGCTGTCGCAGGAGAAATATTTTACCGCGCTCGAGGCGGGTAAGTGGGCGGCCGAGATCGCGCCGGTGGAGATACTCGGTGGTAAACAGGAAAAGATCTTTTTCGATAAGGACGAGCCACCCCGCAGCACGTCGATGGAAAAACTGGCTGCGCTGCGACCCGCGTTTGCAAAAGATGGCAGCGTGACGGCGGGCAATTCCTCGGGCATCAACGACGGTGCGGCGGCGATGCTGCTGGCCGGCGAGGCGGCGGTGAAGAAGTATGGGTTACGTCCCATGGCCCGGGTCGTGAGCATGGGGGTGGCGGGTGTCGATCCCTCCATCATGGGGGTCGGTCCCATTCCGGCGACGCGCAAGGCGCTGCAGCGGGCCGGACTACAGGCGGGCGACCTCGACCTGGTCGAACTCAACGAGGCCTTCGCCGTCCAGTCCCTGGTGTGTATGCAGGAGCTCGGCCTGGACCCCGCGCTGGTCAACGTCAACGGCGGCTCCATAGCCATCGGCCATCCCCTGGGTTGCAGCGGCGTGCGGATATCCACGACCCTCGTCCACGAAATGCAGCGGCGGTCGGTGCGCTACGGGCTCGCGACGATGTGCGTGGGGGTAGGGCAGGGCGCCGCGGTGGTTTACGAGAAGTTGTAAGGCGCCGCGCGAGCTTCCCATATGGGGATTCACCAAATTTCTTTATTTTGGGCGCATGGAATTTCGCACCAGGCTGGTTATATCCCGCCGTAACAAGAGGGCCTATGTCGCCTATGGCGGTCTGTTCATCGCAGCCTCGTCCCTGCTGCTGGTCTTCATCCCGAACATGAACGACTATATCCCCTATGTCTTTGGCGCCGGCATCGGCGTGGTGATCCTCGGCGCATTTATCGCCAGGGGCGACGTACGCAATTACGGATTGTCCCCCGAAGACCTGGTGGTCAGTACGGAAGGGATCACTATCGGCGCGCTGCACTATCCACTTCGGATGGTGAGCAATCTGGACTTCAACGTGGAAGCCTACAACGGCATGTACGTCAATGACGGGGCGATGGTCTCGGGCAGCAACTCGGACGGGATGACCAACGAGTTGAGTTTTGAATCCGGCGGCCAGCGCGTGAAATGCGGATTCTATCTCGAAAGCAAGCAGCACGTACAGGTGCTGGGTATGTTATTTGATGAGTTGTACCAACGGCATATCCCGTTTGTCGAACACAACCGGAATACGCGGACCTATATGCTGAAGGTGCTGAATGAAAGGGAGCTGGAAGAGTTCAAAAAACGGTATGGGTATGCGTAATTGGATGTCATTTGGAAAATCGGGCGTCGTCCTGGTTCTGATAATTGACGATCTTGTTCGTGCGCTTGCGCCCAAACTTATACGCAATGGCAAGCGTGCCCACCCTTGTCTCGTATTTGGTAAAGGACGTGCTCGAAAAAGCAGGCGAGCCGGTATAGAAATATTCCCTGTCGGTATTGAAGACGTCGCTGACTTTTAGCGATAGGGTAAACGCCTTCCCCAGTGCCTTTGTAAACGTAACATCGGTAAAATTGAACGCTCCCCCCTTTCCCTGTGCAAAGACCTGGTCCGTCTGGAAATTGTTGTCCACTTCCAGTGCCGCATTCTTCCAGAAGCTAAAGGTCCAGCCCAGTACGGCTCCTCCCGTCGGCAGAGCCTTCGGGTTAGGGAGCCCCGACAGCCGGTCGAGGTCGATCCAGGTATCGAAGCCATACAGCGAGAACGATATCCTGAGCCAGCCGGTTACAGGACGGCCATAGGAAATATTGGCGTAAAGGCTGGTGTTACCCTTATAGTTCATGCTCTGCTGAAGATACTGTCCCGCAGTAGGGGCGGCCTGGACTATCGGCATTATGGCATTGTCCGAAATGGAATATTTCGCCATCAACGACAGGCTGCTGCCCGAACCCAGTTCTTTTCTCGCTGTGAGGTCGAAAGCATACTGAAGGATAGGCTGCAGATAGGGATTGCCAACCGTCCATAAGACGGAATTGTTACGTACACTCAACGGATTTAATTGATCGTAGGTGACACGGATGATGGAGCGTCTGACCCCCAGTCCGAGATCGCAACCCTTGCAGGGCGCATAGCTGACAGCAACCGAAGGAAAAAGATCGGAATATCGTCGTGGGATGGAGAGACCGGTTCCGGAACGGAGCGTTTCGATAGTCGTCTTCGTGTACTCCCAGCGCAGGCCGGCCTGGTACTTTAGCTTTCCGATCCCGCCCGCGACCGAGCCGAACAGCGCCGCCACCGTCTCGTCATATTTCAGCAGATAAGAACCGGACGTATCCACCTCATAGTGCACCAGATCTGCGGAAGTGGAATCAAGAATATCCTCCCTGTTGCCGGCGACCGTCAATTTTCCTCCCGCGCGCAATAGCAACTTTCCCAGCGGCAGGGACAGGTTGAAGCTGGAGATCTTTACAAGGGCCTTATTCCTCGTGCGGTTGCTCCCGACGTCGGAATAACCGGAAAGGGTGCCGTGCTCATCTGTCGACTGGCTGTACTCGGAATAACGGACGTGGTTGTCCCTCGAATAGACCGAGGCGTCTACGGAGATCCGACCCCCTTTCCTGCCAAGCGGACTTCTGTAATTCATACCCGCAAATAGAAATAGGTTCCGGTTTGTGTTGAGTCTTGTAAACAACCGGTCTTCCCTGAGCGCCAGCAATGAGTCGTACACCGACGTGCCGCTTGTCACGACGCTTTGCGGATTGTCGAAATAATTCAGTCTTGCGGTGACCCCGATGAACTTCCCTGGCCGGAGGGCAAAATCATGACTGGTAGATATGTTCAGCGCATTGGTGACATAATGTGAAATATGCGTGCCGGTCCTGTAAAAATACAGGGAGTCGGGAGACGTCAGGTTATACTGGGAACGCCCTTCGTCATACCACGTATTGCTGTGGTCGAAGCCGGCCTTCAGGCTTCCGGAATAGCCCTTACCCGTATAGCTGCCGGAAAACCCCAGGTAGTATTTGTCGTGGGTGCGGATATTGGCGTCTGCCCTCGTGTCGAGACCCTTGATCAGATTCCTGCTGGTGATGATCTCGATCACCGTCGCGCCCGACGCGTCATAGTTGGCGGGCGGGGTGGTAAATACCCGTATAGTCCGGATATCATTGGCAGAGAAGGTCCTTAAGTATACGGCAAGGTCGGCCCCCTGCAGCAGGATCCGCTGGCCGTCCACCCAGACCTGAACCGGCTGGCCCATCAATTTTGGCAGACCCGAGCTTTCGATCGTGACCCCCGGCAACGCTTTCAGGATCCCGACGGAGTTGATGCCCAACCCTGCACGGACTCTGTCCACGGTGTATTCGTATCCCCCGGTCGTGAAGACCAGCGACCTTGGACTGGCCGCAACCTCTACGCCGGCAAGGCCCGACGCCCTCCGGTACAGGACGATCCGCACGCTAATTTCTTCCCGTGACGAGACCCGCACCACCGTATCCGCCGTTTCGTAATTGACGTGACTGGCCGTTATCCTCCACATCCCCGGGCGACACGCAAACCGGGCGTCTCCCTGACCTCCGGTAATGGCCGACTGCATTTTACTGCTGTCTCCGGCCTTTCTCAGCTGAACCGTCCCGAATTGGATCGGCCCGGCCTCGTCCATCCCGGCGAGGATGACCCTGACCGTCCCCTGCGCCAAAACCATCCCACCGGACAGGAGGCAAAGCATAACTATGCACGTCGTTCTAATGGTTGCTCCCATGGTCTTTTCGCGTTATTGATTGGTGATCCTTTGATACATATTCCTCTTCTTCAGCGGGATCTCGAACTCTACTTTCAGCGGCGCGGCCACACTGTCACCGGAAGCGCCGCCCACCGCAGCCCCGGGTATCACTCTGCAGACCAGCTGCCGCTGCGCATTTCTCACTTCAACAATTTCTGCCCGGTCGCCGGCAACGGCACCGGCACTCCTCAGCAGCACCGGCATCCTTTCCCTGGCCTGCCGGACGACATATGCCGGCACCTCTTGTATGACAAACCCGTTCTTCAGTTGGGCCGCACTCATTGCCAGCTCGCCGCTATAGCTGTCGTCCCAGCGCACGGCAAAGACGAGCGTCGCGATCGTCACGGCAATCCCCATGATCAGGGATAGCCCCCATTTTCCCAGCGAGACAGGCATCGTCCCGATCTTCGCCCGGATTGTTGCTTTGAATTTGTCTTGCATAAGCTAGGTTCCAAGTTCCAGCTGGTTCCTGACCAGACTATAATAAATGTCTTTTTGATCCACCAGTTCCGAGTGGACTCCCTGCTCGACGATCTCGCCATTGTCCAGGACAATGATCTGGTCTGCATTTCGAACGGTACTGAGCCTGTGTGCAACGATCACCACGGTCCTGCCTCCATAGAATTCCGCCAGGTTCTCCATGATGACCTTTTCATTCCTGGTATCGAGGGCATTGGTGGCCTCGTCGAAGAACAGATAGTAGGAGTCTTTGTATACAGCCCTTGCTATCAGCAGCCGTTGTTTTTGTCCCTGGCTGAGGCCGTTGCCTTTGCTCCCGATCATGGTCTCGTCCTTCAGCGCCAGCGAGTCGACAAATTCCCTGATATTGGCAACCGATATCGCATGGGCGAGCTTCGCCCTGTTGATCGCGTCATCCGACTCACAGATGTTCCGGGCGATGGTATCCGAAAAAATATAGCCGTCCTGCAACACGGCCCCGCACTGCCGGCGCCACACCTCCGAGGGGATCTCTTTCAGATCGGTATTTCCGACACTGATGCTTCCCTCAGTCGGCTGATAAAAGCCGAGCAGGAGCTTGAGGATCGTAGTCTTACCGCTGCCGCTGGCGCCGACGATAGCCGTTATCTTACCCCTTGGGATGGTAAGGTCGAGGTTCTTAAGGACAGGCTTCGAGAGAGGATTATACGTGAAGCTTACGTTCCGGAAGACAATATCTTTTTCGCCCAGCTCAGGCAGCGCCTCCGGTTCGTCGACAGAATAATTCTCCTCGGGCTTGTTATGGACCTCGATGATCCGGTCGAGCGCCAGGCCGGTCTCATAGCCGGTACGCAGGAACAGGATCAGCTGTTGCACCGGTGCGTTCAGCAGTCCCGCGATCAGCTGTATGGCGAGCAGGGTGCCGATGGAGATCTTATTGTCGATGACCAGCGTGGCGGCGACGATCGTGATGAGAATGTCCTTCAGCTGGTTGATGAACAGGGCGCCGCCGTCCTGTACCTGGGTAAGCCTTGCCGACCGGATATTGATGGAGAGAAGCCCGGCCTGTATATCGGCCCACTGCAGCGAACGCCTCGCCTCGCTGTTCTGCATCTTGATCTCCTGCATGCCGTAGATGAACTCGTAGAGCAGTTCGTGGGATGCGGCGGACTGACTGAACAGCTCGTAGTCGATCATCTTCCGCTTCCTGATAAAATAGAGAACCCATGAAATATAGAGCGCCGTTCCCAAAAAAAAGATGGCGAAGACCAGATGGTCGTAGGTGAACAGCAGGATACCAAAGATCAGAAGGCTGAAGAGTGAAAGGAGCGTTCCTATCGTAGACGTGGAAAGAAAGGTTTCTATCCGTTTGTGATCCATGATCCGCTGGATGATCTCGCCATAGTACTTGTTGTCGTAGAAAGAGATGGGCAGCCTCGTCAGTTTGTAAAGAAAATCAGACGACAGAAGAATATTGATCCGCGAGCTCAGATGCAGTATGACCCAATTTTGCAAAAAGGTCAGCGCCGTCTGACCGAAATAGAGGACCAACTGGAAGAGCAGGACGAGATAGATGAAATTCAGCTTTTTTCGCTGAATGCCGTTGTCGATGATCGACCGGGTCAGGTATGGGAAAAGATACTGTATACCGCTGATCAGGAGTATCGCCAGCAGCACCAGTCCAATGAATCGCTGGTAGCCTTTCAGATAGCCCGCGAGAAACCGGTAGGAGCGGCCGCTGCTCTTTTCCACCGGTATTTCCTGTTCGTAGAATTTTTGCGTGGGCTGCAGCAGGAGCAGGATACCTTCTTCCCCTTCCTGGCTGGCCCAGTTCTGCCTGAAGGTGCTGCGGCTTGCCCTGATCCTGCCCTGGGCGGGGTCGCCTATCAGGATATATTTCGGCGTTATTTTATAGACCACGACAAAATGGTTCTGTCCCCAGAATGCGATGGCGGGCAGGGGCACATTCTGCAGACTATTGCCTTTTTCCGCCGTGTAGGGCAGCTTGACCGCAAGCGCCCGAAGGCCGATCCTGGTCGCGCCGGTAACAAGTCCTTCCATCGACGCCCCGGTCATGCCGATACAGCAGGCATCGCGCAAATACTGTATGGGATATTTCGCGCCGTAGAATGCCGCGACCATCCACAGGCAGGACGGCCCGCAGTCCATTCGCTCCAACTGGTGAAAGAATGGGTATTTATTTCCATTCCATGGTATATGGATCATAATTGCATTTCAGGGGTTTACTGAATGGCTCCTTCACAAATGCCCGGCAGTCGGGACATACATACCGGAACTCGCAGACCTTGCAGGTGTCGATCTGGTCCTTGCTGACGCCCCAGACCTCCCTGAATTCGTCGGTGATAAGGTCCCCTATCCTGTCCCGCCCTATGTTCCCGTAGATACGCGGAAGAGCAGGGCAATTCCTGATATTCCCCTGCACATCGATGCCTATTTTCCGGTTGAGACAGGAGTTGTAATTCCTGAACTCGGCGAAGGTCTGGACATTGGAATAGACGAAATAGTCTTTGGTCACAAATCCGCAGTGAGCGCTGGAATCGATCACCTGTCTGATCAGGACGACATTTCCCATCTGCCCATAGTTCCTGTAGTTGTGATGTCTCAGTATCTGGTCTTTTGGACTGGAATGGATGATCAGCGATTTGACCCTTATGTATTTTTCGACAAGGCCGGTCAGGTATTTTCGGGTATACTCCGGGCGGTGCCGTAGCAGGAACTCCACCGACTTGATATAGCTGCCCGCCAGCATGGACATTATGTTGTCTACCAGGTCCAGATCCGTCTCGTCATAGAATCTTAGCTGGATATCCCTGCACCCGACCTCTATCAACTGGTCGAATATCTGCCGCCAGTCGTGGGAAGACGATGCGTCAGAGTCAATGATAGCGTTGGTAATGACGGACGGGGCATCCCATCGGAGGTCTATATCCGGGAATCTCTCAGGCTCATCCGTCCAGTGACTGAGCTGGTTCTTTTCAAGGAATCCGGCAAGACCGTTCAACTGCGACTGAGATTCCTCGTCGTACTCGTCGAGGATATCGGTCCATTTTCTTTTTTTTGCCTCCTGCAGTATCTCATAGTGGTCGTTGCCTATGAAGAACAGCTGGGACCTTGCGCTGTCGACTATAAGGCTCCGGGAGGCGCCCTTTACGGGAAAGCAGCTTGCAAATAGCAGCAGGAAGTCAGAGTTTCCGTTCATGAGTTTTTTTTGGAGGTTTTACAGCGGAAAAATCGAGTGCGCGGGAAATGGCCTTCTCGTGACCCCACGGGAAAAAGGCTGGCGTCTGCAGCGGTGCGGACAACGTGCCATAGTACCGCTCTCCCTTTTTCCTGACCAGCCCTTTTTTGTTGAATCGGTAGATGCAGTTGTAGACGACCGGGAGGTCCTTCTTCTGCCCGATACCGAACGAATGGAACTTATTGTCGTATTTGGTCATGGCTTTGCTTTTTTCCAGTTAAATAATAGGCGATCTCTCTTTCCAGCAGGTAATTGCAGGGATAGGATACCATCCCGAACTGCCCCACCGGATTTATCTCCAGGAAGTAGTACTTTTTTTCGGCGGTGACGATCATGTCGATAGAGCCGGTATCCATGTCAAGCACGGTCATCAGCGCCGTAAGCCTGGACTGGATATCCTCCGGAAGGAGATAGGGAACCGTCCGGTTGGGCGCTTCGTCGTTGTACTTCCTGAAATCTACCTTTGTCTGGTCGTCGTTCTGCGAGAAGATCGCCATGCTGTAACACCTGCCTTTCAGATAGAAGATCCGAAGCTCTATCTTTTTGTCGACCATCTTCTGGAACAGCGAAGGTGCAAAGCTGTCCGGCAGTTCGCTGACCAACTCTTCGGTCACCTGTTCGGTATATTGTACAATATGTTCGTTTTCGCCGGGAATGAACAACGATTCCTGTATCCCCTTTGAAATGATATTTTTCTCTTTTTGCAGAAAGGCGAGGAGCTCTTCCTTCCTGGTTGTCACGATAGTCGCCGGGACGTCGATGCCAAGTGCGATGGCCGTTTGCAGCATGACGATCTTGTTGGTGTATACACGGTTAGGGTTACCCAGTGTTGTCGCTGCCGCCAGCAGTTGTTTATGAACGAATTCGTTGAGCGTCTGTATCTGAGAATTCAGGTTCCTTACTACTTCGGGCGCTGCGACGCGGGAGAAACTTTTTTTTACGGTCTGCCGGGCTCCGGGCGCGCTGTGTAAAAGGCCGGGCCCCCTGCGATGCCAGTATGAACCGACGTCGTCCAGGTCGATATCCTTTCCGTTGACCGATAGGACGATCTTTGCTTTCCCGTCCTGAAACGAAAAATGCCGCAGCGTGATCCCGTGGTCTTCCTTGTTGGCGCGGATGAAGGGCGCTTTGAGGTGCAACAGCCACTCGATCACCGTATTCGTACTGAGGTCGAAATTTTGACTCTGAATAAAGATCATGGTCTCCGCTTTTGATGGTCTGGTTGGATGTAAACAGTAAAAAGACGGTGCTCTTTACTGTTTACTTTTTGTTTCGCGACTATGGCAGATCGGCGTCGTGATCACCCGAGTCGGAATCGTCGGCGCTCGACTTTGTCGAGTAGCCAAGCGTCGTGGTAACAGGGGGTTCTTCTACGCCGCCAAAAATGGAAGCGAGATTTTCGAGGCCGCTGTCTTCGAATTTGGACAAAGCGTCCGCATCCACATTGAGTCTCTTTTTCATGTAGATCGTTTTTTGTGTTGAATAAATAAGAGAGAAAGGCTAAGCCGGGTCGGAGTCGTCGTCATGGTCGCCAAGGTCGCCGTCGGTAGCGCTTGACTTGGTTTCATAGCCGAGAGTAGTGGTAGCCGGGGGGTCAACTACGCCTCCGAAAACAGAAGCGAGATTCTCCAGGCCGCTGTCTTCAAAAGCACTGAGCATGTTTTCGTCATGCGAGAGAGTCTTTTTCATGTTGATTTTTGTTTAAAAATGATTAAAACATATAGAACTGCGCAATCTATAAGCAGATGGGCATCACGGGGCACGCGGCGGTTGGCCGGCGGACGGGCAA
>Ga0068853_100004259_pt1 | contig 11045 bp, 10 predicted proteins | sample KBSCornC32_FD_65655 | JGI IMG/M metagenome (GOLD analysis project Ga0068853, IMG submission 65655) | Corn rhizosphere microbial communities from Kellogg Biological Station, Michigan, USA - KBS Corn C3-2 | ecosystem: Host-associated > Plants > Roots > Rhizosphere > Soil ... | reverse complement strand
CGGCGGCGAACAGCCGGATATTCAGATCCCAGTCTGCGTAGCCAGGGTAGTTCAGATCATAGCCGCCAAACCGATCGAAGAGCGAGCGCCGGTAAAAGATCGCCTGGTGAGATATATTCCGGCTTAGCAGCTTTGGAAAGTCGAACTGTCCGTCGTAGCGGCCTTTATAGCTGGGGCTCACCACATCTCCGTACAGCAGGTCTGCGTCTTCGTGGCCCGCAGCGCCAAATACGGCGGATAGCACACCGGGACCATACAGCAGGTCGTCGGCTCCCAGGAAGTAAAGCCAGACACCGCGCGCGGCTAAGATACCCTTATTCATGGCGTCGTATACGCCTTTATCCCGCTCGGAAACGAACCGGATACGATCGTCGGCTGCCTGCTGAACGATGGCGGCTGTCCCATCATCCGAGCCGCCGTCCATGACCAGCACCTCGAAGTCGCGAAAGTCCTGGTATAGCACGCTGTCCAGCGTGACGCGCAGGGTCTTTGCGGCGCGAAAAGTAGGTATGATGATGGTTATGTATGGGCTATCGCCTGTCATCCGCCGGAATTGAGGTTTCGGGTAGTGGTCGGTGTTCTCTCTTTAGTGCACTGGCATTTCGCCAGCGTCGGTAACGTTTATGTATAGCCCGGAAGATTCTTTCGGCCAGGCCCCGGGCTTTTTGGTCGTTTGCGGGCCCTTTGGACTGTCCCCGGTGATGGTCGAGCAGCTGTCCGTAAGGAGAATTGTAATAAGGAATGGCCGCATAGTAGTCCACCTGTCGCCGGTCGTTCTGGTTGATGCAGTTGGTCTCTCCGTTGACCCTTTGCTGCGGCGCCTTGTAGTGATTGGCGAACTGCGTAGGCATGCGGTACAGGGGCAGCTTGTAGCTCGCCGCCAGCAGGGAAAGCACGGACTGGTCGCGTCGGTGCTCCCGAAAGTCCGGCAGGTTTCTTTTCCCTGCAGTATTGGGATCGTCTGTAATTATCCTGGGATCACGGCAATAGTCCAGCCATTTGGTAACGAACCGCAGGCTTACCTCCGAGCGCCGGAAGACGCAGAACGCTGCGTCGCACTGAGGAGCATGCCAGTAATAGGGCTGGTCGCAGTTCATGTATATGAAACAGTCGCGTTTGGTCCAGGTCGCGTTGATGAAATCGCCGTTGCCGAAGAGAAGTATTGGATTGTCCTCGCGGCATAGCGCCAGCAGAGGGTCAAGCGGCGCCGTTATCTCCAGGCCCGCGTCCGAATAGACGACGATGTCGCCGTCTGCAGCATCCTTCAGGGCCTCCATAATGATATAAGGTTTCCACAGCCAGTATCCCATCCCGGTAGGATGGTCCAGGATAGCCCGGTTGTCGGCATAGAACGGTGTTTGTCTGATATCCTCAAAATCGTATGACCGGATATGGTCAACGCCAGCCTTTACTGCCGAAGCATTCAGCCGTTGACGGCTGCTTTCGTACAGCTGGTTGGAAAGATTGGTGAGGATGACCGCCATATCAAAATTGAAAGTTTGAAATGATGCCCACGGAATGGGGGCCCTCATTCTCGCCTACCCATCCGTTGATGTCTACGAGGAAGACTTCTTTGATGCCGTAGACGTCGTTGTATTTCTTTATTATACGAAAGAAAGAGCGCTGCATCTTGCCCACGAGGTCGTCCCAGACGATGATGAACTTCTGGTCCAGCAGGCCATATTTTACGAGCATTTCGAATTCGAACAGGATCGCTTCGGGTGTGTGCAGGGCATCCGAGAAGACAAGGTTGAATTTCTGTCCCTGTAGCCTCGCCCAGCTGTTGGTATCCCAGACGTCAGCAGACAGATAGGCTACCTGCTTCTGCTGATAGCTGAACTTGGTGAGCGAAGAGGCCTTTTTTTTGATCGATTTTGCGGGGGTTGCCCATTCTGTTCGGCCTTCGGCGGAGAGGAAGCGCGCCAGCACTGGGTTGATCTCTTCTATATCGAATGCAGTCAGGCTCGCCTTGGGCAGGATATTCAGCATCTGGAAGAAGTTCTTTCCCACGGAAACGCCTATCTCCAGGTAGTTGACCTGGTCGAAATGTTTTGCCGCTATCAGGGCCATCAGGTCGGTGTAGGTAGGAGCGTCGCCGACAGGCTTATTGATCACCGGTCTGAGAAAGCCGGGGACGCCATACTGGAAATACGATTTTGCAAATGCTTCCTCGTCGATCCAGTCGCCGACCTCGCTCAGCGATGCGCGGTTGCGGGGAATGAACGGGCGCATCTGTTCAGCGGTATATGGAAGCGTCGACTTGTAGGGGATCTTCTTCCCGAAAAGGTCATTCAGTAGATTCAGCATATCGGTGTATTAAATCAGGGTTTGATGGTCATCCTTCCGGTGTAGTCGATCCGGTTGAGGAAAATGGGCAGCTTGCGGCTGGCGATGAATTCGTCCACGGCCCTTTTCGCGCCACTCCAGTGACCGTAGTCGTCGATGACGAGGACGCCTCCGGGCACGAGCCTGTCGTACAGCGTCTCCAGCTCGTGTTTGGTGGATTCATACCAGTCGGTGTCGAGGCGCAGCAGGGCCAACCGGTCGATCGACGGCTCGGGCAGCGTTTCTTCCACCTTTCCCTTGACAAACTGTATCCGGTCCATGGGGTATCCCGATCTTTCCAAATTGGCCCTGACCTCATCCAACGGAGAATAGCACCATACGTTGTCCCCTTCTTCACGGCCGACCTCGTTGAGGAGGTCGTCTGCACGGGACTGGTCTACTGCGCTGACGTCATTGGTCGTTGGCTCCGACATGCCTTCGAACGTGTCGAAAAGATACAACCGGCGGTTCGTCTCCCCGGCACGGGCCAGTTTGCGCGCGACGAGCAGCATGGAGCCGCCCTTCCAAACGCCGCATTCAACGATATCCCCGGCTATTTTTTGAGAAACGATATGATCCACGGCCCTCGAGAGGCTGACCAGTCTTTCGATACTGGTCATGGTAAAGGGCCGGACGGCCTGTATATCCGCCTTTTCGCTTTCGGAAAAATCGGCAGGAAAGACGTCGTCGAGCGAACCTCGCGAGCTTTCCAGCTCGTGCCGGAACTGCCGGTTCAGAACGATGCTGCCCGGTTCGGCGATGCCCTTTAATTTATTGATAATAGCCATGTTGTCGTGATTTTCCTGAAAACACAAATGTAGGCCTTTTACATAACAATATTCAGGCCGGTTATCAGAGAACGGGCTTGCCTGACGCCGCCGGAACGCCGCTCAGGTAGCCAATAAAACGCTGCAGGCCTCTGCGCTTTTCCGGGTCGAGATGGTAGTCAAGATGCCGGGTGAAATAGTCGTGAAGGGAAAAGATGGAATATGGATTTTCCGCTACGACGTCGTCGATATGTGCAATTCCCTGCCTGTTGGCCTCGTCGAAGGCGGTGATGAAGTCCGGGTCGATGGGTTTGTTGCTGATCCAGGCGGCAAAAACGAAGGGCAGCCCCGTGAAAGCCTTCCAGGAGCCAGCCAGGTCGTAGATGTAGGGGGAAATCTTTCTTTGCTCGAGCGCCCGGTCGCCGATCACCACTCCCGCCGTCGTGCCTTTTATCTGCTCCCGAAAGTCCTTGCCGGCGTCGACGAGCTCTGGTTTCAGGTGCCAGTATTCTCTGAGCAGGACCCGCGCAAGCTGCACGGAAGTCCGGCTTTGGTAGTCCAGCAGTACGCGTTCGACCTTTTCTATGGGCGTTTCGCTGAAGATGCAGACCGAGGCGACGTCGCCGTTGCTGCCGATGCAGTACTGACCATTGATGTAGTATTCCTTCATTTGGGGGATCACCGCCACGGGCACCAGCCCCATGTCGATCTCGTCTCTGAGCAGCATGCCCGCGATGCTGGCGGGATGGTCGATCACCAATTCAATCTCTTTCCTTACCGGGGCACGTTCGATTCCGTAGAGCAGCGGTTTTGTATTCAAATAGCTGACAGCGCCTACTCGTATTTTTTGGTACAATTCCTTTGTTTTAAATTTGCGGCAAATTTACGCATTATAGCGTACGCAAAAACATGGAATTAAACTCACTTACCGCCATCTCTCCCATCGACGGACGCTACCGTGGTCAGGTACAGCACCTGGACGACTATTTTTCTGAATACGCCCTGATCCGCTATCGGGTGCTGGTAGAAGTCGAGTATTTCCTGTTTCTCAGCAAAAAGCGTTTCTTCGCGCTGGACGCCGCCACCAAACGTAAGTTGCAGGCGGTGCCTGAACAATTCGGTCTGGAAGATGCAATATGGATCAAGAACAAGGAAAAGGAGACCAACCATGACGTAAAGGCTGTGGAATATTTCCTCAAGGACCGTTTGGGGGAAGGGTTGTCGGCGGTATCCGAATGGATCCATTTCGGCCTTACTTCGCAGGATATCAACAATACAGCGATCCCTCTGCTATGGAAGCATGCCGTGGAATTCGAATACCTGCCCGCACTGCTCAACCTCAAGCGTCAGCTGGAGGTCCTTGCCCGCAACTGGAAGGACGTGGCCATGCTGGCGAGAACTCATGGTCAGCCAGCCAGCCCGACGCGGCTGGGGAAAGAGATCATGGTATTTATCGAGCGGATCGAAAACCAGGTGGAGTTGCTTATTCAGGTGCCGTTTACTGCCAAGTTCGGCGGCGCTACGGGTAATTTCAACGCACACTATGTGGCCTTCCCCACAAAGGACTGGGTCAGGCTGGGAAACGAGTTCGTGGAAGGTACGCTGGGACTTCAGCGTCAGCAATACACGACACAGATAGAACACTACGACAACCTCGCGGCTCATTTCGACGCGATCAAGCGTCTGAATACCATCCTCATCGACCTCTGCCGGGACGTCTGGACCTATGTTTCGATGGACTATTTCAAACAGAAAACGAAGAAGGGAGAGGTAGGCAGTTCCGCCATGCCGCATAAAGTCAATCCGATCGACTTCGAGAATGCGGAAGGCAATCTGGGAGTGGCCAATGCGCTCCTGGAGCATTTCGCCGCCAAACTGCCTGTATCACGCCTCCAGCGCGACCTGACGGACAGTACGGTATTGCGCAATGTCGGCGTGCCGTTCGCTCATACCATACTGGCGCTGAAGTCGATAGAAAAGGGACTGGACAAGCTGGTGCTCAATGAGGCCGGTGTTAAACAGGACCTGGAAGACAACTGGGCCGTAGTTGCGGAGGCCATCCAGACGGTGTTGCGCCGGGAGAATTATCCGAAGCCCTATGAGGCGTTGAAAGAGCTGACGCGCGGACAGGCGGGCATCACGAAGCAGTCCATGCATGCCTTTATCGACGGGCTGAAGATCTCTGCCGCACTCAAAAAAGAACTTAAAAAGATCACACCGCACAATTACACCGGCGTGAGCTGGTAAATATGGTTGACGCAGGCGTAATACTAACAAGGTATTGGGAATAGCAACGGAGGATATGAAAGCATTGAAAGGTACAAATTTTCCGGTTAGATTTCCCGGTTAGTAATATTTTAATTCATTTTTAGTTTTATATTCGCGCAGTAACTACAACCCCAAGATCACCCACCGATGAAACGTATTCTTTTTTTCCTTCCTATCGTAGCTATGATCTATCTGTCTACGACCTCCTGCAACAAGACAAACGACAAACCCATTCACGACACGACGACGATCTATCATAAAGATACTCTCTATCACAAAGACACCCTTGTCATAAAGGATACGGTTAGAGACACCATCGTCGTCGCCACCCCCAAAAATCCGATTACGGGTCTTTGGGTAGGTACATTCCAGATCACTGGTTCTGAATATCTTGGTTCCTTCTATTATTCGTTCAATATTTTTGCCGACGGCACGATCGTCCAGCAGGGCGGCGGTCCGAACGGGGCGATCTGGACGGGCAAAGGCACGTGGACCTTGTCTTCCGATTCAACGCTAACGTGCAACGTCGCCAATACCGACCTAACACAGCCTTCATGGACTCAGCGCCTCACGGCCAAATACAGCAGCGCCAACGGTACGCTTGCTCCGGGTTCATGGACCTTCCTTACCGGGCAAAGCACTTCGGGAACTTTCTCGCTGAAGCGCGTCAACGAATAGATAAAAGGTAAATAATTGTAAAAGCCGGTCTCTTTCGAGCCGGCTTTTTTCGTGTATCGCTATTCGATGGTATTCTTTGTGCTGGTACCCGCGGATCTATTTGTGAATCTCCGAGGTGAAATGGAACTCGATCGCGGGGTTGTTGGTCCGCTCGGTATTCAGAAACCATTCGCTCTGGGCCAGATAGACGGTGTAGCCGTCTTTGTCGTCGGCGATATTGGCGTGTTTGAACCGGGTGAAATCCTCCAGCTTCTTAGGGTCTTCACTGGTGATCCAGCAGGCCTTGTAAAAAGGCAGGGCGTTAAACTGGACCGAAGCGCCGTACTCGTGCAGTAGGCGGTACTGGATGACCTCGAACTGGAGCTCTCCCACGCAGCCGATGATCTTCTTATTGCCACCGTACTGGGTAAAAAGCTGGGCAACCCCTTCGTCCGTCAACTGCAGCAGACCCTTTTCCAACTGCTTGGTTTTCATCGGGTCTTTATTGATCACCTCTTTAAATATCTCAGGTGAAAAGGAGGGTATCCCGGTAAAAAAGAAGTTTTCGCCTTCGGTGAGGGTATCCCCTATCTTGAAATTACCGGTGTCGAACAGGCCGACCACATCGCCGGGGAAGGCTTCGTCGATGACGTCCTTGTCCCGGGCCAGAAAGGTATAGGGATTGCTGAACCGGACGTCCTTGTCGAGGCGGACGTGGTGGAAGTATTTGTTGCGCTCGAACCTCCCGCTGCAGACGCGGAGGAAGGCAATGCGGTCGCGGTGTTTTGGGTCGAGGTTGGCGTGTATCTTGAAGACGAAGCCGCTGAACTTGTCCTCTTCCACGTCCAGGCGCCTGCTGGAAGTCTCGCGGCTGCGGGGACCGGGCGCGATGCGGATAAAGGTATCCAGCATCTCCCGGACGCCGAAATTGTTGATGGCGCTGCCAAAGAATACGGGGGCGACTTTTCCCGCGAGGTAGTCGTCGACGTTCAACTGACCATGGACGCCGTCTACGAGCTCGACGTCTTCCCGGAGCGTTGCTGCATCCTTTTCGCCGATCTTGTCATCCAGCAAGGGGGTGTCAAGGGTGTCGAAGCTGAGGGTGTCTTCGTCCGTGGCCTTGGTATTGGCCGTAAAGAGGATCAGGTTCTTGTCGTAAAGGTTGTAAACGCCTTTGAAGTCTTTGCCACTGTTGATGGGCCAGCCCATGGGGTGAAGGGCGATATTCAGCTCTTTTTCGATCTCTTCAAGCAGGTCAAAGCGGTTCTTGCCGTCGCGGTCCATCTTGTTGATAAATACAATCACCGGGGTATCCCGCATCCGGCAGACCTCCATCAGCCTGCGGGTCTGGGCTTCGACGCCATTGACGCTGTCGATGACCAGGATAACGCTGTCGACTGCGGTCAGGGTCCGGTAGGTATCCTCAGCGAAATCCTTGTGACCAGGAGTGTCCAACAGGTTGATAAGCATACCTTTGTATTCAAAGCTCATGACCGATGTCGCGACTGAGATACCGCGCTGACGCTCGATCTCCATGAAGTCGGAGGTAGCATGTTTCTTAATCTTGTTACTCTTTACAGCGCCCGCCGTCTGGATAGCGCCGCCGAAAAGCAGGAATTTTTCGGTAAGTGTCGTTTTACCCGCGTCAGGGTGGGATATGATAGCGAACGTCTTGCGTTTGTTGATCTCGTTATGATACTTCATACTGGGCCGCAAAGGTACGAAAATACCCCGGAGACTTCTTTACAGGCGCAGCCTTTTCTTGACGGTGTTCCATACGGGGAGTACGTCTTCCGACAGCCGCAGCATCAATACACCTGCGCCGTAGAGCAGGACATAGGTGGCCGAGCGGAGAACGATCCAGACAAAGCCGTGGTATTGAACGAATATCGGGTGCACGACGGCGTAGCAGGCAATGGCGAGGACGATGGCATAGACGGTCCGTTTGTCAAAGGGCTGCATTTTGAATTTCCGGTACAGAAAGACCCAGCGGATGAAGTTGTAAAGCGAGAAAGTGATGAGGTCCGCGATAGCGGGGCCCACGGCTCCCAGTCGCAGGGCTAAAAGGTAGTTGAGCGGCAGCGTAAGACCCAGCAGGATCATCCCCGTCACAAAATCGAACCGCCAGTAGATGGACGCCCCGATGATCTGGGTGTTGAGGCCGGTACCCATGTCGACGACGCGGTTGAGCCCGATAAAAAGAAAGACGGTCCGTGCTGCCAGATAGGTGGTCGGCAGGTGAAAGGTCATGACACCGTCGGTAAAGTTCAGCCAGATCAGCGTGAATATGGCCAGTGAAAAGATCAGCTGGTTAATGGCAGAGCGGCTATAGATGCGCTGTATCCGGCCGTAGTCCTTTTTCTTCCAGGCCTGCGACAGGGGTCCGCTTGCGGCAGCATTGATCGCACGCTGGGGCGCCTGTATCAGGCTGGCGATATAGAGTGCGAGGTTAAAAACGGCGGCATAGGTCAGTCCCCCGGGGACGGTAGCGGCGATGACCAGTGGTGCAAAGTACGTGCTCACGTTGAAGAGCAACAGGCCGCCCCAGGCAAACAGGATCATCGGGACCAGTTTGCGGAACAGCCGCCTCGTCACGCGGCTCGGCTTAAAAACAAACCGGAGCTGACCATTGCGTACGAGTATAATGGCCAGGACCAGGGCGATGAAGAAATAGCTGAAGGCATATATCTTGATAAAGACGTCAAAATTCGTCAGCACGCTTGCAAAGACAAGCACCAGCATCACCGACGCCACCAACCTGAGCTGGATCTCGCGTAAAAAATTGGTCAGTACCGACTCTTTGAGCTGCCAGGCATAGGATTCCAGGAGGGAGTATAACGTCAGTCCCAGCCCAAACGGGAATATCCAGTAATAGTAGTGAACGAGTTCCGACGAATTCGTCTTGTATATCCCAACGAATACGGGTTTCAGCAGGATGCCGGCAATGATGGCCAGGACGAAGCCGGCGATGGTGTTGAGCATGCTTAGACCGAGCATATCGTTTTCCCTGACGGAAAGGTGGTCGGAATAATAGGGAAAGAATTTCACGATATAGGTCGGCATACCGAGATTGGCAAAATAATAGATGATCGTTCCAATTCCCTGGAACAGCGTGACCAGACCGTACTGGTCAGGCTTCAATCCCCTCGCATACAGGAAGGTGTTGAGCGCACCCAGCGCAAAGCCGAGATAGACTATGCCAGAAGAGATAATGCTTTGCCGACGGATAGTACTCATGCCGGGGAAGTTTTTTGTCAGAAGCCGCCGCCCTGGAGCAGGCCGTTCAGATCCTGTTTGCCGTCGTAGTGGAAGGGGCGGTTAAAAGTGAACATTCCCCGTCTGACCTTTACGTGTCCGTCGAGGCTGACCGTAGCCTGTTTTTCCATCAGCATGGAAAGGGCGTTGCTGAATACGCTGCGCATATCGATCTGCATCGAGACGGGGACGAAGAAGGTATCTTTTTTGGGGATGATGATCGTCGAGTCCAGGATAGAATGTCCGGCGGCCTTGCCGTTGAGGGACACGTCCACGTCGGCGTGGAGGAGTTTGAGGGCGTATGGGTTCGGATTGTAGAGTTTCAGGGTGGTGGCCAGCACGGTCAGCGAACCGTTGTGGCTGATCTGCGGATCCTGAAAACCGTAGTACTCCGGAGCATCCGGCTGACGGCAACCCGTAGCCCAGCCCAGCAGCAGAATAAAGGCGGCTGTCTTTGCCGCTGAAAGGTAATTGTTGAGGGACGACATGGTCTGCAAGATACGGGGCAATTCCTAATTATTACATACCTTTCACGAAAGAATAAGACGTGTCCAGCATCCCCGGCCGAATCAAAACCTTCAACAGCGACCGCATTCCGAAATACGTGGCGCTCAAATACCAGCTAATGGCGGAGAATGCCTTCCGATTTTTCCGCGGCACCTGCCACCTCTACTACGAAGACCTGGGAAGCAGCAAGACACTGCCGGCCTATCCCGTGAGCTGGGTCTGCGGCGATCTGCACCTGGAGAATTTTGGCAGCTATAAGGGGGATAACAGGCTCGTCTATTTCGACCTCAACGATTTCGACGAGGGTATACTCGCCCCGGTCGACTGGGAGGTGAGCCGTATCGTCGCGAGCATCTTTGTCGGCTTCGAGTCGCTGGGCATCAAAAGGAAGGAGGCGGAAAGCATGGCGGGCTATTTCCTTCGGGTTTACTCCTCCACGCTTGCCAGGGGCAAGGCGCGCTATCTTGAGCATGAGACGGCCAATGGGATCGTCAGGACATTTCTGGAGAAAGTGGCGGAACGCAAGCAGAAAGAGCTGATCCGTCAGCGGACGGAGGACGGCCGGGGAGACCGGCTGCAGCTGCGCCTGGACAATGTCCGGTTCTTTTCCATCGACAAGGACGGGAACACTACGAAAAAGACCCTGATGGCGCACCTCACCCAGTGGATGCAGCAATACCCGCTGCTGAAGGGGCGATACCAGGTGATCGACGTATGTTTTCGGGTTGCCGGCACCGGTAGTCTCGGCGTAAAGCGCTATGCTTTTTTACTGCGCAACAACAAAGACCCGAAGAAGCATTTGCTGATCGATATGAAGGAGGCGAAGCCGTCCTCGCTGCAGCCCTGGCTGAATAACCCTCAGCCGGCCTGGGCTACGGAGGCAGAGCGGGTGGTAGCGATCCAGGACAGGATGCAGAATATCGTTCCCGCGTTGCTGAGCACGACCGTCTTTGCGGGCTCGCCGTTCGTCGTAAAGGAGCTGCAGCCGACGGCCGACAAGATCGACTTTCTGGTGATCCGGGACCGCTACAAGGATATCGCCTGTGTCATCGAGGACATGGCTTTTCTCACGGCCAGCGCGCAGCTGCGGACGGCGGGTCGCCAGGGGGCGGCTTTGGCGGACGAGCTGATCGCATTCGGCAGGGATGGTCACTGGCAGAAGGGCGTGCTGGACTATGCGCAGGGCTATGCCGGTCAGGTAAAGAAAGACTATCAGGAATATTTCAAGGCCTGGAAGGACGGCTATTTTTCGGGCAAATGATATAA
>Ga0068853_100004258_pt1 | contig 11045 bp, 7 predicted proteins | sample KBSCornC32_FD_65655 | JGI IMG/M metagenome (GOLD analysis project Ga0068853, IMG submission 65655) | Corn rhizosphere microbial communities from Kellogg Biological Station, Michigan, USA - KBS Corn C3-2 | ecosystem: Host-associated > Plants > Roots > Rhizosphere > Soil ... | reverse complement strand
AGTCGTCATTTTTTCTGCCAGGCTTGCGACGTCCTGTTCCTTACACAGGTAGCCGTTGACGCCTTCCTTTATGAGCGTCCTGCATCCCGAGGTGTCGGCTGCTATGAGTGCCTTGCACATGCTGGCTCCTTCGAGGAGGCTCAGGGGGATGCCTTCCCTGTAATAGGATGGAAGAACGATACAGTCCGCCTGTTCGATAATGCCGGCAACGGCGTCTGTATGTCCCAGATAGTCGATGATCCTGTTATTGTGCCATTCGTTTATTTGGCTTTGGGGGATCGCTGCGGGATTGTCGTCGAAGAAGCCCAGCAGCTGGCAGTTGACGGCAAGTCCTTTTTGCCGGAGCAGTCGTGCGGCCTCGACAAATTCGTAGATGCCCTTGTAGCGGATCATTCGGCCTACGAAGAGAAAGGTGATGTTCTTTTTTGTGTTGTCGAACGGTGCCGGAAAGAACGTATTGGGGTCCACTCCTTCCCCGGGCAGGAGGAAAGTTTTATGAGGGTCGACGAGGTGTGAGGCCGTGAAGGTGTGCAGGTCGTCCTCATTCAGGAACCAGACTTCGGCAGTTGTTCGCAGACTGTTCCTGTATAAAAACTTAACGGCGGAGCGGAGCCAGCCTTTTTTTGCAAAAGTATATCCAAGGCCGGTGATGATGCTGACCGAAGGAATCCCGGCTTTCCGGGCGGCGATGGAGCCGTAGATATTTGCCTTGATGGTATAATGAAAAATAAGGTCGGGTTTGAGCCGGCTGTAGTGGTGCTGTAATTCTTTCCGGAGCAGTCTGTTCTGAAAGAGAGAATAAGTTGTGGCCCTGAAATGGTTCAATTCGATGTATGTCAGGCCTGGTATCGATTCAAAATGGGAGGTATAAGAGTCGCGGGGGGCGAGGATAAAGATGTCGAACCCATTGTCGATCAGCTGTCTAATCAGAAATAGCCTGAATCTGTAGATACTCCAGCTCGTATTTGCAACAAAAGCGATCTTTTGGTTTGAGGCCATGGGGGACAAACCTACTGATTCATGATGATTTATTCAAAATAAAGGGTTTGAGATTGGGCAGGGGTTCGTACTTTTGCGGCTTAAAGCCGGAGGCTTTACGGCCGAAGGCCAATCATAAAATTTTTGGTCGGCGCGGACGATTTTTAGGTGGTCGGCCGCGGCGACAAATTAAAGCCGGAGGCTTCACAGCCGTGGCGACCAATGTATAAAACTATATGGAAATAACCGTAAAAACAGCCGAACAGCTGCGTCTTACTGCGGAAGAGTTCGGGTTAATTCAGGAAAAGCTGGGTCGTACTCCAAATTTTACAGAATTGTGTGCTTTCAGCGCCATGTGGAGCGAGCACTGCAGCTATAAAAACTCGATCAAGTGGCTGAAGACCCTGCCCAGAGAGGGGAAGAGGATGCTGGTGAAAGCGGGTGAGGAAAACGCGGGTTTGATGGATATCGGCAATGGATTTGGGGTTGTTTTTAAGATCGAATCACATAATCACCCGTCTGCCATCGAGCCCTTTCAGGGTGCGGCGACCGGGGTAGGCGGCATCCACAGGGATATTTTCACAATGGGGGCCAGGCCTATCGCATCCCTCAATTCACTGCGGTTTGGGAATATTGCGGCGGCGAAGACGCAGCATCTGCTGTCGGGGGTGGTACACGGTATCGGTCACTACGGCAACTGTTTTGGCGTGCCGACGGTTGGCGGGGAGATCTATTTTGAGGACTGTTATCATACCAATCCCCTGGTGAATGCCATGAGTGTTGGTATCGTCAGGAAGGGAGAGACCATATCGGCGACTGCCGAAGGCGTCGGCAATCCGGTGATCTTTGTAGGCAGCGCTACTGGCAAGGACGGAATCGGCGGGGCGTCGTTTGCGTCTGCCAATATCACGGGTGAAAGCACGAAGGAGCTGCCGGCCGTGCAGGTGGGTGATCCGTTCCAGGAGAAGAAATTGCTGGAAGCCTGTCTGGAAGTGATAAAGACGGGCGCCGTAGTCGGTATGCAGGATATGGGCGCCGCGGGTATCATCTGCAGTACCGCGGAGATGAGCGCGAAGGGCGAGGCAGGGATGCGGATCGACCTGGACAAGGTGCCTGCCCGTCAGGAAAATATGAAGGCCTGGGAGCTGCTGCTGAGCGAAAGCCAGGAGCGTATGCTGATGGTCGTGGAAAAAGGAAAGGAAGCCGAGGTTATCCGGATATTTGAGAAGTGGGATCTACCGGCGGCCACTATCGGGGAAGTTACTGGTGACGGCATGCTGAAATTCTATATGAACGGGGAACTGGAGGCCGAGATCCCGGCAGTGGAACTTGTGCTTGGTGGCGGCGCTCCGCAGTACGAGCGTTCCTATAGCGAGCCGGCCTATCTGGAGAAGATAAAGGCTTTTGATGCGACCACCGTGAAGGTGCCGGCCGATCTTAAGGAAGTGGCCGGACAGCTGGTTTCCATACCCAATATTGCTTCCAAGAAGTGGGTGGCTGTACAGTATGACAGCACAGTGGGGGCGGCCAATACCTCGACGAACCAACCCAGCGATGCCTCGGTGGTACTGGCGAAGGGTACGGGCAAGGCGCTGGCCGTGACTACTGATTGCAATAGCCGGTATGTATACGCCGATCCTTATAAGGGGGCGATGATCGCTGTGGCTGAAGCCGCGCGCAATATTGTCTGCAGCGGTGGTTTGCCGCTGGGCGTGACCAACTGTCTGAACTTCGGCAATCCCTATGATCCGGGGGTCTACTATCAATTCGTAAACGCGATCAGGGGTATGGGTGATGCCTGTCGCAGGTTCGACACTCCGGTCACGGGCGGTAACGTCAGCTTTTACAACCAGAATCCTGACGGGGCGGTATATCCGACGCCGACGATCGGGATGGTAGGGCTGCTTGAAGACGTGAAGGATAAGATGACGCTGAATTTTAAGGAAGAAGGGGATCTGATATTCCTGCTGGGAATACCTACGGATGATATCGGCTCTTCGGAGTACCTGCATAAGATACAGAAGGTCGAGTTTAGTCCTGCGCCGCATTTTGAGGTCGAAGAGGAGGTGCGGTTGCAGGAGAAGGTGGCTGAGCTGATAGCGGGCAAGCTGATCCGCAGCGCCCATGACGTCAGCGAAGGCGGTCTTTTTGTTACGCTGGCTGAATCGTCGTTCCCCGGCGAACTTGGATTTGACGTATCGGCTACCGATGCGGGGATACGCAAGGATGCGTACTGGTTCGGGGAATCTCAGAGCCGGGTAGTGGTGAGTGTTGCGGCGGACGCTGTCGGCGCCTTTAAGAAAGTTGTCGGGAAATTCCCGGCTGCGCAGCTGGGGGTTGTCACCAACGGCGAGTTTAAGGTGGATGGGCAGGACTGGGGGACGGTCATCGAATGGAAGGACAGGTACGACCGGAGCCTCGAGAACTATATGAACAAGCTGGTCGAGCTGGTTTGACCGGCATTGTCGATTGTAGTTTCATATATTTGCACCATTCAAATATATGAAAGAATCAATGAGCTCTGCTAAGCAATATATAGTCGTCACCGGCGCCGCCGGATTTATCGGCAGCTGCCTTACCGGGTTTCTCAATCAGCATGGATATCGTGATCTGATATTGGTGGATGCGTTTGGAGATCCGAAGAAGAGTCCTAACCTGGAGGGTAAGGAATATGCGTTTCGGGTGGAAAGGGAGGAATTCTTTGACTGGCTGGTGGAAAATAAGCCGGCCATTGCCTTTGTCTTTCATATCGGGGCGAGGACGGATACGACGGAGTTCGACTATTCCATTCATGAACATCTCAACGTCGATTATTCAAAGAAAATATGGGCTTATTGCGTGGCGCATGGCATCGGTCTGGTCTATGCGTCTTCTGCTGCGACCTATGGCGCCGGAGAAAAAGGTTATGACGACCGGCATGGGCTGGAGAAGGACCTGAAGCCGTTGAATCCCTATGGGGTTTCGAAAAACGAATTCGATAAGTGGGCGCTGCAGCAGGAGTCGGCTCCTCCTTTCTGGGCAGGTCTGAAATTCTTCAATGTATATGGTCCGAGCGAGTATCACAAGGCGAGGATGGCGAGCGTGATCTTTCATTCCTTTAATCAGATAAAGAAGGATGGGGTGGTGAAATTGTTCAGGTCGCATCGTCCGGATTACAAGGACGGCCAGCAGTTGAGGGATTTTGTGTATGTGAAGGATGTGATAAAGGTGTGTTTCTGGCTGATGGAGCATCGTCCGGCGAGCGGAATCTACAATCTGGGTACGGGAAAGGCAAGGTCTTTCGAGGACCTGGTGAAGGCGACCTATGCGGGGCTGGATATGCCTGCCAATATTCAATATATCGATATGCCGGAGGATATCCGGGATAAGTATCAGTATTTTACAGAAGCCAATATGCAGAAGCTGCGGAATGCGGGCTATACGGATGCGTTCTATTCTCTGGAAGAGGGCGTGGGGGATTATGTGCGGAACTATCTTGCGAACGGAAAATTTTATTAAGCTTATGAATAAGAAGATCGCCATTATCGGGGGCGGCAACCTGGGCATGGCTATTGCCGAAGGGTTGATACAAAGTGGTTTTGTTTCTCCCAAGCATATCCTTATTACCAAAAGGAATTTACAGACCCTGAATCATCTCGAGCGGCAGGGTGTATTGGTAAGTGACAAGAACGAGGAGGCGGTGCGTTATGCGGACCTCGTGATTCTGGCGGTAAAGCCGTTCCAGGTAAATGATATCCTTTCTTCGCTGAAGGCTGAGTTCAGGGCGGAGAAGCAGCTACTGGTATCCGTGGTGACTGGTATCAGCATCGGTCATATTTCCGAAAGGCTGGGTGGGAAGGTGCCGGTAGTAAGGGCCATGCCCAATACGGCGATTGCCATACAGGAGAGCATGACCTGTATCGCGGCGTCTCCGAATGTGCCGGAGGATCAGCTGCAGTATGTACTGGAGATATTCGACCAGTTGGGCAAGGCGGTAAAAATAGACGAGAAGCTGATGGATGCGGCTACGGTACTTGGCGCCTGTGGTACGGCGTTCGCCATGCGGTATATCCGGGCGAATATCCAGGGGGGGATCGAGATCGGATTTGATGCGGCTACGGCCAATCTGATCGCCGCCCAGACGGTAAAGGGAGCGGCCGAGTTGTTGCTGAAGAAGGGCTCGCATCCGGAGCAGGAGATCGACAAGGTGACTACTCCCAAGGGCTGTACGATCGCCGGGCTGAACGAAATGGAGCACCAGGGATTCAGTTCTTCCCTGATCAAGGGTCTTGTGGCGAGCTATGATAAGATAGCAAAGGACTAGTAGAGGCTCCCGTTGTCCATATCTACGGTACAGCCGATGAATCCGGTCGACGGAGGAATGGATGGGTCGGGGCTGCCGGAAATATAAAAAGCGTTGCCTTCTTTCCAGGCGGGGTAGAGTATCCCGTCTCTCATTACGAATATATTTTTCCCGTCGCAGTATCCCCATGCGTCGTGGGAGTAGTAGGATCTTCCCGGGCCTTCCGGGATATAGAGGAGTCGTTTGTTGTTCTCCGTTCTAATTTCATAGTGCCGGATGGAGGGAGCGTTGTTCCTGAACTCTTCGAAGCTGGCGTAGGCGCCGGGGACGAGGGTACTGTCTCCGTTGATGGGCAGGCCGAAGCGGGATTCGTTGAAGCGGTGGATGTCTTCCAGGCGGAGCCGTCTGTCCAGGGAGGAAGGGCGTTGTGCCGTGAGGAGGGATGCGCTGTCTGCCAGTTCGCCGAGGATGGCCGAGAGGTCCTTGTCCCAGACGGAGTAGGGGCTTTTGACCGAATAGACGGCTTTTGTCGTGAACTGGAGGGTATCGAAGCGGAATATGGGTTGATAGATGCCGTCTTTCTGGGCGTAGACCTCTGCCTTGAAGCGGATGTGCGTCCTTTCGTGTTGTTTTCGGGGGTCTCTTTGTTTGTCTTCGTTGCCGTAGTTGGCGTCGGAGAGCCAGAGGGTGCGCAGGACGATGAGGGCTGTATAGGGTGCGTCGGGCCGGGCGTAGTGTTTGTTGAGCCAGGCGGCGATCTCGGTGGTAGCAGGGCGGGCGAGTACGAGCTGTCGGTCGCGGGAGCGGCTGAAGGCGGAAGCGGCCTTGTTGGTGTGGAGGCCGATGCGTGCTGTATCGGGTCGCTGGTCGATGAGCTCGAAGTGGCTGAAGAGGCCCTGGGAGGAGAGGCCGGCGTCGCTGACCAGCCGGATGGTGGTCATGGGCAGGCCGGAAAGGGAGGGGGTGACCTGGGCGTAGGTCAGGAAACAGGTGAACAGTCCCTGAAAAATGAGAAGGGTTAGTTTCATAGTTAATCGGATAGGCATCTAAAATACTCAAAATAATTTGAGAGATGAATTGTTTTATTTTATATATATAAATGATTGTTAGTGGGTTAGGTTCAAGACCCAGTTTGGTGGATTTCGTAAAAGTCCCTGGGAAAACGCCGGGTTTTTGCCTTGCTGGTAAAATAAAGAGGTCTTATCTTGCGTTTGAATTGGCGAGCATTTAGACCTTCCGTGGTTGTTTGGCCTGGCGGAGTATGGAAAGGAGGCGGGAAATCGATCAGTACCGTAGAAAGCACTTAAATCCAATCCATTATAACATGAAGAAAGGAAAAACCCTTACAGCCTTAGTGTTAGTTCTTGAAATTGCTTCAATCGCGGTCCTCCACGCTGTAAAGATCAATCAGACGGAAAAAACCGTCAGCAAGGAGGTCTCCAGGAATGTGAATCCTGAGCCGATGGATTCCCGGGTTAAACCCACGTATTCCATGGCAGCGTTTAAGTAGAAAATTGAATTAAGTAATAGAAATGATGATGAGAAGCCGGTGTCAGCCGGCTTTCTTATTTTATAGGGGCTGTGCGCAGGATGTGCGCAATTTTTTCGGGTGTATTTTTCCGGCAAAAGAATTTGATGTAACTTTGCATGACCTCCTGGAATTTATTTTTCTATTATCTTTTTCGGCAGGTCAAACAGCGGGCCACGCTCGGCAGAAGAGCAAATGGTCCCCGGTATCTTTTGATTGCTGGAAGCCGTCTTTTTTTGATAGACGGAAGGCGACTTTTGGTACCGGAGAGCGGGGATCGGGAACGTAAAATAATCCTTTTTCGCTGTCGCCAATAACTAAACAACGCATTTAATAATAAATTAATTGACCATTATATGGCTAAGTATATTTTTGTTACAGGTGGTGTTACTTCTTCGCTCGGAAAAGGAATTATCGCGGCCTCGCTTGCGAAGCTCCTGCAGGCGCGGGGTTTGCGGGTGACGATCCAGAAGTTCGATCCCTATATCAACGTGGATCCGGGTACGCTGAATCCCTATGAGCACGGGGAGTGTTTCGTGACCGAGGACGGTGCAGAGACCGATCTTGACCTTGGGCACTACGAGCGTTTCCTGAACATATTTACTTCCCAGGCCAATAATGTTACCACCGGAAGGATCTACCAGACGGTGATCAATAAAGAGCGGGAGGGGGCCTATCTTGGAAAGACGGTACAGGTGATCCCGCATATTACGGATGAGATCAAGCGGAGGATGCTGTTGCTCGGGCAGGGCAACAAATACGATATTATTATTACGGAGCTGGGTGGTACGGTAGGCGATATCGAGTCCCTGCCGTTCATAGAGGCGGTGCGGCAGCTACAGTGGGAGATGCCCGAGGAGGATTGCGTGGTGATCCATCTTACGTTGATTCCCTATCTGAAGGCGGCCAAGGAGCTGAAGACCAAGCCTACGCAGCATAGCGTCAAGTTATTGAGCCAGGAAGGCGTCCACCCGGATGTTATCGTCTGCCGGACAGAGGAGCCCCTGTCGCCGGATATCCGAAAGAAGATCGCGCTGTTCTGTAATGTCAAGCCGGAAGCGGTGATCGAGGCCGCGGATGCGCCTACCATTTATGAGGTACCGCTGACGATGATGCGGGAGAAACTGGATGTCATCTGTCTGAAGAAGATGAATATAACGAACTATCGCGAGCCGGAACTGGTGAAGTGGAAAGAGTTTCTCGACAAGCTGAAGTATCCCAAGAGCCGGGTGACGATCGGCCTGATCGGAAAATATATCGAGCTGCAGGACGCCTATAAGTCTATTCTCGAATCCTTTGTGCATGCGGGGGCGATGAATGAGTGCAAGGTGCAGATCGTCAATGTGCACAGTGAATTTATCACAGATGAGAATGTGGCCGAGAAACTGGGCAACCTGGATGGACTGCTGGTTGCGCCTGGTTTTGGACATCGTGGCGTGGAGGGGAAGATCATTGCCGTGAAGTATGCCCGGGAGAACAAGCTGCCTTTTTTCGGAATATGTCTGGGCATGCAGATGGCCGTCATCGAATATGCCCGCAACGTGTTGGGACTGAAGGACGCGCATTCGACGGAGATGGACGTGCATACGCCTCATCCGGTGATCGACCTGATGGAAGAGCAGAAGAAGGTGACGGCGAAGGGTGGAACGATGCGTCTGGGTTCCTATCCCTGCGTGTTGAAAGAGGGTACGCTGGCGTCGGTCATCTATGACGGGAAGAATGAGATCACGGAAAGGCATCGTCATCGCTGGGAATTTAATAATGCTTATCTCCAACAGTTCGAGCAGGCGGGGCTGGTTGCCAGCGGCTCGAATCCCGAGAGCGGGCTGGTGGAGATCGTCGAACTACCGAATCATCCTTTCTTTTTTGGCGTACAATACCATCCCGAGCTGAAGAGCACGGTGGAGAATCCCCAACCGATATTTGTCCATTTCGTAAAGGCCGCGAAGGAGTTCGCGGAGGCGAAGAGCGCGGTCAGGAACCCGCTGTTGCAAAGCGAGATGATATAATGCCGATGAATAGTCGGGTTTACCGGTCGCATGGGGCCGCCGGCCGCTATTGTTTTGGCGGCGTGATAGGCCCGTGCTATATTTGCACTTCCTAAAAAAATTATCATGGGAATGGATCGCAATACGGTAATTGGGTTTGTGCTGCTGGGGGTTTTACTTTTCATTTACTTATTTACTTCGACGAAGAGCAGTAAAGAGCTGGCGGCCCGGCAGAAGCGGGAGCAGGACTCGATTGCATTTGTCAACTCGCGCAAGGCCGCTGCTGCCGCCAAAGAGGCGAAGGCCATGGATACGGCTGCGACCACCGCGGCTGTAGTGGATTCGAATAGTTTTGACCGGGCTTTCAAGAGCGCAGAGCGGCAGGTTACCGTCGAGAATGACCTGGTAAAGATCGTTTTCAGCAACAAGGGCGGGCAGCCGGTAGACGTGGAGCTGAAGAAGTTCAAGTCCTATGACAGCACGCCCGTGAGGCTGGTAAAGCCTGGTACGGACAACCGGATCAGCTATTCCATCAATACGGGGGCTAATCAGTCGGCGCAGATCGCCGATCTGTATTTCGATGCCGGGCAGGTGGTAAAGAATGCCGACGGAAGTCAGACGGTCCGGTTCAAACTGCCGTCGCCAGGGGGAGAGTCGCTGGAGCACGAGTTCGTCCTGCCCGCCGATGGCTATTTGCTGAGCTGGAACATCCATGTGGGCAATCCGGACAAGCTGTTCACCCAGAATACCCTGAATCTGACCTGGCATGCGCAGCTGGACAAGACGCAGGAGAATGTGTCCATTGAAAAGCAGTATAGCAGCATCGGTTTCTACGAGAACAACAGCTTCGACTATATGTCACGGGGGACGGAAAAAGATTTTGAAAAGCCGGTGCAGTGGCTGGCGCTGTCCCAGCAGTTCTTTAACAGAACTATTATCGCAAAGAATAATTTTGTTTCGGGTGGGGTGCGTGTCGTAAAGGAAAATTCGGATACGTCGGCTACAATCTCGAAGGTTGACGCCACCCTGCAGGCGAAGATCCCGGCCGAGGCGTCGGCGACGGTCCCCCTGCAGCTGTATTATGGCCCCAATGATTTTGATATTCTCGACAAGCAGGCTCCGGGTATGACGCATATCATCGATCTGGGGCGCGGCATGTATTCCTTTGTCCGTCCGGTGAACGTGTATATCATCCGTCCGGTGTTCAATTTTTTCAAATCGCATATTTCTTCCTTTGGTATCGCGATCCTGCTGCTAACCCTTTTTATCCGTCTGATCACTTCTCCGCTGGTATACAGCAGTTATCTCAGCGGCGCGAAGATGAAGGCATTGCGTCCGGAGATAGAGACGCTTCGCAAGAAGGTGGGCGGCGACCAGCAGCAGATGGGGGTGGAGCAGATGAAACTGTTCCGTGAGGCGGGGGTGAATCCGCTGGGGGGCTGTATCCCGGCGTTGCTGCAGATACCGATATTCTTTGCTTTGTATAGTTTTTTCAGCTCGAATATTGGACTGCGGGGCGAGCATTTTCTTTGGTCGAAGGATCTGTCGACCTATGACACGATCGTACATTTTGGTTTTACTATTCCGGGGTATGGGGACCACGTGAGTCTTTTTGCGCTGTGTGCGGTGGTGACGAGCTTTCTGATCTCCCTGTACGGGATGAGCATGACGCCTGACCAGAGCAATCCGGCGATGAAGTATATGCCTTATTTTATGCCGGTGATCCTCTTGCTGGTGTTTAACCGGCTGGCGTCGGCGCTGACCTGGTATTATACGGTTTCGAACGTGATAACGCTGGCGCTGCAGTTTGTGATCCAGAATTATATTATCGACCACGAGAAGATACTGGCGAAGTTGCAGGATAACAGGAGTAAGCCGAAGACGAAGTCGAAGTGGCAGGAGAGGTTGGAGCAGATGCAGGAGCAGCAGAAGGATATACAGAAGAGGACGCAGAATCGTAAAGGTTAGAGGTTGGGATTTGGGAGGCGTGAACCGGGAGGCGTTTTGGGGGCGTCGCGATGGCGTGAACTGGGACGCGTTTGGGGGCGTCGCGATGGCGTGAACTGGGACGCGTTTGGGGGCGTCGCGATGGCGTGAACTGCGCCGCCGCTGTTCGGCCTACTATGGATGAGCGTTTGGATGGGATTGGGCCGACGGGTGGTTGAGCGGTAGTACTATTTTCTGGGACGGCCGAAAGGCGGCTTACGCAGCACGCCACGCGTGCCCCGGGGCCGCATCCCGAAGTGTGGGGGTGAGTGGGGTGGTTGTT
>Ga0068853_100004255_pt1 | contig 11049 bp, 11 predicted proteins | sample KBSCornC32_FD_65655 | JGI IMG/M metagenome (GOLD analysis project Ga0068853, IMG submission 65655) | Corn rhizosphere microbial communities from Kellogg Biological Station, Michigan, USA - KBS Corn C3-2 | ecosystem: Host-associated > Plants > Roots > Rhizosphere > Soil ... | reverse complement strand
GCTATTCACCTCGTCAGGCGTGGGACCGCTGGGGAAGGCGCTGGCGTAGCCCGAGTCGGCGATCAGGATCGTCGCGTTATTGGGACTGGACGCGCTGACGTTGCTGGGCAGGGTGAAGTCGTTGGCGACGCTGCCATTGGCGCTGTAGGCGACCAGATGGTGCCCCGCGACCAGGTACTCGCCCGCGGAGAACATCTGCAGCTCGACGTAGCTGGAGTCGCCCGCCGGGTAGACCTCGCGGACCTTCATCAGGTGGAAGCTGGCGTTGGCGGCCGGAGCCGCGAGCAGCAAGAGCAGAGCCATGAGAAAGGGCACGGCGAAGCCGGCTCGCCTCCCTGCGGCCGCTCGCCTCCCCACTGCGCGGCTCTGCGCACCCATGCGTTTTTGCATACGGACCGCCGATCATCGAGGTTCAATCCGCTTGCGGAGGCCCATCGCTAGGCTCTTTCCATGGCCTCCAAACGCCAGATATTCGTCGGTGGCGTGCCGATCGGCGGCGGCGCGCCGGTCGCGGTGCAGACGATGACCAAGACCGAGACCGCCAATCTGGCTGCGACGATGGAGCAGATCCGCAAAGTTGCCGATGCCGGTGCCGACATCGTCCGCTGCGCGGTGCCGCGCGACGAGGACGTCGAGGCGCTGAAGACGATCGTCAAGGAATCGCCGATCCCGGTGATCGCCGACATCCACTTCAACCACACGCTGGCCCTCAAGGCGATCGACGCCGGCGCCCACTGCATCCGCCTCAACCCGGGCAACATCGGCGGCCGCGACAAGGTCGCTGAGGTGGCGGAGCGGGCGACCGCCGCCGGCGTGCCGATGCGGATCGGGGTCAACTCCGGCTCGCTGCCCAAGCACCTGCACGCGCTCGAGCGCCAGAACCCGGTCGAGGCCCTGGTCGCCGCCGCGGTCGAGTTCGTCGAGCTGATGGAGGGACTCGACTTCGAGAACTTCAAGGTCTCGATCAAGTCGACCAACGTGCCCAACACGATCGCTGCCAACCGCTTGCTCGCGGAGAAGATTCCCTACCCGCTGCACCTCGGCATCACCGAGGCCGGCACCAAGTGGTCGGGCTCGCTCAAGTCCTCGGTCGGCCTGGGCACGCTGCTCGCCGACGGGATCGGCGACACGATCCGGATCAGCCTCTCGACCTTCCACGCCGAGGAGGAGGTCAAGGTCGCGTGGGAGATCCTCAAGGCGCTGCAGCTGCGCGAGCGCGGCCCCGTCCTGATCGCCTGCCCGACCTGCGGGCGCCTGCAGTTCGACATGGACTCTGTCGTGGCGGAAATCGAGCAGCGGCTGGAAGGCTACGCCGAGCCGATCGAGGTCGCCGTTCTCGGCTGTGCCGTGAACGGGATCGGCGAGGCCAGCCACGCCGACTTCGGCATCGCCGGCGCCAAGAACGAGGGTCTGATATACGCCCACGGCAAGCCGCTGCGCAAGGTGCCCCAGGAGAAGCTCGTCGACACGCTCTTCGAGGAGATCGACAAGTCGCTCGACCGCGGCACGGTCGAGTTCGACGAGGACGAGTCGCGCGAGGGCGCCGCCTGGCTGGCCAAGATCGAGGCCGAGAACGCCGGTGACCTGACGCCGGAGAAGATCGCCCGGATGGAGCACGAAGCAGCCGAAAAGGGCGAGTCGGACAGGGTTCTGCTCGACGAGGAGGCGTCACCCACTGCCGGGCGGCGCTTCACCCGCGCCTGAGAAATAGACTCGCCGGAATGGCCTCGAAAGGAATCTCGCCGACCCGCGAGGAGGATTTCCCGGCGTGGTTCCAGAGCGTCGTCCGCGAGGCCGAGGTCGCCGAACTTGCCCACGTGCGCGGCTCGATGGTGATCCGGCCCTGGGGCTACGCGATCTGGGAGCTGATGCAGGCCGAGCTCGATCGGGAAATCAAGGCCAGCGGCGCCCAGAACGCCTACTTCCCACTCTTCATCCCGCTCAGCTACTTCGAGGCCGAGGCCAAACACGTCGAGGGCTTCGCCAAGGAGATGGCGGTGGTCACCCACCACAGGCTCGAAGAGGACCCCGCCGACCCGGAGAAGCTGCGACCGGGAGGAGAGCTGGCCGAGCCCCTGATCGTCCGCCCGACCTCGGAGACGATCATCGGCAAGTCCTTCGCGAAGTGGATCAACTCCTACCGCGACCTGCCGCTGATGGTCAACCAGTGGGCCAACGTGGTGCGCTGGGAGATGCGGCCACGGGTCCTGCTTCGCACCACCGAGTTCCTCTGGCAGGAGGGCCACACCGCCCACGCCAGCGAGAAGGAGGCGCGGCGCGAGACCGAGCAGATGCTCGAGGTCTACCGCCGCTTCGCCGAGTCGTTCCTGGCGATGCCCGTCATAACCGGCGAGAAGCCCGAGGAAGAGCGCTTCCCGGGCGCGGTGATGAGCCTCTCGATCGAGGCGATGATGCAGGACGGCAAGGCGTTGCAGGCCGGCACCTCGCACTACCTGGGGCAGAGCTTCGCGGAGGCGGCCGAGATCGACTTCCTCGACAGGGACGGGGAGCGCCAACTGGTCCACACCTCGTCCTGGGGAGTCTCCACGCGCCTGCTCGGCGCCCTGATCATGTCCAACGGCGACGACGTCGGCCTGCGCCTGCCGCCGACGGTGGCGCCGCAGCAGGTCGTCGTCATCCCTGTCATGCGCGGCAAGGACGACGAGGCGGTGCGGGCCGAGGTCGAGGGGCTCGCGGCCGAGCTTCGTGAGCAGTCTTTCGAGGGCAAGCCGGTGCGCGTCCTGGCCGACTTCCGCGATCGCGATGCGCCGGCGAAGCGCTGGGAGTGGACCAGGAAGGGCGTTCCGCTCGTCCTCGAAGTCGGCCCCCGTGACCTCGAGAAGGAGGCCGTCGCGGTGCGCCGCCGCGACGACGAGGAGCTCGGCATGGAGAGCGTTCCCCGGGGAGAGATCGGCGCCAGGGTCGGGACCATGCTGGAGCAGATGCAGGTCGGTTACTTCGATCTCGCAGCGGAGCGCCTCGCATCGAGGACTGCGCGAGATATCGAGAGCCTCGATGAATTCCGCCAGTGGTTTTCCGCCGACGACGAGGATGCCGCGGCGAGCGGTTTCGTCAGGGCTCCCTGGAGCGAAGCGGCGGAGTCCGCCGCGATCCTCGAAGACCTTAGGGTCTCCGTGCGGTGCATCCCCTTCGACCAGCAACTCGCGCCCGGCAGCGCCTGCGTCCTCACGGGGAAGCCGGCGGCGGTCGAAGCGGTGTTCGGCAAGGCTTACTAGCAACGACGCCGCCCTCGCCGTCCGATGAGTGACAAGGCGCCCTTCGGTCGCGGTCGCGTCCGCCGCCTCTTCGGCCTCGACCGCAGCGGCCCGCCGCCGCGCCAGGTGCGCAAGGGGGAACCGCTCAACCCGTGGACCCTCCCCAACGCCGTCGGCTACCTGCGGCTCGCGGCGCTGCCGCTCTTCCTCTGGCTCGCCTTCGAATCGGGCGACGGCCGCAGCGCCCCGGCGGCGATCGTCTTCTGGCTGATCGCTGCCGGCGACTATCTCGACGGCTTCCTCGCCCGCGTCACCGGCCAGTACAGCCGCCTCGGCTCGATCCTCGATCCGCTGGTCGACCGGCTGACGATCCTCTCCGGCGCCGTTGTCTGCTGGCACTTCGAACTGCTGCCGCGTTGGGCTCTGGCCCTGCTCGCGGTCCGCGAGCTGGCGATGCTCGCCCTCGCCCAGTACGGCCTCCGCCGCGGGGTAGAGATCCAGGTCAACTGGCCGGGCCGAATCTCGGTCTTCCCGATCATGGGCGGCATCTTCTTCGCCATGGTCTTCGCCGGCTGGGTCCCCTCGGCGCTGCTGATCGTGGGGCTCGGCTTCGCGATCGTGGCGACCGTGCTCTACGCCCGAGTCGGCGTCCGAGAATCCCGCACCGCCTCGCAGAGCTGACGGTGCAAGGGGGGAGTCAACCTTCAACCTTCAGTTGAACCTTGACCGGGCGGACCTATAATCGTTCGACCGACCTCAGCAGGGGTCAAGACCGCCAACTAAGGAGTGAGATGGAGGACACCTTTCCCGATCTTGGTTCCCTCAGCGACGAGGAGCTGAAGGAGCTGATCGACAAGCTCACCGAGGAGGAGAACGAGATCTCCTACAAGCGCCGTGTCCTGCACGGCAAGATCGACATCCTGCGGGCGGAGCTCGTCAACCGACTGCGGCAGAAGCGCGAGCAGGGCGAGTCGCTCTTCTCCGGCGATGACGTGGCGCAGCTGACCGAGATCCTCGCCGGAAAACAGCCTTCTGCAGAGGACGACCCCGCCGCCTAAGCGGAGCTCGAGATGGCCGTCCACTGTCCCGAATGCGGTTTCGTCAATCCCGAGGGCGCTAACTACTGCCAGAAGTGCGGCGCTTTCGTCGGCGGTCCCGCCGAGGGCGATGGCGGCGGGGGCGACGAGCCGACGACGATGACTTACACCGTCGACGACACCGGCGAGATGCAGCCGGTCGACATCGACGAGGCGGTCGAGCGCAGCGGCGCCGCCCTGGTGATCCGGGCTGGCGGCGGTCGCGCCGGCGAGAGCTTCCCGCTCAGCGAGGACCGGGTCAGCATCGGTCGCAGTCCCGATGCGGGCGTCTTCCTCGACGACGTCACGGTCTCGCGCAATCACGCCCTTCTGGTCCGCCGCCGCGACGGGCTCTACATCGACGACCTCGGCTCGCTCAACGGCACCTACGTCAACCGCCGCCGGATCGAGTCGCACCGCCTTGCCGACGGGGACGAGATCCAAGTCGGCAAGTACAAGCTCAGCTACCTGGAGAAGTGAGGCCCTGATGGCGGTTTCCGAGCAGCAGGTTCGCCAGCGCGATTCGCGTCCGCGCAAGGCGCTGACGATCGGCGCGGTCTGCAAGATCCTTCAGAGCGAGTTCGACGACGTCTCGATCTCGAAGATCCGCTACCTCGAGGACCAAAAGCTCTTGACGCCGCGGCGGACGGCCGGGGGCTACCGCCTCTACAGCCAGTCCGACGTCGAAAGGCTGCGCACGATCCTGCGCCTCCAGCGCGACGAGTTCCTGCCCTTGCGGGTGATCCGGCAGGAGCTGGCCGCGGGCGGCGACTTCGTTCCGACCGGCGGCAGCACCGAGAAACGGCCCTCGAGCGGGGCAGTGCGGCGGGCGATCCTGGTCAACACCTCACGCGCCTACCTGACCCTCGAGGAGGTGATCGAGGAGACCGGCGCACGCGAGGAGCTGATCGCCGAACTGGAGAACTTCGGCATCGTCCAGCCCGAGAAACGCGATGGCAAGACGGTCTACGACGAGACCGACCGCGAAGTGGTGCGCTCGGCCAACGAGCTCTCGCGGGTCGGCGTCGCCGCCCGCAACCTGCGCGTCTTCCGGTCCTCGGCCGACCGCGAGGCGAACCTGCTGGAAGCGCTGCTCGGTCCCTCGCTGCGCTCGCGCAACCCCGACCGCCGCAAAGAGGCATTGGAGAGCCTGGAGAGCCTGGCGGCGACGGTGAGCCACCTCAAGCACCTGCTGCTTGTCAGGGATCTTCGTCGCCTGGCCGGCGACTGACGGACGCTCCGTGCCCCGGGTCACCCGTCGCCGTACGATCGCCGCGCCGCGCCCGGAGGTGTGGGCGCTGATTTCCGACCCCTACAGCCTGGCCCGCTGGTGGCCGCGCACGATGCGGGTCGAGAGCGTCGAGGGCGAGGGGGCGTACGCGCAGTGGACCAAGGTGCTCGGCACAGCTGAGGGTCGTGGCGTACGGGCCGACTTCCGCTGTCGCGACTACGCCGGGGGCGAGCGCTTCGGCTGGGAGCAGATGATCGAAGACACGCCGTTCGAGCGGCACCTGAAGCGCTATGAGATCGACATCTCGCTGGCCGATGCGCCAACTGGCACGGAGGTGACGATTGCCGCCGCGCAGACCCTGCGCGGCCTCTCGCGGCTCGGCTCGCCGATGATGCGCCGCGGGCAGGGCTCGCTGCTCGACGAAGCCCTTGACGGGCTCGAGCGAGCGCTGGGCGGAGGGGCGTGAGCTTGGCGAGTTACCCCCCACATAGCGCCGGTAAGTCGCCAGACCCTCCGCGCCGGGATTCGAAGTGGTGGGGCTGGGGGGATCCGGCCGTCACGCCAGAGCTCGACGGGCCGGCCCTGGAGACGCTGAGGGAGCGGATCGGCGAGCTGCGGCCCGCCTCGACACTCCCGCAACTCGCCGGGTTCGACCTGCCGCCTGCCCAGGAGCTTCCGCGTGCGCTGGTCGAGGCGGTGGGGGAGGAGAACGTCTTCACCAACTCGGAGGATCGCCTGCGCCACGCCACCGGCCGCGGTTACGTCGACCTCGCCCGCCTGCGCTCGGGCCATCTCGATGCGGCGCCGGACGCCGTGCTGCTTCCCGCCGACGCGGCCGAGGTGAAACGCGTTTTGGAGCTCTGCGCGACGGAGGGCGTTGCAGTTGTCCCGTTTGGCGGCGGGACCAGCGTCGTCGGCGGCGTCGAGCCATTGCGAGGCGACCACGATCGCTTGATCAGCCTCGACCTGACGCGGCTGCGCGCGGTCGAGGTCGACCAACGCTCGCTCACCGCCCGACTGGGCGCCGGCCTGCGCGGACCCGAGGCCGAAGCTGCGCTGGCGAAGCACGGCCTCGTGCTCGGTCACTACCCGCAGTCCTTCGAGTACGCCACGATCGGCGGCTTCGCCGCCACCCGTTCGGCCGGACAGGCCTCGAGCGGTTACGGGCGCTTCGACGCTCTGGTGAGCTCGGTGCGCCTGATTGCCCCTGCCGGGGACCTGGAGACGCTGGCGACGCCGCATACGGCGGCCGGTCCGGCGCTGCGCGAGCTCGTGATCGGCTCCGAGGGGATCTTCGGCGTGATTCCTGACGTGGCCGCGCGGGTCCGCCCAGCGCCGACGCAGCGCCGCTACGAGGCTTGGATGGCGGAGAGCTTCGAGGCGGGGGCAGAGGTCGTCCGCAGGCTGGCGCAGGGACCCGGACTGCCCGACGTGATCCGGATCTCCGACGAGGAGGAGACCGAGGTCTCGCTGGCGCTATCCGGCCCGCGCGGCCTCGCCGGCAGCCTCTTCGGCGGCTACCTAGGGCTGCGTCGCCGTCGCGGCGGCTCTTTGGTCATAGTCGGCCTCGAGGGTGAGGAGGAGGCGGTCGCCCGGCGCCGGGCAATGAGCGCGCGCGAGCTGCAGCGGGGTGGCGCCGTCTATCTGGGGCAGTCGGCCGGCCGTTCCTGGGAGCACGGGCGCTACCAGGGCCCGTACCTGCGCGACACCTTGATGGGCATGGGGGCGATGGTCGAGACGCTCGAGACCTCGCACACCTGGACCGAGTTGTCCCGCCTACACGCTGCCGTCGGCAAGGCGATCCACGGCTCGCTGGACAGCCAGGGCACGCCGGGCCTGGTCTTCTGCCATCTATCCCATGCCTACGCCGACGGCGCCTCGCTCTACTTCACCTTCATCTCGCGTGCCCGTGGCGGAGCCGAGGTCGAGCAGTGGCGCCAGGTCAAGCAGGCCGCCTGCGAGGCGATCGTCGCAACTGGTGGCACGATCACCCACCATCACGCCGTCGGCCGCGATCACGCTCCTTACATGGAGGCCGAGGTCGGCCGCACCGGCCTGGAGGTGTTGCGGGCAGTCAAGGACGAGCTAGACCCTGCCGGGATCATGAACCCCGGCAAGCTGCTGATCTAGGCGAGCCTCGGTCTATTCGCTGCTGGCACTGCTGCCGGCACCAACCAGAGGACCGGTGATCTTGCCGCTGAGGACCGGCGTGCCGGTGTAGGCCGATTCCTTTTCGGTTTTGCGCGCCTTGGCGATCGCGGCGCTGAGCTGGCTGTCGGAGGTCCGGGTCACCTGGATCTCGTCGAAGGCGCCGCGGGCGACCAGCACCAGCACGGTCGGCGGCACTTCGAAACGCGCCGCCAGCTTGCCGGAGTCTTCGACCTTGACGGTGCCGACCGGGACCATCGCCTGGCCCGAGTGCGAGAGCCAGACCGCGTAGGACTCGCCGTCGCTTGAGGGTTCGAGCCCTTCGCCCGTGACCTGAAGCAGGACCTTCTTCTTAAAGCGCCCGAAGATCGCCTGTCCGCTTGCGTCGCTGCCGTCGTCGGCGCTGAGGATCGCCTGGGTCAAGTTCTTGTTTTCGGCCGGCGCGCTGGCGTTTTCGGCAAGGCTGGCTTCGCCTGAGGTCGCGCTCGAGGAGCTCGAGCCACCGCCATCGCCTCCGACGATCAGCACGATCACCAGCGCGATCACCACCAAGACCCCGGCGCCGAGCCCGATCAGCGCACCGCGGTCTTTGGGGACCCGGAGGCTTGGAATCTGGGTCGAGCGCTTCTTGAGCTGCGAGGGCTGGGAGCCGGGCTCGCCGACCGGCGTCGTCGGGGCGGGGGGTGCCGCCATGGGCGTCATAGCGGTGGGGGGCACAGGCTCCGCTGGGGCGGGCGGCTCTGGTGCCTGTGGTGGCGGCGGAGCAGCCGGCTCCACGGGTGCCTTCGTCCCTCGCTCGGAAGCGGGCGGCTCCTCGACCTCGGCCAGCGCCTCTTTGACGCGTTCGCGCACTTCCTCGACGCTGATCCCCATCAGGGCAGCCATGTCGTCATAGCCCTCCTCGCGCTGCGCGAGCAGCCGAAGCATGGCCTTCTGGTCGTCGGTCAACCCCACCGATCGGGAAGCCTACGCGAGCGGCTCCCGGCAAGGGAGTGCCTGAGGTTAAGCTGGCGGCGATGAGCGACGACCCGCGCGGGCTCCTTTCTCACTTCGACGCCCTGCTCGGCACGGAGTGGCTCGACGACGACCCGGACCACGCGCGCGTGCGGCTGCCGATGCGAGATGAGCTGCGCCAGCCCGTCGGCCTCCTGCACGGCGGCGTGATGTCGAGCCTCGTCGAGAGCGTCTGCTCCCGCGCCACCGCCCTGGCAGTCGGTCCGGACGGGATGATGGCGATGGGCCAGTCGATCAGCGTCAACTTCATCCGCCCGATCACCGAGGGCCACGCTGAAGTGCAGGCCAAGGCTCGTCACCGCGGCAGGACGACCTGGATCTGGGAAGCCGAGGTTCACGATGCCTCGGATCGCCTCTGCGCGCTCGCCCAGATGACGATCGCGGTGCGGCCGGTTCCGCAGCGGGACTAACCGCCGAAGCGGTTTGTGATCGGCAAGCGCCGGTCGCGACCGAACGCCTTCGGCGTGATCCGGATCCCAGGTGCGGCCTGACGCCGCTTGTACTCGGAGCGATCGACCATGCGCACCACCTCGTCGACCACCTCGGCGGGCAGCCCGGCGGCGATCATCTCCTCGCGGCCCTCGTCGCGCTCCACGTAGGACTCGAGGATCCGGTCGAGCAACTCGTAGGGGGGCAGGGAATCGCTGTCGAGCTGGTCGGGACGCAGCTCGGCGGAGGGCGCCCGCTCCAGCACCGAGGCTGGGATCAGCTCGCGCCCGGCGCTCTCGTTGCGGTGGCGCACGAGCTCGTATACGAGCGTCTTCGGCACGTCCTTGATCGCCGCGAAGCCACCGGCCATGTCGCCGTAGAGGGTCGCGTAGCCGACCGACATCTCGCTCTTGTTGCCGGTGGTGAGGACCAGCCAGCCGTGCTTGTTGGAGAGCGCCATCATCATGTTGCCGCGGATCCGCGCTTGGATGTTCTCGGCGGCGAGATCGGGCTCCGAGGGCCGTGTCGGATCGCGCGGCAGCGGCTCCTCGGCGGCTGAGCCGTTTGCGCTCCCGAACGATCCGGCGAGGGCGCTCTCGTACTCGGCCATTGCCGCCTCGATCGGGATCTCCAACAGCTTGACGCCCAGGTTGGCGCCGATATTCCGCGCGTCCTGCTGTGTTTCAGGGCTCGAATGCGGCGAGGGCATGACCACGCAGCTGACGTTCTCGGGTCCGAGTGCGTCGACGGCGAGCAGGGCGACCAGGGCGGAGTCGATTCCGCCGGAGAGCGCCACGCCGACATGTCGGAAGCCGTTCTTGCCGACGTAATCCCGCAGGCCGAGGGTGAGCGCCGCGTAGACCTCGGCGATGTCGGAAAGCGGCTCGCGCAGGCTGGCGGGGGGAGGCGATGGCACCTCGCAGACGAGCAGCTCCTCCTCGAACTGGGCGGCGCGGGCAAGCACCGCACCCTCGGCGTCGACGACGAAGCTGTGGCCGTCGAAGACCAGCTCGTCTTGGCCGCCGACCAGGTTGCAGAAGGCAAAGGCCGCGCCGTAGGCGCGAGCGCGCTCGGCGAGCATCGCTTCGCGCTCCCTGCCCTTGCCGCGGTGATACGGCGAGCCCGAGGGATTGGCGATCAGGGCGGCGCCCTCCGCGGCCTCGATCTCCGCCGGCGGGCCGGGCGTCCAGACGTCCTCGCAGACCGTCAGGCCGACCCGGGCGCCGCCCAGCTCGATCGTCGCCGGCCGCCCGCCCGGGACGAAGTAGCGCTGCTCGTCGAAGACCGAGTAGTTGGGCAAGCGGTTCTTGCGGTAGACCGCCTGCACGGCGCCGTCGGCGAGCACGGCGAGCGAGTTGTGGGCGTGGCGAAAATCGCCGCCCCCGGCCACTGGCTCGGCAAAGCCGACCAGCGCCGTGGTGCCGCGGACCGCGGCCGCAAGCTCTTCGACCGCACGCTGACTCGCGGCGACGAAGTGCCGCTTCAGGTAGAGGTCCTCGGCCGGATAGCCGGGAATGCAGAGCTCGGGAAAGATCGTCAGCTCGGCCCCCTCGGCTTCGGCGTGGCCGATCCACTCGGCGACCTTGGCAGCGTTGCCGTCGATGTCGCCGACGGTCGGGTCGATCTGGGCCAGGGCTACGCGCACGTCGGTTTCCTCACGGGAGTCAGGGCTGAAGTATCGCCGCCGGGCGCTTGGCGCGTCTGTAGATTGGCGCGCGTGCGGGCGCGCTGGCGGTTGATAGGAGCATCGCTGGCGTCCCTCGCCGCCCTTGCCGTCGTGCCCGCAAGCGCCGGCGCCGCCGGCCAGTGGTTCTTCCACGCTCCCGCAGCGCGGCCGACCGATCATCCGGACCCCAACCGCAACGCCTACACCGTCCCCGAGGCGCCGAGCTCGCCCGCCTGCACACGCAACTTCTGCGTGCATTGGGTCGCCGAG
>Ga0068853_100004253_pt1 | contig 11053 bp, 6 predicted proteins | sample KBSCornC32_FD_65655 | JGI IMG/M metagenome (GOLD analysis project Ga0068853, IMG submission 65655) | Corn rhizosphere microbial communities from Kellogg Biological Station, Michigan, USA - KBS Corn C3-2 | ecosystem: Host-associated > Plants > Roots > Rhizosphere > Soil ... | reverse complement strand
TCGCCGTTGCCGGCCAGGTCGTAGCTGAAGGTCGGGTGCTGCGCCCCGGCGGCGCTCTCGGCGGTGTCGGCGACGGTGCGGTCGTACGCGTAGGCGTACGCCTCCGACAGGGTGACCCGACCGTCGCCGGACTTGTCCGCGCCGCCCAGCATCCCGGACGCCAGGTGGTGCGAGAAGTAGCTGCCGCCGATCAGATCCGACTCCTGCGAGTCCTCGTCGGAGGCGCTCGACGTCAGGATGACCATGCCGTGCGCCTCGCGCGCGCCCCGCGCGTCGATCTCGAAGGCGGGCGCCCTGCGCGCGCCCTTGGTGCGGGTCAGCGCGCCCGACTGACACGCGTCGAAGATCCCGATGCGCACGTCGAACGACGCCTGGCTGAGCCGCGCCTTCAACGACGCGACGGGGAGGTCGCTGTCGCCCAGGCGCAGCCGCCCGTCCTTGGCGTGGCCCGAGTAAAAGACGATGAGGGCCGTCTTCTCGCCGCGCGCGGCGGCGGCGCGGGCCCGGCGCTCGGCCTCGGCCAGGGCCCCGTTGAACTGGGCGGCGTCGGCGTCCAGCAGCAGAGCCGCGTCCTCGCCCCGAACGCCTCCGAGGCGGGTGAGCACGTCCCACACCTTGCGGGCGTCGTCCCGCGCGTAGGCGAGCGGCCGGGTCCCGGCGCCGCCGTTGTCGTTACCAGCCACCAGCGCGAAGCGATGGAGCTCGTCCGCAGCGGCCGGGCGCTCCGCCCCGCCGAAGCCACTCAGCCACGCGAGCGCGCCCAGCGCCGCGACGGCGCGCGGTGTTCCCCTTCGCTGTTTGCGATCACGGCTGGCAGACGTCACGGCAACCTGCACCCTCCCGTCGGAACTGGAATCCTCGAGCTTGATGCCCCTCGGGGTTTGATGCCCCTCGGGGTTTGATGCCCCTCGGGGGTTGATGCCCCTCAGGGTTTGATGAATGTCCGGTGGAACTGATCTCCCTCGAGCGCCAGCTCCGGCAGCTTGGTCAGGTCGCCCTTCGCCGTCGCGAAGGCCTCCTCGACGGCCCGCCGCATGTTGTCCAGCTCGGCCGGCTGGTCGGTCAAAAGGACGATCAGACGCTCCATCCCCCGCCCGGTCAGCTCGACGCTGTCGGGAAGGTACTGCAGCCCGTCGCCCGGGGGCAGCTGCACGCTGGTCCCCGCCTCGGGATAAAGCGGCGTCACCACCCCCGCGTCATCCACCGAGATGGCGAAGAGGTATCGCCGGCCGCCCGCCTTCACGCCGATGCGCAGGCGCTCGCCCACCCCCAGCACCTCGGGCGTCGCGACCGCGGCCGTCCGCTGCGGCCCGTCGCCGGCGGCCGCCACGCGCACGGTCATCGAGGCGCCGCCCTTCACGCGGTTCAGCCCGCGCGCCGCGTTCGCCTCGGTCCGGTGGCGCGCCTCCTCGAACAGGGGCCGCGCCGTCACGACCAGCGCCACCGCCGCCGCGACCGCGCCCAGGCTGAAGACGCTGACGAAAGACCAGGTGTTCGTGGGCCGCGCCCACCATCGTCGCTTCGCCCCGGCGGCCGGAGCACCCGCCGCGGGGGCGCGCGCCGCCCGCTCGACGCCGGCCGCGAACCGATCGAACGAGATCTGCTCCTCGAAGGCGCGCTGCTCGCCGCGCACGTGCTCGAGGCGTCGCGTGCACTCGACGCAGGCGGCGACGTGCGACTCGACCCCGGCCAGCTCGGCCCCGTCGAGCTCGCCCGCGAACAGGCGCCGCATGCGCAGCTCGCTCACGTGTCCGCGGGCGGGGCCCTCGCCGTTCAGGCCGGCTCCCGCGCCGCGGCTCGGGGGGCTGGTGGTCGTCGTGTCCGTCATGATGAAAGCTCCTCGCCGCAGAGCGCGGCGAACGATTGCAGACGCTTCCTGATGGTCGGCACCGAGCGTCCGAGCGCGGCCGACACCTCTTCCAGGGTCATCTCGTCGACGTAGTAGTGAATGGCGGCCGCCTGCGTCTCGACGTCGGCGCGCGCCAGCAGCTTGCGGACAGCCTCGCGGTTCTCGAACAGCCGCGGCCCCTCGGCGCCGCCCCCGCCCTCCAGGGCCGCGCGCTCGGCCCGGCCCAGCACCTCGACTTGATACTGGCGCCGCCAGGGCGCGCGCTCGGCGCGGATCAGGTTCAGGCAGTGGTTGGTGGCGATCGTCATCAGCCAGGTCAGCGGCGAGGACTCGCCCCGAAATGTGGCGCCGTTGCCGAGCGCCTTGGCAAACACGTCCTGCATGGCGTCCTCCGCCTTCGATCGTTCCTTCAGCAGGTAGTAGCACCGGCCGTAGACGCTGCCCCCGTAGCGCGCGTAGAGGTCGCGCAGGTCCGCCGCCGGCGAAGCGTCCGATGCGGCCGCGGCCGCCGGGTCCTCCGACCCGGCGGCTCGCCCACCCGGAATCACGCGCAGGTCTCGACGGCCAGGAGCCATGGAATCAGAGAGCAGAGTACATCGCGGTCGGGAACGCGCACGAGGTTTCCGCGCCCCACATCTTGGCGGCGTCCCCGTAGCTGTTCGTCATGAACACGCTGGCGAAATTCGCGCTCCAGCACTCGTTGACGGTCGCCGGCGTGGCGGCGAGATCGCCGCCCGTCAGCATGACGTCCGAGCGGCCGGCGCCGGTCTCGAGCCAGCGGCTCCGCACGCTCATCTGCTCCAGCGCGGGGCTGGTCGCGATGTAGTTCTTGGTCACCTTGAAGTCGAAGGTGCCGCCGTTCCCGGGACTGGCGACGTAGTCGTACAGCGCATCGATCAACATCCCGGTGTCGTCGTCCTTCACCTGCGTGAAGACGACCCCGATGTTCACGTCCGAGGTCGGGCTGAGCCGGCTGTACGTGAACGCGGCGGTCCCCACGTTCTTGTCGTGCTCGGGCAGCTTCTGCGCCGCGTTCCAGTCCAGCACGAAATCACCGCTGCCATAGGCGGGCAGGTGCTCGCGCCGGTGAGCGCCCGGGACGGCCTGGGTGTGGTTGCCCGAGAGGATGGTCAGGAACGCCGTGTCGGGGTCGGCCTTGGCGCGCGCCTCGAGCACGTAGTGGAACTGGCCGCGCGCCACCCGGTTCACGGTCAGGCGCCACGTGTTGGGGGACAGCGGCTCGGTGTACGGCCCCCACACGGCCGTGTCCTTCATGACCTCCGTGGGCGGGTACTCGGTGATGGTGCGGACCAGCGTCAGCACGTACACGGTGCCCAGGTTCACGATCCCGGTGATCCCGCGCGTGAGCGCGTACATCTCCGAGCGATCGCCGAGCAAACCGGCCTGAATGGCCGCCGTTCCGTCACCGGCGACCAGCGCGCTCTGCTGGCCGTCGGCCCCAGGGACCGCCAGGGTGACGTCCTCGTGCTGGGGAACCCCGCCGCGGAATTCGTCAGCGCCGTCCTTCCCACAGCCCACCAGGCCGGCGGTCGCCAGCGCAAACCCCAGAACCAACCGGCCGGTCATCGAATCGCGTCGCATGGTCGTGTCCTCCTTCGTCAAGTCGTCGTCGTTTTGACTTCGAGGCCTTAGACACGGCAGCGGGGCGAAACAGAAAGTCTCACGGAGCCGTCCTGGGGCGCGTCTCCCCGCGTCGCCTTCCGACCTACAAAGGCATACGTGGGTTCACCCCGGAAGGGTCCGGGGCAGGCCGAACAGGACGACGAGCGCGGGGTCGTGAAACGCGGTCACGCGGCAGACGCCCGTCGGGGTCGCGGAGAGGACGACCACGCCGTCGGCGCGCAACACGCCGGCAGCGTCTCGGCGGAAGGCGGCCGCGGCAGGCTGGCCGTTGGCGACGGTGGCGATCATCCGCCAGCCGCCGGGGGCGCCCAGCACGTAGGTGTCGAGCAGGTGGATGCACCTCGCGCGTCCCGCCACCCAATCGCGAAATGGCGTCGACTCCAGCGAGGCGTCGCTGCGCAAGACCTTCACCAGCAGGGAGGCGTCGGCGCGCTCGAACGCTGCGATGTAGCCGTCGAGCAACTCACGCGCGCGTGGGTCGGTCGGTTCGAGCAACCCCTCCGGCGCCGGCGACAGCGCGTCCAGGCTCGCCCGCGCGCGCTGCAGGCCGCTCTTGACGGCGGCCGCGCTGGTATCCATCAGCTCCGCCGTCTCGTCGGCCGAGAACGCCAGCACCTCACGCAGCAGGAAGATCGCCCGCTGGCGAGCGGGCAGATATTGCAAGCTCGCGATGAGCGCCAGCCGCAGCGACTCTCGTGCAATCAGCGCGGCGTCCGGGTCGTCGGCCGGCATCGTGGCCCATCGGTCCGGCCAGGGCTCCAGCCACGAGACCTCGCCTGGCGCCACGTCCGGCGGCCTGTCGGGTCCGTCGAAGGGGGCCGCGAGGCCTGATGGCAGCACCCGGATCCGGCGTGACGCGAGCGCCGTGAGACAGACGTTGGTCGCGATCTTGTAAAGCCACGACCGCATGGAGGCGCGGCGTTCGAAGCTGGCGTAGGAGCGCCAGGCCCGTACGTACGTCTCCTGCACCAGATCCTCCGCGTCGTGCGCAGAGCCCACCATCCTGTAACAATGCGCCAGCAGCTCGCGACGAAACGGCGCGCTCTCGGCGTCGAATGGGTCGACAGGGAGTCCGGGCCGCGGTCGGGTCAAGGAACCAGCGCAAGCTTGCCAATCGTGACGCGATTTTCCAGGTCCGTGAGCGCCTGGGCGCCGTCCGCCAGGGCGTGGACCGTCGGACGCGCGGGGGTGATCCCGCCGGCGGCGATGAGAGCGGCCAGCTCACCCATGAGTTGCCCGAAGATCTGCGGCGCGGACTGGATCAGGACCCCCAGGTTGAGGCCGATGACGTGGACCTGGTGCCTGTACACCAGGTCCACGTTGGTGAGCGCGGCCTCGCCACCCGCCAGGCCCAGCACGACGACCCGGCCGGTCACACGTCTGGTCGCTGCCAGGCTCGCTTCGAAGGTGGTGCCCCCCGCGGACTCGAGGACCAGATCGACGCCGGTGCCGCCTGTCAGGTTCAACACCTCGACGGCGAGATCCGCGGAGTGAGAGTCGAGAGTGTGATCGGCGCCGAGGGCGCGCACGACGTGGTGCTTGCTGCGCGAGGCGACCGCGATGACCGTCGCGCCGTAGCGCTTGGCGAGGCTGACCGCCGCCTGTCCGGTCGCGCCCGCGGCGGCGTGGATGAGCACGGTCTCGCCGGGGGCGAGAAGGCCGAGGGGTTTCAGCGCCGCCATCGCCGCCGGCCAGTTCACCATCAGGCCGAGCGCCTCCTTCGCAGACCAGCCCTCGGGCACTGGGATGACCGCGGCTGCCGGCAGCACCGCGTACTCGGCGAACGCTCCGAAGCCGGCGCCGACGACCTGCGCCCCGACCTCGGGCCAGGTCAGTCCTTCGCTCACCGCCACGACGTCACCGGCAGCCTCGAAGCCCGCCAGGTAGGGCGGCTTCGGGCCGTTGCGGAACGTACCGTAACTCATCGAGATGTCTGCAAAGTTGACGCCGGCGGCGGCCACCCGGATCAGGGCCTCTCCCTTCCGGGGCACCGGGACGCGCGCGTCCGTCACGAACCGGAGGTCGCGCGGACCGCACAGCGAAGTTTGCTGGAGGGCGCGCATCGTCGTGGGAAGGTTCATCGACAGGTGGTCCTTTCTCGATTGTCTGGTCTGGCCTGGAGGCCGCGAGGCCGCGAGCCGCAGCGTCGAGCAGGTAGACCTCGGCCGAGGCGAAAAGGAATCGGTCGAGCTCTCCGCTGCGGCGGCCATCTCGAAGGCTCGTCCACCGACCCACCCCCAGCGTGACGCGCGACGGGCCGACGCCGACGTGAACCTCCTCGCCGCCAGGGGCCGTCCCCGTTGCTTCCCGTCGCCGGCTGACCCAGGCTTTCGCCATCGCACCTGTCGGTTCAAAGAAGAGGAGCCCGCGCCGGCCTGCGCCGGCATCTGACCTCGGGCCGCGCGACGACGTCGGGCTGGCCGGCGACGTCATGCAGGCGTTCGGGCCGGCCACCCGCCGCTGGTTCGCGTCGGCTTTCGCCCAGCCGACGGCCGTGCAGCGCGCCGGATGGAAGGCCATCGCCGCCGGCGAGAACGCGCTGCTGCTGGCGCCGACCGGCAGCGGCAAGACCCTGGCGGCGTTTCTGTGGTGCCTGGATCGCCTGGGACGCGAGGGCGCCGCCGCCGAGAAGGCGGCCGTGCGGGTCGTCTATGTGTCTCCGCTGAAGGCGCTGGCCTACGACATCGAGCGCAACCTGCGCGCCCCGCTGGCGGGGATCGCGCGCGCCGCCGAGACGCTGGGCCAGCCGTTTCGCGCGCCCCGCGTCGGCGTGCGCACGGGGGACACGCCGGCACGCGAACGCCGCGAGCTGCTGCGCGACCCCGCCCCCATCCTGGTCACCACGCCGGAGTCGCTGTACCTGATGCTCGGGTCGTCGGCGCGCGAGACGCTGCGCCTGTGCGACACCGTCATCGTCGACGAGATACACGCGCTGGCGCCCACCAAGCGCGGGGCGCACCTGGCGCTGTCCCTCGAGCGGCTCGCGGCGCTGACCGAGCGCGACCCCCAGCGCATCGGGCTGTCGGCGACCCAGCGTCCGCTCGACGAGATCGGGCGGTTCCTGGGGGGCGATCGGCCCGTGACGCTGGTCGACACCTCCGAGGCGCCGCGCCTGACCCTGACCATCGAGGTCCCCGTCGACGAGATGGAGAACGTGCGCAGCGAGCGCCGCCTCGAGCACGAGGAGGGGCACAGCGGCGCGCCCACCGGCATCTGGGCGGCCATCCACCCGCGCCTGGTCGAGCTGGTGCGCGCCCACCGCAGCACCATCGTGTTCGCCAACAGCCGCCGCCTCTGCGAGCGGCTGGCCCAGGGCATCAACGATCTGGCGGGCGAAGGCGAGGCGCTGGTTCGCGCACACCACGGCAGCGTGTCCCGGGCCCAGCGTGAGGAGATCGAGGAGATGCTGAAGGCCGGCCAGCTCCGGGGCCTGGTGGCCACGAGCTCGCTGGAGCTGGGGATCGACATGGCGGCCGTCGATCTGGTGGTCCAGATCGAGTCGCCGGGCAGCGTGGCGCGCGGCCTGCAGCGGATCGGCCGCGCCGGCCACCAGGTCGGCGCCCGCAGCACCGGGCGCATCTTCCCCAAGCACCGCGCGGATCTGCTGGAGGCGACCGTCGTGGCGCAGCGGATGCTGGCCGGCGCCGTCGAGCCGACGCGGGTGCCGCGAAATCCGCTCGACGTGCTGGCGCAGCAGATCGTCGCCATCGTGGCCGGCGTGACCGAGCCGGTCCCGGGGCGCGCCGCGCCGGACGAGGCGGCGGGGCATTCGGAGCTTGCCGGTCTTGCCGTCACGCGCCTCGAGGCCCTGGTGAAGCGCGCGTATCCCTTCGCCTCCCTGAGCCACGACGTGCTGCTGGCGGTCCTGGACATGCTGTCCGGGCGCTATCCCTCGGACGAGTTCGCGGACCTGCGCCCGCGGCTCAACTGGGACCGCGCCACCGACCGGCTGACCCCGCGCCGCGACGCCAAGCTGATCGCGCTGCTGAGCGGCGGCACCATTCCCGACCGGGGCCTGTACGCCGTCCACCTGGGCCCGACGGGTCCGCGCATCGGCGAGCTCGACGAGGAGATGGTCTACGAATCGCGCGTCGGCGAGACGTTCCTTCTGGGCGCGACAAGCTGGCGCATCGCCGAGATCACCCGAGACCGCGTGATCGTCACGCCGGCGCCCGGGGAGCCCGGCAAGATGCCGTTCTGGCGCGGCGAGGGTCCGGGGCGCCCGCTGGAGCTCGGGCGGGCCCTGGGCGCCTTCGTGCGCGAGCTGGGCCAGCACAAGGAGAAGGCCGCGCTGGCGTGGCTGGCCGGCGCCGCGCCCCTCGAGAAGGCGGCCGCGCGCAACCTGTGGCGCTATGTGGCCGACCAGCGCGAGGCGACCGGCACGCTCCCGACCGATCGCGAGCTGACGGTGGAGCGCTTCCGCGACGAGCTGGGCGACTACCGCGTCTGCATCCTGTCCCCGTTCGGCGCGCGCATCCACGCGCCGTGGGCGCTGGCGCTGGAGGCGCGCCTCGGCACGTCGGCCGGCTTCGAGGTGCAGAGCCTGTGGAGCGACGACGGCATCGTCCTGCGCTTCGCGGGCGCCGACGAGCCGCCCGCCCTGGCCACCCTGCTCCCGGAGCCCGAAGAGATCGAGGAGCTGGTGCTGGCGCAGCTCACGCGCTCGGCGCTGTTCGCGACCCACTTCCGCGAGAACGCGGCGCGCGCCCTGCTGCTGCCGCGCCGGCGACCGAACGCCCGCTCGCCGCTGTGGGCGCAGCGCCTGAAGGCGCAGCAGCTGATGGCGGCCGCGCTCCGCTACCCCAGCTTTCCCATCGTGCTCGAGACGTACCGCGCTTGTCTCCAGGACGTGTTCGACCTGCCCGCGCTGAAGGAGGTCCTGGAGAGCATCCGCCGTCGCGACGTGCGCGTCGTCGAGGTCGACACCGCGACCGCGTCCCCGTTCGCCCGCTCGCTGGCCTTCGCCTACGTGGCCGCGTACATGTACGAAGGCGACGCGCCCCTGGCCGAGCGGCGGGCCCAGGCGCTGACGCTGGACCGGCAGCTCCTGCGCGAGCTGCTGGGGCAAGACGAGCTGGCCGGGCTGCTCGACCCGGCGGCGCTCGACGAGGTGGAGGCCGAGCTGCAGGCCCTCGATCCGGAGCGGCGGGTGCGGCACGCCGACGGCGCCCACGACCTCTTGCGCCGCATCGGCGATCTGTCGGCCGGCGAGCTGGCGGACCGCGCCGAGCCGGGGGCCGACGTGGCGGGCTGGTTGCGCGCGCTCGGCGAGACGCACCAGGCGGCCGAGGTGCGGGTGGCCGGTGAGGCGCGGTGGATTGCCACCGAGGACATCGGCCGCTACCGCGACGCGCTCGGTGTGCAGCCGCCGGTGGGGACGCCGCGCGCGCTGCTCGCGCCCGCGCCCGACGCGCTGGAGACGCTGGTCGGCCGCTGGGCCCGCACGCACGGACCCTTCGAGCCGCCGCGGCTGGCGGCGCGCTTCGGCCTGACGCTCGGCCAGGTGACGCCGGCGCTGAAGGCGCTCGCCGCGACCGGCCGTCTGGTCGAGGGGCGCTTCCGCCCCGGCGGCGCCGTCGAGCACTGCGACGCCGAGGTGATGCGCGTGCTGCGCCGGCGCACGCTGGCACGCCTGCGCTCCGAGGTGGCGCCCGTCGACGCGAGCGTGCTGGCGCGCTTCCTGCCCGCGTGGCACGGCGTGGGCTCGCCGCGCCGGGGGACGGCGCGGCTGCGCGAGGTGATCGAGCAGCTCGAAGGCGTGTACCTGCCGTTCTCCGACCTGGAGGGCGCCGTCTTGCCGGCGCGCGTCCGCGACTTCGCCTCGTCGATGCTGGACGAGCTGGGAGCGCTCGGCGAGCTGGTGTGGATCGGCGGCGGCGCCCTGGGCGGCGAGGACGGCCGCGTCGCCCTCTACCGTCGCGATCACGTGCGCCTGCTGTTCGAGGCGCGCGCCGTGCCCGACGAGCTGCCCGAGCGGCCGCGGGCGCTGCTGGCCATGCTCGATCAACAAGGCGCCAGCTTCTTCGCGCATTTGACGACGGCCTGCCCGGGCGCGACCTCGGCCGAGGTTCTGGACGCCCTCTGGGATCTGGTCTGGCTGGGCCTGGTCACCAACGACACGTTCCAGCCGCTGCGGACGCTGTCGGCGCCGCGCCGGCTGCGCGACAGCCCGCGCGGTGTGGTGGCCCAGGCCGCCGGACGCTGGTCGACCGTCGCGTCCCTGTTGCGTCCCGCCGCCCCGGTCGCCGCAACCGAGGTGCTGCACGCCCGCGCGTCGAGCCTGCTCGAACGCTACGGCGTGGTCAGCCGCGAGGCGGTCGCCACCGAGGGACTGCCGGGCGGCTTCGCGGCGCTGTCGCCCGTCTTCCGCGCGCTGGAGGACGCCGGGAAGATCCGGCGCGGCCACTTCGTCGACGGCCTGAGCGGCGCCCAGTTCGCGCACGCCGGCGCGGTCGATCGACTGCGCGCCGCGCGAGACCAGGACGAAGGGGCGGTCGTGCTGGCGGCGGTGGATCCGGCCAACCCTTACGGCGCGCTCCTCCCCTGGACGGACGCCGGGGCCACGCCCTCCGCTCCGCAACCCGACGGCCAGCAACCACGGCGCGCGGCCGGCGCGCGCGTGGTGCTCGTCCAGGGCGCGCCCGTCCTTTACGTCGAGCGGGGCGGCCGCCGTCTGCGCGTCTTCTCGGAGGATCCGAAGGCTCTGTCTCGCGCGGTCGAGGCGCTGCGCCACGCGACGGGGCGGCGCCGGCCGCTGCACGTCGAGACGGTGAACGGCCAGCCCGCGCTGAAGAGCAAGGCGGCCGCGTCGCTCCGCCAGGCGGGCTTTCGTATGGAGCCGAACGCGCTGGTGCTGGACCCCGCCCCCACCACGGCGCCCGCGACCGGCGGCAGCGAGGGCGCCGCGCGAACGGTGGCGCGCAGTTAGCCACGGAGATGCCCGAGGGCGACACCATCCACAAGCAGGCCGCCGAGCTGCGGGCGCGGCTCGTCGGCCAGAAGGCGACCGCGGTCTTCGCGCGCGGCCTCGAGTACCGGCGCCTGGCCGGCGCGGTGGTGGCGTCCGCCGAAGCGCACGGCAAGCACCTGTTCATCGACGTGGGCGAGGCGCGCCTGCACGTGCACCTCGGCATGTACGGGCGAATGTCCATCCAGGATCCGCGCCTGGTCACGACGTCGAAGGCCGCGCGCGCCAGCCTGGCCGTCGTCGGAGAGCAGGCCGCCGCCCTCTGGTGGCGCGCCCCGACGGTCGAGGTGCTGCGCGCCGCCTTCGCGCACGCCCACCCCGCGTTGCAGGAGCTCGGTCCGGATCTGCTGAGTGACGGCTTCGATCCGACGGCGGCCGCCGCCCGCGCGCGCACGCGGCCCGCGACGATCCAGCTCGGCGAGCTCCTCCTCGACCAGCGCGTGGCCGCCGGCATCGGCAACGTCTACAAGAGCGAGGTCCTCTTCCTCGAGCGCCTCGACCCCTTCGCCCCGATCTCGTCGGTGGACGACGCGACGCTGATCCGTCTCTATGCACGCGCCGGCGAGCTCATGCGGCAGAACCTCGGGCCCTGG
>Ga0068853_100004246_pt1 | contig 11067 bp, 14 predicted proteins | sample KBSCornC32_FD_65655 | JGI IMG/M metagenome (GOLD analysis project Ga0068853, IMG submission 65655) | Corn rhizosphere microbial communities from Kellogg Biological Station, Michigan, USA - KBS Corn C3-2 | ecosystem: Host-associated > Plants > Roots > Rhizosphere > Soil ... | reverse complement strand
CCTTGCTCGATGCGCTGGAGCTTGTGGACATCTCCAACAATCTGGGCGATTCCCGGAGCCTGATGACCCACCCCGCCTCCACCACCCATAGCGGCCTCACGCCCGAAGTCAGGGCCGATATGGGCATTGGCGAGGGCATGCTGCGTCTGTCGGTGGGGCTGGAAGATCCCGAAGATGTGATCGAGGATTTCGACCAGGCCTTGAAGAAGGTAGGGTTGTAGCCGATGAACGCGAGCACGATGAACGCGCTGTTTCCCCACAGCACCCGCACCCGCGACGTCACCGTGCGCGTCTCCGTCAGCTTCCTCGCCGATCAGTCCGAACCGGCGCGCGGCCACTGGTTCTGGGCCTATCACATCCGCATCGAGAATGACGGCAAGCAGCCCGTCCAGTTGATGACCCGCCACTGGACGATCACCGACGGGCGCGGCGCGCGGCACGAGGTGCATGGCGACGGCGTCGTCGGCGAACAGCCCGTGATCGCGCCGGGCGAGAGCTACGACTATGTCTCGGGCTGTCCGTTGCACACGCCGACGGGCGCGATGGAGGGCAGCTATCATATGGTGGTCGCCGACGGATCGTCGTTCGACGCAGCCATCCCGCGCTTTCCGCTGATCGGCCCGGCGGTCGCGCGGTGAAGCGGACCCATCTTCCTCTGAACGGCCTGCGCGTGCTGGACGCGGCCGCCCGGCATTTGTCCTTCACGCGGGCGGCCGACGAGCTGGCGGTGACACCCGCCGCCGTGGGCCAGCAGATACGCGCCCTCGAAGATACACTGGGCGTCGTCCTGTTCCGGCGCACGGCGAAAGGCCTTGAACTGACGCCCGAGGGCGAAAGCGGCCTCGATGCCTTGCGCGACGGCTTCCTCCAGTTCGAGGAAGCGGTGCGGGCCATGCAATCGCAGCAAAGCTCCAAGGTGCTGACCATCGCGGCGCCACGCGATTTCACGGCCAAGTGGCTGGCGCCGCGCCTTTCCGACTATGCGAAGAGCGACGGCGAACTGCGCTTCCATCTGATCGCGGCGGACGGCGACATCGATTTCACCGAGGCCAATCTGGATCTCGCGGTGATCTGGTCCGAGAGCAGCCTTGGGCATGAGGGCGTGAAGCTTGCCGAAGGCACGATGGTGGAAGTCGGCGCGGGCGAGCCGATTGCGTGGCCGGGTGATCCTGCGGATGCGGGCAGTGCCACGCTGACGGTCGCCGACGCCGGACTGGCGCTGGATGCGGCGCTGGCGGGATTGGGCCGTGCAAAGGTACCTGCGCTGCTGGCCGGTGCTGACGGTGGCGAGCCGACGGCAAAAACCTATTGGCTGGTGGCCCCTACCCCGCAATGGCGGCAGAAGAAAGTGCGCGCCATCGTCACGGCTTTGACGGGGCAGAGTTAACTTTTGCCGTCATCCCAGCGAAAGCTGGGATCCCACTTTTTCTTGAACACGACAGGGAAAAGAGATTCCAGCTTTCGCTGGAATGACGAATTCTCTTGAACTGCCGCCTCAGTTGAGGCGCGCGCTGGTTCCGATGCCGGAGATGGCCTTATCGACGAGCGCCTTGTCGGCATTGGCGTCGTGGCTCTTGGAGATGAGCGATGCGGCTGCGGTGGCGGCTGCATCGGCGGCCTTCGCACGGACTTCGGCGATCGCGGCGCGTTCGGCGGCGGCGATCTTGTCTTCGGCCATGCGGCCACGGCGTTCGATCAGCGCGCTTGCATCGGTCTTGGCCTTGGCGACGATCTGGCCGGCCTCATCCTTCGCGTGGGCGAGGATGGCCTCGGCTTCCTTGGCTGCGGCCGCGGCCTTCGCCTGATATTCGGCCTTGAGGGCTTCCGCCTCGGCACGGAGGCTCGCGGCCTCGTCGAGCTGGGCGCGGATGCCCGCGATCTTCTTGTCGAGCGCGGCGCCGATCACGGCCGGCACCTTCTTCCACAGCATGATGCCGATCACGAACAGCATCGCGATCGCGACCCAGCCGGTAGCATCGAAACCGAGCGCGGACGGCGCCGGTTCGTGGTGGCCGGCGGCCTCGGTGTGTGCGGTGCCCTCGACGGGCGCGTGGGTTTCAGTCTCAGCCATGTGCCATTGCGACCTTCACCGCATCGAGCGCCGCGTCCTGCGAAACGGCGGTTCCGGATACCTTGTTGACGATGTCCGCGGCAGCTTCGGCCGCAACCGATTCGATGCCGGACAGTGCGTCCGCCTTGGCTGAAGCGAGCTTCGCTTCAGCCTCGGCGATCTTCTGCGCGAGTTCGGCGTCAGCCGCTTTCACGCGCTTTTCGGCGTCTGCGGAGGCTTTCGTCTTGGCGGTTGCCGCCGCCGCTTGCGCGTCCGCATGGGCGGAATCGATTTTGGCGCGATAGTCGGCCTCGATCTCGTCCGCCGACGTCCGGGCGCGGCCGGCCTCGGCCAGATCGTCCGCGATCTTCTTGTCGCGTGCTTCGACGACGCCAGCGACCTTCGGCAGCATCGCCCGCCCGATCCCGAAATAAATCAGGCCGAAAACGAGGACGAGCCAGAAGATCTGCGAGGCGTAGGTCTCTGCGATCTGGGCAATTTGAGGCATGGCCGCTTATCCCGGACTGGAGTCGGTTAGGCGACGAAGAGCAGGATCATCGCGACGACGAACGCGAGCAGACCGAGAAGTTCCGCTGCGGCGAAGCCGATGAAGAGGCGGCCCTGCTGGCCGTCGGCGGCGCCAGGATTGCGCAGAGCACCCTGGAGGAACGAGCCGAACACGTTGCCCACGCCGAGGGCGGCGAGGCCGACACCAATGGCCGCAAGGCCGGCGCCGAGGAGCTTTGCTGCTGCTGGATCCATGATAATTTCCTTCTTTCCTAGTATGTTGGACTTAAAAACTCAGTGCAGGTTGATCGCGTCGTTGAGATAGAGCGACGTCAGAAGCGCGAAGACATAGGCCTGGATAGCGCAGACCAGCAGTTCAAGCGCGCTGATGCCGATCATCAGGATGAAGCTCGGCACGCTGACGATGAGCGCGATCCCCGGACCGGCATTGAAGCCGTTCACCACGAAGCCCGCCAGCACCTTCATCAGGATGTGCCCCGCCGTCATCGCGACGAACAACCGGAGACCCAGGCTGAACGGACGGATGAGGAAGGAGAACAGCTCGATCAGGAAGATGAGCGGAATCATCGGAAGCGGCGTGCCATGCGGCACGAACAGGGAAAAGAAGTGCAAGCCGTGCTTCAGGAAACCCACTATCAGCACAATCGAGAAGCTGACGATCGCGAGAACGCCAGTGACGGTCAGATGACTCGTGACCGTGAATGCATGGAGGCCCGGCACGATCCCGAGCGGGAACATGCCGACCATGTTGGCGATCAGGATGAACATGAAGAGCGAGAAGACATAAGGCGTGAACGCCTTGCCCTTCGGCCCGATATTCGTGTCCATCATGTCGGAAATAAAGCCGGTGAAGCCTTCCACCGCCGCCTGCCAGCGGCCGGGAACGAGCTGGCCCTTCATGCCGCCAAGCATGAAAATCCACATGAGCAGCAGCGTGACCACCATGAACAGCGCGCTGTTCGTGAAGGCGATATTGTAACCGGCGATTGACCAGTTCTCGGTGCCGAACATCGGCTCGACGAGGAACTGGTGCATCGGATCGATTTTGCCCGCCACCCTGCTCAACCCCTTTTAGCTACACCAAAAAGCGTCCGGATTACTCCGGGCGCTCGTTCGAAATCCTGATAATGTTCCGGAAGGCAACCGCTATCCCGAGGAACAGCGACACCAACAGGGCCACGGGGGCACTGTCCAGCCAGCGGTCGATAAGCCAGCCGATCAGCGCACCGCCGACAAGTCCCGCGAGCAGTTCGGCCAGCACGCGATTGCCCTGGGAATATCCCTTGCTGGGCTTCTTGTGCTTGCTGCCGGTCCTGACCGCTTCGGCTTCGTGGGCCACCTTCAGCCGCTCCTCGAGCGACGTCAGGCGAGGATCCTCCAAGCCGTTCGGGTCTTGCCCGGGTTCGTCCACATTCATGCCGCACACCCTCCATCCGAGGAACGCGCGCGATCATGCCTGCAAGCGACCCCGCCAAGGCGAGGACCCCTTAGGAAAGGGTCAGACCTGAGTCAACCTAATGGTGCGGTGCGACAGACGGATGCGATCAGCCGCACACCGGCGGCAGGCTGATGGCGCCGCCGCCCTTCACTGCCCAGGCGCCGTTGATGCTGTACGCCTCGCCCGTCTTCACGCGGGTCGCCAGCTGTTCGCAGCCGCGCGCGGTGGCGACTTCCTGGACGGTCGCGTTCTGCTTGGCGGCGATGTCGGTGTAGATCGCGCGGCGCTTGATGTTGATCGCGTCGACCGCCGATTTCACGTCGGCCGGGGGCGATTTCGCGAAGCCGAGATAGCCGTCGAGCTGTTCCCCGACGATGCCGGCGGCGCGCGCCTGCGTGACGGACGGGGCTTCCTGCGCGATCGCGATGCCGGCCAGCGCAACCGCCGCCGCGCCACCGAGCGCCAGGACAATCTTCGAACGGGTCTTCATCAGAACACTCCCGGATACTGCTGGTCGAGATTCTTCACATCCTCGCGGAGGCTGACCACCACCTCCTGCCGGATATTGACGTTGAGATTGATCTCGATCGGCTTCTCAGGTGCCTGCACCTGGATGCAACCGGCGAGCCCCGCCGCCATAACAATAAGGAAGATGCCCCTCGTCATGGCGACCTGCCTCGCATTCGAGCGATCCGTCGTCAATACGGGTGTGTTCATCGCACTTTCTCGCTTTCTTCAGGCTGAACGGATTTTGCGGCGTCTTTCGCCCGCTGCTGCTGGAGCGAACTCTGGACCAGACCGCGCGGATCGTTGATCGATTGCGCCGAATTCACCAGCGAACGGAACGGCGCGGTGATCGTGATGTTGAACTTGAACGGCAGACCGACGAGGCCGCCGAGCAGCCCTTTCTGCGTCTCGATCGGCGCTTCGTTGGTGCCGGTGAAGATCACCTTGCTGACGATCTCGCCATCAAGGGAGCCGTTCAGTTCGATCGCGAGATTGCGATAGCGCACCGATTTCAGCGCATCGAACGCCATGTTGCCAAAGCGGCCCAGCTTCTCGTTGCTGATCTCGCCGACATAAGCGAGCTTCCCGCCCGCCTCGCGTACCACCAGCCGGCCATTTTCGATCCGCCCGCCCTGCGCATCGAACACCATCGGCAGCACGCCGTCGAAAGTGCCGGTCACGGCGATATTCTTGAACTCGAACTGTTCGACGAACTGGGCGGCATCCATGCCGGTGACGCGGAAGGTCATATGCCGGTCGCTGGGCTTGCCGAAATCGAGCATCGTCGGCTCGAGCAGCAGGTCGCCGCCGGAGAAGGGCCAGCGCCCTTCCTCGATCCGCACCATCTGATCGGCGAGCAACTGATAGCGGATCACGCCTCTCTCGACGTTGATGCCGGGATTGACCGAGGCCAGTGTGACCTCCTGCCCCGGCGGCGTTTCCATGCCGAGCAGGTCGGAGAAGTGGATCTTGCCCGCCAGCCCCGTCACCGGGCCGAAGGCAGCGGCGAAGTCCATCGCCTCGGTCGAGAAATCGCCTGTGCTCCGCACGCCGCGCTGATCCCAGTCGATTCGCCCCGTGCCCGCGACCGAGCCTTCGGCATTGGCGACCACGCCCAGCGTCAGCCGGGTCAGCATTTCGGGCTGGAAACCCTTGTCGAACTTTATCCCCGGCACATCGAGCGCCGCATGCCCGGCGCCTTTCGAAAGATCGTGGGCGAGCGTGACGCGGCTGATCGTCTGATCCGATCTGGGGTGCTGGAGCGTGCCGTTGCCGGTGATCACGCCATCCCGCAGGGCCAGTGAGACATCATGGCTGACGAGCTGATGGAAACGCGGGTCTGGCGCGGCATCGTCGAGCGCGAGCTGGCCTTTGAGACCAAGCACTGAGTTGGCCAGCGTCCAGCGCCCGGCGCCATTGGACACCAGCAGCGGGACAGCGCCGATCTTGCCCGCCGCGCCGGACAGGTTGCCTGCCAGACCCGCCCCCGCAGCCCCACCAGAAAGCTTCGCGAGATCGAGGCGGGTGGGATCGGCCCCCGTTCCCAGCCGGATCGCGAGATTGTCGACGGCGAACGTGGGGCCAGCGAGAGAGAATACGAGACGTTGCGCCTTCATCGCCAATGGCGAGTCACCGACCGAGCCATTGAAGGCTGGCGAAGCGATAGCACCGCCGCCGCCAATGCGCCCATTGGGGAATTGCCTGAACAGCGCGCCACCGACCGGACAGATATTGAGCTTCGTGTTGTCGAAGCGCGTACCCGCGATCGAAAGCCGGGCGAAAGACAGCGGGAAGCAGGACGGGTTGACCGCGATCCCGCCCTGACCGGTCCTCACCACCAGCGGCAGATCAAGCCCCTCTACTCGCCCGCCAGCAAGCGGCCCATCCATGCGAACGCGCGTTGCGAAGCCGCTCGCATCGAAGCTCACCGGGTCCATCGCCAGCCGCGCGCCGGGGACGACGTAGGGCTCCATCCAATATTTGCCCTCGATGCCGTCCTTCGTCTGGCGCGCGCGCAGGATCGCCTCGGGGAAGCCGCCGCCCGACAGCGACACCTTGCCGTCGAGGATCATCCCGCCATTGGGCCAGCGCCAGCCGATGCCTCCCTGCCCGCTCGACGCCAGATCGAGCTTGGCGCCGCTGCTGCTCTGGATCGTCAGCGGCGCGATATGGAGCATCCGCCCCGCCCGGTTCGCAGACAGATGGAAGGAGGCATCGACATTCATATGCCGCGCCGCCGCGCCGACCGCGCGTTGCAGCGCAGGCAGTATCGGGCCGATCGGCGTCGTTTCGAAACCGGCCAGCTTCTTCTCGATCCCGCCGGTGCGCACCCTTTCCAGGGTGGCCATGAGACGGCCGTCGCTGTCTTTGTTGTCGCCGTCGAAACTGAGCCGTCCCCGCATCGCGCCTGCGCCATAGGCGCCGCTCGATATGGCATCGGTCGCGATCACCGCGCCGCCACGCCACCGTTCAAGTGTGGGACTGAAGGCGAGATCCACCGCCGTCCGGGGATTGACGATCGACCCGGTCGCGCAGTTCAGCGCCGCCGCGCGTACCGGACCGTCGACCGCTGGCTGGCGATCGGCGACCGAGAAATGGAGCATGGCGGTCGGGCTCTCCAGCACGCACCCGCCCCCTTCCAGCCGCCGCGACACCACCGCCAGCCTGCCAAGGAAACCATCGGTCAGATTGCCCCGGCCATTGAGCGCGAGGCCGACCATGCCCGCCGGCGTCTCCAGCCGCATCCGCGCATCGTCCAGCGCGACGTCCAGATCCGGCAGGGTGAACGGCCCGCCCGACGGTTCGGGCAGCAGCTTGTCGATCGAGCCGAGCGACAGCTTGCCGTCCACCAGCCGTCCGTGCAGCCGCAGCCCCTTGGCACGCACGACCTTGAGCGTGGGGAACACACCCGAAAAGCCGAAGCCGACCTCCGCCCAATCAGCGGTCAGGTCCGGCGACTTCGGATCGCCCAGCACGATATTTTCCAGCCGCTGGCTGCGGAAACCGAAATGCGTGATCGTGTAGCGGCCCGGCACGCCGAGTTTGGCGAGATGATCGTCGATATAATGCCGCGCGATCGGCTTGCGCGCGGACCACAGAATGAACAGCAACAGGACGAGAATGATCAGAACGGCGAGCAGGATCGGGATCCTGCGCCGTCGCACGACCTCCCCTTCCAGTTCGCTCTCCTCGGTCAAGTTCGCCCGATCCTCCGATTCCGGTCCCATGCAATGCCTGTAAAGCTGCGGAGTGCAAGCTTTGCCGCTTCAAAGGCCATCGTCACTGCCCTAAACGAGCTTCGATGAACGAAGACGATATCCACGCCAAGGGGCATCGCGAACGGCTGAGACGGCGCCTGCTCGATCAGGGGCCTGACGCTTTGCTTGATCATGAGCTGGTCGAATATCTGCTCGCGCTCGTCATTCCGCGCATCGACACAAAGCCCCGCGCCAAGGCCCTGCTCCGTGAACTGGGCGGGATAGGCGCGCTATTCTCGGCGGATACCGAGACCCTGCTTCGCGCCGGGCTCAGCGAGCGCGAGGCGAGCGCGATCAAGATCGCCGAGGCGAGCGCGCTGCGCATGCTGAAGTCGGAAGTCATCGCCCGGCCGGTGCTGAGCGGCTGGCAGGCGCTGATCGACTATCTCACCGCTGACATGGCCCACCGACCCATTGAACGCGTCCGCGTGCTCCACCTGAACGGAAAGAATGCGCTGATTCGGGATGAGCTGGTCAGTGAAGGATCGATTGATCAGGCGGCTGTCTATGTCCGGGAGGTGATCAAGCGCGCGCTCGATCTCGGATCGGCGTCGCTGATCCTCGTCCATAATCACCCGAGCGGCGATCCTGCACCCAGCCGGCAGGATATCGAGCTTACGCGACAAATATCACAAGCGGGCAAGCCGCTTGGCATCGTCGTGCACGATCATATCGTCATCGGGCGCGACGGGCATAGCAGCCTGCGATCGATGGGTCTTATCTGATCGCGCGCCACGCTCGCAAAAAGGCCGGCAGGTTTCCGATCATCGTGCCGAGCGCAACACCAATAATGACGCCGGCCAAGCCATATTCGACGCCGACGAAACCGCCGAGGACGGCGAGTGCGAGACCCAGCCATCCGATATAGTTCAGGAAGCTGAGGTCTCGTGCGGTTCCGCATGCCGTCAGCACCGCGCGTGGGATCGTCTGGACGAATTTGGCCGCGCCGTTGATGCAGGCAGCGAAAAGCAAGGCGACCGACAACTCATATTTATCGTCGGTGATCCAGATCGTGATCCAGGGCGCGACAATGAACACCAGCGCGGACGCCACCACCAGCGCGCCGCTGATCGTCCACAATTCGCGCCAGAAGACATAGCGACGGCGATCGGAGCAGGTCTCCGCGCGCAGGCGTGGCGTCAGCGAGAACTCGATCGCCGCCGTCATGACGCGGAATGGAAAGATCGCGACCGAGGCGAGCACGCTGAACGTCGCCAGCGCCGCAAGGTCTATGAGCGACGGGATCATTACCCGTTCGAGCTGAAGCGCAATTGTTCCGACCGCGGCCATACCGAGCAAGGCCGGAGCCTCGCGCCATGGAATAGCGGTCGCGCGGGGCTCCGCAACGCTCGCGGGCTGCACATCCTTCATCAGGGAAACCCACGCGATCACGGCGATCACCGCTTGCCACAGCAGAAACAGGGTAAAGGGCAGCCGACTGGTCGACATGTCCATGCCCTGTCCGGCCACGCCGATCATGAGCAGCCCCCAGTTCGCGCCCGTGAAGATCCACACTGCCGCGCCGAGATTGCCCGCCGCCCGATAAAGGCCGCTGGCGACCACCACCATGCCGCCGACGGCTACGGCAAGGCCAAGGGCAACGGCATCCCATCCATCAAGAGCACCAAAACCGGACACTCCAAGGCCCACAATCACGCCGATGCCGGCGCAGATCCCCAGCGACGTGACCAACAGCCGCCCGCTCGGGGAAAGCTGGTGTCGAACCGCGATCTGATCGATCCCAGCCGGGGTCAGGAGGCAGAAGATGTTGTAGAGCGCGATCATCAGCGACAGTTCGCCGAACTGTTCCACCGGCATCGATCGCGCGAGCAGCAGCGTTCCCATCGCGAACGCAGCACCGGACAAACCGAAGGCCGCCGACGACCGGATAATGGAAAGGCTGAGCAGCCGTCGGAAGAGCGAGATCAGGAACGAAACCGGCGCATTCGCCAAACGTTCCCATCCAACCAGTTCGGAACTCGCCATATTTCTCCGTCTGTCCCATCGACGCGACGGCCTGTCAGCACCATCGGCCGCTCAACGAGATTATGCCTCGCTGGTTCCCCCTGCACGCTACCGAACCGTCAACCGCACCATAACGGCACAATCTGGCAACGCCAGCCATTTTGCATTGCAACGGATGTTAAAAATCCATAAAAATTTATGCATCATGATCGATCTCGTGGAACGATTCGATCGATGGCGGGTAAGGCGTACGATGAAAGAGAACAAATTAATCCTAGGACTAAACAGGATTTTAACGCCGTCTTTCGTCGTTTCTATATATTACTACTTTAGGTATAGGGGAAAGATAAGCCCAAGAGCCGAGGTTGATCTCACCAAAAGAGTAATATTGGGCAAGAATTGTGTCATCGGCTCTTTCACAAAAATAAAGGCGAGCGAGGGGATTTTAAGCATCGGCGATCGCGGCGGCATCGCGAATGGCTGCTTCATCTCTGCGGGAGCCGGCGGAATTCATGTCGGCAGCAATTTCATCTGCGGGCCTAACGTCAACATTATAGGGCAAAATTATGCCCATGGCGAAAAGGGCAGGCATCTCGAGGATGTCGGCGTCGTCTCGCGCGGCATCCGCATCGGCAACAATGTCTGGATCGGCGCCGGCTCCACCATCACCGACGGCGCCATGATCGGCGACAACACCATCGTCGCGGCCAACAGCCTGGTCAACCGGCGATATCCCGAGGACGTCATCCTCCAGGGCAATCCCGCCAAGGTCGTCTTCAGGCGATGAGCATGGCCGCCACCACACAGCAAAAGGAGGAACTCGTGCGGGACAAGATCATCGAAGTGGTCACGAAGGTCGTGCGCGAGGTCAATGCCGACCTCGGCTACGATCATCTCAATGCCCCGACGCTGGAAACCCAGCTTTATGGCGGCGACGGCGGCCTCGATTCCCTGTCGCTCGTGATGCTGGTCAGCGCGATCGAAGCGGCGATCACCGACGAATTCGGCAAGGACGTGGTGCTCGCCAGCGAAAAGGCGATGTCGATGCGCAACAGCCCCTACCGCAATGTCGGCGCCTTCGTCGATTTCGTCGAGGCGGAGCTTGCCGCCGCATGACGGCCAAGACGATGATCATCACCGGCACCCGCAAGGGCATCGGCCGGCATCTGGTCGACCATTATATGGCGCGGGGCTGGCAGGTCGCCGGCTGCAGCCGGGGGGAGATGGACGACGCCCCGCCAGGATACCGGCATTTCTGCCTGGACGTGGCAGATGAACGTGCCGTGACGCGAATGGTTCGCGCGGTCGCGTCCGAATATGGC
>Ga0068853_100004243_pt1 | contig 11069 bp, 7 predicted proteins | sample KBSCornC32_FD_65655 | JGI IMG/M metagenome (GOLD analysis project Ga0068853, IMG submission 65655) | Corn rhizosphere microbial communities from Kellogg Biological Station, Michigan, USA - KBS Corn C3-2 | ecosystem: Host-associated > Plants > Roots > Rhizosphere > Soil ... | reverse complement strand
GGAGGGCCCCTCGCGCGTGACATTGCCGTTGCAGATTGGTCACGGAGGCGTCACGAAGTCCCCGGGACTGGCCCTATTTTCTGCGGGGGAACCGGAGATAATGGGTCGAAGATGAGCACCAGTTCCGTAGCCGATCCGGGCCCCCCTCCCGCGCAGGCCTCGCCGCCCGCGCCGCCCCATCCACCCGTCGATCCCCCCGCGCCCACGCCGCCGCCCCCCTCGGCTGCGCCACCCGCGCCGCCCGCGCCCTCCGTGCCTCGCCCGGGCGCCGAGCTCCCCGATCACGCCCTCTTCGTGAACCGCGAGCTGTCCTGGCTCGCCTTCAACGAGCGCGTCCTGAACGAAGCCTTGAACCCGTCCTGGCCTCTGCTCGAGCGGGTGAAGTTCCTGTCCATCTACTGGTCCAACCTCGACGAGTTCTTCATGATCCGCGTCTCCGGCCTGCACGAGCAGCTCGAGGCCGCGCTCATCGACACCACGCCCGACGGCCTGAGCCCGCGCGATCAGCTCACGCGCATCGGCCAGATCGTCCGGCACCAGAGCGAGATCGCCTCGACCTTGCTGACCGCCGACCTGCTGCCGTCGCTGGCCGCCAAGCAGATTCACATCCGCGCGTGGAAGGACCTCGCCCCCGAAGAGCAGAGCGCCGCCCGCGGGTACTTCCGTCGCTCGGTCTTCCCGGTGCTCACGCCGCTGGCGGTGGATCCCGGCCACCCTTTCCCCTTCCTCTCCAACCTGTCGCTGTCGCTGGCCGTCGAGGCGCGGGATCCGGAATCGAACGAGCGCCGGTTCGCCCGGGTGAAGGTGCCCGAGAGCCTCCCCCGTTTCGTCCCGTTCTCGAGCTTCGCGCCGCCGAGCGGCGCCCCTTCGCCCGAGTCGACCACCTCGGCCGACCCGGGCCCCGCCAACTTCCTGCCCCTCGAGCAGCTGGTGGCGGCGAACCTCGACGACCTGTTCCCCGGGATGGTGATCGTCGGCTGCCACCCGTTCCGTGTCACGCGAGACATGGACATCGAGATCCTGGAGGACGAGGCCCACGATCTTCTGGCGACCGTCGACCAGGAGGTGCGCCGCCGGCGCTTCGGCGCCTGCGTCCGGCTGGAGGTGGACGCGCAGATCCCCGATGGGGTTCGCCGCCTGCTGGTCGAGAAGCTCGAGCTGGCCGACGAGGACGTCTATCCCACGTCGACGCCGCTCGGGTTGAGCGCGCTGTGGTCGATCATCGGCCTCCCGCGACCCGAGCTCCGCGACCCGCCGCTGGTGGCGCGCCAGCTCGAGGAGCTCACCGAGCCGAGCGACCCGTTCGCCATCCTGCGCAAGCGCGACCTGCTCCTGCACCATCCCTACGATTCGTTCACGGGGGTGCTCGACTTCCTGCGCCGCGCGGCCAGCGACCCTCACGTCCTGGCGATCAAGATGACCTTGTACCGGGCGGGACAGAACTCGGAGGTGGTCCGCGCGTTGATCGAGGCGGCGGAGAACGGCAAGCAGGTCGCCGTCTCCATCGAGCTCAAGGCCCGCTTCGACGAGGCCAACAACATCGCCTGGGCGCGCGCGCTGGAGCGCGCCGGGGCGCACGTGTTCTTTGGCAACGCCGCGCTCAAGATCCACGCCAAGGTCATGCTGGTCGTTCGCCACGAGAGCGACGGCGTGCGGCGCTACGTCCACCTCTCCACCGGCAACTACAACGCCGCGACGGCGCGCGTGTACACCGACGTGGGCCTGCTCACCGCGAACCCGGAGATCGGCGAGGACGCCTCCGAGCTCTTCAACGGGCTCTCCGGCTTCTCGAAGAAGTCGCGCTACCGGCGGCTGGCCGTGGCCCCCGTCGGGCTGGCCGAGGCCGTGCTCGCGCGCATCGACGAGCAGATCGCGCGCGCCCAGGCCGGCCGCGCCGCCTACATCTTCGCGAAGATGAACGCGCTCGTCGACGTACGGATGATCCGCGCCCTCTATCGCGCGTCCCAGGCCGGGGTGAAGGTGGATCTCTGCGTGCGCGGCGTGTGCTGCCTGCGCCCCGGGCTGCCGGGCGTCTCCGAGAACATCCGGGTGTTCTCGATAGTCGGGCGTTTCCTCGAGCACACGCGCCTCTTCTCGTTCGGGCCGGCCGGTGAGGAGCAGGTGTTCCTGTCGTCGGCCGACTGGATGCCCCGCAACCTGACCCGGCGGGTCGAGGTGATGTTCCCCGTGGATGCGCCGGCCCTCCGCGAAAAGCTGCGGCGCGAGGTGATCGAGCCCGCCCTGGCCGACAACGCCCAGGCCTACGACATGCACGCCGACGGCACGTACCAGCGGCGCACACCGGCGGCCGGGGAACCGGCGCGGGGCGCCCAGAGCGAGGTGCTGCTGCGCCTGAGCGCGCAGTCCCCGCCGGAAGATCCGCCCCGCCCACCGGCGGGCTCGCGGGGCGGCGCACGCCGACGAAAGTCGACCTCGCGCGGACGGTCTTAGAAATCATTCGCCGAGGGCGCACGGCTCTCGAAAATTCAGCGGGCCCCTGACATCGGAGACCGGATCGCGTCGCAGATCCCCCCCCTCCGCCCGAGGAAACCTCTGCCCGTTGGGGCCATCTGCCACGACACATCAGCGGGCCTCGCTTTTGCTTGGGAATCCCCCATGCTCTCGACGATGCGCACCGCTGCCGGCTCGGTCCTCGGCATCCTCCTGGCTCTCACGCCCACCTTCGTCGGAGGCTGCTCCGGGAAGGCGCCTGGCGGAAACGGTGGACACGGTGGTCAGGGCGGTCACGGCGGGACGGGGGGCGACAGCGGTCCAGGCACCCCCGTCTCCGCGCCCCCCGCCGCGGCCGAGCAGGCCGAGCGCGATCGGGTCGCCGCGGCGCTCACCGCCGTGAACGATCTGGATGGCGCGGGCCTGGTGGCTCGTTATCCAAGCGGCGTCAGCGCGAGCGCGACGCTCGGCTACGACCCGATGACCGCCGCCAACCTCTCCCTCATCGAGACCTCGAGGCTGGGCCTGTCGGCCGGAGACAAGGCGGTCCTCGCCAAGAACGGGTTCGTGATCTCCGACCGCATGCGGTTTCCCGGGTTCACGTACGGGTACCAGAGCATCTATGCCGACGATCTCCCCCTCTTCGTCAGCGCCGACTCGATCCTGTACGCCGTCCATCGCTCGTATGACGCCATTCTCAAGTCGCTCGAGCTCGCGTCCCTGCGCCCTTCGCTGATGAACCTGCTGCAAGGTCTGCGGGCGGCGCTCGCGAGCGGGACCATCGCGGCGCTCGGGCCGGCGGTCGAAGCGGACATCGACCTCTACCTGGCCGTGCCGCTGGGGCTCCTGTCCGGCGCCGCGCCGGCGCCCGTCCGGGGCGCGGCGGCGACCGACATCGCCGCCTTCATCCAGGCGGCGAAGGAGGCCTCAGGACGGAAGATGGTGTCGTTGTTCGGCGTGACCCGCGACGAAGACTTCTCGCAGTTCGTCCCGCGCGGCCATTACACCGAGTCGACCACTCTCACGACGTACTTCAAGGCCATGATGTGGCTCGGGCGGTTCGATCAGCGAATGCTCGAGACGCAAACTGATGGGTCGCAGGTCTTCCACCGCCGCCAGTTCGACGGTGCGCTCGGACTGACCCAGCTCCTCGCGAGCGGCACGAACCAGGCCGACTGGCAGGTCATCGACTCCGTCGTCGGCGCTTTCGTCGGAGAGCCCGACAGCATGCGGCCGACCGAATTCCCGGCGCTGCTGGCCGCGCTGGGGGCGGCCAACCTGGCGGCGGTGGCGGCCCTCGATGACGCCACCGTCGCGGCCGCGCTGGTGGCGGGCAACTTCGGGGCGCAGCGGATCGCCAGCCACGTGATGATCGCGGGCGTCCACGACCAGGCGTTTCCGCTCTCCCGGTCGTTCCTGCTCCTCGGACAGCGGTACGTCGTCGATTCGCACGTGTTCTCGAACGTGGTCTACGATCGGCTCCCGCCTTCGAGCCACGGGCGCCTCCGCATGCTCCCCGATCCGCTGGACGTGGCGTTCGCGGTCTTCGGGAACAACCAGGCGGCGACTCTCGTGCGGCCCGGGCTCGACACCTTCGAGTACGCGCCGGCGCTGGCGTCGATGCGGGTCCTCGTCGACGACCACGGCGATGCGTTCTGGGGCGACAATCTCTACAACCAGTGGCTGTCGGCGCTGCGCGCGCTGACCCCGCCGGCCGGCGGCCAGAGCGGCCCCCTTTCGCTCGCGTCGACGGACCCCTGGGGCCGCCGGCTCCTCAACACCCAGCTCGCCTCCTGGGCCGAGCTCCGCCACGACACCCTCCTCTACGCGAAGCAGAGCTATGCGACGGGCGTCACCTGCTCCTTCCCCGACGCGCTGGTCGAGCCGAACCCCGCGTTCTGGAGCAAGCTGGTCGACTTCGCCGCCAAGGGCCAGGCCGTGCTCGCGTCGCTCGGGGCTGGCGCCGCGTCGGTCACGACCAGCGCCAACGCTTTCTTCTCACGGCTGGCGACGGCCGCCACCACGTTGAAGAGCATGGCCGAGTATCAAGCGGCCGGGACGCCGTTCAACGACGCGCAGATGACCTTCATCAACCAGACCGTCAAGATCGAGCCGGGATGCGGCGGCCCGGGCTTTTCGACGGGCTGGTACCCCAGCCTGTTCTTCGTGAACGACGACGCGACCAACTTCCACCCGACCGTCGCGGACGTTCACACCGCTCCGACCGACGAGGCCGGCAACGAGGTCGGCAACGTTTTTCACGTGGGCACCGGGTATGCCCGGCTGATGGTCGTCACCGCCAACACCTGCGACGGCCCCAGGGCCTACGCCGGCCTGGTCTCGACCTACTCGGAGGTCGTCACGGCACACTACCTGCGCCTCGACGATGACAGGTGGAAGGCGCAGTACGTGGGGCAGGAGCCGGACGTTCCTTGGCTCTCGGGTTTGATCGCGCCCTGACGGACAGCGCGCGGCCGGGCCCGCTACTTGTCGATGCCCGTGATGAAGAACTCCGACGGCGTGCACCGGAACAGCGAGTGCAGGTCTTGCCGGTATTGCAGCGTGATGCGCTCGCCGGTCTTCTCGGCCTCATGCATCGCTTTCATCACCGGGTTGCTCTCGCTCTCGTCGTCGATCGAGAACTCCCAGATCTCGACCGGCTGGCCGGGCAACGTCCCCTGCAGCGCCATCTCGCCCGAGACGTACTTGCAGTACGGCGGTCCCTTGTGAGAGAGCTTGCGGATGATGCCGGTCCGCGTCCCGCGCGAGTAGGCGTGAAACCACCACACGCGCAGCGCCTCGATCCCGACAAACAGCACCAGCGCCCCCACCACCCCCAAAACGAGGCGGATCTTGCCTTTTCGGCTCAGCGGCATGCGCGGGACGCTAGCACGCAGCGATACCGTCAATTGTTAAATTGCGCTGGGCCGAAGCGCCCTCTCACCGCGCCGAAAACGCGCCCGCCGCCTCGCGCAACAGCCGCGCCGCGAGCGCCGGGAGAATCAGCCCCGCCGCCGCGTCGACCCGCAGGGTGGCCACGGAGTCGGCGCGCGTCGGCCCCTGGTTGACGATGGCGACGGGAAGCCCGCGCTCCGCGGCCCCCCGCACGTAGCGGAACCCCGACAGCACGGCCAGCGACGTGCCCACCACCAGCAGGGCGTCGGCCTCGTCGAGGAGCGACCAGGCCGCCTCGGTCTTCTCGGCCGGGACGCTGCCGCCGAAAAAGACGACGTCCGGCATCAGCGGACCTTCGCAGACCAGGCAGCCCGGCACCTCGAAGGCGGCGATGCCGTCGGCCGGCAGATCGGCGTCGCCGTCCGGCGCGAGCGCGGCTGTTCGCGCCAGCCAGCTCGGGTTGGCGGCCAGCAGCCGCTCCTGCAAGGCGGCGCGCAGCTCCGCCCGAGCGCACACCAGACAGCGCACCTCTGCCAGCGCGCCGTGAAGCTCGACGACGCGCGCGCTGCCGGCGGCATGATGCAGGCGATCCACGTTCTGCGTGATCACACCGCGGACGATCCCGCCCCGCTCCAGCGCGGCCAGCGCCTCGTGCGCCGGGTTCGGTCGGGCCGCCGAGAAGCGCTCCCATGCGACCGTGGCTCGGGCCCAGTACCGCTGTCGCACCGCCGCCTCGCGCACGAAGGCGGCGTGCTGAAGGGGCTGGCGGCGCACCGGCCGACCGGCGCCGCGGTAGTCGGGAATGCCCGATTCGGTGCTGCAACCCGCGCCCGTCAGGGCGACGAGGCGCCGTCCGGCCAGCAAGGCGGCCAGCTCCTGGACTGTTTCGCTGGCCTGGGAGGGACCGTATCGCGCCACCGCGCCGGCAGACACCGGATGAGCATAAGGGACGCGCCCGAGCGGCGCCCGCCCCGATCGCGCCGAAACCCGCGGCCTGGTCTCATGTATGAAGGGATCATGACGCCGCCCCCCGCCGCCACCGCCCCCCCGGCGGAGGGAGCACGCCCCTGGCTCGCGTTCGGAGCCTGCGGTGCGATCTGGGGCAGCACGTTCCTCGTCATCAGCATCGGCAACGACACGCTGGCGCCGGTGTGGGCGGCGACGCTGCGCCTGGTCGCGGCGGCCCTGCTCCTCGTGGCCTGGACCCGTGTGCGGCGCCAACGCCTGCCTCGTGATCGTGCGCTGCGCGCGGCCCTCGCTTACGGCGTATGCCAGTTCGGCGTCAACCTCCCGCTGCTGTACTGGGGCGAAAATCGCGTCCCGTCCGGGCTGGCCGCGGTCGCCTTCGCGACCATTCCCCTGTCGAGCGCGCTCATCACCCGCGCGCTCGGGATGGAGAGGCTCACCCGCGCCAAGGTGGCCGGCGCCGGCCTGGCGCTGGCGGGGGTCGCCGTCCTGTTCTCGGGGAGCCTCGAAGGGCACGTCGCCCCGCTCGGCCTGGGCGCGATCCTGCTGGCCGCGACCATGGCCGCGCTGGGGACGGTGCTGCTGAAGCGTGGACCGCGGCAGGATCCGATCGCCGCGAACGCCGTCGCCTGCGCGATCGGTGCGGTCGTCTCCATGGCCGCGAGCTTCGCGCTGGGAGAGGCCCACGCCCTGCCGGAAACGCCGGGCGCGCTCCTGCCGCTCGCGTATCTGACCCTGGCGGGCTCGCTGGGCGCGTTCGTGGTCATGTCCTGGCTCATCAACCACTGGCCGGTCACCCGGACGGCTTACGTCAGCGTCATCGTGCCCGTGATCGCGCTGGGACTGGGCATCGCCGTCCGCGGCGAGCGCCTGAGCGCCGTGAGCCTGGCGGGCGCTGCGCTGGTCCTGCTCGGTTTGATCACGGGGATGCGGGGCCGGCCCCGACTTGCGTCGGAGGCGCGTCCGGATAAAGTGACGCCGTGACGGCCCTACGAGTCGCGGTGCTCCTCGGTGGAGCGATGTCGTTCCTGCTCGTGTCCTCGCCAGCCGCGCTCGCCCAGGCGCCCGGTGCAGCCGCCGCACCGCCGACCGCAGCGCCGGAGGCGGCGGCAGCCCCGTCCGCCGCGCCGCCGCCGACCGGATCTCCCGGCTACCCACCCGGAGGCTCCCCGCCGTCGTATCCACCTTCGGGACCGCTTGGGTCTCAGCCGCCGCGCCCGGGTTTCGCCCCCGTCGCCGGTCCCACCGTCCAGCTCGTCACGAACCATCCACGCGCTCGCCTCCAGCAACAGCTCCAGCTCCGCTGGACCGACGTGTGCGCCGCGCCCTGCGGGATCCCGGTCAACCCAGCCGGCACCTACCGCGTGGCCGGCGGCTCCCTGCGTCCGACGAATTCGTTCTCGATGCCACGTCCGGCCGGGACGGTCCTCGTCGACGCGAACATGGGCTCGAACGTGAAGCACTGGGTGGGCATCGGATTGACCATCGGCGGCGGCGTCGGTCTGCTATGGGGCGGCGCCTACCTCATCGCCGCCCAGAGCGTGTCGGGCAACGTCGGCGGCAGCGACATCTCGAAGAAGGACTACTTCACCGTCTGGGGGATCGGGACCATGGTCGTGGGCGCGATCTTGGCAGGCGTCGGGATCCCGCTGGCCATCGGGGGAACCAGCTCCGCCGAGGTGCGCTAGTCGTCTCGTGCGCCGATGCCCTCTCCTGTGAGGAGACGATCCCGGAGCCCGCTGGTACGACGCGCGATCGCCCTCGGGCTCGCGTCCTTCCTCCCCCTGGCGTCGATCCGGGTCGCCAGCGCCTGGGGCCTCGCCGGGGCCCCGTCCGAGGCCACGGCTCCCGACGCACCCGATTCACCGGCTGCCGCCGCGCCCGATTCACCCGCGCCCGGCGACTCGCTCCCTGAACCGATCGCCCCTGCACCGGCGGGTCGGACCGCCGAGCCCGAGGCTCCGGGCGAAATCGGCTTCGACCAGCCTCTCCGCCCCTCACCGGCCGGGCCGAAGGTCCGGCTGGCCGCCGACCGACCGCAGACCTGGCTCCAGAGACAGTTCCGCGGGAACGAATGGCGGGACATCTGCACGGGCGCCTGCCTGATCCACACGTCGCCGAACGCCACGTACCGCCTGGGCGGGCGATCCCTCCGCCCGACCGCTCCGTTTCAGCTTCCGCGCTCTTCCGGCTCCGTCTTCGTCGAAGGGAAGATGGGCACCAACGCCCAGCACTACACCGGCATCGGGCTCACGATCGGAGGGGTCGTCGAGGCGCTCGAAAGCTTGCTCTTGCTGAGCATCGCGTCCTCCGCGACGGGACAGCACTCTCAGGATCTCTCGAACACGGACTTCTACACCTTCGCCGCCGCCTTCGGCGGGATTCGAGCGGCCGTGCTCCTCGGGCTCGGGATCGGCCTCATCAGCAAAGGCTCGAGCTCGGCCGAGGTCCGGTAGGCCGGACCTCGGCGTGACTCTGCCCCCTCAGGCGGCAGGAGGCGGGGCCGGCGGAGCGGGCGGCGGCGGCGTGACCGCCACGTTGAGCTGCGGCATCTCGGTGAGCGCGAGCGACAGCAGCTCGTCCATCCGCTTGACGTAGATGATCTCGATCTCCTTCTTGGGCTCCTCGGGGATCTCGACCACGTCCTTGCGGTTGCGCTCCGGCAGGATGACGCGCTTGATGCCGGCGCGGTGGGCCGCCAGGAACTTCTCCTTGATGCCCCCGACCGGCAGCACCAGGCCGCGCAGCGTGATCTCGCCCGTCATCGCCACGTCGCTTCGGATCGGCTTGCCCGTCAGCAGCGACGCCATGCTCACGAACATCGTCACACCCGCTGACGGCCCGTCCTTGGGGATGGCGCCGGCCGGGATGTGGACGTGGATGTCGATCTTCTCCAGGAAGTTGTCCTCCAGCCCCAGCCACTTGGCGCGGGAGCGAATGAACGACAGCGCCGCCTGGGCCGACTCCTTCATGACGTCGCCGAGCTGACCGGTCAGGACCAGCTGGCCCTTCCCGTTCATCTTGGTCGCCTCGATGAAGAGGATGTCGCCGCCCACCGGCGTCCAGGCCAGGCCCGTCGCCACCCCGGGCTCGGCCGTCCGCTCGGCCACCTCGGAGATGTGCTTGGCTGGGCCCAGGAACTCGGCGATGCGAGCGGCGGTCACCTGCTCGACGTCGGACGCCTTCCCCTCGGCCACCAGCACAGCGATGGCCCGGATGACGTTCGCCATCTCGCGCTCCAGGTTCCGCACCCCGGCCTCGCGCGTGTAGCTGTCGATGACCTCGGCGACCGCCGGCTCCTCGAAGATGACCTTCTCCTTCGAGAGGCCGTGCTCCTCCAGCTGCTTCGGGATCAGGAACTGGCGCGAGATGTTCAGCTTCTCCTCACGCGTATAGCCCGGCAGCTCGAGGACCTCGAGCCGGTCCCGCAGCGCCGGCGGGATCGGGTCCATGATGTTCGCCGTCGCGACGAACATGACCTTCGAGAGATCGAAGGGCACCTCGAGGTAGTGATCGGAGAACGAGTGGTTCTGCTCGGGGTCCAGCACCTCGAGGAGCGCCGCCGCAGGGTCGCCCCGGAAGTCGTGCCCCAGCTTGTCGATCTCGTCGAGCATGAAGACCGGGTTGTTCGACCCCGCCTTTTTCATGCCCTGGATCAGCCGCCCCGGCAGCGAGCCGACGTAGGTGCGCCGGTGCCCGCGGATCTCGGCCTCGTCGCGAACGCCGCCGAGCGAGATGCGGATGAACTTGCGCCCGAGCGAGCGCGCGATCGACCGGCCGAGCGAGGTCTTGCCCACGCCGGGCGGCCCCACCAGACACAGGATGGGCCCCTTCTTGTCGGACTTCAGCTTGCGCACCGCCAGGTACTCGAGGATGCGCTTCTTGACCTTCTCCAGGTCGTAGTGGTCGCTGTTCAGGATGTCGCGGGCCGCCTGGATGTCGAGCTTGTCCTCGGTGGTCACCGTCCAGGGCAGCTCGACGAGCCACTCGAGGTACGTGCGGGTCACCGTGTACTCCGCGGACGACGGCTGCATCACCTTCAACCGCTCGAGCTGCTTGGTCGCGACCTTCTCGACGTCGGCGGGCATCTTGGCGGCCATGATCTTCTCGCGGAAGTCGTCCAGGTCGCCGCCCGACTCGTCGATCTCGCCCAGCTCCTCCTTGATGGCCTTCAGCTGCTGGCGCAGGACGTACTCGCGCTGGTTGCGGCCCATCTCTTCCTGGACCTGGCTGTTGATCTTCTCGCGGACCTTCAGGACCTCGTGCTGGCGCGACAGGAACTGCAGCACCTTGCGGACCCGGGTCTTCAGGTCGAACGTCTCCAGCACGTCCTGCTTCTCGTCGACCTGCACGTCCAGGTTCGACGTGATGAGGTCGGCCAGCTGGCCCGGCTCGGTCACGCTGTCGACCAGCGCCGAAGCCTCCTTGGGCAGCTCGGGCATCAGCTTGATGACCCGCTTGGCGACGTCCTTCAGGTTCATCACCAGGGCGTCCAGCTCGACCTCCCCGCTCGGGTGATCCGGCAGCGGCTGAACCCGCGCGGTCATGAACGGCTCGACGCCCGTCCCTTCGAGCACGCGGATGCGGGAGACGCCCTGCAGGATGACGGAGAAGTTGTCCTTGGCCAGCTTGATGACCTTCAGGATGCGCGCGGCGCAGCCCACGCTGTAGAGGTCGCCGGGCCCCGGCTCCTCCGTGCGCGCGTCTCGCTGGGTGACGATGCCGATGACCGGCCGCTCCTTCGAGATGGCCTCCTC
>Ga0068853_100004242_pt1 | contig 11071 bp, 11 predicted proteins | sample KBSCornC32_FD_65655 | JGI IMG/M metagenome (GOLD analysis project Ga0068853, IMG submission 65655) | Corn rhizosphere microbial communities from Kellogg Biological Station, Michigan, USA - KBS Corn C3-2 | ecosystem: Host-associated > Plants > Roots > Rhizosphere > Soil ... | reverse complement strand
GCACCGTCCATGCCGGCGCCTTTGAGCTTACTTCGCGATCCCCTATACTGGTCGCCTTTTTTGCGAGCGGAAGGACGAGGGTTTCATGAGCGAAGTCACTGTAGAAGACCATTCGAGTCTGATCCAAACACCGCAGCAGTTGGTGGTGGTGGTGTTGCTGGCATTCCTCGTCCCGATCCTGACGATCGTCATGCTCACACAGTTGATTACCGGTGGCTTGAGAATCGACCGCGATAGCGCCGAAATGTCCGAGAGCGCGGTCTCCGAGCGCATCAAACCGGTTGGGCGCGTCGCAATGTCGGACGAACCTGCCACCTCCTCTTCGGCGGCAGCTTCTACTCCGCCCTCAGCAAGCGCACCGGCTGCGGCGCCGGCCGGAAAAGTGGACGGCGGCAAGGTCTACCAGACGGTATGCGCGATGTGTCATGGCACCGGCCTAATGCAATCGCCGAAGTTCGGCGACGTAGGTGCCTGGAAACCTCGTGTGGCGCAGGGGCTCCCCACCTTGCATGAGCACGCCATCAAGGGCATCCGAACCATGCCGGCCAAGGGCGGTAACCCGGCGCTGTCCGACGCAGAGGTCAGCGCAGCCGTCGATTACATGGTCAGTCATTCGAAGTAGCGGGTGATGAGGGGCGCCGCAAGCGCCGGCCCGAGGACCAACGCGCGTTTGGAGCGCCTCGTGCGCTTCGCGTCGTAGCGTTCAATCATGTCCACCTACGCGATCGGCGACGTGCAGGGTTGTTTTCTTGCGTTGTGCGGCCTGCTACAACAGATCGGCTTCAATGCCGGGCGCGACCGTCTCTGGTTCGTCGGCGACCTCGTCAATCGCGGCCCCGATTCCCTCGCCACTCTGCGCTTCGTGAAGGAGTTGGGCCGAGCTGCGGTTTGCGTCCTCGGTAACCACGACTTGCACCTGCTCGCGGTGGCAGGCGGGCACGCGAAGCTACGCAAGGACGACACGCTGAATGGGGTTCTGGAGGCGCCGGATCGAGACGAGTTGCTCGAGTGGTTGCGCCGCCGCCCTCTCATGCATGTCGACGGTGAATATGCGCTCGTGCACGCGGGCCTCCTGCCGGCGTGGAGCGTTACGCGCGCTATCGACCTCGCTCATGAAGTCGAGCGGGCGTTATGCGCGCCCGACTTCGACCGCTTGCTCGCGCGCATGTACAGCAACGAGCCCGACCATTGGAACGAAAAGCTGACGGGCTACGCGCGCTTGCGCGTGATTATCAACGCCATGACCCGCATGCGCATATGCACGCACGATGGCGCCATGGATCTACGCTACAAGGGCGACGCGGCCGATCTTCCCGCTGGTACGCTGCCCTGGTTCGCGGTGCCGGGGCGGGCGAGCCAGAGTAGCTGCATTATCTTCGGGCACTGGTCAGCGCTGGGGCTGGTGCTGGAGCCGAATGTGATCGGTCTGGATACGGGGTGTCTGTGGGGGCGGAAGTTGTCGGCGCTGCGGCTGGAAGATCGCGAGTTGTTTCAGTTCTCCTGCCGGGATGCGGCAAGCCCAGCGCGTCGGCGATAGCGCGTTCGGTCTCGCGTGCGATATCGCGTCGCGTCTTGCCGCGTACGTCGACGACAGCCGCGAAGATCAACTCCGCGCGCAGATGCCGGCGCGCAAGAACCAGGCGGACCGACGCCAGAAGCGAGCGGTCGCCCGCGTACGACGCGTCCAAATCCAGATTCCCGTCGTGATCGACGTAGCGCAAGGCGGCTACCACCACCCGTGCGCCGGCTCCCAGTGCGGGCTGGAACAAGGAGGCATGAAACGGTTTGATCTCAGTACCGTCCGTGGTCGTACCTTCCGGAAATACGGCGACATATTCACCCGAGCTCAGAGCCTGGACGATGGTGCGGTTGGTACGCATCGTGTCGTGCCGTTTACCACGTTCGATAAAGATGGTTCCAGCACCCGACACCAGGAATCCCACTACCGGCCAGCGCCGAATATCCGACTTCGCCACGAAGCGCACAGGGACCACCGAGTTGACGACCCAGATATCCAGCCACGAGACATGGTTGCTCACAATTAGCGTAGGGATGTGTCCGCTCGGGCGCGTGCCATGTACGACGACCTTCAGGCGGAGCATAGGCAGGATTTGCTGCGACCAGCGCTTGATCGAGCGAAAGCGCCGCGAGCTCGAAAAAAACGGAAACAGAGCGCCTACGTAAAAGCAACCGTAGAGCAGATGGAGCAGGACTCGGGCGAGGCGGTAAAGCCGAATGTGGCGTGGGGTCGACCTGTCCCGTGCGGCCTTGCGGGGCCGCTGGCGACTGTGACTATCCGGCATTCCTCATGAAGTGTTTAGCGTAGCGCTCATCCACCCGGGACAGCGGCAACAGCATCAATAGATCTGCGGTGTTGAAGTCAGGATCCCAGGCGGGTTCGCCGCACACATACGCTCCGACCTTGAGGTAGGCCTTGATCAATGGGGGAATGGTGGCGGCCGCGTTCTGATTCAACTCGTGCAGCGGCAACGGGCAATGCGGAAAGACCCGATATTCCATCGGGCTCAGATGCGATTCCCTGATGCGCGCATATGCGGCGGCAGCCCCATGGCCGCCGTCCAGCATGCTCATGCTTGCACAGCCCAGCAGGTATTCCGATCCCGTTCTCCGCATGTACTCGGCCAAGCCCGACCAGAGCAACGCAATGACCGCGCCGCTGCGATGGTCCGGATGCACGCACGAGCGACCAATCTCGACGGCACGATCACGCAGGTACCTCAGCCGTGCAAGATCGAACTCCTGCTCGGAATAAAAGCCGCCGATGCGCTCCGCCGCTTCGCTCGTCAGAATCCGGTAGGTGCCGACGACCTCACCGGTATCTTCTTCGGTGACGAGCAGATGCTCGCACCACGGATCGAACCTGTCACGGTCGATCCCCTCCGCGGCGTTGGGAAGCCGGGCGCCCATTTCCTCCGCAAACACCCGGTAGCGCAAGCGCTGCGCCTCGGCAATCTCTGCTTCACCGCGCGCCAGATGGAGGGACAGCCTGCGTTGGGATTCAGGGCGACGATCGCGCCGCGGTTCCAGCATGTTTCCGCTCCATTAAAGAGGACCAGGGAACACTAGTAAGCCGGCATGACACGGGAGTGAAACACAAATTAAGCTTTCGCGACGGGACGAGAGGGGAGACCCCTTCGAGATAGCGCAGCTTCGCCGCCGGCGCGACCCGGTGTGCGCCGACCATCTACCGCGTTTCCCCCTGTAGAGTGAGGGCTAACATAGCTGCTGAGCCTGACGCCCGGCCGACCTTCATCGACTGCTAAACAGGCAGAAAATTCGTCAACAAATAGCTTACCAGATCGAAGTGCCAAACGCCTGACGATACCTTGAACCGATTTCGTCGCGCGTCGCGACATGATTCTGCCCGCCACGGCTCGCGATCTTCATCGCGCCCATAAGCGAAGCCAGGCGGCCGGTGCTGGCCCAATCGTAGTCCTGGGCGATGCCGTACAGTAATCCTGCCCGGTAAGCGTCCCCGCAGCCAGTGGGGTCCAGCACGGCGTCGGGCCGAGCGGTCGGGATACGGATCAGGTCCCCGTCAGCGAAAATAGACGAGCCTTCGGCGCCCTGGGTCACGACCACCGCTTTGACCATGCGTGCCAAGTCTTCGATCGACTTACCGGTTTTCTCCTGCAGCAGCCGAGCCTCGTAATCGTTGACGGCGACGTAGTCGGCCTTGCGCACGAACTCGAGCAATTCCTCGCCATTGAACATGGGCAGACCTTGACCCGGATCGAAGACGAACGGGACGCCGGCTTCGTGATATTCGCGCGCGTGTTCGAGCATGCCTTGGCGTCCGTCGGGCGCCAGGATGCCGAGTCGCACGTTCTTGGCGTCCTTGACGTGATTGAGGTGCGAGTAGTTCATCGCACCTGGGTGAAAGGCCGTGATTTGATTGTCGTCGAGGTCTGTGGTGATGAAAGCCTGCGCTGTGAAGGTATTCTGCACCCGGCGGATGTGGGTCTCGGGAATCCGCAGACGCTGCAGGCGGTCGGCATAGGGCTGGTAGTCCTCGCCGACAGTGGCCATGATCAGAGGGTCGCCTCCGAGCATGCGCAGGTTGTACGCGATATTGCCCGCGCAGCCGCCGAACTCTCGCCGCATGTCGGGAACCAGAAATGCGACATTGAGGATATGGATCTGGTCGGGCAGGATGTGGTTCCTGAAGCGGTCCTGAAACACCATGATCGTGTCATAGGCGATGGATCCGCAGATAAGGGTGTTCATGGGCATCGGGTCTCTTATTCGTCGCTCTGCTGCTAGCGTGTGATCACCACAGGTCTCAGATCGACGCTTTGCTCGACGCGCGTCGCGATCTGGTCGGCTTGCGTGCGATCTAGGTACGGGCCGGCATGCACGCGATAAACGCCATCGCGCAGGTACAGACCGATCGTGTCAGCAAGCCAGTTGAGTTCGGTGCGGACTTGAGCGAGGAAGCTCTCGGCCTTCGAGCGTTGACTGAACGCGCCCAGCTGCACGTACACGCCCTTGGGCTCCTGCGCAGGGCTTTCAATAACCGGCGGCGTCGACGGTGCTTCGGACGGCATTGTCGCTACAGGAGGCGGCGACGGCCGCGCATCGGCGTCGACGGTTGGCGCAGTCGCCGCGCCGGGAAGAATACTCTCGACTTCGACCAGATCGCTGCCGGAGCCGATAATTCCGAGCTTGTAGGCCGCGGTATAGGACAGATCGATCAGACGTTCGCCGCGGAACGGGCCGCGGTCATTTATCCGCACGACCACCGACTTGCCGCTGCGCACGTTGGTTACACGCGCATAGCTCGGTATCGGCAGCGTTGGATGTGCAGCAGTCATCGCGTACATGTCATACAGCTCACCCGACGCTGTGGGCTGTCCATGGTACCGCTTGCCATACCAGCTAGCGGTCCCGCGCTCCTTGTAGGGGGCGAGGCGCGTCATCGGCGTATAGGTTCGGCCGAACGCGGTGTACGGTCTTGCGGTCGAGGCTTTGATGAGTTCGGGCTTAGGCTGCGCGTCGGGAATCTGATCGAGATTTGCGGGCGGGTTAGCGCCTGGCCCATCATCGAGGTAATAGCCGCCCGACTTGCCGGGCGGCAGGCTCCCATTGTCTCGAGGCGGGGCACCCGCGCAGGCGCTGAGAAGCGCAGTCGCGGTGGTTGCGAGAACAGCGATGCGGTTTCGAGCGCGCAAGCCCGGCACGGCCTGTTTGGCGGCTCGCACTAGCTCTTCACCAGCCGTTTGTGCGTATGAATGCTCATCAGGATCCCCATTCCAAACAGGATACTGACGAGCGACGTGCCGCCATAGCTGATCAGCGGCAGAGGCACGCCCACCACCGGCAGGACGCCACTCACCATTCCCATGTTCACGAACACGTAGGTGAAGAATGTCAGCGTGACCGCGCCAGACACCAGGCGCGTGAACAGCGTCGATGCGTTGAACGTGATGAAGAGCCCACGGCCGATCACGAACAGGAACAGCGTCACCAGCACGAGGTTGCCGAACAATCCGAATTCCTCCGAGAAGACGGCGAAGATGAAATCGGTGCTGCGTTCGGGCAAGAAGTCGAGATGCGCTTGAGTGCCGTTCAGCCAGCCCTTTCCGAAAAAGCCACCCGAGCCCAGAGCTATCGTGGCTTGAATCGTGTGATAGCCGGCACCCAGCGGGTCTTCGTTGGGATCGATCAACGTCAATATTCGCTGGCGTTGATAATCGTGCATGACCGACCACAACAACGGCAGGCTGGCTCCGGCCGCCACGGTCAGGCCGACCAGAATCTTCCAGCTGAGACCGGCCAGAAAGATGACGTAGAAACCGGCAGCCGTGATGATGAGTGCGGTGCCGAGATCGGGCTGTTTGGCGATCAGCAGTACCGGCACGAGCAGCATGACCGCAGCGACCGCGAAGTCGCGCAATTTCAGCACTGCCTCGTAGCGATCGAAGTACCACGCGAGCGCTAGCGGCACCGCCACCTTCATCAGCTCGGATGGCTGGATACGCGTCACCCCCACATGCAACCAGCGTCGCGCGCCGTTCACGACCTCGCCAAACAGCGCGACACTGATCAGCAGCAGCAACCCGAACAGATACACCGGCAACGCAAACCGCTGCAGATAGTGCGGCGGAATATTGGCGGCAATCCACATGAACGTGATCGCGACAAGAATGTTGGCAAGCTGACCGCCGATGCGGCCGACGCTCTCCCCGGTGGCGCTGTACAAAGTTATCAGGCCGACCAGCAGCAACGCCGCGATAGCCGCCAGCAAATGCCGATCGACATGGCGGCCGAGAAATGCAAACAGACGATTAATCATTCTCGCTGCTCTCGTCGCCTTCTTCTTTCTTCACTGCAGGCTCTTTGCCTAGCAAATAGAAATCGAGCACCGCCCGAGCGATCGGGGCCGCAGTCGACCCGCCATGGCCGCCGTTTTCGACCAGGATGGCCATTGCGATGGTGGGAGCGTCGGCTGGCGCGTACGCAATGAACAGAGCGTGATCGCGATGCCGCTCGAGTACACGCCGCTCGTCGTACTTCTCGTTGGCCCGCATGGCGACCACCTGCGCCGTACCGGTCTTGCCGGCGAATTTGTACGATGCCCCGGCGCCGGCAGCAGCGGCGGTACCGCCCGGGCGAGTGACGTCAACCATGGCATCGCGCACCAGTTGAATGTTCTCGGGGCGCAGCGGAATAGTGCCGACCGGCTGCACCTCGATGCTGGTCAACTTGTTGGTCTGGCTGTCCTGGATGTGACGCACGATATGGGGCCGGAAGATGGTGCCGTTGTTGGCGATGATCGAGACGGCATGCGCCAGCTGCACCGGCGTGGCCAAATTGTAGCCCTGACCGATACCCACTGAGATCGTATCGCCGGTGAACCATTTCTGCTGCATCGGATTTTGTGGAAACCGCCGAATCTTCCATTCCGGCGAGGGCAGCAGCCCGCCGGCCTCGCCGTCGATATCGATGCCGGTGCGTTTGCCGAAGCCGAAGTGGCCGATGAAATCGTGGATATTGTCGATCCCGAGATCCTGCGCAACACCGTAGTAGTACGTGTCGCACGAGATCACTATCGACTTGTGCATGTCCACCATCCCGTGCCCGCCCGTCTTCCAGTCGCGATAACGATGGCCGCCCGCCCCTCCGAGAATGAAGTAACCGGGGTCGTAAATGGCATGATGCGGATTACGCTTGTTGAGCTCGAGCGCAGCCAGCGCCATGAACGGTTTGAACGTGGAACCGGGCGGATACACACCCTGCAGCGCGCGATTGTTGAGTGGATGGTCGATCGAGCTGTTCAGCGCATCCCAGTTTTGCGGGTCGATCCCGTCCACGAACAAGTTGGGATCGAAGCCGGGCTTGCTTACCAGCGCCAAGACGCCGCCGGTTGACGGCTCGATCGCTACGAGGGCGCCGCGCCTGTCACCGAAGGCACGCTCCGCAACCTCTTGCAGGCGCGCGTCTATGGACAGCAGGAGGTTGTTGCCCGACACCGGTAGCGTGCTCCGCAGGGTGCGTACCGCGCGACCATTGGCGTCGGTTTCGACTTCCTCGAAGCCGGTTGTACCATGAAGGTCGGTCTCGTACCGCCCCTCCAGACCGACCTTGCCGATGAAGTCGGAGCCCGTGTAGTTGGCTGCCAGCCCCTTGTCGTCCAGCTTGTCCAGGTCCGCCTGCGTCAGACGCCCGATATAGCCGACGACATGAGAGGCCACCTCGCCGTTGGGGTAGTGACGGAATAATCGCGCGCGGATATCGACACCGGGAAAGCGGAACTTGTTTGCAGCGAACTTCGCCACTTCGACGTCGTTGAGCCGAGTGCGTATAGGCAAGCTGGCAAAGTCATGCCCTTCCTCCATCAACTTGCGGAAGCGCTTGCGATCTTTCGGCGCGATCTCGACTACGGTGGCCAGCTCGTTGATCAACGGCTCGAGCTCTTCCCCGGTCTTGGCCGGCGTGATCTCCAGCGTATAGGCGGCGTAGTTGTGCGCCAGCACCGCGCCGTTGCGGTCGAGGACCAGACCCCGGTTGGGAATGATTGGAACGATGGAGATCCGGTTGTTCTCGGCGAGCGTATGGTAGTACTCGTGCTGCAGGACCTGGATATAGAAGAACCTGGCAACCAGCAGAAAGAAGACGAGCAGTACGGCGCCAGCGCAGAACGCGAGGCGCATCTGGAAGTTGTGCAGCTCCCGCTGATGGTCGCGCAGCTCGGCGCGCCGGCTGCCGCCGAGGACGATCGGATCGCGCTCCTGGCGGGCTGCGAGGCGGCGAAAGATACGCACCCTAGACCACATCGGGATCCGCTCTCGGCCGCAGCGGAATCCGGATAACGTTGAACAGCAGGGGCCACAATGCCGCACCCAGCAGGCTCGGCACGAAATAGAGAGGCCCGGGGAAATCGGCGCCAGCCATCATGCGCACACCGAGCATGATGAACTGGGAAGCGATCAGGATGGCCAGCACGTGGATGATCTGCTGGCGCATGCCGAACATCACGATGCGCCGGTACAGCAGGATAGCCAGGTACATGAGTACGGCGTACGCCAAAGCGTGCTGACCAAACAGGCTGCTGTCCGCTACATCCATGATGAGACCCAGGGTCCACGCCGGCAGGAACCCGACCCGCCGCGGATGGTAGACCACCCAGTAGATCAACGTGAGCGCAATGAAGTCGGGACGAATCTGCTGCAAGACACCTGGCAGGGCAAGCAGGTCGAGGACGAGTGCCATCAGCAGCGTGACTGCGATGTAGCGCGTCTTCACGGGGAGAAGGATCTCCTGCGGCGGAGCCTTGGTACCGATCGGCGGAAGCAGCCAGTTGAGGTTCACTTCTTCACCCTTTTGCTCTTCGGCCCGGGCTCGTCGTCCGGCACTGGGTTCTCCCGCACTTTGTCGCTGGTGGATACGATGAGCACTTGACCGAAGCTGCTCACCCCGGCGGCCGGCGTGCAGGTGATGCGGGCGAACGCATACGCGGCGTTGCGCTCTATGTTGGATACGACCGCCACTGGCAGTCCTGCGGGGTAGGTGCCATCGATACCAGAGGTGACAAGCAGATCGCCATTTTGGAGATCGGCGTTCACAGGCATGAAGCGCAGCTCCAGAGTGCCGTCGTAGCCGATGCCGAAAGTAACGCCGCGCAGCCCGCTGCGGACCGCCTGAATCGGTACGGCCTGCTCCTTGTCGGTCACGAGCGTGACCTCCGAGGCCCACGGAAACACCCGCGTGACCTGGCCGACCACGCCATTGTCGTCGATCACTGCCAGACCGGCTCTTACCCCATCCTGCAAACCCTTATCCACCACGACGCGCCGCGTAAACGGGTCGCGATGCGAGTAGAGAATTTCCGCACCGATGAAGTCACGAGGCACCCGGTCGCGCATCGCGAGCAACTGACGCAAATGCTGATTTTCGCTTTCGAGAGCCTTCTGGATCTGCAATTGAGCGGTGTGGAGCAGTTCCTGCCGCCTGAGTTGCTCGTTCTCGCGTTGCAGCTGTGACTGGGTCACGAAGAAATCGCCGACGCGCGCAGCCAATCCGCTTGGCAGCGAAGCCAGGCGCTGCAGCGGATAGACCACTGTCGCAATGGCTTGGCGCAGGACCTGCAGATAGCTGAACCGTGCGTCCGAAACCAGCAGCACGACCGAGAGGACCGTAAAGAAAGTAAAGCGGGTGAGGAGGCTCGGTCCGCGCTTGAAGAACGGTGGCGGTGAGTATTCCACGAGGTGAATGCGGCGGCAGCTGCGGCTACGGGGCCAGTGACAGAGGGCGTGCCCTCAAGCAAGAACCATGCGGCACCGCGGCCTCACGGCCGGCGGGTCCACAGCTGCAGAAAGGTGGACCGACGGCCCCTCCTCTAATCGCTGGTAAAGATGCTGCCGAGCTTGTCCATCTTCTCCAGCGCCTTGCCGGAACCGCGCACCACGCAGGTCAGCGGATCGTCCGCTACTATGACCGGCAGCCCCGTTTCCTCCATCAGCAACCGATCGACGTCGCGCAGCAGCGCTCCGCCGCCTGTAAGGACCATGCCTTTCTCGGCGATGTCCGCACCCAGCTCGGGCGGGGTCTGCTCCAAAGCCGACTTCACGGCGCTGACGATAGCATTCAACGGCTCGGTCAGTGCCTCGAGAATCTCGTTGCTCGAGATCGTGAAGCTGCGCGGGATGCCCTCGGCCAGGTTGCGACCTTTGACTTCCTTCTCTCTTACTTCGCTGCCTGGAAAGGCCGAGCCGATCTCTTTCTTGATCTCTTCGGCGGTGGTCTCGCCGATCAACATGCCGTAGTTGCGGCGAATGTAGTTGATGATGGCTTCGTCGAACTTGTCGCCGCCGACACGCACGGAACCCGAGTAGACGATACCGCCCAGGGAAATCACACCAACCTCCGTGGTACCCCCGCCGATGTCGACCACCATCGAGCCGGTGGCTTCTTCGACCGGCAGCCCGGCGCCGATCGCAGCCGCCATCGGCTCTTCAATCAGTTCCACCTTGCGCGCGCCGGCACCATACGCCGATTCGCGGATCGCGCGACGTTCGACCTGTGTCGAGCCGCACGGCACGCAAATGACGATGCGCGGGCTTGGGGAAAACAACCGGTTGTCGTGCACCTTCTTGATGAACTGCTTGAGCATCTGCTCGGTGACCGTGAAATCGGCGATCACGCCGTCCTTCATGGGTCGAATGGCGACAATGTTCCCTGGCGTGCGGCCGAGCATCTGCTTGGCCGCGAGGCCCACTTCCTGGATGATCTTCTTGCCGTTCGGTCCGCCTTCCTGACGTATTGCGACGACCGAGGGTTCGTTGAGTACGATGCCTTTGCCACTCACGAAGATCAGCGTGTTGGCAGTGCCGAGGTCAATGGCGAGATCGTTTGAAAAGTAACCGCCAAGGAATCCGAACATGAAACTCCCGCGAGTTAGAAAAGAAATGGGGGCGGAGGGAAAAAGTTATAATACTCTACTTGAAGAATACGTTGGAAGCGCCGGGCCTGTCTGGCGCTGTGTCGACCACATCCCCACGCACGACCATCCGATGGCCCTTTCTCTAGACGATGTAAGCCGCATCGCCCA
>Ga0068853_100004233_pt1 | contig 11080 bp, 7 predicted proteins | sample KBSCornC32_FD_65655 | JGI IMG/M metagenome (GOLD analysis project Ga0068853, IMG submission 65655) | Corn rhizosphere microbial communities from Kellogg Biological Station, Michigan, USA - KBS Corn C3-2 | ecosystem: Host-associated > Plants > Roots > Rhizosphere > Soil ... | reverse complement strand
CTCTTCCAGCGAAGCTGCCCTGCCATCCCAAAAATAATAAGGCCGGTTCTTCATATTTAAAACAGATGGCGTATTGCGTTTGGTGAGCCTGCCTTCAATGCCTTTGCTGAAGGCAATGGTATCGGCAAATGCAAATTTTGGAATATGGCAGCCGGCGCAGCTTACCGAAGAATCTTTTGATAACATTTTTTCGGAAAATAATTTTTTGCCGAGTGCTGCTTTTGTTTTGATGTCAGCATTTTCCTGTTCAAAAAAAGAACTGGCGATGATGATCATAAAGCCCGCAATAAGAAAAGATGGGAAAGCTTTTTTCATTACACCAAATGTACAGCCGATGCTGCAAAAATCTTCACGTACATTAAATAACAGGTTGTACCTTTCAAAAAAATATTTTCAATGGCCAACAAAGAAGCATTTATACAAGCCATAAACAATGGCTATACTTTTAAAGGCGAGTCTGTAAAAATAGGGGCTGCAGTTTTGGATGGCGAAGTGATACCCGAAGCGGGAATTTACCTTCCGCTCAAAACACTCAACAGGCACGGATTGATAGCTGGTGCCACCGGTACGGGCAAGACAAAGACCCTGCAGGTGATCAGCGAATTTTTAAGCGACAACAGCGTGCCGGTGATGGTAATGGATATTAAAGGCGACCTGAGCGGTATTGCTGCCATGGGTGCCGAAAATGACAAGATAAAAGACCGCTACCAGAAGATGACGATGGAATATAAGCCATCATTGTTCCCTGCAGAGCTGATGACACTGACGGGGCAAAAAGGTGTTCACCTGAGGGCAACGGTAAGTGAATTTGGTCCCATATTATTAAGTAAGATACTGGAGCTTAACGACACACAGGGCGGGGTGGTAGCCATGATATTTAAGTATTGCGATGATACAAAACTTCCATTGCTCGATCTAAAAGATTTTATAAAAGTGCTACAGTATATTGGAGATGAGGGTAAGGATGAAATTGAAAAGCAGTATGGAAAAATTTCTACCTCATCTACGGGGACCATATTACGGAAAGTGATAGAACTACAACAGCAGGGCGCAGATATTTTTTTCGGCGAAAGAAGTTTTGAAGTAGACGACCTGATGCGTATTGCGGATGACGGCCGCGGAATGATCAGCGTGTTACGCGTTACCGATCTGCAGGATAAGCCGAAACTGTTCTCCACTTTCATGTTGCAGATGCTGGCCGAATTGTATGCCAGTTGTCCCGAAGAAGGCGACCTGGACAAACCCAAGCTGGTGATGTTCATTGATGAGGCGCATCTTATTTTTAATGAAGCCAGTCCGGCCTTATTGCAGCAAATAGAAACCATTGTAAAGCTTATTCGCTCAAAAGGCATTGGTATTTTCTTTTGCACACAGAACCCGATGGATGTGCCTGCCAGTGTGTTGGCGCAACTGGGTTTAAAAGTGCAGCATGCATTGCGTGCATTTACTGCGGCCGACAGGAAGGTAATTAAACAAACTGCAGAGAATTATCCCGAAACGGAGTTTTACAAAACGGAAGACCTGATCACGCAAATGGGCATTGGCGAAGCGCTGATAACGATGCTGAATGAGAAAGGTATTCCCACGCCGCTGGCGCATACCATGCTTTGTGCGCCACGCAGCCGAATGGATATTTTAACGGAAGAAGAGATTGATGCCATTAATGCCAAATCGAAGATGGTGGCCAAATACAACAAAACCATCGACAGTGAAAGTGCATATGAGATATTAACCGCCAAGTTGCAGGAAGCTGCGGAAAAGACGGCGAAGGAAGAAACAGCAACAACCGACTCAAAAAAATCGGGTAAGGAACCGGAATCGACTTTGGAGAAAGTAGCAAACAATACCATTGTTAAAAGCATGATGCGTACGGCGGGTACAACTATTGTTCGCTCCTTGTTAGGAGCATTGGGACTGGGTGGAAGGAGTAAGAGTGCGAAGAGTAAGGGTTGGTTTTAGAGTTGTTATTTGATAAATGGAAACCTATTCAGATCACTGATCGGTACAAATCTAATGTATGAATCGTCCCAGAAATATTGTTTTTTTATTTGCTATTACACTAATTAATATTTCGTGTTCTTTTTTTGGGCGGACAAACATAGTGTTAGTCGTTAAAAATGGCTCAAACTCTTTTATTGATAGTGCAATATTTAAGATAAATGGCTATAAAGAAAATATTGCTCGTATAAATATTAATGTTGAAAAGCAAATAGACGTACCACGAAATTTAATTCCAAATAATAAGCATGACATTACTGTTTTTGTTACCGTATTTCTAAGAGGTGGCAAAACGCTGAGCGCCCAATTTTATAACGACCTTACTGGGTCTGCAGGGAAAAGTATAACTGCAGTTGTAGACAGTAATCTGCAATTAATCCTCAAACCAGAATGGTAGTGAGCGATCAGGTAAGCTTACCTGTAACCGGAATTAGAGTCTGATCATTGTTAATATCTCTTTGTATTTTTACAACATGAGAAAATTGCAATCCCTTTTCAGGCATCGTTTTGGTCCATTGGCTGTTTTAGCGCTGGTATTGTTTACACTGAGTTTTATTACCCGGGTAACTTTGCTGGTTATCAGCTGGCCAAACCTGGAACTTACTTTTTTACGTTTCCTGGGTATCTTTTTCATCGGTTTATTTTACGATATCGTTGTCTGCAGTTTCTTTGCCATACCCGTTGCCCTGTATTGCTGGCTGATGAAGGATAGCTGGTATCAAAAAAAATGGCAGCGCATTCCACTCTTCATTCTCTTCTTTTTAATAATACTGATACTGGTTGTAAATGTTGGTGGTGAGATCATCTTTTGGGATGAATTTAATGTGCGCTATAATTTTATTGCCGTTGATTACCTGGTATACACCAATGAAGTATTGGGTAATATCTGGGAGTCATACAATATCCCGCTGATCGCATCCGCAGTGATCATTGCAACCGCATTCATTTTATTCCTGGTAAGAAAAAAATTAACCGCTTCGCAGGAAGTAAGTATGCGTTTTGGAAAACGCAGTCTTTTCTTTTTGATATTTATACTGTTACCGCTGGCCGGATATTTTTTGGTTAATAACCGCATCAAGAACAGCAGCAACAACAATTATGTGAACGAACTTGGCGGCAATGGTATCTATGAATTTGGCGCTGCTTTCTGGCACAATGAGATCGATTATAATAAATTTTACGCTACGAGGAATGATACGGCCAATTTTAAGATACTGCGGACTATGTTGCAGTCGCCCAATGCAGTTTTCAGCAACGACCCGTTGAGTATTGAGCGGCAGATCAAAAGCGACAGTCCTGAACACAGGTGGAACGTGGTGCTCATCAGCGTTGAAAGTTTAAGCGGCGATTATTTAAAACGCTTTGGGAATACCGAGAACATCACCCCTTATCTCGACTCACTTATTCCACATGGCCTATGGTTCGATCAGTTTTATGCATCGGGTACAAGGACGGTGAGGGGGTTAGAAGCCCTGTCCATGGCCATTCCACCAACACCCGGGCAATCCATTGTGCGCAGGCCGGACAATGCTGATATGTTTACCATGGGCAGCGTATTGCGGGCAAAAGGCTATGAAGTGAATTATATTTATGGAGGCAATTCTTTCTTTGATAATATGGGAAAATATTTCAGCAACAGCGGTTATACCGTGCTCGATGAAAGGGATATACCCGATAGCCTGGTGCATATGACCACGGCCTGGGGCGCAGATGATGAAGCTTCTTTTAATTTTACCATTCAGCAATGCGATAAAGGTTTCGGCAGCGGTAAGCCATTCTTTAATCATATTATGACCGTGAGTAACCACCGCCCATATACTTATCCCGAAGGCAGGATCGATCTGTCTCCCGTTAACCAATCAACACAGGGAGCTGTTAAGTATACAGACTATGCTATCAATAAATTTATCAGGGATGCGCAACAAAAGCCCTGGTTCAATAATACCTTGTTTGTAATTGTTGCAGATCATTGCTCAAAAAGTGCAGGTAAAACCGACCTGCCAATAAACCGTTACCATATCCCATGCATCATTTATGCGCCACAATTGGTTAAGCCTGCTGTTGAAAGCAGGTTGGTTAGCCAGATCGACCTGGCTCCGACTATTTTGGGATTGATGAACATGAACTATACAAGCCGTTTCATGGGCTATGATATTTATCACATGAATGCAGGAAACGAACGTGCTTTTATAAGCACTTACCAGGACATGGGTTATGTAAAAAATGGCAGCATGGTCATACTCTCACCACAGCAAAAAATTGCCGTTGTTAAGCCCGATTTTATAACCGGTAGTAATGTAAAAAGTACACGTTCCGACAGCCTGGTTAACGAGGCAATTGCATGGTACCAGGGGGCTAGTTTTTTGTATAAAACAGGCGGTTATAAAGCAGTTAAACAAATGCAAAAATAAGTTACTAAATGCTGTTAGTCAATCCATTATACAGATTTTACTTTACGTAGTTATACCTGATTTATTAACATTCGGCAAAATACTTGATGAAAAGGTTGCATAATAGTAAAAACCCCATTATCTTCGTTTCGGTTTTTCATAGGATATTGGATTTTAAAGCGGGACTAGATTTCTATCTTGGTCCCTTTTTTTATTTTATGAACCCCCGGTTTATTACAAAAGACCAAGCCTGCCATCCTTATCAGTTTTTATTTTTTCTTCCGCCTGCAGGTATTCGATTACTTTCCAGATCTTTTCTTTTTTCAGGGGTTTAAGACTTTGCAGTATTTCTTCCACAGAAATGTATGCTTCTTTTACGAGGTTTATAACCTGGTTGCTGATGCTGTTAAACTCATCAGTTGAAATATAGATCACTTTTTCGTTGATGCAGTTATCACAAATACCGCAGGCATTTATTTTTGCATCGGTAAAATAGGCAGCAATATGCTGACTGCGACAACCCGTTGATTTTTTGACATAGCCGATCATGGCATTAACCCTTTCTTCAAAGTTTTGTTTACGCTTCAGGTAATCAACGGTGTTGATCTTATAATTATCGTTGTACATCCTGTTTTGTAAAAGCGTTAGCTGCGGTTTGTCTTTTTGCATGGAGTAACTGATGATCCCATATTCATCCAGTTTTTTCAGATCTTTTTTCAGATCTGTTAAATCCGACTGTACAAATTTTGCCAGCCTGCTTTCATAAACAGTTGCCGGAAAATCGAAGATACCTTCATAAGAACGCAGGAGGCCTTTCAGCAGCGGTTCCAAAGCCGGGTATTGTTTTTCAAAATCAGTGAGTTCTTCCCTGTTGGTTGTAAACACAACAGTGGATGGTTTAAAGAACACTTCATTAAAGCTGATGATGTCTTCCTGCTCCAATGCTTTGATGGCATAGGTTGCCGTAAGAATATTTATTTTAAACGCAGTTGAAAAAACGCTGAGGTCAAAATCATAGCTCGATCCTTCGCCTGAACCCGCAGGGATCTGTAAATGATTCATCACGGCAATATAAACCTGCCTGATCTCTTCTTCAACAGGAAAACGGATACCGGACTGTTCCTGCAGGTTTTCAATTTCTTTGTTATTGTACAACAAAACGGCATAAGCTCTTTTACCGTCCCTGCCTGCTCTTCCGGCTTCCTGGTAATAATTTTCCAGGCAGTCGGGTATATCATAATGAATTACTGCTCTTACATCAGGTTTGTCGATACCCATACCAAATGCATTCGTTGAAACGATCACCCTCGTTTTATTATTGATCCAGCTTTCCTGTTTTTTGTTTCTTTCTTCATTACTTAAACCAGCGTGGTAATGATCTGCATTGATACTGTTTAAGCGTAGCAGGTCTGCGATCTCTCTTGTATGTTTCCGGCTTTTGCAATAAACAATGGCAGTACCGGGTACATTTTTTAATATCTCCAAAAGCTTATTCTGTTTTGACGGCACATTAAAAACAGAATAAGAAAGATTAGCCCGTTCAAAAGATTGCTGAAAACGTTGCTGTGTTTTGCCGAATGATAGTTTATCGCAAATATCTTCCTGTACGATCTTTGTTGCTGAAGCCGTTAGCGCCAGTACCGGCACATTGGGAATCAATTCCCTGATCCCCGCTATCCGCACATAGGGTGGCCTGAAATCGTATCCCCATTGCGAAATACAATGTGCCTCGTCTACGGCGAGCAAACTAATTTTCATGGCCGGCAACATTTCTAAAAAAAGATTTGTTTCCAGTCTTTCGGGAGAAACATACAGGAATTTATAATTTCCGTAAGCCGCATTCTGTAACGTTTTTTTTATTTCTAAAAAACTCATACCCGAATAAATGGCCAAAGCAGGAATACCCTTTTGTTTTAAACCTTCCAGCTGGTCTTTCATTAAAGCAATAAGGGGGCTCACCACCAGGCACAAACCTTCCTTTGCCATTGCGGGTACCTGGAAGCAAATGGATTTGCCGCCACCGGTTGGCAGCAATGCCAGCGTATCTTTTCCTTCCAGTACTGCATTGATGATATCTTCCTGCAGCGGACGAAAACTGTTGTAGCCCCAATATTGTTTTAAGATCTCGTGAATGTTCACCGCGGTAATTTGTGGCTTGAAATTAAACCACTTTCTTGTATTTAAGCCAGATAGAATTGATGGCCAACACGACATCGCTGAAACCCATGGCCAGGGCGGCTAATCCGGGTTGTAGTAAACCGATCGCCGCAACCGGTATGGCAACGATATTATAAATGAATGCCCAGAAAAGATTCCCTTTAATGGTTTTAAAAGTGTGTTTACCCAAACCTAAGGCCAGCGGCAAATGCTGAATGCCTTTATTCATTAAGATCACCTGGGCACTTTGTACAGCCAGCTGTGAAGCTTCACTCAGCGATATGCCGATGGTTGCTTTTGCAAGTGCGGGTGCATCATTAATGCCATCGCCAACCATGGCAACGGGCGCTTCATTATTGAGTTGTTCAATGATCTGTAATTTTTGTTCCGGTGTTTTTTCGGCATAGACTTTATCAATGCCCAGGATGTCGGCAATTTTTTTAGTGCGTTGCAGGCTGTCGCCACTTAATAAAATGGTCTGTATTTTTTTGGAGTGCAGGTAACTGATCACTTCTTTTGCTTCGGTTCTTATTTCATCATCCATATCAAACCAACCTGCCAGTTTATCATTCTGTAATAAATAGGCTGTATGGGAATTATCTGTTGTTTGAGCAGCAACAATTTTATAAGAACCCAATTGGTAAATATTGCCTGCTGCATCTTCAGCCTTCATGCCCCAACCTTTTATCTCTTCAATTTTTTTCCAATTAACCGGATTGTTTATTTTCCAATCAGCGGTTATTGCTTTTGCAATGGGATGATTGGAATATTTTTCGATCGAAAAAATGATCTGCTTGAATAAAGTCTCATCAATATTGCTTTGCCAGTTGCTGATCGTCATTTGCCCTTTTGTCAAAGTTCCTGTCTTATCAAAAACAACGGTCCTGATACTTTTAAAAAGTTCCAGGCTTTTTGCATTTCGGAAAAGGATCCCATTTTTGGCTGCACGGCCAAGTCCCACGGCAACAGCTGCCGGTGTTGCCAGTCCCATGGCGCATGGACAACTGATCACCAATACTGCAATACTGCGCATTAAAGAATGCGTACCGCTGATATCAAAGGCAAAATAATTTATTAAAAAAGTAAGCAGGGCAATGCCCAATACCGCCGGTACAAAAATGGCGCTGATCTTATCAGCCAGTTGCTGAATGGGCGGCTTTTCGCCCTGGGCCTGCTTTACAAGCGTAAGGATATTACTGAGTACGGTATCTTTTCCAACAGCAGTTACCTGTGCTTTAACTGTACCATCGGTAACCAGGCTGCCGCCGATCAAAGCATCTTTTTTCCCTTTGTGAATGGGTTTGCTTTCGCCGGTTAGTAATGATTCATTTACATGTGCATCGCCCCAAAGTATCTTACAATCCATGGGTACCTGTTCGCCGGTTTTAATTAATACCAGGTCGCCAACATGCAGGGTTGTATTTTCAACAGGGAAAATTAATTCTTTATGTTCCTCATCAAAAGCGATCATGTTGGCCATCACTTTTTGCTGTGCAGATAGTTTGTTTAATTCTTTTTGCGTGGTGGCCACCGACCGGTGTTCTACCCATTCGCCCAAAAATACAAGTGTAATGATGGTGGCGGCTGTTTCATAAAAAATATAATCTGCTCCGAGGTTACCAATAGTACCGATCAAACTATATACAAAAGCGGCTGTGGCTCCAATGGCGATCAATACATTCATATTGGGAATACCACGACGTAAACTTTTTACTGCACTAACTCCAAAGTAGCCCATGCCGACAATATAAACAGGAATGCAAATGGCCAGTTGTATCCATGAGTTCATTAAAAAATGAATATGCCAGGGCAGCATATGCAGCATTAATACCAGGGTAAAGGGCAGGCAGAAGAGAAAGCGTTGTAAATGATTTGAGAAAAAAGCACGTTGTTTGTTGACCGTTGTTTGTTGTTCGTTGACGACCTTATATCCCAAATCAGCAATCCCCTTCGTCAGCTCTTCTTTCGTTTTGTTTCCGTTCATTTCAAAACTTACCTCGCCGCCAATAAAATTTACTTTAACCGATTGCATACCTGCTTTTTGCAGGTACCGGTTTATCGTTAAAGCACAATTTGTACAATCCATTCCTTCTACTTTCCAGTCTACTTTTTCCATAATGCAAAATTATTCCTTGATATTGTGACGCGATTACTAATGAAGGAAAATATCTTTGCAACATGGAGGTAAATTTTTCACTGGAATCTATACGAAATACAGCTGCAATGTTGCTGGCTGATACCGCCGGCTATAAAGTGTATGCATTTCATGGAGAGATGGGCGCCGGCAAAACAACATTCATACATGCATTGTGTGAGGAACTGGGTGTAACAGATGTTATTAGCAGTCCAACTTTTTCCATCATTAACCAATACAAAACAACTGCCGGGCAAACCATTTACCATATGGACCTTTACCGCATTAAGGATGAAAACGAAGCCATTAATGCCGGTGTGGAAGATTGTTTGTATTCGGGTGATATATGCCTGGTGGAGTGGCCGGAGAAAGCTACGGGCATCTTTCCGGAGGATACCCTGCATATTAGCATAAGTTCTATTGATGATAATACGAGAAAGCTGAAATTTAATTTGTAATTTGTAAGCTTTCAAACCCACGTTATGGCAACATCAAAACCCTTTGTATCTCCATCATTTACCTACGAAACACTGGAAGAGACACTGGATATAAAGCCCAAGGGCGCAGAACTGTTCATTGGAATTCCAAGAGAGACCTCTTTTAATGAGAACAGGATAGCTTTAACGCCCGAAGCGGTTGGCGTGATGATCGCCAACGGGCATCGCGTGGTGGTGGAAACCAAGGCAGGTGATGGCGCCAGTTATACCGATAAGGATTACAGTGAAGCAGGTGCAAAAATTGCCTACGATAAAAAAGAAGTTTTTGAATGCGATATACTTGTTAAAAGCGCCCCGGTAAGCGAAAGCGAGTGCGAGTTGCTTAAACCAAACCAGTACATCATTTCTCCCATTCACCTGGCGGTGATGAAACGGGATATCCTGCAGAAGATGATGGATAAAAAGATCACGGCATTAAGCTTTGAGAATTTGAAAGATGATAGCGGGCACAATCCTATTGTACGCAGCATGAGCGAGATCGCGGGCAGTGCCGTGATGCTGATCGCCGGGCAATATTTAAGTAAAGCAAATAATGGAAAAGGAGTTTTGGTAGGAGGCATCAGTGGTATTCCGCCTACAAAAGTCATCATCATTGGCGCCGGTATTGTGGGAGAGTATGCGGCCCGTACTGCCCTGGCCATGGGCGCCAGTGTAAAGGTTTTTGATAACAGTATTTACCGTTTAAAACGTTTACAGAATAATATTGGTGTGCGCATGTGGACCTCTGTGCTTGAACCTAAAATTTTAGCTAAGCAATTAAAGACCTGTGATGTGGCTGTTGGCGCATTGAGCGGTGCGGCCGGCAGAACACCCATCGTTGTTACCGAAGAAACGGTAAGCAGCATGCGGCCCGGCAGTGTGATCGTTGATGTAAGCATTGATCATGGAGGTTGTTTTGAAACAAGTAAGGTAACCAGCCATGAAAAACCGGTATTTACAAAATACGATGTGATACATTATTGCGTACCCAATATACCCAGCGGCTTTGCCCGTACGGCTTCACAAGCCATCAGCAATGTGTTGATGCCGCTGATGCTGGAGACCGGCGAAGATGGAGGTATTGACCATATTGTCTGGCATAAGATAAATATCCGGAGCGGAATTTATTTATACAAGGGAAGTCTTACAAATTTTTATTTAAGCGAAAGATTTGATCTGAAATTTACTGATCTGAATTTGCTGATAGCAAGTAAGCGTTAAAATCTTCTGAACAAGCAGCATTATTATTTTGGCCGTGGTCTTGGTAGAAACGACTGCGATGAAAACGCTATTTTTGATCGTACTTCTATCCGCGCTCTCTACAATGATAATTGCACAAAATTCTATTGCTGTAAGGATAGCCTACAATAATACGAATGCAACTGAAGTTGCAAAATATACTAAGACCAGGAGTTTGAACAGGTTTCAAATAGGTTTTTTTGCGAAACACTATGTACATAACAACTGGTATGTAAAGGGTAATATTCTTTATAACCAGAAAGGTAATTTTTATGATAATATGTATATGATTGCAGATGGAGGAAAAAAAGTAGATATTAAATTGAACTATGCAGAAGTTTCAATAGATGCAGGGTATAGCATTAAGGTTACAGCATTACAAAATATTCACATAGGGCTTGGTCCTTACCTGGCTTTTGGGATCAATGGAACAGAAAAAGGCTGGGGAGAATCTTTGATGGGGCCGATCAATATTGACAGGAAAATTTATTTTGTAGGCGGAGGTACTAAATACGGCATCAACACGGAAATAAAGCGGGTAGATGTTGGACTTAATTTTAATGCAGAATATCAATATAAAAATTATGGGTTGTTCACCAACTATGGTTTAGGGTTAACGGGAAGGCAGGATCAGCAAAGATCGATGAACCGGGTGTTTTCCCTGGGATTGAGTTACCGGGTTAGTT